>Ga0209231_1001075_pt1 | contig 11397 bp, 14 predicted proteins | sample Deesub45470m_DNA_FD_188086 | JGI IMG/M metagenome (GOLD analysis project Ga0209231, IMG submission 188086) | Deep subsurface microbial communities from North Pacific Ocean - 450_OLKR46/470m Metagenome (SPAdes) (version 2) | ecosystem: Environmental > Terrestrial > Deep subsurface > Unclassified ... | reverse complement strand
CTCCAGGGTAACCAGCATTGTTGTGGGCACTGAAACGTGCCGTTGAGTTAGCCAAGGCAGGTGCGAATAGAGATCTCACGGCGGCTGCCATGAGCTGCGGTACTCAATGACCTGTCGATTAATCGAAGAGCAAGGCACATGCCAGAAGGGCACGTGCGGCGCCAGTGACGGCGACGGGCGAGATAACTGATGATGCAGTGAGCGAAGATGCTGGGTCGTGGATCAGAGGGGCTTCGCCTTCACTCCTTTAGCCGTTCAGCGACCCAAACAAGCGGCACCTTAAGCAGGGCAAAGTCGATGCAACCGGGCGAATATCCGCCTCTGCACGGAGCGGCTGAAGGCGGGTATCCGCCACTGCCTGATGTCGTGCATGCGAATGCAGTTACGACGCGCCGGTACGAGAGGAGTCCTAGCACGGCGTGCCGGTACGGGAAGTCGCCGTTGCCTCAGGCGCCTAGTGGCAGGCGCCTTTTTATAGAGCGATGGCTCATCAACCGATCAACGAGACAGCCCTGCCTTCTTCTGACTGGCGCGCCGCGCCAAGATATTCAAAACCTCGACGCCTGCGGAGAATGCCATTGCAGCATACACATAGCCCTTCGGGACGTGAGCACCGAAACCCTCGGCTATCAGGGTCATTCCGATCATGAGCAAGAAGCCTAAGGCAAGCATCACAACGGTCGGGTTGTCATTGATGAAATTGGCCAGCGGGTTAGCCGCTACAAGCATCACGGTAACCGCGACAACAACCGCGATGACCATGATTTCTACATGCTCAGTCATACCTACAGCCGTAATGATGCTGTCGACCGAGAACACCAGATCGAGCAACAGGATTTGAGCGATCGCGGCGCTGAAACCTATTACCGCCGCGTTCTCTAAAGGCTTGCCCTCAAACATATCGCCGCCGGGGGTGGGGTCCATGCTGTGGTGAATTTCTTTTGTGGCCTTCCAAAGGAGAAACAGGCCACCCGCTATGAGGATCATGTCCTTCCACGAGAAGGCATTGCCAAACAGCTCAATCACCGGCTCGGTGAGCTGAACAATCCAAGCCACAGTGCCAAGCAAGCCTAAGCGCAGCACCAACGCGAGGCCAATACCGATGCGCCTCGCGCGTTCACGCTGATGCTCCGGAAGCTTGTTGGTCAAAATCGAAATGAAAATCAGGTTATCAATACCCAGGACCACCTCCATGGCAATCAATGTCGCCACGGCTACCCAAGTGGTGGGTTCGGAAAATAGCTGAATTAAAGATTCCATCAATGAACTCTAAGTTGCACGTGGGTGGCCTGGCGGGATGCCCGACGGCGGAAGCATATCCGGAACCCCTTCCGGCTAAGAGGAGCTCTCGCTGTGCTATTTGTATCAAGACAATTCAGCTTAAGTAGATGCGAATCGACTGCGCCATTGCACTAAAAGACAGTTGATCGCCCTGAGAAATGGGCGTGGGATATGCCCAGTTGCGCTATTGATACCCCCTCCCCATCACTCGTACGTGAGCTAGACATGAACACTTTTCAGATCGTCCTTTGCTCTATTCCCAGCTTAGGTGTCCTGGGCACCGGAGCCCTGCTCGACTATCGGAATGCCGATCGTGACCGGGCCGCTCGGACTACTGACTTTTCCAACCCCAATACACTTCTGACGGGCCGGGCCAAGCCGCGGAACGAGGGTGCGAAAGAAAAAGTTTAGTACTAGCCGTTTCGACAGGTCTGCTTGATGGACTCCCAGCCTTCGACAGCAGCTCAGTGCATCCGCTTTAAACTCGCTGCCTTTTCCAAGCCTGGCCGGCAATCACCAGCAAGGTCACCGCAGTCAGCGGCAACACATAGCCCAACATCGCATCGCCAAAGTTTTGGGCGAAAGGCTCGCCGTTGCTTGTCATGACCAGATAGGCGGTATAGGCGATGTAATAGGCCAGGAACAACAGACCTTCCCATCGGCTGATGCTGTAGCCGGTGAAAAATATAGGCAGACACGCAAACGCCACAGCAATCATGACCGGAAAATCAAATGCCAAGGCACTGCCCGCCACCGCAACGGCCTGCGGTGCGACCAGGGCCGACAGCCCCAGTACGCACAGTAAATTGAAGATATTGCTGCCAACGATGTTCCCTACGGCGATGTCCCTTTCTCCGCGAATGGCGGCGAGTATCGAGGTGGCGAGCTCCGGCAGTGAAGTGCCAACGGCAATTACCGTCAGGCCGATCACCAATTCTGACAGTCCCAGCGCACGCGCCAGTGATACGGCGCCCTCAACCAGAAAGTTGGAGCCGACCACCAGCAGAACCAGGCCTAAAATGATCAGACCCGCATTCATGTAGCTGGAGTAGGGCTTGGGATGCGCGTCGGAAGCGAACTCTTTCGCAAACTCGTCGTTTGCGGTGGCCTCGGCATTGGCCCGGCGGCTACTTAGGATAAGGAACACGGTGTAGCTAATTATCAAGCCAAACAGCACGGCTCCATCCAGACGGCTAAGCGCACCGTTCCATGCCAACGCATAGGTGATCAGGCTGGCGCCGATCATGATCGGTACATCGAGGCGGATCAGTTGACGGGAGACGATCAGGGGAGCGATCAACGCCGTGAGGCCCAAAATAAACAAGACGTTGGCGATGTTGCTGCCGACCACGTTACCGATCGCGATATCTCCGCTGCCATTAAGTGCCGCCTGCACGCTAACCGCGGTCTCAGGCGCGCTGGTCCCGAACGCAACGACCGTCAGACCAATGATCAGCGGGGGGATGCCGAACTGCGCCGCGAGTTTCGCCGCGCCTCGGACCAATACCTCAGCGCCAGCGACAAGGAGTACCAGGCCGGTAAAAAGATAGACGAATGTCAGAAAGGTCACGGTACGAAGTGCTCCGAGTTTAATGCGATAGCCACATACTAGATCACCTCTGGCAAGCCGTAAGGTTGGCAATTATATGTATGGGGGATGGGATGGCACTGGCTGCTTTTTTTGGTTGATGGGCTGCCTGCGATTACTATCGACTCGGTTACAAAGAGCCTCTTATAACTTCCATCAAGCCCACAAATTTTGCATCCAAGTCTCACAACTGCCGCCCTTTCAGCTTGTGCTCGAAGCAGCACCAACCGAGAGGGACTTAGGCGACGTTCTGAGGGGTTCAACGCGGTGGGGCACCATGGCACCGCCGCAGACATCCGGGTTTATTAGCGGCGGATAGTGAGCCCAATCACCCGTGAAACAACCAAGGCGACGTACATCAACCCTGCAATTTCTTCGAGCATGACCAACGCGCGAGCGGCGGGGCGTATGGGGAGAATATCCCCTAACCCGACGCCGGACAGTACGGTCACGCTAAGAAACAGCAGTTCAAGCCAGCTACGCGGTTCATCTGGATGCAGCAGTGCAACAAAGCTTCCTGGAGCAAGAAACTGGCACGCTGCGTAGGCGTAGGCGAAGGCCCACGCGAGAAGCGTAAACGTTGCGCCTACTGCGAACAATTCATCTGTCGTGGTGCGCTGGTCCTCCATCATGTAGCCAATGAGACCCGCAGTTGCATAGAAGTAGAACCCCGACTCGAGCACAACCAGCAACAGACGTAGTGTGGGCACGGCGACCAGCTCCGCTGCCACTGTGAGCACGAGAATGGCAGCCGCAAGCACGAAGGCTACCGAGTGAATCGTTGGGCTGCGATTGACGATGCGCAGCGCTGAAACAAGCACGACCACACCGAACGCGCCGAACGAGGCGCGCCCAAGCGGGGTGTCTTCCATGAAAGGGTAGAGAAGAATGCCCAGTAGCTGGATGAATAACAGTGCAGCTGATGGATATCGAACGAGGTAACACGGTAGTTGTTTAATCATTGGGCGCGGGATCAGAGGGTAGATGGGCCGTCGTGCCGAAGCCCCAAATGATAGCGACGCCTTTAGCGTGTACCAATGTCTCTTTGCTCTGGCTGCGATGTTCCATTGGTCGCCTACCTTAAGTGCACCATAGCTCTGGTCCTGATGTTCATCGGCTGCAGGATCCTCCTGATGGCCGTTACCGGAAAGGTATCTCCCGTGATTCCTCTGAGCGTAACCGCTGGCCTGCTGGTCAGAGGGGTGCTGCCGTAACTGTTGAAACACGTGGCGACCCAGCGTCGACTGGAGAGTCTTTTTGAACACTTCATTCATCGATCATCTGGCACTTGTCACCTTCATAGCCATCGCCATCGCCGGGTTTGAGCCAGCCAGAGGATCAGTAAAAAAACTTCGAGAAAGCCGAGCAGGCGATGCAGGAACTCGCCCGCGAGGCGGTGAGTGACACCGTCAAGGCCTTCAACAAACAAGTTGATGAATTGCCCCAGTCGGCTGAGAAGTTACTCGGTCGCTTAAATGCAAAAGAAGCCGCTGCCGAGCTTTATCGGAATTTGTACCATCGCTTAGCTAGTTGCTGCCTCAACGCATAGGGCAGGTTCGAGTTAATAAGACATTGCCAGACCGTCCGCTATTGGCCGATCTCTGCCGGTCGTCACTACGGCGTGCGCTGGTCAAGTCGAGTGCGAACGCTTGGTCAGCTGGAATGCAATTGACTGGTCAGCGGTTGTGCAAATGGGTGGTCAAGTCAGTGCAATTTCGCACCCAAACCCCGAATACTGTTGCCGCCGATGCATTTTTGACCCAGGTGCCGACGCTATGCTGACCCAACCCAGCAGTCTGAAAAGCGAAATGCAACAACGAGTTCGGCGTTCGAGACAGGGGCAATAAATTTCCGGCATGTGGGGCAAAAATGCATCGGCAGCAACAGGTTGAACGCCGCTCTACTGATAGACCCCATACCGCATGCGCTGAAGCAAATCCCTCACCTGTGCTGAGCCCTGCGCGGTGGAGAGCAAATCAATTGGACTGAACCCAGACAAACCCAAGGCAGGGGTATGGAACCACGCCTTTGCGATGTTCTGATCACCCAGAACATCGATAGCCAGCGCCATCAACTCGCTCAAGATCATGTTGTCCGGCTCGTCACCAGACACCTCAGAGGCGGAACCAGTATCCTGCAATGAGTTCCACTGCCGGCTATACAACTCAGCGCAAGCCGCTTGTGCACCGCCAAAGCAGAAGCGCACAGAACACGAGAAAGTATTTGGAGAGGCATAGCGCAACAACTCGCCCCGCTCATTCCAGATGTCCCCGTTGACCGCGCGCAACAGGGCATGGGCTGCAACGATGTCATGGGTGGAAACGCTGTACAACGAGACAGCCGCAATACCGTCACCAGCAGCGACTCGCGCCAACCGGTAAGCAATACTCGGCATCGGGTGAAAAATAGCCGGTCGGCAAAGTACGGCGTTCTGCTCAGGGTTCAAGTACGCGCTGTAGCTCACGAAAACCACTGAGTCAGATGACAGTGTCGCCGAGCACAGGTCTCGGCTGACAGGCTGCCCATTACGCAATAAAGTCTGGAGCCCCTCGGCCCATGCTATGCAGTCTGGGCCATGTGCATTTACTGGGGCATACACAACCCCCAGCACTGGCGTCCCATCCCGAAGAAGACCAATCGAAACTGCAGAGCCTGGCCGCCGTTTGAGAAAGTCGGCGGTACCGTCATTGGGATCAACAACCCAAGCGAATCGGTGGCCGGAGAGATCAACGCCAATTTCCTCGCCGACGAAATCGCAGGCAAGAATCTGCTGTAACCCTTCGCGAAGCAGTTTCTCGATCTCAACGTCGATCTCGGCCTTATCGCCTGAGCCCCTCGGGCCATCCGGTCTGGACAGCTCGGCCTCTATGAGCAGTCCAGCCTGCAAGGCAAGCTCAATGACAGGGGCCAAAAGGTGACGCACCTGTAGTTCAGCCATTAGCCTTGCTCCCAATAGTTACCCGTGCTGATCAGCCCGAAACCGTCTTCGGAGAAGGGTCTATCGTCATCGAACATGCCATTGACCATACGTTCTCGACGCAAGCCGCTTAGCACTCTGAAAAAGCAAGGCTCACACAGGTGGACACGGTAGTGCTCTCCGTCATGTTGAGCGCCATAACCCCATTGCGCTTCCAGCTTGCCATATTGCAGACCGTAATCGGGGATACGGGTGCTAGATTTACAAACGTCGCAGATCACATCCTCAACCACATCTACCGACGCCAGAGTTTTGATCTCCATAGTCACCTCCGGATTAGTTTGCTAGCCGATGAAGCAGTCGATCCTGTCCGATCACGAAAGCGGGCGCGACTCCATTTGGGCGAGGTCTCGCAGTGTCAAAAGCAAGCCAGCAACTGTTGCCTGTAATGCTGGGAAAAGCTGACCTGATAGCTTGGCTCAGCTGCCAACCCACCCAGCGAGATGATGTTGGTAGCGCCTGCTCCAGTAGCCTGTTCGACCCCACTTCCTACACTGCCGTGCAGGCTATCAATATTACCGGCGGCCCCATTCCAGCCAATCTTCGAACCTGAGGTGGGGGCTGGCATCTGCACCTCGTTCAGCACCGCCAGGTCATCCGGCAGATCATCCGCAATTCGCTCCGCCAGGCCTTGCAGCGTCGACTCCGCCAGCATGAACAGCCATGCCTGGTCATCGGGCTCGCCTATGCGCCGAAGTACCCGCCCCAGCACTTGTCGGTAATGCAACTCGGTGCGGATGCGGCTGAGGTAACAGCATACTTGTAGGCGTGGAATGTCAGTGCCTTCGCTGATCATTCCCACGGCGACAATCCAGCGACAGGCGCTGTGTCTGAACTCATTGATCACCTGCTGCGCATCCGGGGTTTTGTTGGTCACGATGCGGCAACCCTCACCCCTGGCGTCCAGGGCCTGGGCAATTTGCTGTGCGTGCTCGATGTCGGTGGCAACTACCAAGCCAGCCGCATCAGGTTTGATCAGGCGAAGCTCATTGAGCTTGTTGCAGCCAAGACCGAGCAGTTGATTGATCACCTCGTCATGGCGCAGCAATTCTTCGTAGGTGACAGGGGATTCTCCTAAGAGCTTGGCGATGCTGGGAAACAACCTGACAGTACTCTCGGCCTCTAGCTCCTCCGTAAGCGTCACCTTCTGGTTGTCGAGCAGGACGATGCGAGGCGAGCGGCACACCCCATCAGCAATGGCCTCTTTCAGGCCGTAGCGGTAGTCGCAGATCAGATACCCCTCGGGAGACGAGTAGCGGGCCAGGGCAATGGCCCGGTCGTCGGAACGCCATGGCGTGCCGGAGAGGGCCAAGGTGAAGGCAGCGCGATCTTGTATCCGGTGCAGTATCTGCTGGCCCCAGGCATTGCTTAGAAGCGGATCATGGCCGGCGCAGTGATGAATTTCATCGAAGACCACGAGCACACGATAATCATCGAGGAGTTGCCAGAACCCCTCATCTCGGTATTCCATGGCCTGGTAGGTGAACGCCGCCCCTACTGCGCCGATCTGGCCGTCCAGACGCCTACCAAGCACCGCTGCAAAGGTCGAACGGAAACCCTCGACAACCTGGCAGGATGGCGCGAAGCACAGCACCAGGTCGATCCTGTCCTGCTCAAGCAGTCTGCTGGCCAGCTCTGCCGCCATGCGCGTCTTTCCGGCACCCGGCGTTGCCTGGCAGAAGAAGTGCGGCGTGGAAGTAAAGTGCTCCAACGCCGTGCCGATGCAGCTGAGTTGCCAGTCTCGCAGCGATGTGGTCATCGAAAGGAGGCAAGCGTCTTGAGCGTCTTCTCGATGGCGCGAAGATGACCCAGCAGGCGTGAGCTGCGGTCTCTAGCTTCCAGATACTCGCCTTCAACCTTGTCCCGAAGATGCGGCATATCCTCCATGAGCAGCTTGTATCGCTCCGCCTCGCCCATCGAAGACAGGAAGTCCAACCGGATCTCTTTGTAGAGCGCTTCCAAGTGCTGATCTGCATCAGGTGAAGACTTAAGCGGTACAGCCGCATTATCGAACACTGACGGCTCCTGCTTTGGCTCAACAACAGTCTTGAGGCTGTTCTCAAACCCGTTGTCGATCAGCTCCAGTTGCAAATGCGCCGGAATCGGCTGCAGGTGGTAGATCTGCCCTCGAACACGGCGATCTTTATCGAGTACGACCCACCCCATGCGCAGCAATCGGCGGATCTGCTCATACACATAGCGGCGCACATCGCCGATGCGAAAAGTCATGCCCTCCAGGCGCTTGGCGTAGGCATCCCGCAGTTCACGGATCGTGAACTGAGTGTTCCCTTCCTCCTGAAGTAGCTCATACAGCCGCCTGTCAAAGATGAACGTGGCCGATTTCATTGAGGCACCAGAAGAGTAATCGCAAAAATGCGGATTATAGTCCGTGGCCTGTACATCCGCAAACGCACGATAGTGCCGCCTCAAGTGGAGTTGAGGCGGTCATGGATCAGTTGGCGAAAGCGTTGGGGGCACGCATCCGGACGCAGAGAAAGGCCTGTCGCCTTTCTCAGGATGCACTCGCGCTGGCCTGCAGTATCGACCGCAGCTACATGGGGCGCATCGAGCGTGGTGAGGTGAGCATCACCGTCGAGAAGCTGTACCGCATCGCCAGCATGCTGAGCTGCAATCCAGCTTCCCTCCTGCCTCCAGTATCGGAGTTACAGGGCTAGTCGATCCTGGAGCTCAGGAAAACCCACGGCAGGCCATCTTCGCGCTGTTCCTCTACCTTCCCGGCAAGCAGCACCTCATCGGCGGTCGGATAATGACGCAATAGGCGGCGCGCCTCAGTGCGCACGGCCTCAGGCAGCGTCTTGTCGCGAGACAAATCGACCAGAAACTCTCGGGCTTGAATGATCGAGCGGGTGCGCTCACTTGGCATCGTCATAGCGTTCTCCTCATATTCCTGCACCACCAGCCCCGCCCAGCTCCCCCACTGTCTGTTGCTGCCGACGCATTTTTGACCCACATGCCGGAATTTCATTGCCCCAGTTTCGAATGCTGAACTCGTTGTTGCATTTCACTTTTAAGACTACTGGGTTGGGTCAGCATAGCGTCGGCACCCGGGTCAAAAATGCATCGGCGGCAATACTCTACTTCTGGCGAGTACTAAAAATGGGGGGATTACCATGTGCTTGTGGTGCATAATAGCTCTTAGATAGCACTAGATTTCTTTCGATGCGAGCAGTGCTTTAAGCCGCTCAATTTCTGCGTCTTTCTTCAGCAACCTTGCTTTCATTGATCCGACCGGATCGTAAGTGACATTGTTAAAAATCGCTTGCGCTTGCATGTAGTGCTGCTCAAGCGTCTTCCCTTTGCTCGCCAAGGAGTGCCCGGCTTCTTGCGAAATCAACATCATGGCAGTTGTTTTATCAACACCACTACGAATCAATTCGACAAACCGCTCAGTGAGCGCAACTGAGCGTCCATCATGCGGCTTTACTTTATACTTTGCAAAAAGCTCATTGATGTAACTTGGCGAAAAGTGTTTGCCGTCGCGATTCATGCCCGTAAAAAGGTAACCGGCGTCATTTATACTGGCAATAAATTCTGGCCGAGTGTTCTCGATGTAATAATGGATATCGCGGTACAGTTCTATATTAAATTTTACGAACCGACGCTTGCTGTTCTTGTCTTTTTGGAGCGGGAAGGTCATGAAGCGACCCTCCGCTACTTCTGCAAATTGACTGACCTGCAAATGAGCCAACTCTTCGCGGCGCAGGTTCGATTCACGCACAACTCTCAGCATTAGCTCATCGCGCTCATGAATTGCACTACCGCCTTCGAACGCGACAGAAAGCGCCGAGTCCCAATCATCCGGTGTGCCGACATTGAGACGCATACGCTTGGTTACTCTTTCGAGCAACGGAATCCTGAAGGGGCGCTTTGAGCCAACTGGACTGCCAAAGACATACAAAGGATACTCATAATTGTTTTTTGCGGAATCATTGATACCGATGACACCCTCACAAAATCGCCGTTGCTCGCAGTACCAATAGAAACTATATATCGACTGTATGTATTGATTTCTGACGTCTGGAATAAGCCCTTCTTTCTCAAGCAAGCGTTGAAACCAGAGCATTTTACCGTGTGTTGCTCTGCGCCAGTATTCAATAGGAGCCAAATCATCTTTTGGCACCTGCTGGTATAAATAATTTAGAAACGAAGAAATATGCAGTGCGTCTTTGTCGCGCACCGTCTTGATGTCTTTGTTTTCATCGAGAAGGCGATAGCGTAAATACGCGTTCAGAGGCCTGTGAGGGGTGCCCTCATCCGTTACAAAAATCGGTAAATTCGGCGCATCCCTACCACTGATAGAGAATTTAGCGCCGGCTGAGACTTTTGAGAGCAGCATTAGATACGACCAGGGATTACAGGCTTACGAGTCGATTTGCTCTGCGCTTCAATGTTTCTTAGAAGACGGTCTCGTTCTATTTCGACGCTCTTAAACTGCCGTTTCATCTCATCAAGCTCGACTTCGAGAAGATGGTTGGCCGCTGCGAGCCCTTCAAGTTGGCGTTTTTGCCGGTCGGCAAGCACTTTATTTTCATCAACCAGGCTGGCATTAGTGGCAACCGGAGGATTCTTGACAGACTCGATCACCGCTTCAATAGAGTCTTTAAGTTCCTTACGAGACGCATCGTTCAACGAAGAGCGGCTGGTTGTCAGGTCTTCAAGATCGCCTCCATCTCCCCTCCAACGCAGAAATGAGGATACAGAGCGCGGTAAGCCTTCAGTCGGGTTTTGTAGCCGCGACCTCAATGCGCTCTGAAAAGCCGCTACTTTCGCTTCAAATTTAGCAGTTGTCTCTTCTTTGGCGGCCTCTGCATTTTTCAGCAGATTCGCTTTTGATCTATTGCGACCATCAGTCATGAGACACCTCTATTAGCGATCACCGCATCAAGAATAGGCGAATCACAGCGTAGAACGGACTGAGAGCGCCCTGACGCGATGTTGTTGCCATTGAACTCATCACAGGTCAAAAGATTCGGACATGCCTCACAGAGCGCTTCTGAGGCCCTATGGGTCATTACGTGTTTCTCGCCATTTTCAACAAACAAGCATTTTGCCCTGTCGTCACGACCAGGCGAACGACCAAAACAGAGACCACTTGGCACAAAATCAAACACCAAGGAATCTTGATTTACCTGCTTAAGTGCACGCTCGAAGCGGTTACTCGCCTCAATATGCGTAGTCGCAATCAGGGCCTGCTTGAACTCTTCGGCCATAGCGCCGCCCACACGATCTCCATCGGACGCTCGAACTACCAGGCTGGCAATGTGTTCTTTTTCAACGATATTGAAGATCAACCCGGCTTCTTTCTCTGAGAGATAGCGCTCGGTCATTGACCAGTCAGTGTGTCGCAGGTGATAAGCCAGCGACTCGTAATCGCCATCGTTATAACGATAGAAGTACATGATCGCGAAAAACCGACGAAACTGGTGCTCGCTAAACCTGAAATAATCGCCACTTTCATCCTTAGGGGCATCGATAAAATCGAGAAATCGCTTGATCACATTATCGAAGCGGAACCCTTTTGGCGTGGCTC
>Ga0209231_1001072_pt1 | contig 11433 bp, 8 predicted proteins | sample Deesub45470m_DNA_FD_188086 | JGI IMG/M metagenome (GOLD analysis project Ga0209231, IMG submission 188086) | Deep subsurface microbial communities from North Pacific Ocean - 450_OLKR46/470m Metagenome (SPAdes) (version 2) | ecosystem: Environmental > Terrestrial > Deep subsurface > Unclassified ... | reverse complement strand
GCTGAGTTGAGAACTCGGAAAGCGTTTTTCCCTGATGGCCTTTGATCAGCTTGATGCGCCGGTCCGTCTGACCTGGGATTTGCCCGGAGACGGAGACCTTGACCTGCGCGCCATTGCCCGCAGCATTGCCGACGCCGGGGTGTTTTTTGTCACCCTGCAGAACAGTCCGCTGCTGCGCCCTGAAATTGAGGAAATTATCAATCGTCTGAACGACGGCGGCTGCCAGGTTCTTCTTACCTGTGGCGGCTCTGCCGCCGAACTGGCGATCCTTGCCCAACGGCCACTGCAGTTGCAGCGCCTGTTGCTCGACGTCTCCGGCTACCTTGGGGCTGATGGTCTTGCCGAGGCAGCGCTGCTGGCCACCCTTGAGGCCTTGCGTCGACTCGGCTACGAGCCGACCCTGATGATGACCCCCTTGCGGGATAATTTGCGGTATGTCCCTGTTTTGCTGAGTTTTTGCAGGTCACACGCCGTGACAAAGTTTAAGTTGTGTAACGCCAGCATCGATGCTAGCTTTCAGGCCTATTCGCCGACTGACCTGCCACGGGCGCAGGACCTGGCGGCGTTCAGGGCGCTCTGGTCCGTGCTGCCGTCTGATGATCGCGCCGGGCCGCAGCTGGAGATTCACGATCTGTTTCTCTGGGAGATCATGACCCCCGGACAGCAGCAGGCGCGCAGTGAGTATGGCGGCTGCCAGGCGGCCAACAGTCTTGGCCACGTCGATGTGGGCGGTGTCGTTCACCCCTGCGCCGCCTGGCCGGAGCCGCTCGGGTGTCTTCCTGCGGAGTCGCTGGAAGATATCTGGGCCGGGCAGACGCGCCAGGTCGTACGCCAGCGGATTGCCAGTCTGCCGCAAGGCTGCCTCGGCTGTCGTGATGCCGAAAGCTGTCTCGGCGGTTGCCGCGGCCTGGCCAGCCATCTCAACCAGGCACAGGGTGAGCGCGACCTGATGTGCCAGGGCCCCCGTTAACCTCAACCTGAAGCCGGCCCTTTGCCGGCGTGACGTTTCTCTCATGTCAATCTACCTTGATAACGCAGCGACCTCCTTCCCGAAGCCTGTTTCGGTCTGTGATGCTGTCGACCGGACGATGCGTTGCAACGCAGCCAACCCCGGTCGTGGCGGTCATCAGCTTTCCCTTGAAGCCGGTCGTATGGTCATGGAGTGCCGTGAAGCGGTCGCCGGCTTTTTCGGCGTTGCTGATGCCACGCGCATCGCCTTCACCGCCAACGCCACCGAAGCGATCAATCTCGGCCTGTTCGGCTTGTTGCAGCCGGGAGACCGGGTTGTTACCACCTCCATGGAACACAATGCGGTGATGCGACCGCTGCACGCCCTTCAGGAAAGCGGTATTGAAGTCGTTTACGTGCCGGGTGACCGTGAGGGCTTTGTCCCTCCGCAGTCGATCCGCGCGGCCTGCCGCCAGCCGACGCGGCTGGTGCTCATGACCCATTGTTCCAACGTGACCGGCACCCTGCAGGCCATCGAGGAGATCGGTCCCTGGTGTCGTCAGCAGGGGATACTGTTCATGGTCGATGCCGCGCAGAGCGCAGGAATCTTCCCGATTGATGTGACGGAACAGGCCATCGACCTGCTGGCGGTTCCCGGCCACAAAGCTCTCTTTGGCCCGCCGGGGACGGGTTTCCTCTATGTCCGCCCTGATCTCAGTCTGCGGCCTCTGCTGTATGGTGGCACCGGTAATTTTTCTCACTCGGTAGCCCAGCCGGCGGAGATGCCGGAACGCCTCGAGAGCGGGACCCTCAACACCATTGGCCTGGCCGGGCTGCTGGCGGGTCTGCAGTTCCTCAACGAGACGGGCCTTGAGCGTGTGCGTCGTCACGAAAAACTGCTGCTGGAACAATTGACCGCAGGGCTGCGCGCCATCCCCGGCGTGAGGCTCTATGGCCCGCAGGAGATGGCGCGTCATGGCGGCGCGCTGTCTTTCACCATTGAAAAACTCGATCCGTCATCTGCAGGCTTCCGCTTGGACCACGAATATGGTATCTGTTGTCGGGTCGGACTGCACTGTGCTCCGGAGGCCCACCGCACCATTGGCTCTTTCCCTGGCGGGACGGTGCGGCTCAGCCCTGGGTACTTCAATACGTCCGAGGAAATCGACACGACCCTCTCGGCTATCCGCAGCATCGCTGCTTCGCCCGACTGATGCCGGGCTGAGATACCAGGTTTCAAGGAGCTGACATGAGAAAACCCCTTTGTGTCCTGATCGCCTCACTGTTGACCACCTGTCTGCTGGTCGCCTGTTCCCTGCCGCCACTCTCGCCGGTGACGCGCCAGGAGCTGATGCAAACCCGGATTTATTCTGCTTTTCTTATCGAAGAATCCCCGGAAGAGCTGCTTTACGCGCTCAATACACGTGGTGAGGTGATTGTTGAAGGGAAACGCAATCTTCCAGGGAAGGACTTCCCGGTCTTTGTCAAGTTGCTGGCGACCTCCGACGGTGTCAAAGTTCTCGAGTACGATCGCTGACCCCTTAAACGGGAGATGGGTGTTTTATGAAAAAAACCTTCGTTCTTGACACCAATGTGCTGCTGCATGACCCTCAGGCGCTCTTCCGTTTTGAAGACAATGACGTGGTCATTCCCATGACAGTGGTCGAGGAACTCGACCGCTTCAAGAAGGAACTCAGCGAGACCGGGCGCAACGCGCGGCATTTCTCCCGCATCATGGACGGTCTGCGCAAAAAGGCCAAGCTGGTCGACGGTGTAAAGCTCGAAAGTGGTGGCAATCTGCTGATCGCCCTCTACAGCGAGGAGCTGATTCGTACCCTGCCGCCCGAGCTGCGCAGCGATCAGGGTGATAACCGCATCCTCGCCGTGGCCCTTGATGTGCGTAATCGCTGCAAGTGCCCGGTGGTCTTCGTCACCAAGGACACCAACCTGCGCATCAAGGCCGATGTCCTCGGTTTGACGGCTGAGGACTATGAGTCGGACAAGGTCTCTCTCGAAGACCTCTACTCGGGGACGGCTGAGGTCTATGTCTCCGGCGCGGCGGTCGATCTGTTTTACAGCCAGGGGTTCTTGCCGCTGGAAGAAGAGTTTCTCGCCAACCAGGGGCTGACCCTGATCGATGAGACCAACCCGTCCCATACCGCCGTTGCGCGCTACGATCGCGGACAACGACGGGCCGTGCCGTTGCTGCGCGCCCCCAAGGACGGTTTGTGGGGGATCCATTCCCGTAACCGTGAGCAGCAATTTGCCATCGACATGCTGCTTAACGAAGAGATCCAGCTGGTAACTCTGGTCGGCAAGGCCGGTACCGGCAAGACGCTGCTGGCGATCGCTGCCGGTCTTTTCAAGTCTGCCGACGAAGGACACTACAGCCGGTTGCTGGTCTCGCGCCCGGTCTTTCCGCTGGGGCGCGATCTTGGCTATCTCCCCGGCACCGTCGAGGAAAAACTCTCTCCCTGGATGCAGCCGATCTTCGACAACGTCGAGCTGCTGCTCGGTTCTGTGGAAGAGAGAGGCAAGCGCAAGCGGGGTTACAAGGAGTTGGTCGAACTCGGCATCCTCGAGATCGAGCCGCTAACCTATATTCGCGGCCGCTCCATCCCCAAGCAGTACATGATCGTCGATGAAGCACAGAACCTGACTCCCCATGAGATCAAGACGATTATCACCCGGGCCGGCGAGGGGACCAAAATTGTACTCACCGGCGACCCGTACCAGATCGACAACCCTTATATCGATTCGTCCAGCAACGGCTTGACCTATGTGGTCGAGAAGTTCAAGCACGAGGAGATCGCCGGCCACGTCACCCTGACCAAGGGTGAGCGTTCCAGTCTGGCCGAACTGGCTGCCAATTTGTTGTGATCTGACGGTTTGTTGCTCAATCTCGAATTCGGTGTTTTACCGCCTTTTTGGGTGTTGATAACCCCTCCAAACCTCCCCTTGTCAGGGGAGACTTAAAGGCTTCCCCCCTGATAAGGGGGGATTGAGGGGGGTTAACTTTTAGCAGATGAAGTGCCACACGGCACCAGGTTCAATCAGCGTCCACTATCTTTCCCCTGTTTAGGCGCCTTGCGTAACGGACTCCATGCTCATCCTTTGTATTGAATCCTCCTGTGACGAAACCGCCGCAGCGGTGGTGCGTGACGGTCGCGTCATGCTGTCAAACGTGGTTGCCTCGCAAGTCGACGTGCATGCCCTTTACGGCGGGGTGGTGCCCGAGCTCGCCTCGCGCAAACATGTCGAAGCGATTTCCGTGGTCATCGACACAGCCCTTGAGCGGGCGCAGGTCGGTCTGGCGCAGATCGAGGGGATAGGTGTCACTCGCGGGCCCGGCCTGGTCGGAGCCCTGCTGGTCGGTTTGTCGACGGCCAAGGCGATGGCCTGGTCGCTCGGCATCCCTCTGGCGGCGGTACACCACATGGAAGGACACATCCTGGCCCCCCTGCTGGAGCAGGAGTTGACCTTCCCCTTCCTGGCACTGGCGGTCTCCGGCGGGCATACACACCTTTACCGGGTCGATGGTATCGGTCGTTACCGGACCGTCGGCCAGACCCTCGACGATGCCGCTGGCGAGGCTTACGACAAGGTTGCCAAGCTGCTTGGCCTCGGCTACCCCGGCGGCGCCGTGATCGACCGTCTCGCCGCCCAGGGTGACCCGACCGCGATCGCTTTTCCGCGCCCGATGCTGCACAAGCCGAACTTCGATTTCAGCTTCAGCGGCATCAAGACCGCGATGTTACAGTACGTACAAAAGAGCAGCGAACCGCTGGTCGACAGCCATCTTGCCAATGTCTGCGCCAGTTTTCAGGCGGCAATGATCGAAGTGCTGACGGTCAAAACCTTCAAAGCCGCCAAGGCAGAAGGTCTGAACACCGTAGTGGTTGCCGGTGGCGTTGCCTGTAACTCCGGCTTGCGGCAGCGGTTTCGCGAGCTGTCCGGCGCTCAGGGTGTGTCGGTTCATTTTCCCAGCCCTGCGCTCTGTGGCGACAACGCCGCCATGTTGGGTCCCCCGGCGAATTATTACCTGGAAAACGGCCATCATGCCGATCTGTTGGTCAACGCTGTAGCAAGTTGGCCGCTCGACAAGGTTGCGACGATCTAAGCAAAAAGATCCAGACAGGGAGAACGGTCAATGTGGCGGGGCGTCGGGTTTGTCCGGCAGGCGAAATTAAGGCTGGTGCGCTTTGTCCGTCTGCGTGGCCTGCCTGAGGAAATTGCCAAAGGGGTTGCTCTCGGCATCTTCATCGGCATGACTCCGACCTTCGGCTTCCAGATGGCGATTGCACTGTTCTTCGCCTACCTGTTGAAGGAGAACCGTCTGGCAGCGATCCTCGGGGTTTGGATCACCAATCCGGTGACCGCCCCGTTCATCTACGCTATTGAGTACGAAATGGGCAGGATTCTCATGAGCCTGCCACGGGTTCATCTGCCCGTTGAGCTTACGGTCAAGGCCTACGCGGAGTTGGGCTGGGATATCCTCTTTCCCATATGGGTGGGAGGTGTTATCTCGGGGTTGATCCTCGGCACCTTGGCCTACTACCTGACCCTGAGAGCGATTCCGGCAATCAAAGACTGGCGGGTGCCGCGCTGGCCGCGGCGGCAATGGCACCGCAAAGGCAGTCAGCACGAGCCAGAGGATACGAAAGATTGATGACTGACGCGACACCTGTCAAGCAACACCGGCCGAGAAAACGCTTTGGCCAGAACTTTCTCCGTGACCAGAATATTCTGAACCGTATCGTCGCTGCGGCGGAGCTGCAGGAGAACGAGCGAATTTTCGAGGTCGGACCGGGTCCCGGTGCTCTGACGGAACATCTGCTTTTGACGGGCTTGCCGGTTACCGCCATCGAAATCGACCGCGACCTGGCAGCCGCCCTGCAAGCACGCGAGGCAGCCAACCTGTCTGTAGTTGTTGGCGACGTGCTGCGACTCAACTGGGACGAACTGCTGACCAGCCCGCCTTACAAGATGATCGCCAACCTGCCGTACAATATCTCCAGCCAGGTCCTCTTCAAGGTGCTTGACCACCGCCAAGCCTTCGACCGCCTGGTGCTGATGTTTCAGAAGGAGGTGGGCGAACGCCTGATTGCCTCTCCGGCGTCGCGGGAATACGGCATCCTGTCGGTTTTGATGCAGACCTGGTATGCGATCAAGCGTGTGGTGCGCGTCCCGCCGGGGGCCTTCTTTCCGCCACCGAAGGTTGAATCGGTCGTGCTGTGTTTTGACCTGCTGCCGCAACCACGGGTGGTGCTGAGTGATATCGCACTCTACCGTCGCCTGGTGCGCGGAGCCTTCGCCCAGCGCCGCAAGACCTTGCGCAACAGCCTGCTTGGCTCGGATTGGTTTGCCGAGGACATAGACCCTGCGCTGGGCGCCGCCGGCATCGACCCCGGCCGGCGTGGTGAGACCCTCACTATCGAAGAGTTCGGCCTGCTGGCAAATATCCTGGCCGCAAAGCTCGTGGTGGAGACCTGATGGAACGACCGATCGCCACCGTCAACGGTGCCCCTGTTGACAGCAAAGCCCTGAACGCGGCCATGCAGAGTCTGGCCCAGGAGGAGTTTCACGCGACCCTCGCCGAGGTTCCCGAGGCTTCCCATGACGAACTGCGCGCTATGGCTCTGGAGCGTCTGATCGCCCGGGAGTTGATCTTCCAGGCAGCGCTTGCCGAGGGGTGTCTCGCCAGTGAGGACCAGGTCGCAGCGGAGACGGCGCGTATCCTGCGCATGATGGGGACGCCGGCGGATTTCTGGCAACGTCTCGCCGCGCGGGGGATGGACGAGCTGACTTTTCAGCGCATGGTCCGCAAGGACGTGACGGTCGACCAGTACACGCAACGCAAGCTGGAGGAGGTTGCCGAGCCCTCGGACGAGGAGATCAGCGTCTTCTTTCGCCGCTATCCGGAAAAGCTGCGCTCTCCGGATCGGGTGCGTGTCAGCCATATCCTGTTCGAGCAAAGCGACGGGGAGTCTGCAGCAGTGCTCAACCTGGCTCTCAAGGTCAGGGCTCTGGCCATAGACGGTGATTTCGCCGCTTTGGCGAGGCAATACTCTGCTTGTCAAAGTGCCCCCGGTGGCGGCGATTTGGGCTATATCCGGCGCGAAGATGTCGATCCGACCTTTGGCGATGCGGCGTTCAGCCTGGTCCAGGACGAGGTTGGTGAGCCGGTGCGGACCCCTTTTGGCCTGCATCTGCTCAAGGTGACTGCCCGCGACATCTCCGCTCCGCCGACCCTCGACGAAGCCCGGCCACGGATCATCCAGTTTCTCAAGCGGGCGGCAGGGGCCGAGCTGCTCAAGCTCTGGGTCGCCAGCCTGCGCCAGACAGCAAAGGTCGTGATCGCTACCGACTGACAAGCCACACCTTTCCGTGCGCGGTGAGTTGCAATCCCTCGCACATCTCCTAGACTTTACCTCGATCTGCAACCCGACTGCGAGGCAACCATGGATCTCATTATTGAGGAACGCGGCAGGAACTTCGAACAGACACAGCAAGCCCGCATGGCCGATATCAGGCTCCGCTTGCAGGAGCTTGCCGATCAAGCAAGGGCAGATAACCTGCTGCACCTCGCTGAAGCGCTGCTGGTTTACAGTCACTCCCGGCCGTTGCTCAAGCTTTCCGGTGACGAACTGCTGCAGTGGCTACAGGTGTTTCTCGATTTTCTGCACCGCCGCGACGACCTCGTCAATCTTTTTTATTTCCAGCCGGAGAGTGCTAACTCGTCCTATCTGCTGGTCAACACGCCGGACGTCCCCTACCTGGTCGATTCGCTCAAGATCACCCTGCAGCGTCTGCAGTTACGTGGCGTCATTATCTCGCATCCGATTTTACGGGTGACGCGAGCCAAGGGGTTGCTGAAAAGTCTCGCGCCAGGCGGTGGCCCGGAAGTGCCGGAATCCTTTATGCTCGTCCAGTTTGAGGGGGAGCGCAACATCGATACGACAAAGCTTGAGGAGGAGGTCCGCGAGGTGCTGCGGGTTGCTCAGGCTGTGGGCTTGCAGCGTGACGCCATCAGGGCTCGTCTCGAAGCCATGACCCGGCTGGAAGGCAGTCGAGACCAGCAGGCCTTTGCCGACTGGCTGCTGCAGGAAAACTTTGTCTGCTTCGGTCATGCGGTGATCGAGGTTGATACCCCGGGGGGCGGCTCACCCATAGCCAGTCTCCGCGAAGAGCCCCTCGGCTGGCTGCCGTCAGAAATTCTGGCGGGGCAGGGTGGCAAGCGTAAGTCGCTGCATCTGGTCGGTGATTTGCGGGAACGACTCCTGCGGCGTCATGCGGTGGTCGTCGAAGTCCTCGATTCTGTCAGCCTGTTGCATCGTGCCGAGAACCTGGTCTATATCGGGTTCCGTGACGCCAGTCGTCCTGATACCTGGAGCGAGCACCTGTTTGTCGGCCTCTTCTCACCCAAGAGCATCAATGAACTGGTCTGTAATATTCCGCCGCTGCGTGACAAGCTGCAGCTGGCCTTGCAGCGCCAGCAGGTGCGCCCCGACAGTTATGACTTTCGTAAGATCCAGGACATCTTCAATACCTTCCCCAAGGTCGAAATGTTCTTCCTCAATGATGACGAGCTTGACAGCCTGGTCCGCTCGTTCATCAGTCTGCAGCGCCAGCAGGCGGTCAAACTGGTGGTGTCGCGTGGCCTCAGCCTGAGCGGTATCACCCTGCTGGCTATCATGCCGCGTGATTACTACAGTCGCGAAGCGGTTCGCCGCATGGAGACCTATCTCAGCCGGTTCCTCGACGCCGAGCAGGTCGTCTCCCGCGTCATCGCTTTCTATACCGAATACATCAATCTGCACTTTCGCATTGTGCCAAGGGGCAACCAGGTGCGGATTGACATCGACGCCCTGGAGAAGGTGCTGGCCGATATTGCCCGGCCCTGGGAGGAAAAGCTGCGCCTGCTGCTGACGCGCGGCGCTGACCGACAACAGGGGCTCGAGATCTGGCAGCGTTACGCCACGGCCTTCCCTCATGAATACAAGGACCTGATTCACCCGCGCTTTGCCGTGCGCGACGTGCGGGCGCTGGAGGCCTTGCTGGAGAGCGGTCACGAGAGCTTCGACCTCTGGGGACCTTATCAGGACCGGAAGGACTTTTTCCGCCTGCAGTTCTACAGTCTGCATGAGAGCTGCCTCAACGAGCTGATGCCGTTTCTGGAAAACCTCAACCTCGCCGTGGTCGATGAAGTCGATTTCCGGCTCGATGTCGCCGGTCGGGAAGTCTTTATCAAGAGCTTCTCGGTGCGCAATCATCACCCGGATGCCCTGCCGCTCGCCCCCCTGCGTGGTAAATTGATCGAGATCCTGGACGGGTTGCGCAGCACGACGGTCGAGGATGATTATCTCAACCGCCTGATGGTTCTGACCGGTCTCGACTGGAAGGAGATCGATGTTTTTCGCGCCTATCGCAACTACTATTTCCAGCTGGGCAACCCCTTTACCAAGAAACGTGCGGCCTTTGCCCTGATCAACAATCCGCAGGCAGCCGGGCTGCTCTACCGCTACTTCGAGGGACGCTTCAAGCCGAATCCGGACTGGGAGGACCCGCTCACCCGCGAAGAAGAGGCGTTGATGCCGATTCGTCTGGAACTGGCAGCAGTTCTCGACCGGGTAAAAGACATTAATGAGGACCGTATTTTGCGGACGCTCTTCAACCTGATTGATTCGACGGTGCGCACCAACTTCTTCCTGCGCCGTGACGATCCGGACTATTTCCTTTCCTTTAAAATCAGCGCCATCGGCATCATCGACATGCCGTTCCCCCGCCCGTTGTACGAAACCTACGTGCACTCGGCGAGCATGGAGGGAATTCACCTGCGCGGCGGCAAGGTCGCCCGGGGCGGCATCCGCTGGTCGGACCGGCCCGACGATTTCCGCACCGAGGTGCTCGGTCTGATGAAGACGCAGATGACCAAAAACGCGCTGATCGTGCCGGTCGGCTCCAAGGGCGGCTTTGTGGTCAAGACCCCCTATACGACCCGCGAGGAGGGGGGAGAGCTGTCACGCCAGGCTTACATCACCCTGATGCGTGGCCTGCTGGACCTGGTGGACAACCGGGTTGCCGGTGCGATCGAGCACCCGCGCGGCGTCGTGGTGCATGATGCCTTCGATCCTTACCTGGTGGTCGCAGCCGACAAGGGGACGGCCCATCTCCCCGATACGGCCAACGCTGTCAGTCTCGAGTATGGCTTCTGGCTCGGCGACGCCTTCGCCAGCGGCGGCTCGGTTGGCTACGATCATAAAAAACTCGGCATCACCGCCCGTGGCGCCTGGGAGTGCGTCAAGCGCCACTTCCGCGAGCTTGGCAAGGACATCCAGCACGAAGATTTTACCGTGGTCGGCATCGGCGACATGAGCGGCGATGTCTTTGGCAACGGCATGCTCCTGTCCAGGCACATCCGCCTGCTGGCGGCTTTCAATCACATGCACATTTTTCTCGACCCCGACCCGGACCCGGCAGCCTCGTGGGTCGAGCGTCAGCGGCTGTTTGCTACGCCGCGTACCACCTGGGCCGACTATGATACCAAGCTGATCTCCAGGGGCGGCGGCGTCTGGGACAGAGCCTCGAAAGAGATCCCGCTCTCTCCCCAGGTGCGCAGCTGGCTTGGTGTGCGCCACACGACCATGGAGGGCGATGAACTGGTTCGACGTCTGCTCACCGCCGAGGCGGAGCTGCTCTGGAACGGCGGTATCGGCACTTACGTCAAGGCGGGCCACGAGAAACATACCGACGCCGGCGACCGCGCCAATGACAACGTCCGGGTCAATGCCAGCCAGCTGCAGGTCAAGGTGATCGGTGAAGGGGGGAATCTCGGTTTTACCCAGGCCGGCCGCATCGAGTTCTCTCTGGCCGGTGGTTGCATGAACACCGATGCGATCGACAACTCGGCCGGTGTCGACACCTCGGACCATGAAGTCAACCTGAAGATCTTTTATCAGAGTCTGCGCGAGCTGGGGGTCGTCAAGACCGAGAAGATCCGCAACAGTCAGCTGCAGGAGATTCAGGACGACGTCTGCGATCAGGTCCTGGAGAATAACTACATGCAGAGCCTCTGCCTTTCCCTTGACCTGCTGCGCTGCCGCGCCGACAGCGAGCCGTTTATTGATCTGACCGATCGCCTGGCGAACGCCGGACTGCTCGACCGTCAGGTGGAAGGCCTGCCGTCACGCAAGGAACTGATCGCGCGCGGTCAGGGCTATCAACGTCCGGAACTGGCGATTTTACTGAGCTACAGCAAGATGCAGCTTTACCAGGCGCTCCTCGAAAGTGATCTGCCCGATGCGGAGACGGCCCGAAGTTTCCTCCAGGCTTATTTCCCGGAGCCGCTGCTCAAGCGGCATCGCAAGCATCTCGACAGCCACCCGCTGCGCCGCGAGATCATCGCCACCGTGATCACCAACCGGGTGGTCAATCAGGCGGGCTGCGCCTTTCTCAACGGCTTGTCGCGTCAATCCGGTGCTTCGC
>Ga0209231_1001071_pt1 | contig 11441 bp, 8 predicted proteins | sample Deesub45470m_DNA_FD_188086 | JGI IMG/M metagenome (GOLD analysis project Ga0209231, IMG submission 188086) | Deep subsurface microbial communities from North Pacific Ocean - 450_OLKR46/470m Metagenome (SPAdes) (version 2) | ecosystem: Environmental > Terrestrial > Deep subsurface > Unclassified ... | reverse complement strand
GATTATCGTGGATGCCTATCGTATGGGAGCGTCCGATATTCACGTCGAACCGCAGCCGGGCAAGGGCAAGACACACATACGCTTGCGCAAGGATGGTTCGCTGCTGAACTACATCGAAGTGCCGTCCACTTATCGCAATGCGCTGGTAACCCGCATCAAAATCATGTGTGATCTGGATATATCCGAAAAACGCAAACCGCAGGATGGCAAGATCAAGTTCAAGAAATTCGGGCCCTTGGACATCGAGTTGCGCGTCGCCACCATCCCTTCTCAGGGCGGTGTCGAAGATGTGGTGATGCGTATTCTGGCTTCCGGCGAGCCCTTGCCGCTGGAAAAAATGGGATTTTCGGCGCGCAACAGCGAATTGATCCATGAGACGGTCAGCAAACCTTACGGGCTGTTTTTTGTGTGCGGCCCGACCGGTTCGGGTAAGACCACGACGCTGCATTCCATACTCAAGTACATCAACAAGCCGGAAACCAAAATCTGGACGGCGGAAGACCCGGTGGAAATCACCCAGAAGGGTTTGCGTCAGGTGCAGATCAACAAGAAGGCCGGCCTTGATTTTCCGACCATCATGCGCGCCTTCCTGCGTGCCGACCCGGACGTGATCATGGTCGGCGAAATGCGCGACAAGGAAACCGTTTCCATCGGAATCGAGGCGTCGCTGACTGGCCATCTGGTCTTCGCCACACTGCACACCAATAGCGCGCCGGAATCCATATTGCGCCTGCTGGATATGGGGATGGACCCGTTTAATTTTGCGGACGCGCTGCTGGGCATACTGGCGCAGCGCCTGGCCAAGCGTTTGTGCGGCGATTGCAAGAAGCCGCATGTTGCCAGCACGGATGAAATGAATGATTTTTTGGCCGAGTACAGCGATGAACTGAAGCATACCGCAGTCTGGAAAAAGGATGCAGTTGCTGCCAGAAAAGCGCTCAATGAGGAATGGATCAAACTGTTCGCCAATGATAAAAAGCAATTTACGCTATACAGCCCGGTGGGTTGCGAAAAATGTGCCGGTACCGGCTATCGCGGACGGGTGGGCTTGCATGAATTGCTGATCGGCAGCGACCCGGTGAAAAAAGCCATACAGGAGCACGCCCGCGTCGCGGAATTGCTGGCTATCGCACTGGACGAAGGTATGCACACCCTGAAACAGGACGGCATGGAGAAGGTGTTGCAAGGCATTACCGATATGCACCAGATACGCGCTGTTTGCATTAAATAAGGTAGGGTGGGCAGGTTTTGTGCCCACGCTGATCTTACACCGATAAGCATAATATAAGGCGTGGGCAGATGAAGCTTGCCCACCCTACACGCTCACCACTTGCCACTGACTCTTCACATGCCCACTAATAACAAGCTGATTTATCGCCTGAAAGAACTCAACGAGATCGGTGTCGCGCTGTCGCAGCAGCACGATATCAACAGCTTGCTTGAGTTGATCCTCGAAGCTGCCAGGCGGATTACGCGTGCGGATGCAGGCACGCTTTATCTGCACGATCCCGAACGGCGTGTGCTGCGCTTTGAGATCGTACGCACCGATTCGCTGAATATTGCCATGGGTGGTGTCAGTGGCGAGCCTATCGGCTATTACCCGGTGCAGTTGTATGATCTGTCGGGCAAGCCGAATCATGCGATGGTGGTGTGCCATGCGGTGCTGAGCCGAGAAACGGTGAATATCCCCGATGCCTATAAGGCTCAAGACTATGATTTCACCGGCACACGAAATTTTGACGCCAAGACCGGCTACCATTCGCAGTCCTTTCTGAACGTGCCGATGTGTGATCACGAGGGCGAAGTGATCGGTGTTTTGCAGCTGATTAACGCACAAGACCGTGCCAGCGGCGCGATTGTGCCGTTTTCTGCCGATGACCAGCAGCTGGTCGAGTCACTGGCCTCGCAGGCGGCTATTGCACTGACCAATCGTCGCCTGATTCAACAGTTGGAAGGATTGTTTGAGTCCTTTATTCAGCTGATTAATAACGCGATAGATGACAAATCCCCCTATACCGGCGGGCATTGCTCCCGCGTGCCCGAGCTGACCATGATGCTGGCTGATGCGGTCACCCGCACCAAACAGGGGCCGCTCAAGGATTTCGTGATGACCGAAGAGGACAGGCGCGAATTGAAAATTGCCGGGCTGCTGCATGATTGCGGAAAAATCACTACGCCGGTACATGTGGTAGATAAGCCGACCAAGCTGCATACGCTGTTCGACCGCATCCAGTTGCTCGATACCCGTTTCGAAGTGCTCAAGCGCGATGCTGAAATCACGATGTTGCGCGCCTTGGCAAGCTCCCCTCGCCCGCAGGCGGAAGAGGGGTTGGGGGAGAGGGGCGTTGACGAGGCTGCCATTCGTGCCGAGTATGAAGCGCGCATACGACAACTGGATGATGACCGCGAATTCCTGCGGCATTGCAATATCGGGCGCGAAGCCATGCCGCAATCCGATGTGAAACGAGTGCTGACTATCGCGCATTATCCGTGGCGTGATAACGACGGGAAAATGGTCGATTTTCTCAGCGATGACGAAGTCGAGAACCTGACCATACGTTCAGGAACCTTGACCGGCGCAGAGCGTGAAATCATCAATCGCCATATTGAGGTGACCATCAAAATGCTGGAGTCGCTCCCCTGGCCAAAACATCTGAAGAATGTGCCTGAATATGCGGCGGGGCATCACGAACGCATGGATGGCAAGGGTTATCCGCGTGGCCTGACGCGCAATCAGATGTCGCTCCAGGCCAGAGTCATGGGTATTGCCGACATCTTCGAAGCGCTGACCGCCAAGGACAGACCCTATAAAGCCGGCAAGACTCTCACAGAGTCGTTGACCATACTCGGCAAATTCAAGCTGGGCGGGCATATCGACCCCGACTTATTCGATGTGTTTATCCGTGAAAAAGTGTATCTCGATTACGCGTGGAAATTTCTCGCGCCGGAGCAGATAGACGAGGTCGATCTGAGCAAGATACCAGGCGTGAATCAGGAAGTATAGTAATGGCCGTGCCGAACTGACGAAATTCGTCACATGACTGACGTAAATTGTCCATATTTATTCGGTTCTCAGTGGTTGTTAATGAATTAATGACTAATAATCAATATCTTGTATTTGTGGCATGGCTATTGCTGACGTATAAGCAAGGCAAAACGGAATTCAAACCGGTTTAGCCGAATAATGAATCCAACTTAAAAAGGAGCTTCAAATGAAAAATGTACAAAAAGGTTTTACCCTGATCGAACTGATGATCGTTGTGGCAATTATCGGTATTCTGGCAGCGGTCGCGATCCCGGCTTACAGCAACTACACCAAGAAAGCCAAATTCACAGAAGTGGTGCAGGCGACTCAGGCACTCAAGGCTGCTGTTGAGATTTGCGCATCTGATCTGAGTACGGTAACAGGCTGTACGGCCGGCAGCAATGGTATTCCTGCTGACATTGGTACATTGGGCAAGGCTGTTGCTAGCGTGGCCACGGCTAACGGTGTTATCACTGCAACCGGCAACGCCACAGTTGATTCCAAGACATATATCCTGACGCCAACTTACAGCGCCACTACAGGTATTTCTTGGGCTACTACCGGCACCTGCGTTGCTGCAAACCTGTGTAAGGAATAATAGTTTAACTGTTAGTCTAAAAAGCCCCTCCTTGAGGGGCTTTTTTTGTGATGCTGATTTGATACGCCAATTTAAGAGAAAAACTGCATGAACGCTACTAAAAAAATAGCACTATGGGCAGTGCTGGTGGGCGGCCTGATTGCTGCATTGTATGGGCAGTTTTTGTATAACCCGATTGTTTTTGATGATCTGTATTTTTTCATGTTGGACCGCGAGGGGCGTTCAGCGATTGAGGCCTTTGCTGCACCCTCACCGGGTGATTTGCGTGCGTTGCCTTATGCCACACTGGCATGGACTGCACAGTGGTTCGGCTTTGGGCTGCTGCCGTTTCGAATAGAAAATATGCTGCTGCACTGGATGGTGGTGGTTGCATTGGCGCTTTTTGTGGTTCGTTTGTATCGCAGTGCGTTGCGATCAGTTGAGTCAGATGGCGAACGTACCGGCCTGGTGGCGGCGATTCTGATTTCGGTAACACTGTTTGCCATGCATCCGCTTGCCGTGTATGCAACGGGTTATCTGGTGCAGCGCACCATGGTGATGGCGACGCTGTTCAGCGTGCTGGCTTTGTGGGCGTATCTGCACGGCAGCAACGGACATAGCAAGGCATGGCTATGGATTAGCGTGGCGCTGTACTTTATGGCAACACACAGCAAGGAGCATGTCATTATGCTGCCCGCCGTGGTGGTGGCGCTGACGGTGTTGCTGCATCAAGACTGGCGGCGCTTCTTGCGGGAAAACTGGCCGGTTTTTCTGGGGTATGTGCTGGTGGCGCTGCTGACTATCGCGCAGATCAGGGGGGTTATCGGTCATACCTATGAACTGAACGCAAGCGAAATGCTGGAGGGCGTTCTGCCTGAAAATGCCTACGGATACAGCGTGTTGACCCAATCCTGGCTGTTTTTTAAATATGGATTGCTGTGGGTGCTGCCTCATCCAGGCTGGATGTCGGTGGACATGCGTGAACCCTACGCACAAGGATTCCTGTCGGTTTACGGAGCGGCGCTGCTGGCCTATCTGCTGTACGGGTTTGCCGCGTTGCGGCTACTGCTGAAACGAGGCCGGGCAGGGCTGATCGGTTTCGCGATGTTGCTGCCCTGGCTGATGTTCATGACTGAGTTGTCTTCGGTGCGTATCCAGGAAATTTTCGTGTTGTATCGCAGTTATATATGGGCATTGGGCGGCGTGATCGCCTTGCCGCTGTTGCTGATGCAGCTGAACGCAAGGTTGATGATCGGGCTGTCGCTACTGTTTGCCGCGACCTTGTTCATGATATCCATGGAGCGACTGTCCTCGTTTTCACATCCCATACTGCTATGGGATGATGCGGAGAAACTGGTCAAGGACAGACAAACACTCCCCGGTGTGGCGCGGATTTATTACAACCGGGGAACGGAATGGTTGAAAGTGGATAAATACGACAGCGCCATCAGCGATCTACAAACGGCAACCCGCTTGAATCCGAAATTTTCGGAAGCTTACGGGAATCTCGGCGCCAGTTATTTGAAGCTGAATCAGAATACACAGGCTGTACAGGCTTTTAGTCGGGCGATAGTGCTGGTTCAGGAACAGAAAATCCAGCCGAATTTCAAGCATTATTTGGGGCGTGTAAGGGCTTATGAAGCTGACGGAAAATGGCGAGAAGCAGCTACGGACTATAGCGTCACCTGTCTGCTGGCAAAGCAGGGTTGCGATAAAACCGGCTTGCCGTCAGAGTAGTGACACAGGCAGGACGTGGCTTACTTCTTCGCCCGCGCACCCAGCATTTCATGCAGTTCGCGCAAATCGGACTCCACCGTGGACAGCTGGTAGAAGCTCCCGCCAGCTCGTTTCGCCAGTTCGAATTGCACGATGGCGGCAAACAGATTGTCTGGTAAGGTGCAGAAAAATAAGGGAGTTGTATTATGAGAGGGCAGATTTAACCGTACAGTTTATGTGTGTTGTCCTGAGCGGACGTGCGATGTATGATGCGCGATGTTTGATGTTGCGATGAAGGAGGTGAAGTATGCGGACAACTTTGACCATAGATGAGGATGTGCTTGCCGCAGCCAAGGGCTTGGCAATGGCGCAGCACAAGAGTATTGGCAATATACTTTCTTCCCTGGCCAGACAGGCGCTAAGAACTAATGTCTCAACGAGCGAGATGCGCAACGGCGTACCTCTGCTGATGTCTCGAACGGGCATGAAGGTCGTTACGCCGGAATTGGTCAGCCAATTACGCGACGAGTTGCCTTGATGACGTTTTTACTCGATGTGAATGTGCTGATCGCCTTGATTGACCCCGGGCATATTCAACACGATCTGGCTCATGAATGGTTTGCGGCGCAGGGCCAACAATCATGGTCGACTTGTCCTTTAACTGAAAATGGCGTGCTGCGGATAATTGGGCATGCCCGTTATCCGAATTCACCCGGTACACCATCGGCTGTAGTCCCCTTGATGGCGGGCTTGCGAGCATTACCAGGCCACGTATTTTGGCCGGATGACATCAGTTTGCTTGATGAGGACAAGTTCGACAGGGATCGCCTGTTGAGTTCCGGTCAGGTGACGGATAGTTATTTATTGGCACTAGCGTGCACTCACGGTGGGCAGCTTGCGACTTTTGACTACCGTTTGGTTGCGTCAGCAGTGCGCAACGGTGCACAGGCTTTACACTTAATAAGGTAGTAGAAGCGATTTACTTCTTCGCCCGCGCACCCAGCATTTCATGCAGTTCGCGCAAGTCGGACTCCACTGTGGACAGCTGGTAGAAACTCCCTCCAGCCTGTTTCGCCAGTTCGAGTTGCTCGATGGCAGCAAACAGATTGCCCTGCCAGGCGTAGCTGTAAGCTTGTGCCTGATGCTGCTCGAACGGTTTGTTCAGCTGGTTATAGCTGCGTGCCTGCAGGTTGTAGAGCGTGGTGTCGGCCGGGTGGCGCACGACTTGTTCAGCGAGCAGTTTGACGGCGATTTCAGCCTGTTTGCTTTGCAGCAGCAGGTCGACGTAATCGTATATCAGGGCGCGATGCCGGGGAAAATTCTGCACAGCAGTACGATAATAATCCAGCGTATCGGTCGCCTTCGTGGCGCGTTTCACTTGTCCCGTGAGCGTTGTCAGCATGGCATTGTGTTGTGACTGCGGCCTGGCCTGCGCCTGCTTGCGCAGTATCTCCAGTTCCTGAGAGGCGCGCTCGATCTCGTTGTTGCGCAGCAGCGCGGTCACCAGACCATAGCGTTGTGCAATCGGATTGCCGTGTTTGTGTGTGGTCAGTGCGTCGTTGAAATAGCTGATGGCATCCACGGTCGCTTTTTGTGCGCCTATGAGCTTGCTACGTACCAATTGGAAGTCAAGGCTGTCAGGCAGCAGACGGTAAGGCTGCTTGTTGACCCGGTTCTCGATGTCCGCGATACGGTCGCTAGTGACAGGATGAGTGCGCAGGTAGTTGGGTGCATTGCCTTCGAGCAAGCGGGTCGCGCGTTGTAAGCGTTCCAGGAATTCAGGCATGGCGTGGACGTTGAAATCAGCCTTTTGCAAAATATCCAGGCCGATGCGGTCTGCTTCCTGCTCATGAATGCGGGTGAAATCGAGTTGCTTCTGCACGGCGCGCGCCTGTACGCTGGCGAGTGCTGCCTGAGAGGCTTGCGTATTGCTGCGCGCGGCGAGTATCGCAACGGCAATGGCGGCCATGGAAGCTAGGGTGTCGCCTTTTTGCGAGGCAACCATGCGCGCCAGATGGTGTTGGGTAACATGAGCGATTTCATGGCTCAACACAGAGGCCAGTTCCGATTCGCTTTGTGTGGTGAGTAACAGACCTGCATTGACGCCGATAAAACCACCCGGCAAGGCGAAAGCGTTGACGCCGAAATCATTTAGTGCGAAAAATTCGAATTCGAGCGAGGGCTCGCTACTGTATCCGACCAGTTTGTAGCCCAGTTGATTAAGGTAATCGCTGATTTCCGCATCATCGAGCAGTTGGCGGGTGTAACGAATCTCCAGCATGCTCTGCTGCCCGATCTGACGCTCCTGTATCGGAGTGATCACGGTCTGCGATACATCCCCCAAATCCGGTAAACCGTCGCCAAAGGCGAAGGACGAAAAGCTCAGCAGTGAAACCAGGGTAAGTTTTTTCATGGGCGGTATGATAAACGCTTTTTGAAAAGCGGGTAGCGGGTAGCGGGTAGCGAGTAGCAAGCCCATCTTTTGGTTAACTGCTACAGGCTACAAGCTCATCTCTCTGGACTTTGTCCGGGAAAGTGCGCAGAATTCGCCCCCGGTAAATTGAACGCAGTTAAAAAGGAAGAAGACGTGACAGGTTTCAAGAATATAACGGTCGACGAATTGGCGACGAGGTTGCAGCAGGATGATTTAAAGCTGATTGATGTGCGCACGGATGCAGAAGTGTCGCGCGGGAAAATCCCGCAGGGCGAATCGTTGCCGCTGCATTTGTTGCCATTGCGCCTGCATGAGCTTGAGAAGACGGCGACGATTGTTTTTTATTGCCAGATGGGCGGGCGCTCTGGGCAGGCTGCGGCGTTTGCTGCTGCGAATGGTTATTCTGATGTGTATAACCTGCAAGGCGGGATTGCCGCCTGGGCAGGTGCAGGCTTGCCTCTCGCATGAGTGCGGATACCGAACTCCATTCCGGGCACCCGTTTGATGTTGAACTGGATGTGCGCCAACTGGCGTGTCCGCTGCCCATATTGCGCACCAAGAAATCCCTGTCCGCGATGAGCAGCGGGGCTGTGTTGCATATCATCGCCACCGACCCGGGATCCATCAAGGATTTTGAGATGTTTTGCCGTCAGACCGGCAACGAGTTGCTCTCATCGAGCGAACAGCACGGCGAATTCATGTTTCTGATTCGCCGCCGCTAACCCAATCAGCGTGGGCAGAAATCTGCCCACCCTACGCTTGGATTTGGAGTGCGCAACCTCGGTTGCGCGGTGTCATGCCGGTGCCGGAACAAAAGTTCTTCGTGCCACCGCACTCCAAATTGTGTTATCCCAATTTGACGCGTTGTGCCTGTAACTGAATCAGCGTGGCGCCGAAGTCATTCATGCGTTTTTTCTCCTGCTCCACTACCGCAGCTGGCGCTCTTGCCACGAAACTTTCGTTGCCCAGTTTGCCTTGCGTCTTGGCCACTTCGCCCTGTAAACGTGCTATTTCCTTATCCAGTCGTTCGCGTTCGGCGACGACGTCAATCTCGACTTTCAGCATCAGCTTGAAGCCGCCGACGAGGGCAACTGCGGCCTCGCCTTCCGGCAGTTCGGCGACAACCTGCACTTCGCTGAGCTTGCCCATGCTGCTGATGTAAGGTGCGAGTGCGTTGAGTGTCGCGGCATCGCCTGCGGCAATCAGTGGCACGCGTTGTGCGGGCGACAGATTCATTTCGCTGCGCAAACGACGGCAGGCGTTGATCATTTCCTGCAATAGCGCGATCTGTTGCATCGCATCACGGTCTATTTTGCCCGTATCGGCTTTGGGATAGGCTTGCAGCATGATGGATGACCCATCATGTTCAGGAGAGGGAGCCTTGCCGGCCAACGGGGCGACGGATTGCCACAGCTCTTCGGTGATGAACGGAATAATCGGGTGCGCCATGCGCAACATGGTTTCCAGTACGCGCACTAGTGTGCGACGCGTGGCGCGCTGTTGTGCTTCGTTGCCGTTGGCGATCTGTACCTTGGCCAGTTCTACATACCAGTCGCAATAGGTATTCCATACCAGTTCATACACTGTGCGCGCGGCCATGTCGAAACGATAATCGGCAAAATGTTGCGCCATCTCCAGTTCCGCCTGTTGCAGCAGGCTGATCATCCAGCGGTCGGCGGCGGCGTATTCCAGCGGCAGCGTTTCATCGAGCCCGGTGTCATGACCATCGCAATTCATCAGCACGAAGCGCGTGGCATTCCACAGCTTGTTGCAGAAATTACGATAGCCTTCACAACGCTGCATGTCGAATTTGATGTCGCGTCCCGGAGAGGCCAGCGAGGCAAAGGTAAAGCGCAGCGCATCGGTGCCGAAGGCGGGGATACCCTCAGGGAACTCCTTACGGGTGTGCTTCTCGATTTGTGCGGCCTGTTTCGGATTCATCAGGCCGGTGGTGCGCTTCTGCACCAGTTCATCGAGTGCGATGCCGTCGATCAAATCGATGGGGTCGAGCACGTTACCCTTGGACTTGGACATCTTCTGTCCTTCCGAGTCGCGGATCAGTCCGTGCACATACACGTCCCTGAACGGAATCCGGCCGGTGATGTGTTTGGTCATCATCACCATGCGCGCCACCCAGAAGAAGATGATGTCGAAGCCGGTGACCAGCACCGTGGAGGGCAGGTATTGCTTCACGAATTCGTTCTGCGCATCGAACGGTTGGTTCTCTTGCCAGTCCAGCGTGGAAAACGGCCACAGCGCGGATGAAAACCAGGTGTCCAGCACGTCGTTGTCGCGGTCGAGCTGACCGGCATAACCAGCTTTGTCAGCCTGACGGCGAGCCTCGGCTTCATCATGCGCGACAAACACTTCGCCGTTCACGCCATACCAGGCCGGTATCTGATGACCCCACCACAGCTGGCGCGAGATGCACCAGTCCTGGATGTTGTTCAGCCACTGGTTGTAAGTGTTGACCCAGTTTTCGGGGTGGAACTTGATTTCGCCGCTGGACACGCATTCCAGCGCCTGCTCGGTGATGCTCTTGCCTTCGGTGCCGGCCTTGCTCATCGCGACAAACCACTGGTCGGTGAGCATAGGTTCGATCACCACGCCGGTACGGTCGCCGCGCGGTACTTTGAGTTTGTGCTTCTCGGCCTTGTCGAACACGCCTGCCGTTTCGAGGTCGGCGACGATCTGCTTGCGGGCATCGAAGCGATCCATGCCGCGATATTTTTCTGGCGCCTCATCGTTGATTCTGGCATCCAGCGTAAGGATGCAAATCATGGCCAGCTTGTGACGCTGTCCTACCGCATAGTCGTTGAAGTCATGCGCGGGCGTGACCTTGACCACGCCGGTGCCGAATTCACGATCCACATACTCGTCGGCGATGATAGGGATGTCACGGTCGCACAAAGGGAGTCTGACGCTTTTGCCGATCAGATGCGCGTAGCGCTCGTCTTCCGGATGCACCATCACCGCGACGTCACCCAGCAGGGTCTCGGGGCGGGTGGTGGCCACGGTCAGATGTGTCAGGCCGTGCAGCGTATCCACGTCGACCAGCGGGTAACGGATGTGATACATGAAACCGTCTTCTTCTTCCTGCACCACTTCCAGGTCGGACACGGCGGTGTGCAGCTTGGGGTCCCAGTTCACCAGACGTTTGCCGCGATAGATCAGGCCTTCGTTGAACAGACGCACGAAAGTCTCGGTGACGGTCTTGTTCAGCGCGGGATCCATGGTAAAGCGTTCGCGCGACCAGTCAGGTGAGGTGCCCAGACGACGCATCTGGCGGGTGATGGTGTCGCCGGAGATTTTTTTCCACTCCCAGACTTTTGCTATGAATGCCTCGCGCCCCAGGTCGTGACGACTGATGCCCTGGGCATCAAGCTGGCGCTCGACCACGATTTGCGTGGCAATGCCCGCGTGATCTGTGCCCGGTTGCCACAGGGTATTGTCGCCGCGCATACGGTGATAGCGGGCCAGCGTGTCCATCAGCGTCTGGTTGAAGCCATGACCCATATGCAGCGTGCCGGTTACATTAGGCGGCGGCAACTGGATGCAAAAAGATGCGGTCTTGGCCGGATCGAGTCCTGCCTTGAAGTAGCCTGATTCCTCCCACTTGGGATACCAGCGCGATTCGATTTCTTTGGGTTCAAAACTTTTGGTGAGTTCCATGGTGCTGAAGGCTGTCA
>Ga0209231_1001069_pt1 | contig 11525 bp, 9 predicted proteins | sample Deesub45470m_DNA_FD_188086 | JGI IMG/M metagenome (GOLD analysis project Ga0209231, IMG submission 188086) | Deep subsurface microbial communities from North Pacific Ocean - 450_OLKR46/470m Metagenome (SPAdes) (version 2) | ecosystem: Environmental > Terrestrial > Deep subsurface > Unclassified ... | reverse complement strand
CATGCCAGTGGTGGCCTCCAGGATCTCTTCGGCAGTCTTGCTGCGCAGCCATTGCACCAGTGACTCATGGGTCAACGTAGCAAGGCCAGGCTGCAGTTTGCGGATCTGGCTATTGAGATACTCGCAAATCGACTTTGAGCGCTTCTCGGAGAGCTTGCGCAATTGCTCCTGGGCCCAAGGACCTTCGATATAGGCTGTCATGGGCACGATTTCCAGCCAGGTATAGCGTTCGCCGGCTTTCCTTTGGGCGATATCGCAATCAGCCGTGATCACGATTCCCAACGTCTCTACTTCTCCGGTCTTGGGATGGAGCTTGCGGATGATGTCGCCTTGGCGCACGTCATCTGTGTCTTCGATCTGCGTAAAAAAGCCCGTCATGTATCGTGTCCCTGGATGGGTCAATGGTGCCCTTTTGTGCACAGGATGTTACATGCTGGCGACTCACCCATATGCAGGCCTGGAACGAGATAGCTCCCTGAATCCACTGAATCGTCTTATCGCCCATCTTTGATGGGTAGGAGAGGACTTTGAGTGCGACCTGGCCAACGGACACGGTTGAAGTCATCTTGAAAAACCAGCGGACACAGTACCTCGAGCGGCAGCCATTCGGAGTAGCACAGCATGTCGCCGGATTCAATGACCGCTTCGCACCGTGCTGCGTGAATAGGTTCCCCGAAGGCTACCTAAAGCGAGCGCTGTACGCGGGTCTTCAGACTCGGACGGCATCAAGGCGAATCTCAGTTAGCTTTCGATGAGAGCCGTCATGGAACAGTGTTGTCAAACCGTTTGACAGATTGCGCTTGATCTGCAGCGAGTTCTCCAAGCGGACTTCACCTGCATGTACTGCCAGCTGATCGTTGTTCCCAGTCAATTGTGGTCAGGGGTCGGACGGTCCGACCCCATCCGTTCAAGCAGAAGAGAAGTGGATAGGATTGATGGCAGGATAGGCTGCACGCCAGCAAATGGCTGCCAAGCAGCACGGGTGATCAAGGGAGGAAATCAAGAATGGCGAGACGCAAGAGAACCAGCACGGCCGATGACCTGCTGGAACTGGTGGCAATGCTGCCCTGGTGGGCCGGCGTGCTGCTGGCGCTGGTGAGCTACTTCGTGCTTCACAACATCGCATCTCAACCGGTGGTTGCGCCCTCGCAGCCCGGTCAAATGGGCGCGATGGTCACGCAGTCCATCTGGAAATCGCTGGCCTCGGCGGGCCAGTACCTCGTTCCTTTCATTTGCTTGCTGGGTGCGGTCACGTCCGCCTGGCGGCGCCGAGAGCGAAAGAACCTGGTGGCTGATGTGGCCAGGAGCAAGGCGGCCGACGCGCTCGATGGCATGAGCTGGCGCGAGTTCGAAATGCTCGTGGGGGAAGGTTTTCGGTTGCGGGGCTACCAGGTGGTGGAAACCGGGGGCGGCGGTGCCGACGGTGGCATTGACCTTGTGCTCACCAAGCCGGGCAAGAACGGTGGCGAAAAATTTCTCGTGCAGTGCAAGCAGTGGCGCGCCTACAAGGTTGGCGTGGACGTGGTGCGCGAGCTGTACGGGGTGATGGCCGCCAAGGGCGCCACCGGCGGGTTCGTGGTGACCTCGGGGCGGTTCACCGATGAGGCGATCAGCTTTGCGAGTGGTCGCAACGTGACGCTGGTTGATGGGCCGAAGCTGCACGGGCTGCTGCGGCAAGCCCAGGCGGGTGCCAATCGGTCGCCTGCCCAGAAGCCTGCTGTGCCGGTGGCTCACGCCCCTTCTCCGTCAGCCCAGGCGCTGGATTGCCCACTGTGTGCGAAGCCGATGGTTCGGCGCACTGCCAAACGCGGTGCCAACGCTGGCAATGAGTTCTGGGGCTGCACCGGTTACCCGGCCTGCCGTGGCACGCGCCCGATCAACTGATACCAAGGACAACGATGGCATTGCCCGATGGCCTCTATGACCTGTTGTTGACCGAGGGGCTGGCCCGATCACTGGCAGACCTCGATCCGTCACGGGCCGATGTCTCGGCGCTCAAGGGCGGAGCAGCCGAGTTCCTGGCCGATGTCATCACCCGCCAGCTATCGACCATCCTCGACGATGTGTCTGGTGACGAGGCCGAGAAAGCGAAGCGACAACTCGAACTGGTGAATGGCCTGCTGGTGATGCTGCGTCAGCGGCTCGCAGGAAGCAGCGCGAACGGTGCCTCTGCGGCTGGCGAAGTGGTGGACCTGGTGGCGCCGCCGTTGCGGGTCCTGAGGGCTGTACAGCGCGACCAGCAGTTTCCGGTGTCGCCGGAGATTGGGCTGGGCGTGCCCTGGTTGTTCACGGCCGGCAAAGGCTCGCCTTCGCTGCTGCAGGAGATTCGTCGCGAGCTGGCATCGAGCGATCAGGTGGACATCCTGGTCAGCTTCATCACCGTCTCGGGCGTGCGCAAGCTGCAGGATGTGCTGCAACAGATCACGGCCAAGGGTGCGCAGCAAGATGGACATGCGCAACCAAAGACCCGGCTGCGCATCCTCACCACCACGTACACCGGTGCGACCGAGGCACGCGCGCTGGACGAGCTCGCGCGACTGCCAGGTTGTGAGGTCCGTGTGTCGCTGGATGGCCGGCGCACCCGCCTGCATGCCAAGGCCTGGCTGTTCCAGCGCAAGACCGGTTTTGGTTCGGCTTATGTCGGCAGCGCGAACCTCTCGGGTGCCGCGCTGACCGGCGGGCTGGAGTGGACGGTCAAACTGACCCAGCGCGCGCAAGAAGCGCTGTTTGCCCGCGCCGTGGCCCACTTCGAGACGCTGTGGGCGGACAGCGAGTTTCAGCGCTACGACCCGGACAACGTCGAACACCGGCAGGCCCTGGCAGCGGCGCTGGGTCGCGAGTCGTTTGGCGGCGAACCCTCTGCCACGATCAGCTTTTTCGATCTGCAGCCCAAGACCTACCAGCAGGAAATGCTGGAGCAGTTGACCACCGAGCGCGCCCACGGTCGAACCCGAAACCTTCTGGTAGCGGCCACCGGAACGGGCAAGACGGTGGTGGCCGCGTTTGACTACCGGAACACCTGCCGCATCGAGGGCGGGCGCCCTCGCCTGCTATTTGTGGCCCATCGGGAGGAAATCCTGCGCCAGGCCATGCGCACCTACCGCGAGGTGCTGCGCGATCCCGAGTTCGGCGATCTGCTCACGGGAAGTCATCAACCCGAGCGCTGGGACCACCTGTTCGCCACCATCGACAGCGTGACCAGTCGCGACCTGGTGGCCACCGTTGGCGCCGACCACTGGCACACGGTGGTGGTGGATGAATGCCACCGCTTGGCTGCCGATCGGTTCGACGCTTTCGCCAAGGCCGTCAGCCCCAGCGTGTTGCTCGGGCTGACGGCGACCCCTGAGCGCAGCGACGGCCAGCCCATTGCGCCCTATTTCGATTCGCGCCCCGACGGCAGCCCGGCGGTCGAGCTGCGGCTGTGGCACGCGTTGGACCTGCAGTTGCTGGCGCCGTTCGAGTACTACGCCTGCGACGACGCCACCGATTTTTCGGAAGTGCCCTGGGACAGGCCTGGAGAGCGCGAGGCGGTGGCCAACTTGGTCACCGGCAACGACGTGCGCGCCAAGCTGGTCATCAACGAATGGCGCCGTCTGGCGTCCGATGCTCGGCAGTCGCGCGCCATTGTTTTCTGTGTGACGGTGGCGCACGCGGAGTTCATGACCGATTGGCTCAATCGCGCGGGGCTGCCTGCGGCCTGCGTGGTCGGCACGACAGCATCTGAAGAAAGGCGACGCGCGCCGCAACGTTTGCTCAGCGGCGAGCTGTGCGCGCTGGTCACTGTGGACCTCTACAACGAGGGCATCGACTTGCCGATGGTGGACACGCTGTTGCTTCTGCGACCCACCCAGAGCCCGGTGCTGTTCCAGCAACAGATCGGTCGCGGCCTGCGTTTGGCCCCCGGCAAGGAGGGTTGCCTGGTGCTCGACTTCGTTGGTCAGCACCGCGCCGAGTTCCGCTTCGACCGACTCTTGTCGAGCCTGACTGGCTTGTCGCGACGCGAGCTGGTGGACGGCGTTGAGAACGGCTTCGGCAGCTTGCCGCCCGGTTGCCACATCCACCTGCAGCGCCAGACGCGAGAACAGGTGCTGCAAGGCCTGCGATCCCTGACGTCCCAGAACTGGCGCCGTTTGAAGACAGAGCTGCAGACCTATGCGGCGCTGCGTGGCCGATCGGCGATTCAACTGGCCGACTTCCTGCACGACCAGGCGCTGGAGCTGGAAGACATCTACCGCACCGGTACCGGACAAGGCCGCAGCGGATGGACAGCGCTCAAGCGTGATGCGGGCCTGATCGTCTCAGAGCCCGGACCTGAAGAGGACTATTTCAGCCGCCGATTCGGCGATCTGCTGCATGTGGATGATCCGCGCCGTCTCGACGTAATGACAGCTGTGGGTTCACACCAAGGGAGTTCACCAGCACTCAATGCAAAAGACGCGCTGGGCATACAGATGCTGGCCTATCAGATCGATGGGCGCCATGAGCAAGCAGCGGGGCACGAAACCTTCCTGGAGCGCTTGGAGCGTCACCCAGCCATCGCTGCCGAGCTGGTGGAGCTGTCTGCCCTTCTGCAGGCCCGAAGCACTTTGGGCGCGCATCCTGTGCCCGGTCTCGAAGACACTCCCTTGTGCCTGCATGCCGGCTACGGTGCGCGCGAAATCCTCACTGCGGTGCGCTGGCTGACGACGTCGCGCCGCGTGCCGTTCCAGGCCGGCACCTTGTCATTGCTCAGCCGCCAGACCGAGCTGCTGTTCGTCACACTCGACAAGAGCGAGGGCTACCACGACCGCATCACGTATCACGACTACGCGATCAGCGCCGAGCGCTTTCACTGGCAATCACAGAACAGCGCGGGTCCGGACACGCCTGGCGGTCGGCGCTATCTCGAAAGCGCGACCAATGGATGGCAGTTCCAGCTCTTCGTGAGACCGCGCAAGGGAGAGGCTTACCGCGCCTGCGGCCCGGTCACGCTGGAGTCGGCCGAGGGCGACCGTCCCATGAGCATCGTCTGGAAATTGCAGACGCCGTTGCCAGCGCGGCTGTTCCGAGAGTTCAGCGTGTTGCGCGGGGTGTAGTGACCGGGTAGAGTTCTGCCATCGCACGATCTGCACTTCGACATGTACGACGAACACGACCTCATTGATTCCCCACTGAACCAGACCTACACGGCCGATGGGCGTTCGGTCGAAATCCACATCTACCGCATGCCACACACAGGCTGGACGCTTGAGGTGCTGGATGACCTGAACAACTCCACGGTGTGGGACGGGGAGTTCGCGACGGACCGGGAAGCTCTGGACACGGCCATGGCCGAGATCAATGCAGAAGGCATTGAAGCCTTCATCGCGAGACTGTCGGACCAACCGACGCACTGAACACGAGCCGGCAAGAAGTTGCCGTTCGTCGGCTAACAGAAGTCGATGGCACCAAGCCATACAGACAACCGCTCATCGTTGCTTGAGCACCACAAAAGCAAAACCTGGGAAGTCGCGGAGTTCAGGAATGTGATTCCTGTGGTCGTGGGCATTTTTCTGGTCCATTGAAGAACCGACAGCGCTGCGGCTGTTTACCCCAACGTTTACCCCACGGTCTCCGGAAAGAAAAACGGGTTAGCTCAGAAATGAGCTAACCCGTTGATTTTATTGGTCGGCGCGGCGGGATTCGAACTCGCGACCCCTTGCACCCCATGCAAGTGCGCTACCTGGCTGCGCTACGCGCCGACAAGCCTCAGATTATATGGGGCAAATCGGGCTTTTTTAGAAAGGCTCGCCAAGTAAAGAGCGAATCTCCATTAATTCTTGTTTCACTGCCCGCCAAGTCGAGGCATCCACAACGCTGCCACCGAAGGAAATCGATGACAACCCGGTCGAAGGGGTTGAGGTCGAGTTCCCGGCACCCACAACCGAAGCTGTATCGGCCACCTCGACAGCCGGATCGCCCCCCACCGCCCGTTTTTCACGCTCGGCTTGCACAATTTCCTGAAGCTTGTTGCGAGCGCCACTGATGGTGAACCCTTGGTCATAAAGCAGTTCGCGTATCCGGCGAATCATCAGCACCTCATGATGCTGGTAGTAGCGGCGATTGCCACGCCGCTTCATGGGTCGTAGTTGAGTGAACTCTTGCTCCCAATAGCGAAGCACATGAGGTTTTACTCCGCATAAATCCCCCACTTCTCCAATGGTGAAATAGCGTTTGGCTGGGATGGGAGGTAGATCTTTTTCCATGCAAATCAAGTCCGTACGGGACGAACCTTCAAATTTACTCTAACTAAAGAGCCCGTGCGCATGGATAACCACATTGATGCACATTTTGTTGCGTATGCCTCATCGTGCGGCCATGCAACAGCGTAGAAACGGGGTGCAAAGCTGCTCGAAAGTTCCCGATCTCAGACTGCGTCGGAGCCCACGACCAGTGTCTGTACCTGATCTTTAAGCTTTGGACTGGCGTGAAATGTCACCACGCGCCGCGCTTCAATCGCCACGGGTTCCCCCGTGCGGGGGTTGCGCCCAGGGCGCGCCGCCTTGGTACGAATCTGAAAATTGCCAAAACCTGAGATTCTTACGTCTGTGCCCTCGACCAGGCTATCCGTCACCAGATCAAAGAATGCATCGATCATGTCTTTGGACTCCCGCTTGTTCAAGCCGATTTGGTCAAACAGCAAATCAGCCAACTGCGCCTTGGTCAATGCGGGTGTTTCCAGGCTCTCTACAGCCAGTTCCATGAGTGGGGCTTCCATGATTCAGATTCCTTTCAGGCGCGCAGGCGAGCCGAGACGTGCTGTTCGAGCTGGGTCAAGGCTTGCTTCACCACGACATCAACTTCTTCGTCGGTCAAGTTTGCATCGGTACGGCTGAAAAACAAGCGAACAGCCAGACTTTTCTCGTCGGCAGCAAGCCCACCAGACACCGTCCCATCTGCGGCCTTCTTCGGGCGGTACACATCAAACAGCATCGCATCGCGAAGCAGCGGGCTACCGACACCCAAAATGACCCGCATAACTGCTGCGTGGGTAACAGTCTCTTTCACCACAATAGCCAGGTCACGCTCAACGGCTTGATAGCGGCTCACCGCCTCAAAGGCAGGCACTTCTCGCGTCAATACCGCGTCCAAATCGAGCTCAAACATCAACGGCGCTTGCGCCAGCTCATAGCCTTGACGCCATTTGGGGTGCAACTCGCCTACATGGCCAATGCATTCTCCTGCGCGCCACACGGAGGCACAACGGCCGGGATGCATGGCCGGATGCTCGCCCACGCGGAATTCGACCTGCATTGGCGCCAGCAAAGCCTGCACATCGCCCTTGGTGTCAAAAAAGTCTTCGCTGCGTGTGGCCAAGCCCCACTGCACCGCGTTCACCGGCCCGTAGGCCAAGCCTGCCACCCGCATGGGCTGGTGAAAACCCGCCACGGTGGTGTCGCTGTCTTTGACTGAAGCGTTTTTGAAAAACACGCGACCCACTTCAAACAAGCGCACGCGCTCGGCCTTGCGGTCCAGGTTGAACTTGAGTGCGGCGATCAGGCTGCCCAGCAGCGATGAGCGCATGACGCTCATCTGGCTGGCGATCGGGTTGAGCAGCTTCACTGGGTTGGCGTTGCCAGCGAGCTCCTGCTCCCAGCGCGCTTCGACAAAGCTGAAGTTGATGGTTTCCTGATAGCCCAATTGCGCCAATTGGCGGCGCACAGCAAAGGGACCGCGGCGCGATTCGGTGCGCAGCTTGGGCGTCGTGGGCGCCAGCGGTGGCGTTTCCGGCAACTGCTCGTAGCCGATCACGCGGGCCACTTCTTCGATCAGGTCTTCTTCTATCTGCAAGTCGAAGCGGAACGCCGGCGGGGCCACCGTGACCGTGCCCTCGCCTTCGCTCACATCCAGGCCCAAACGGCGCAACGCACCTGCGCATTGCTCTTGCGTCAAAGGCATGCCGATGACCTTGGCGGCGCGAGCCACCCGCAGCGTAACCGGCTTGCCTTCGGGCAAGGCCAGCGTCTGATCGTCCAGCGGACCGGCTTCGCCGCCGCAGATGTCGAGCACCAGCTGGGTGATGCGCTCCACGTGCTCCACCGTGGTGGATGGGTCCACGCCCCGTTCAAACCGGTGCCCCGCATCGGTGCTGAAGTTGAAGCGACGCGAGCGGCCAGCGATGGCTTTGGGCCACCAGAAAGCAGCCTCAATAAAAATATTGACGGTGTCGTCGGACACGGCGGTGGCGTCACCGCCCATGATGCCGGCCAAGGACTCCACAGCCTGGTCGTCGGCGATCACGCCCACTTCGGCGTCCACCGACACGGTATTGCCATTGAGCAGTTTCAACTGCTCGCCAGGCTTGCCCCAGCGAACCTGCAGACCACCGTGGATTTTGTCGAGGTCAAAAATGTGCGAGGGGCGGCCCAGCTCGAACATCACATAGTTGGAAATGTCGACCAAAGGCGACACGCTGCGCTGACCACAACGCGCCAGGCGATCCACCATCCAGGCAGGCGTTGCCACGCGCGTGTTCACGCCGCGCACCACACGCCCGCTGAAGCGGCCACACAGGTCTTTGTCTTGTACATCGACGGCAAGTCGGTCACTCAGCTTGACCACAGCGGCTGGAAATTCGGGCTTCAGCAACGGCGCACCGGTGAGTGCAGACACCTCGCGCGCGATGCCGTAAACGCTCAGGCAATGTGCCAGATTGGGCGTGAGCTTGAGCGTGAACAACAGGTCGTCCAGCGCCAGTTGTTCACGAATATTGCGGCCTACAACGGCGCCATCGCCCAACTCCAGCAAGCCGTCGCTCTCCTCAGACGTCTGCAGTTCTTTGGCCGAGCACAACATGCCTTGGCTTTCAACGCCGCGCAGCTTGCCCAGCTTGATTTTGAAGGGCTTGCCATCTTCGCCTGGAGGCAGCTCTGCGCCCACAGTGGCACAAGGCACCTTGATGCCCACGCGCGCATTCGGTGCGCCGCAAACAATGTTCAACGGCTCCGCCTGCCCAACATCCACCTGGCACACGCGCAGGCGGTCGGCGTTGGGATGCTGCTCCGCGGACAGGATCTGCCCCACAACGATGCCGGTGAAAGGCGGCGCAACAGGAGTGAGCTCTTCCACTTCCAGACCGGCCATAGTCAAAGTGTCGGCCAACTTCTGGCTGGAAATGGAGGGATTGCAGAAGCTGCGCAACCAGGATTCGGGGAACTGCATGAAGTCGTCTCAAAAAATCTTTACCAACATCGGCACACCAGTGCCGAAAACCCAGGGCACAACGCTGCGGGGGGCTTACCTGAACTGACTCAAGAACCGGACGTCATTGTCAAAAAACAAGCGCAGGTCGTTCACGCCATAGCGCAACATCGTGAACCGGTCCATGCCCATGCCAAATGCGAAGCCGATGAAACGTTCCGGGTCCAAACCCATGTTGCGGATCACGTTAGGGTGCACCTGACCGGAACCCGCCACCTCCAGCCAACGGCCCGACAGCGGTCCGCTTTGGAACTGGATGTCGATCTCGGCACTGGGTTCGGTGAACGGAAAGAAGCTGGGACGGAATCGCAGCACCAAGTCTTCGCTTTCGAAGAAGGTTCGGCAAAAATTGGTGAAAACCACCTTCAGGTCTTTGAAGCTCACGTTTTCACCCACCCACAGGCCTTCGCACTGGTGGAACATGGGTGAATGTGTGGCGTCGCTGTCCACGCGGTAGGTGCGACCCGGCGCAATCACGCGAACTTCAGGCATATCACCGCTGAACAGCTCGCCTGAGCGGGGGTCAAAACCATTGCCATGTTTGCGCACATGGGCGTGTACATAGCGCACCTGCATCGGGCTGGTGTGCGGGCGCAGGTTGAGCGAAATGCCGTCCGCACCCTTGCCATCGATATAGAACGTATCTTGCATCGAGCGCGCCGGATGGTTCGGCGGGCTGTTGAGCGAGGTGAAGCTGAACCAGTCCGATTCAATCTCGGGACCTTCTGCCACATCAAATCCCATCGAGCCAAAGACTGCCTCGATGCGCTCTTGCGTCAGGCTCACGGGGTGCAAACCGCCCTGCCCGCGCTGGCGACCAGGCAAAGTCACATCCAGTGCCTCGGCTTTGAGTTGAAGTTCCAGCTCGGCGTCAGCCAAAGCTTGGCGGCGCGCGTTGAGAGCGGCCTCAATGGCTTGTTTGGCCTGGTTGATCAATGCCCCTTGGGCCTTTTTCTCTTCCACCGGCAAGGCGGCCAGGCCCTTCATGAGTTCGGTGATGCGGCCAGCTTTGCCGATGTACAACGCTTTGGCGTTTTCCAGTTCGGCCGGTGTTGCGGCCGTCGCGAAAGCTTCGCGTGCACTTTGGGCCAGGGCGTCCAACTCGTTCATGTTGTGTGAATCGTATGTTTGCTACGTTGCAATAAAAAAGGGGTTGAGCGCCACGAGGGAAATCCCTCAAGCCTCAACCCCTTTGAGCGACTGGAGCTTCAGCGCCGATCTTTCAATCAGCGAAAAAGCCCGTCGTGAATCAAGCGGCCAGCTTGGCTTTGACTTGCTCCACGATGCTGTTGAACGCAGCAACGTCGTTGACGGCCAGATCTGCCAGGACCTTGCGGTCGATCTCGATCTGGGCCTTCTTCAGGCCATTGGCGAACTGGCTGTACGTCAGGCCGCAAGCACGTGCACCGGCGTTGATACGCGCGATCCACAGGCGACGGAAGACGCGCTTCTTGTTGCGGCGGTCACGGTAGGCATACTGACCGGCCTTCATCACCGCCTGTTTGGCGATGCGGAAGACATTACCGCGGCGGCCGCGGAAACCTTTTGCAAGGGCTAGAACTTTTTTGTGTCGGGCACGAGCCGTGACACCACGTTTGACGCGAGGCATAAATTACTCCTTGTTCGTCGTTGATCAAATGCCCATGCCGGGCAGCATCTGTGCCATATGACCCATATTGGAGTCATGCACAGCAACTGAACCGCGCAAGTGGCGCTTGTTCTTGGTGGTCTTCTTGGTCAGGATGTGACGTTTGAAGGCTTGGCCGCGTTTAACGGTGCCACCGGGACGAACGCGAAATCGTTTCTTCGCGCTGCTCTTGGTCTTCATTTTGGGCATCTTCATGCTCCTTTTTCATTTGTGCTCGTGAGGCGCCCGCGAACCTATCCGCGGTCTTGTTGGCCCCGAGCCACTTTTGATGAACCGCCTTTCGGCGGTTCAGTTCGGCGTTGAGGCTTGCACCCCTTCGCCTCGAACCAGCAGGAGACTACCCTGCCCGTTCAATCTTGTTACTCCATTCAGCACACCATTTCAGGCGGCTGATCCGCTTCCCTCGGAAGCAGCCTTGGCAGCAGCCGGTTTTTTACGACCCGGCGCGATCATCATGATCATCTGGCGGCCTTCCAACTTAGGAAACTGCTCCACCACAATCACATCGGCAAGCTCATCGCGAATGCGGTTGAGCAAAGCCAATCCCAATTCCTGGTGCGTGATCTCGCGGCCGCGGAAGCGCAGCGTGATCTTGCACTTGTCACCGTCATCGAGAAAGCGCCGAATATTGCGCATTTTGATGTTGTAGTCACCGTCG
>Ga0209231_1001068_pt1 | contig 11534 bp, 8 predicted proteins | sample Deesub45470m_DNA_FD_188086 | JGI IMG/M metagenome (GOLD analysis project Ga0209231, IMG submission 188086) | Deep subsurface microbial communities from North Pacific Ocean - 450_OLKR46/470m Metagenome (SPAdes) (version 2) | ecosystem: Environmental > Terrestrial > Deep subsurface > Unclassified ... | reverse complement strand
ATTAAAAAGTTGAATCTGCAAGGCTTGCGCGAGGACAGATTACCCTCGCTGCCGGGCGGATTCGCGATCATGTATGCCGCGTTTTGCGAATTGGGCATCACCGATATGCAAGTTGCGCTCAGCGCCCTGCGTGAAGGAGTGTTATATGATTTGTGGGGGCGTTTCCACAACAATGATATGCGTGATGTCACCGTGCAACATTTCATGCGCCGTTATCATGTGGTTCCGGCACAGGCCGCACGCGTATCCGGACTTGCTCTTGAACTGGCGCGGCAATTCTTCACCAATGACACGAACGGATCAAAGCACGCGCTTCAGGCCAATGAATCGGCTCTGCAAGTGTTGGGCTGGGTCGCCAATCTGCATGCCATCGGCATACGCGTGGCGCACAGTGGCTATCACAAACATACCGCCTATATTCTCGCCAATGCCGATATGCCGGGTTTTTCAAAGAAGGAACAGGCAAGACTGAGTTTGCTTGCGTTGGCACATCGTCGCAGCATGAAAAAACTACAGGGTTTGTTGACGGATGAAGTGGATTGCGTGCTGGCGATGAGTTTGCGCCTGGCGGCCTTGTTCTATCGTAATCGTAGCGATGTCGCCTTGCCCGAGATGCACGCCAGTTTCAGCGGCAAAAAATATTCTCTTACCATGGATGCAGACTGGCTGGAACAAAGCCCGCTGACGGAAGCGGCCTTGCAGGAAGAAGTGAAGCAATGGAAGACGCTGGGCGTCACCATGTTGCTCATCAAAAAATAACCCCTGTTCTCCTTCAGTGGTAAACTCCGCGCCGAAGCTGGCTAGACAGTCGCCGCGCACGCAAGTGGAATTCAGGGAAACCCGAATTCACCTTCGGCGGGGAGGAAAGTCCGGGCTCCAGAGAGCAGAATGCCGGTTAATGGCCGGACACCGTGAGGTGATGGAAAGTGCCACAGAAAACGGAACGGAGTGGAGTTTCGGTGCAAGCTAGCCTTAGGGTTACGCCCGCCGCCACTTGATGGTTCCCTTTTTGGTGTTGAAGGCGTAACCCTAAGGTTAGGCTGGAGCCAAAATGATACCGCCGATGGCCTGACTTTTTGCCCGCAAGGGTGTTTAAGTCGGGATCAGGTAAGGGCGAAATGGCGAGGTAAGAGCTCACCGCGCTCCCGGTAACGGGAGTGGCAGGGTAAACCCCATTCGGAGCAAGATCAAATAGGCTGACTATGGCGTGGCTCGCGTCGTCAGCGGGTAGATTGCTTGAGCGTAAGGTAACGAAACGCCTAGAGGAATGACTGTCCACGACAGAACCCGGCTTATCGGCCAGCTTCACCTTCTCTTGCCTTTATGCGCTAAACCCGGTTCAATTCTTGATGAAGCAGAAGACGTTAAAGGATCCGCTTTTATGACGATGCACGCCTTTATGTTCATATTGGCAATCAGGGCGTGGTGCCGCCATGCAGTGCACTTCAATCTGCCTATCCTGCTGTTTGCTACCAGCGTATGCTGGCCGCTATCCGGCAATGCGGACGAACAACACACCAAACAGGTTTATCGGGTAGCGATTGATCGGGAATATGCGCCGTTCGAATTCGTGGACAGCCATGGGCAAGCGCAAGGTTACACGCCGTCCCTGTTGCGCGCCCTGGGTGAGCAGGCCGGGGTGCAGTTTGAATTCATAGCGATGAACTGGCCCGAGGCGCTTGCGTCACTCAAGGCGGGCAAGGTGGACATCGTTAACATGATCGTCACGCCGGAACGAGCCGCAGAATTTCAATTTTCCATCCCTCACAGTCGCGTTGCGCAAGCCCTGTTCCGTCATGCAGAAAGGAAAAACATCGTTGACCTGAACTCGCTGGCAGGTCATGTCGTTGCCCTGCAAAAAGGCGATATCTCGGTGGAACAGCTTGCGGAACGGGCTGATTTTACGCGCCACATCGTAGGCACCAAGATAGACGGTTTGTTGCATTTGAATCTGGGCGAAGCAGATGCGTTTCTCTGTGCCCAGCAACCCTGTGTGCGCGCCATTTCCGAATATGGTTTTCTCAACGTGGAACTGGCGGCAGGCGGGCTGTTTTCACAGGATTATGCTTTTGCCACACGCAAGGAAAATCAGCCACTGATTGCCTTGCTGAATCGGCAGCTTGCCAGCCTCAAGGCCTCCGGGCAGCTACAGGAATTGGATGCGCAATGGCTGCAAGGGCGACTGGTGCAGCCGAGCTGGCTGTATCAGAACAGGGTAAGCCTGTCCTTGTTAGCCTGTACTCTGCTGGCGGGCATGGTGCTGTTGTGGAATGTCAGCCTGCGCAGGCTGGTCAATGCCAGGACGAAGCGTCTGCAGGAGAGTGAGTGGCACTTGATGCAATCGCAGCGAATTGCGCATATCGGCAGCTGGACCTATGACATGGCGCATAACATTACGTGGTCTGACGAAATTTACCGAATTTTTGGTGTCTCTCCTGATCGCTTTACGCTTAATGCGGAATCTTTCATCGGTTTGATACATCCGGATGATCAGGCCGCCATGCAGTCCTGGGTTGCGCGCTGTATGTTGGGGCAGAAACCGCCAGCCCTGGTGTTCCGTTGCGTGTGGGCGGATGGCACGCTTCATTATATCGAAGGGCAGGGCGAGTTGTTGTTGAATGACAATGGCACGCCTTGCATGATGTCGGGAACGGGGCAGGACATCACCGAACGCAAGGAAGCTGAAAAACGACTCCGTGATTCCATGCAGCAGCTGGAAAGCAAAGAGCTGGCAAAAACACGTTTCCTAGCAGCGGCCGGACACGATTTGCGCCAACCGCTGGCCGCAGCCAATATGTTTTTATTTGCGCTCGGATCGACGGAAACCAACTCTGAGCAAGAAGAGATCATCCAGCAGATGAAGCACTCGATGGAGGCGTTCAAAGGCTTGCTTGATGCCTTGCTTAAAGTCTCTAAGCTGGAATCGGGGATGATCAAACCTGAATATCAAACGATCAATGTGAATGATATTCTCATCTGGCTGGAACAGAATTTTGCGGTCATGGCTGCTGAGAAGCGCCTCGATTTCAGGCTGTACTTTTCCATGAAAGAAGCCCTTTCTGTACACAGCGATATCGGTTTGCTCAAATCGGTGCTGAGTAACCTGGTTGCAAATGCAATCAAATTCACCGATCGCGGCGCGATCATGATCAGCGCCAGAGCACGCGGTAGCGACGTGCTGTTTCAGGTGTGGGATACCGGCAAGGGCATACCTACCGAACATGTGGAACACATCTTTGATGAATTCTATCAACTGGGTAACCCGCAGCGTGACAGGGTCAGCGGGCTGGGGCTGGGCCTGGCTATCGTCAAACGCACGCTGGCGCTGCTGGGCGGAGAAGTCAGTTGCCGGTCGCGTCCCGGCCGTGGAACGGTCTTTGCGTTCCGCCTGCCTCAGGCAGTGTCATCAACGGCTGTTGCGCGTGCGCCCGTGCTTCTACAGGCGCAGGTCTTCAGCGAGTCATTTGTGCAAGGCAGGAAATTTGTTGTTCTGGAAGATGACCTGCTGGTCGCTAGCGCCGCGACTATGCTGCTCGAAGGCATGGGCGCACAGGTGGGTTGTTTCTCCAGTGCCGAAGAAGCGCTGCTGCACGCGGATATGGGCCAGGCCGATTATTACATCGTGGATTTCATGCTCGGGGGTGCGCTGAATGGCATTCAGTTCCTGAAAATGCTGCGTCAGAAAACGGGAAACCCCGTCAAGGCAGTGCTGGTGACTGGCGACACGTCGAGCAACTTTATTCATGAATCGGCTGGTCTGGAATGGCCTGTGCATTACAAGCCTGTCGATGTGAAGGCGTTGTTCACCAGCCTCAGCGCGCAGGGAAACGAGTCGTCGTAGTCCAATCAGGTTTGTGCGCGGTTTTAAACTGTATTTTTGCCTGCGATTCTATTTGGGGAAATCTGCGATTCCCAGCAAATATTTTTCACTCAGCAGCTTGCTTTCTGTGTGCATAAATTCGAGAAAAGCGAGCGCCACCACCGACAGTTGCTTATCCTTGGGATAAACCAGATACCAGTGTCGGCGAATCGGGAAACCCGTTACATCGAGTATGGCCAGTTCATCAATGTTGCGCTCCAGAGCGAGCGTGTGCACGGACAGTACGGCGAGGCCCAGTCCACCTGCCACCGCCTGCTTGATCGCCTCGTTGCTGCCCAATTCCATCCTGACTTTGAGTTTCAATCCGTGCCCTGCAAAAAACTCCTCGGTGGCCAGGCGAATGCCGGAACCGGGTTCGCGCATCAAGAACTGCTCTTCCGTCAGACGATGCGGTGAAATATTCTTTTGGCCGGCAAGCGGGTGGTTGCCGGGTGCCAGCACTATCAGCGGGTTCTCCAGAAAAGGCTCAAATGCCACATCCATCTGCTCGGGCGGCTGCCCGAGTACGTAGAGATCGTCCTGGTTCTCGGCCATGCGTTGCAATACACGCTCACGATTGGTCACCTTGAGCGTAACGTCGATGCCGGGATAACGCTGGCAAAAAACCCCGAGCAGGCGCGGCACGAAATACTTGGCAGTGGTAATGACGGCCAGGCGCAGCTTGCCCTTCTTCACCCCTTTCATGTCCGACATCAACATCTCGAAGCGATCCAGACCCTCGAAAATATCACGGCACACCTTGAGCAATTCGCGCCCGGTATCCGTCAGGAAGATGCGCTTGCCGATCTGTTCCAGCAGCGGCTGTCCGACGATGTCAGCCAACTGTTTTATTTGAATGGATACGGTGGGCTGGGTCAGATACAACTCCTCGGCGGCACGGGTAAAGCTGAGATTGCGCGCTACGGCTTCGAATACTTTTAGCTGGCGCAGGGTCGCATTTTTCATCATGGCTGTGCATCCTGAAATATCATAGATAAGAGTCTATCGTTATCATCGAAAACTACAATTGTTATTTATGGTTGTACGTCGCTATAGTGCCAACACGCTCAACCGAGCCACAGAACTTTCATAGTGAAAGGCTACTGTTTAATCTGAGAATAAGGAGCTTGCAATGGCAGTCAAGACCTACAACGCCGGTGTAAAAGAGTACCGGCAAACTTACTGGACGCCGGAATACACCCCGCTGGATACCGACATCCTTGCCTGTTTCAAAATCACGCCGCAGCCTGGCGTTTCCCGTGAAGAAGTTGCCGCAGCAGTTGCTGCCGAATCTTCAACCGGTACCTGGACCACGGTGTGGACCGATCTGCTGACCGACCTGGATTATTACAAGGGTCGCGCCTATCGCATCGAGGACGTGCCTGGCGATGATACCTGCTTTTACGCCTTTGTAGCCTACCCGATCGACCTGTTCGAAGAGGGCTCTGTCGTCAACGTGCTGACTTCACTGGTGGGCAACGTGTTCGGCTTCAAGGCGTTGCGCGCACTGCGTCTGGAAGATATCCGCTTCCCGATCGCCTACGTCAAGACCTGCGGCGGCCCACCACAGGGTATCCAGGTCGAGCGCGACAAGATGAACAAATATGGCCGTCCTATGCTGGGTTGCACCATCAAGCCTAAGCTGGGGCTGTCCGCCAAGAACTACGGCCGCGCTGTTTATGAGTGCCTGCGCGGCGGTCTGGACTTCACCAAGGACGACGAAAACGTCAACTCCCAGCCGTTCATGCGTTGGCGTGATCGTTTCGAATTCGTGCACGAAGCCACTATGAAAGCGCAGCGCGAAACCGGCGAACGTAAGGGTCACTACCTGAACGTGACGGCTCCAACGCCGGAAATGATGTATGAGCGTGCCGAGTACGCCAAGGAAATCGGCGCGCCGATTATCATGCATGACTATCTGACCGGCGGTTTGACTGCCAACACGGGCCTGGCTAATTGGTGCCGTAAAAACGGTATGCTGCTGCACATCCACCGCGCCATGCACGCTGTGCTCGACCGCAACCCGCACCACGGTATTCACTTCCGTGTGCTGACCAAGGTGCTGCGTCTGTCCGGTGGTGATCACCTGCATTCCGGCACCGTGGTGGGCAAGCTGGAAGGTGACCGTGAAGCGACGTTAGGCTGGATCGACATCATGCGCGACGAATTTATCAAGGAAGACCGCAGTCGCGGCATCTTCTTTGATCAGGACTGGGGCTCCATGCCCGGCGTGATTCCAGTGGCTTCCGGCGGTATCCATGTCTGGCACATGCCTGCACTGGTGAATATCTTCGGAGATGATTCGGTGTTGCAGTTCGGCGGCGGTACGCTGGGTCACCCCTGGGGTAACGCAGCCGGTGCAGCGGCCAACCGCGTCGCACTGGAAGCCAGTGTGGCCGCGCGTAATCAGGGTCGTGATATCGAAAAAGAAGGCAAGGATATTCTGACTCAGGCCGCCACTCACAGTCCGGAACTGAAGATCGCCATGGAAACATGGAAAGAGATCAAGTTCGAGTTCGATACTGTCGACAAACTGGACGTGGCTCACAAGTGATGTAGCCAGTAGCCAGTAGCTTGTAGCGAAATGACTGCGCCGAAGGCACGACTGCACAGCTACCCGCTACAGGCTATGAGCTACCAAGCAAATAATTTGAAAGGAATCAAAATGTCTGAAGTAATGGATTACAAATCGCGTATGTCCGACCCGAGCAGCCGCAAGTTCGAGACCTTCTCCTACCTGCCTGCCATGACTGCGGCTGAAATCAAGACGCAGGTGGAATACCTGGTTTCCAAAGGCTGGAACCCGGCTATCGAGCATGTCGAGCCGGAGTACATGATGGATTCCTACTGGTATATGTGGAAACTGCCGATGTTCGGCGAGACCGATGTCGACAAGGTGCTGGCCGAAGCGGAAGCCTGTCACAAGGCTAACCCCAACAACCACGTGCGTCTGATTGGTTACAACAATTTCAATCAGTCGCAGGGCGCGGCAATGGTGATTTTCCGCGGCAAGACGGTTTAAGGCTGTGTTTCCCCGCCGCGATCCTCTCTACAGCGGCGGGGTTTTTTAATAGGTTCCGCTCAGGAACGCAAGCGGCTGCTGATATCGGCCGTTTCCGCCCCTGTGTTGACAATGGAGATCATTATGAGCGATATCATCAAGCAGTACCGCATCGAAAAAGAGCCTTACTACCGCCCCGTCTCTGACGAAGTGGAACTATACGAAGCCGCTTACAGTGTGCGTATGCCGATGATGCTCAAGGGTCCGACCGGCTGCGGCAAGACACGCTTCGTCGAGCACATGGCATGGAAACTGGGCAAACCGCTGATTACCGTGGCTTGCAACGAGGACATGACCGCTTCCGATCTGGTCGGTCGTTTCCTGCTGGATGCCCAGGGCACACGCTGGCAGGATGGGCCGCTGGCACTCGGCGCGCGTTTCGGCGCCATCGTCTATCTGGACGAAGTGGTGGAGGCGCGTCAGGATACCACCGTGGTTATCCACCCGCTGACCGACAACCGCCGCGTGCTGCCGCTGGAAAAGAAGGGCGAACTGGTCCATGCCCATCCCGACTTCCAGCTGGTAATTTCCTACAACCCCGGCTACCAGAGCCTGATGAAAGATTTGAAGCAGTCCACCAAGCAGCGTTTCGGCGGCCTCGATTTCAACTACCCCGAGCATGCCATCGAAACCGAAATCGTCGCTCATGAAACCTGCATCAATGCGGATGTGGCCGGCAAACTGGTTGCCATCGCCGAACGCGCCCGCAACCTCAAGGGCCACGGACTGGACGAGGGTATTTCGACGCGCATGCTGATTTACGCCGGTAGCCTGATCGCTACCGGGGTCGATCCGGTCAAAGCCTGCCGCGTGGCGCTGGTGCGTCCGATCACCGACGATCCCGACATGCGCGATGCGCTGGATGCGGCGGTAACCACATTTTTTTAGCATGTGGCCGGTAGCTTGTAGCTGGTAGCCCGGGCGTATGGGGTGCGAACCAGTTTGAGCTACCCGCTACAGGCTGCAAGCTAAAGGCTAACTGTTATGTACATCAATCTCGCTGATTACGACGAACTGCTGGAAGAACTGTCGCCGCGCAGTCAGGCGGCCTTGCAGGCCAACTGGCATGAAGCGACCAAAGTGTTCAGTGCGCGCGGTCTGGATAATTATCTCAAGGGCGCTGCCGCGCTGAAGACTCTGGGCAAGGGCGACGGTCTGATCGCCACCTGGATCGACCATGCGCCGCTGGTGGCCAAGGAAATCGGCGAGGACATCATTCTGGATCTGATGCAGACGGCATTGGAACTGGCTTCCAAGACATCGGGTGCGGTGATTGAACTGGTACTCAGCACGGCGCCCGCAGCGGCCAAGCGCCTCGGCGACGAGGCGCTGTTTCGCGCCTATCTGCAATTTCTCAATACCCTGCTGTCCCAGGCGCCGCGCGGCGTGCGGCCGATGCTGGAAAATCTGGAAAAACTGTTCAGCCAGCTTACCCTGGGCGGCTTGCGCCGCTGGGCGCTGTGGGGCGCGCATGCCCACCGCACCAATTATCCGGAGCAGGCCAACTATTTCAGCCTGCAATCCAAAGAATCGCAGGCGATGCTGCAGAAGGAGCGTAAGGGCACGCTGTTCATCGATGTGCAGCGTCGTATCAATATGTATCTGCGCGCGCTGTGGGCACGGGACTTCTTTATGAAGCCGACTTCCGGCGACTTTGAAACGCGGGAAGGCTATCGGCCATTCGTGGAGGGTTATTTTATTCACTTGCCCGACGCCTACGATGACTTCGTTCTCCCCTCTCCCGGTGCGGCGCACCACCCTCTCCCGTTTGCGGTAGAGGGAAATAAGCTGCCGGGTCTGGAAATGTATCGCGCCGCTGCCGCACACAGCGCCGCCCATATTGTCTACACTCGCGACCCGATCTCGGCCGAGTCGCTCAATCCCTGGCAGATGGCGGTGATCAGCGTGATCGAGGATGCGCGGGTGGAAACTCTGGCGGTGCGCAAGTTTCCCGGCCTGAAACAACGCTGGTCGGTTTTGCATACGATAGAACCTGCACAGGCCAAGTCGGCAGGTGACTATCTGAACCGTCTGGCGCGTGCCTTGCTCGATGAGTGTTATCAGGACAACGATACATGGATCGTTCAGGGGCGGGTATTGTTCAAACAGGCTGCGGAGCGCCTGGATAGCAATCAGGTTTCCTGGGATATCGGCGTGCAACTGGCGCATGAATTCATGGCGAAGCGCATTCCTTTCAACCCGCGTACCGACCTGCTCACCGCGCCCTACCGCGACGATAATCGCTATTTCTGGGAATTCGAGGAATTCGACTTCGAGAAGTCCATTGCAGCGGGGTACGACACGGTCAAACAGGTGCGCAAGCATGTCAGCCTGATGGAGTTCGCCAACGAGATCGACGTCGAGAATGCCGGCGATGACGCGGAAGAAATCTGGGTTCTGGGCACTGAACTCTTTCCCTATGAGGACATGGGCAAGTCCTACAACGAGCTGGAAGGCAGGGAGCCGGTTTCCGAGCCCTACCATTATTCGGAATGGGATTACCAGATACAGCTCGAACGTCCGGCCTGGGCCACGGTGCTGGAGAAACGCTCTAGAGCGGGCGATCTGCAACTCATAGATGACATCACATCCCAACACAAGCGCACCATCGGTCGGCTGAAGTTTCTGCTGGACGCGCTGCAACCGCAGGGGGTGACGCGCATCCGCAAGCTGGAAGACGGTGACGAGGTGGACGTCAACGCCGCTATCCGCGCCATGATAGACATCCGCATGGGGCAGCAGCCCGACCCGCGCATCATGATGCGCTCGGTGCGCAAGGTGCGCGATATTTCGGTGATGGTGCTGCTGGATCTGTCGGAATCCACTAATGAAAAAGTCAGCGGACAGGACTATAGCGTGCTGGATTTGCAGCGGCAGGCGACGGTGTTGCTGGCGGACGCGATCAATAAGATCGGTGACCCGTTCGCGATTCACGGTTTTTGCTCGGACGGGCGACACAATGTTGAATATTCCCGCTTCAAGGATTTTGATCAGCCCTACAATGATGTGCCGAAGTCACGGCTGGCGGGCATGAGTGGCCAGCTCTCCACGCGCATGGGTGCGGCTATTCGCCATGCCGGGCATTATCTGAAGCAGCAGAAATCGGCTAAAAAACTGCTGCTGGTGATCACCGATGGCGAACCGGCTGACGTCGATGTGCGTGATCCGCAGTATTTGCGTTACGATACCAAAAAAGCGGTGGAGGAAATGGCGCGCTGTGGCGTGACCACCTTCTGTATGTCGCTTGATCCGAGGGCGGATCAATATGTGTCCCGAATTTTCGGGGCCAGAAACTACATGGTCGTGGATCATGTAGAACGACTTCCGGAGAAATTGCCGGTAATTTATGCGGGGCTTACACGATGACGCAACAAACTTATGCCGGTATCGAACAGGATACCAACGCGGGCCTGACCCATCTCGGGCGCATAGTACGTGATGCCTGGGTATTCGATATTCTGCCCGAAACGGAAACCTGCGCGGGCTGGGATGCCGCGCGCATGCAGAATCTTTACGAACAGGTCTATGCCGCGTGGGAACCTTATGCACACCTGCCCAGTCGTTTGCCGGAAGTACTGCGCGAGCGGCATGAACGCTTCTATGCGCTGGCCATCACGACTGCCCGTGACAGAGGATGGGATGCGGAACTGGGCGAGGATGAATAAGTCCGTATAGGCGCGATGACGCTACTGATGCACTATGACTATCGAAATTTACATCAAGGAGAAATGGCATGAAGAAATCAGCTGACAGTAAAAAAGCCGCCAGTAAGGACGCCCCAAAAGTAATGGTTGGTATTCTCACCGGCAGTCCTAATGATTTACCCACTGTGGTGAAGGTGCGCGATACCCTGAGCGATCTGGGCATCGCCAGCGAAATCGTGGTGGCCTCGGCGCACCGCACGCCGGATAAAGTGTTTGCCTATCTCGATCGTGCACACAAGGAAGACGTGCAGGTGCTGATTGGTTGCGCCGGCGTGGCGGCTCATCTGGCGGGCGTGATTGCGGGCCATACCCGCTTGCCGGTTATCGGGCTGCCGCTTTCGGGCGGCATCATGTCCGGCCTCGACGCGCTGCTCTCCACAGTGCAGATGCCGCCGGGTGTGCCGGTTGCTACGGTTGCGGTGGATGGCGCCAAGAACGCCGCCATGCTGGCTGCGCGCATCCTGGCGCTGAAGTTCCCGGAAATCAATGATGCCTTGGATAAGGCGGCAAAAAAGGAACGCGCACGCTACGATCAGACTGCGGATGAGGCACTGGCAAAACTGACTGCGAAATAGCGTTTCTCGCCAGTGGAAGGCGCAATGTCACCCCTGGCGGGAGGTGAAATACTTCCCGCCCCGCATGTGGATGCTGTTGCAGGCTGCGGTTTGAATTTGTAGTGCTATCAGGTATGCTCATGCCATATGAGTGCATGCTCGTCAGTCCTCGGTTCCTGCGCGTGATAGCTTGCCAATGTTGACATCTGAAATCACAGCTTATTCAGAGAAAAGCCAATACATCGTCCGTCTGGTGACGATAGCGCTTGCCTATTTTTCTACCGGATGGCTGGGATTGGCGATCCCGTATGTGGGTTCGCACATTACCTTGTTCTGGTTACCAACGGGGATAGCCG
>Ga0209231_1001067_pt1 | contig 11554 bp, 9 predicted proteins | sample Deesub45470m_DNA_FD_188086 | JGI IMG/M metagenome (GOLD analysis project Ga0209231, IMG submission 188086) | Deep subsurface microbial communities from North Pacific Ocean - 450_OLKR46/470m Metagenome (SPAdes) (version 2) | ecosystem: Environmental > Terrestrial > Deep subsurface > Unclassified ... | reverse complement strand
GCCAAATCAATGCCAATTGTCGTAATCTTCATTTCGGATGCCCCTTTCTAGTTGAGTGGTCTAAGCAACCGCTACTTTGGCACTTTGATGCCGTTTTAGGAAGTGGGCGTCCATTCCATTAATCCAGAATCTTTTTCAAGTAACAACACTGGTCAGATAAAAGCGCTGGTCATATAAAAACACTGGATTGCCACAGCCCTTCGGGCTTGATGAAACTACTAGCCATTCGACTAAGCCAGCACACCCTAAAGGGTGCAAGAGCTGGCAAGTCGCTGGTTATCGCAATGACGGCTGGACAGGGCAATCCAGGGTTTCCCCCTGAGGGTTCTCAGTTGCTCACGCCCTCTCGAAGCGCATTACGCCTCCGATACAATCCACGGCAATCGTGTCCTTAGCCATAAACTTCCCTTCCAGTATCGCCTTGGCGAGCGGATTTTCCAGTTGCGACTGGATCGCACGCTTCAGCGGTCTGGCGCCATATATCGGGTCGAAACCGGCGGTAGCGATCTCGTCCAGTGCAGCCTCGCTGACCTCCAGCTTCATTTCCATCGCGGCCAGGCGTTTTTCCAGATACTGCAACTGGATGCGCGCGATGGACTTGATGTTTTTCTCGTCCAGCGCATGGAACACCACCACCTCGTCGATGCGGTTGATGAATTCGGGCCTGAAATAGGTCTTCACTTCGCCCATCACCGCCAGCTTAATCACCTGATAATCGTCGCCCGACATCTGCTGGATCATCTGGCTGCCCAGATTCGAGGTCATCACGATCACGGTGTTCTTGAAGTCCACCGTGCGCCCCTGCCCGTCGGTCATGCGCCCGTCGTCCAGCGCCTGCAGCAGCACGTTGAACACGTCGGGGTGCGCCTTTTCCACTTCGTCCAGCAAAATCACGCTGTAAGGCTTGCGGCGCACCGCCTCAGTCAGACCGCCGCCCTCTTCATAACCGACATAACCAGGCGGCGGTCTGACTGAGGCGGTGCGCCTTTTCCACTTCGTCCAGCAAAATCACGCTGTAAGGCTTGCGGCGCACCGCCTCAGTCAGACCGCCGCCCTCTTCATAACCGACATAACCAGGCGGCGCGCCGATCAGACGCGCGACCGAATGCTTCTCCATGTATTCGGACATGTCGATGCGTATCAGATGATCTTCCGAGTCGAACATGAAACCTGCCAGCGCCTTGCACAGCTCGGTCTTGCCGACGCCGGTAGGGCCGAGGAACAGGAAGGAACCATAGGGCCGGTTGGGGTCGGACAAGCCAGAACGCGAACGGCGGATAGCGTCCGACACCAGTCGCACCGCCTCGTCCTGCCCCACCACGCGTTCGTGCAGCTTGTTTTCCATCTTGAGCAGCTTGTCGCGCTCGCCGGTCATCATCTTGGACACCGGGATGCCGGTCGCGCGGCTGACCACTTCGGCGATTTCTTCCGCACCCACCTGAGTGCGCAACAGCTTGTTCCTGGTCGCGCCTCCTTCGGCCTCGCGCTGCGCGGCCTCCTTCAGCTTCGCTTCCAGTTGCGGCAAGGTGCCGTATTGCAGCTCGGCCACTTTTTCCAGCCTGCCTTCGCGTTGCAGCCGTACGATCTCTGCGCGCACCTGCTCCATTTCTTCCTTCAGATGCGCCGTGCCCTCCGCCGCGCCCTTCTCAGACTTCCATATTTCTTCCAGATCAGCGTATTCACGCGCCAATTTTGAGATTTCTTCCTCTATCAGCGCATGCCGCTTCTTGGAGGCTTCGTCTTTTTCCTTTTTCACCGCTTCGCGCTCAATCTTGAGCTGGATCAGGCGACGCTCCAGCTTGTCCATCACCTCAGGCTTGGAATCGATTTCCATGCGGACGCGCGCGGCGGCCTCGTCTATCAGATCGATCGCCTTGTCCGGCAGGAAACGGTCGGTGATGTAGCGGTTGGAAAGCTCCGCCGCCGCGATAATGGCAGGGTCGGTGATGTCCACGCCGTGATGCAGTTCGTAGCGCTCCTGCAAGCCGCGCAGGATGGCGATGGTGGATTCCACGCTGGGTTCGTCCACCAGCACCTTCTGGAAACGGCGCTCCAGCGCGGCATCCTTCTCGATATACTTGCGGTATTCATCCAGCGTGGTCGCACCCACGCAATGCAATTCGCCGCGTGCCAGCGCGGGTTTGAGCATATTGCCCGCATCCATCGCGCCCTCGGCCTTGCCCGCGCCGACCATGGTGTGCAGCTCATCGATAAAAACGATGGTCTGCCCCTCGTCCTGCGCCAGCTCCTTGAGCACATTCTTCAGGCGTTCCTCGAACTCGCCCCGGTACTTCGCCCCCGCCAGCAGCGCGGCCATATCCAGACTCAGCACCTTCTTGTCCTTCAGTGATTCCGGCACCTCTCCGTTGACGATGCGCTGCGCCAGTCCTTCGACGATGGCGGTCTTGCCCACGCCCGGCTCGCCGATCAGCACCGGATTATTCTTGGTGCGGCGTTGCAGCACCTGAATCGCACGGCGGATCTCGTCGTCGCGTCCGATCACCGGATCAAGCTTGCCCAGCCTTGCGCGCTCGGTCAGGTCTATGGTGAATTTCTTCAGCGACTCGCGCTGACCTTCCGCCTCCTGAGAACCGACGGACTCTCCGCCGCGTACCGCATTGATCGCCTGCTCCAGCGGCGCACGCGACACGCCGTGTGCCTTCAGCAAACGCCCGGTTTCGCCCTTGTCTGCCGTTGCCGCCAGCAGAAACATCTCGCTGGCGATGAACTGGTCGCCGCGCTTCTGTGCTTCCTTGTCGGTCAGATTGAACAGATTGGACAGATCGCGCCCGACCTGCACCTCGCCGCCGTGACCCTCCACTTTGGGCAGGCGCGACACGGCGTCGCCCAGAGCGGTTTTCAGCGCATTGACATTGCCTCCGGCGCGCGCCAACAGCGAACCGGCTCCGCTGTCTGCATCGTTGAGCAAAGCCAGCAGCAGATGTTGCGGCTCGATATACTGGGAATCAGAACCGATGGCCAGACTCTGGGCATCGGACAGGGCTTGCTGCAATTTGGTGGTGAATTTGTCGAAACGCATGATTGCACTCCTCGTTAACTTTCGAATGGAACCCAGATGGGGAGAAATTGAAGAATTTCAAGTCTGCAACACTTCCCTTATACTACGCCCCCTTATCCGCAAAATACCGTAAATCACCGTGACTGCCCTGGACATACAGAAGAATGTTATCGACGCGCTGGCCGAAGACATCGCCTGCGGCGACCTGACTGCCCGGTTATTACCGGAAACAGCCAGCGCCCGCGCGCAGGTCATCACCCGCCAGAGCGGCGTGCTGTGCGGCACGCAGTGGTTCGATGCCTGTTTTCGGGCGCTCGATCCCGACTGCGTAATCAACTGGCAGGCCCGGGATGGCGACAGCATTCGTCCCGGACAGACCCTGTGCGAACTGTCAGGCCGCGCCCGCGCCTTGCTCACCGGCGAGCGCGCAGCGCTCAACCTGTTGCAGACCCTGTCGGCCACGGCCACGGCCACCCGCCGCCATGTCGATGCGGTGGCCGGTCTTCCCGTAAAGATCATGGACACACGCAAGACCCTGCCGGGCTTGCGCCATGCGCAGAAATACGCCGTGCGCACGGGCGGCGGACACAATCAGCGTGCCGGGCTGTATGACGGCATCCTGATCAAGGAAAATCATATCGCCGCAGCGGGCAGCATCAAAGCCGTGCTGGATGCGGCATTCGAACTGGCACCCCCAGGGGTTTCCGTGCAGATCGAAGTGGAAAACTGGATGCAACTGGATGAGGCATTGCAGGCTGGCGCCAAACTAATTCTGCTCGACAATTTCGACATCGAAGCGCTCTGCTCGGCCGTACAGCACACCGCCGGACGTGCCGAACTGGAAGCCTCAGGCGGCATCACGCTCTCCGGCCTGCGCGCAGTCGCCGAAACCGGCGTGGATCGCATCTCGATAGGCGCGCTCACCAAGGACATCGAAGCGCTGGATTTATCGATGAGAGTAATATAGCGGGTAGCGGGTAGCGGGTAGCGGGTAGCGGGTAGCAATATTTTAAATAAACCTTGAAAAAGCTTTTCATCCACGAAAAACACGAAATTCACGAAATAAATCAAAATATTAGCCTGGGTTAATTGCCCACCAAATTGTTGATAAGCCAAAATTGTATTAGCGAATAAATATGTTCGTGTTTTTTCGTGACTTTCGTGGACAACTACGGATTTTAGGATAAAGGGAGATTGCCATGTCACTGCATATCGTCTGCCCCCATTGCGACGGGGTGAACCGCGTTCCATCAGACAAACTGGGCGCACATCCGGTCTGCGGAAAATGCAAAAGACAGCTGTTCGACGCGCATCCGGTGGAGCTGAATGCGGGCAATTTCAGCCTGCACATCAGCCGCTGCGACATTCCGGTACTGGTGGATTTCTGGGCGCCCTGGTGCGGGCCGTGCAAGATGATGACCCCCGCTTTCATTCAGGCCGCGGAACAACTGGAACCCGCGATGCGCCTGGCCAAGCTGGACACCGAACAGGCGCAGCAGCTGGCCGCGCAATACAACATACGCAGCATCCCCACCCTCGCCCTGTTCAAAAATGGCCGCGAGGTGGCGCGTCAGGCCGGTGCGATGGATGTCGGCGGCATCGTGCACTGGGCACGCTCTAAGAGCTAGGGAAGCGCTGGATTATTCATTGCGCCGTCATTGCGAGGCCGCAGGCCGCGGCAATCCAGTCGGTTACACGGTTAAGACAAATCTCTGGATTGCTTCGCGTTGCTGATGAAACAACTGATGTGACTACTCAATTCTGGCTAAGGGCTAAAGCCCAAGCCATCATTGATAGCCATTCCACTAGGCGAGCAAACGACGCTCACCAAGTGGCTGGTTATCGCAATGACGCTTATGGTGAATAAGTCAGCATATCCCTACTAGCCTGCCTTCCGGGTAAAGCGCCTGCCCAGCCACAGCACCGCATCATCCACATAAGTAAATACCACCGGTATCACCAGCAGGCTGAGCAAGGTTGAAGTAATCAGCCCGCCTATCACCACGATCGCCATGGGCGCACGGAAGCTGGAATCCACGCCTATGCCCAGCGCCACCGGCATCATGCCCGCGCCCATCGCCAGCGTCGTCATCACGATGGGGCGCGCGCGCTTCCGGCACGCGTCCAGCAGCGCATCCAGACGGTTCATGCCGCGCTCGCGGCGCGACACGATGGCATATTCCACCAGCAGGATGGAATTCTTGGTGGCGATGCCCATCAGCATGATCAGGCCTATCATCGAGGGCATGGACAGCGCGGTATGCGTGACATACAGGGCGAGGAAGGCGCCCGGCACGGACAGCACCAGTGCGGCCAGTATGGTGACAGGCTGCACGAATGCCTTGAACAGCAGCACCAGCACGGCGTAGATGCACAGCACCCCGGTCAGCATCGCCAGCCCGAAACTGGAAAACAACTCGCCCATCGCCTCGGCATCACCCACAGAAGCGCGGATGATGCCCGGCGGCAGCGTCTGAATAGAGGGCAAGGCCAGCACCTGTTCCTCCACCTTACCCAGCGGCTGCTGGTTCAGTTCCAGCTCGAAATTGATGTTGCGCAGCCGGTCATAACGGTCGATTTGCGCCGGCCCGCTCTCCAGACTGAAACTGGCGACACTGCCCAGCATCACCGGCCCGTGTTTGCCCTGCACCACCAGACGGGAGAGCAGCTCCATATCCTGACGCGCATCGGCGGGCAGTTTCACCACGACGGGAATCTGCCGCTCACCCAGATTGAGTTTGGCCAGCTGTTGCTCGTAATCACCCGCCGTTGCGATGCGCAAGGTTTCGGCTATCGCCGCCGTGGTCACGCCCAGGTCTGCCGCGCGGGCAAAATCGGGGCGCACCACCAGCTCTGGGCGCACCAGGCTGGAAGTTGAGGTCACATTGCCTATGCCGGGGAGGGTGCGCAACTCGCGTGCGACGATGTCCGCATGGCGCGACAACTGCTCGCCATCCTCGCCCGCCAGCACCAGCACATATTTTTCTTTCGAGTCCCCCATGCCGACTTTCACGCGCACGCCGGGCAGGGTTTCCAGCGCCTGACGCAACTCGCCCTCTATCACCTGTTTGCGGATGTCGCGCTCGCCGCGCGGCGTCAGACTCAGCGTCAGCGTGGCCGTGGTGACTTGTGCGGCCCCGCTCGGCGTCATCGGGTTATCGCCCGAGCTGCCCCCGCCGATCGCGGTATAGACGCGCGTCACATGGGGATTTTCGCCTATGATCAGCCGCGCCTGTTCCGCGACGCGGTAGGTCTGCGCGTAGCTGCCACCGGGCGGCAGTGTGAGCGTGACCTGCGTTTGCGACAAGTCGTCGGGCGGCATGAAGCCTTTGGACAACAAGGGCACCAGCGCGAATGACCCGATAAAAAACACCAGCGCGCCCAGCGTGGTGATCAGCCTGTGCCGCAGACAATAATTCGCCCAGCCCAGATACCAGACTATCCATTTGGGCGTCTGATGAAGCGTGCGCGGTTTGAGTATATAGGCCGACATCATAGGCGTGAGCATGCGCGCCACCACCAGCGAGAAAAACACCGCGACCGCCGCCGTCCAGCCAAACTGCACGAAAAATTTTCCCGGCACCCCGTCCATGAATGCGGTAGGCAGGAACACCGCGATCAGCGTAAAGGTCGTCGCGATCACGGCCAGGCCGATCTCATCCGCCGCTTCCATCGCCGCCTGATAGGGCGACTTGCCCATTTCCAGATGACGCATGATGTTCTCGATCTCGACGATGGCATCGTCCACCAGCACACCGACCACCAGCGACAGGGACAGCAGCGTCACCACATTGATGCTGAAGCCCAGAAAATGCATTACCGCAAAGGTAGGAATCACCGCCAGCGGCAAGGCGGTCGCGGCGACAAAGGTCGCGCGCCCGTCGCGCAGGAAGGCGAATACCACCAGCACCGCCAGCAGCGCGCCCTCGTAGAGCAGATTCATGGAACCGATGTAGTTTTCCTGAACGGGCTCGACGAAATTGTAGGCTTCGGTGAGCTCGATCTGCGGATGATCCGCCTTCAGTTTGCCCAGCGCCTTTTCCACGCCCTGCCCCACTTCGATTTCACTCGCGCCTATGGAGCGCGTGATCTCGAAGCCCACCAGCTGCTTGCCATTAAGTAATGCCGCGGATCGCTGCTCCGCGACCGTATCCGTGACCGTCGCCACTTCATTCAGGCGGATGCGGCGTCCGTCCCTCAGACTCAGTTCGATATTGCCCAGCGCCTCGGCAGTTTGCACCGTGGCGATGGTGCGCACCGATTGCTCTATGCCGCCGATATCCGTCTGTCCGCCCGCCGCCTCCTGCTGGATCAGGCGCAGTTGCCGGGATATTTCTCCGGCCGAAACCGCCAGCGCCAGCAATCTGGCCGGATCCAGTTCCACGCTGATCTGGCGGGTCACGCCGCCGACGCGTTTGACCGCCCCGACGCCGCGCACCGCAAGCAGCGTCTTGCTCACCTTGTTATCGACGAACCAGGACAACTGCTCCTCGCTCATGCCGGGCGAGGCGAGCGTATAAGTCAGAATCGGCCTGCCGGACAGCGCTATCTTGCTGACGGCCGGTTCCTGCAGGTCTTTGGGCAGATCGGCACGCACCCTGGCAATCGCCGCCCGCACATCGTCCACCGCATCCTGAGTATCCTTCTCCAGACGAAATTCGGCAGTGATAGTCACCATGCCGTCCTGCACCTTGGTGTACAGATGCTTCAACCCCTGCACATTGGCCAGCGTATTTTCCAGCCTGCGCGCCACCTCGGTTTCCAGCTGCGCGGGCGATGCGCCGGGGAGTGCGGCCGAGACCACCACCATGGGCAGTTCGATGTCGGGGAACTGCTGCACTTTCATCGCGCGAAAGCCCATCAGTCCCATCAGCGTCAACAACACAAAAACGAGTACCGCCGGGATGGGATTACGGATCGCCCATGCAGAAACGTTCATGCTGAAAACCTTTGTTTATCCACGAAAGACACGAAATAAATATACAAATTGCTTATATTCAGTGACGGACTCGCAAGGTATAAGCAAAAATCGCGGCATCGTTTCAAGCATGACACAATCTCTCGATTTTCAATAAAAACAGGGTTTGAATCTGTTCGTGCTTTTTGCGAGCATCCGCAAAGCGGATTGCCTGCTAAAACCGTTTCGTGTCTTTCGTGGACAACTGCTATGGCTCTATTCATTTTGCAGTGCCTGTCACGCGAACCAGATCGCCATCGACCAGAAATGCGCCGCCCGACTCGACCACGGCCACGCCCTCCTCCAGCCCTGCAGTTATCTGTATCTGTTCACCGTGGCGGCGGCCGACGCTCACCTTGCGTTCACTAACGCGCGATTTTGCATCCACCACGAACACATAAGCCGCACCGTCTTTCAACACCACGGCGGACTGCGGCAACACCGATGCGGATTGTGGTCCCAACTGAAAACGACCGCGCGCGAACATGCCCGCGATCAGTTCTGCATCGTTCGGCAACTCAACCCGCGCCTGACCGTAGCGCGTTTGCGGGTTGATCGCCGGGCCTATGGCGCTCACCACCCCGTGCACCACCTTGCCCTGTGCCGACATCAGCTCCACTTTCATCCCCTTGTGAATCAGCCCCAGCTCATCGGCCGTCAGATCGGCATGCCATTCCAGCCGTCCCTGACGGATCAGCCGGAACAATTCGGCGCCCGGCTGCGTGAGCGTGCCCGCCGTAGCCTGCCGTGCCGAAATGACACCGGCATCGGGCGCGGTTATATGCTGCTGCGCCAGACGCTGCGCGCTGTTCTGATGGCGCGCGCGCTGCACCTCCCTGCGCGCACGCGCGGTATTCTCAGCCGTCACGGCCTGCTCTTCCTGTTGTGCGCTGACAAATCCTGCCTTGGCCAATTTGCGCGTGCGCGCCACATTGGCACTGGCCTCAGCCAGCAGCGCCTCGCTTTCCATCAGCGCGGCCCGCGACTCCGCCTCATTCGCGCTCATCGTGTCATTCGCCAGAACCGCCAGCACCTGCCCCTTGCTTACCCGATCGCCGACGTTTACGCGCACCTCCGCGATGCGCACGCCGGTCACTTCCGCGCCTATGACCGCCTCCTGCCAGGCCACCACGCTGCCGCTGGCGCTCAGGGTTTGCATCCACTGCGCGGGCTTGAGCGTCGTGGTGACCACCGTCAGGGCCGGTTTCCCCGCCGCCGGGGCGGCGGTGTCGTCGGCACCGCATCCTGTCAGGCTCAGCAGCACCGCCAACATCAGTCCACTGCGTATCCGGCAGGTCTTATTCGAGTTCAAATTTTCCAGATAATCAACCATCATTTACGGGCCACCATGTCTATCAGCGCCGACATGCCATCATGCCCCGCGCCTTCGTGGATGAGGCTGTCGTGTTCGGCCAGGTGCAGTATCTCCATATCGGAGAACGACTCGCGCAAGCCAGCTTCGGTGTACAGATTTTCGATCTGCGAAGGACCGCCGGTGCGGTATTCCAGCTGGCGCGGCGTATAGCCCTGCAACAGCAACAGGCCGCCTGGCTTGAGGCAGTGTTTGATGTCGCTGAACATCTGCTCGCGCAGAGCAGGTGGCACGAACTGTATGAAGATCGCCACCACCAGGTCGAATTTCTCGCACCCCCAGTCCCACTGCATCAGGTCGGCCAGTTCGACCTCCAGCACCACCCCGCGCCCTTGCGCCAGTGCGCGCGCCTTGGCGACGGCGACAGAAGAGCTGTCCACCGACAGCACCTTCAAACCCTGCTCCGCCAGCCACACCCCGTTGCGCCCCTCACCGTCCGCCACCGCGAGGCAGTGCATGCCCGGCTTCAGCCTTGTCACCTGAGAGGCCAGAAACGCGTTCGGCTCGGTGCCGAAATGGTATTCCTCGCCCGCATAGCGCGCATTCCAGACGCTCATACTCCCATCTCCTCGCCCATGCGCACGGGAAGCGCAGCTTCCCATTGCGGGTTGAATTTCAGGCTGTCTTTTTTGAACAGCATCACCACCGTCGAGCCCAGCAGGAAGCGCCCCATCTCATCGCCTTTTTTCAGTTCGATAGTTTGGTCATCGTAACGCCACTCGCGTATCTCGCTGCCGCGCGGCGGATTAACCACCCCATGCCAGACGGTGGCCATGCTGCCGACGATGGTCGCGCCGACCAGCGTCAGCACGAACGGGCCGTGTGCGCAATCGAATACGCACACCACGCGCTCGTTGCGTGCGAACAGGCCGGGAACGCCGCGCGCCGTCACCGGATTCACCGAGAACAGCTCGCCCGGCACGTAGATCATGCGGGTTAACCGCCCGTCGCAGGGCATGTGGATGCGATGGTAATCCCTGGGACTCAGGTAGATAGTAGCGAAGCTGCCGTCCTGAAATTGTGCGGCCAGATCGGCGTCGCCACCGACCAGCGCAGTGGTCGAATAAGTGTGACCCTTGGCCTGGAACAACTGATCGTTTTCTATGCGCCCGAACTGGCTGATCGCGCCGTCCACCGGGCAGATATAGTTGACCTCAGCCAGAGGTCGTGCGTCCTGCTTCAGGGCGCGCGTGAAGAAATCGTTGAAAGTGGCGTAACTGTGCACATCGGAATCAGCGGCTTCGCTCATGTTGACCCTGTAACGGCCGATGAACCACGAGATCAGCGAGGGTACCCATCCCCCTTTTGCACCGGCGACTTTACCTGCAAATACGGTGAGCGCCTGTTTGGGAAGAAGATATTGCAATGCAACTGCGAGACGATCTGACACGGTAGCCTGACTGATGATTTTGAGAGGGGGGTGATTATACCCAATATGACCGCCAGACCCGCCGCATCACCTCACGACAAAACTCCTTTTATCTATCCAGCGGACTGACCACACCTCGCCCGCCTTTGTTCAGGACGTAAGTGTAAATCATCGTGGTGGAAACATCGGAATGGCCGAGCAGTTCCTGCACGGTGCGGATGTCGTAGCCGCTCTCCAGCAAATGCGTGGCGAAGGAATGGCGCAAACTGTGCGGCGTGGCGAGCTTGACTATACCCGCTGCCAGCACAGCCTTTTTCATTGCGCGTTGTATGACCTTTTCATCCGCGTGATGACGGCGCGTCTTGCCGGAATACGGATCAATCAACAGGTTGCGTGAAGGAAACACACGCGAAACGGGGTCACACGCGAAACGGGGTCAGGCCTTACATTTGACATTGATACCGTGCGAGGGTGTCCTGGATTTTGTGTAAACGGAATTCATTAATGTTGCGGCAAGTGGGGGAGTATTTTGGCGTAAGCTACGCCACCGTAAATCGGGCAGTGAAACAGGCAGAAGGACGGGGATAAAATGTCAAACGTAAGGCCTGACCCCGCCGCTGTGACCCCGCCGCTGACCATGATGATATGGCTGTTTTATCGTCATAATCAGAATTGGGTTGTTTTACCAGTAGTTTTATCAAATCAAGAAACTGGATTAATGGAATGGACGCCCACTTCCTAAAACGGCATCAAAGTGCCAAAGTAGCGGTTGCTTAGACCACTCAACTAGAAAGGGGCATCCGAAATGAAGATTACGACAATTGGCATTGATTTGGC
>Ga0209231_1001066_pt1 | contig 11582 bp, 8 predicted proteins | sample Deesub45470m_DNA_FD_188086 | JGI IMG/M metagenome (GOLD analysis project Ga0209231, IMG submission 188086) | Deep subsurface microbial communities from North Pacific Ocean - 450_OLKR46/470m Metagenome (SPAdes) (version 2) | ecosystem: Environmental > Terrestrial > Deep subsurface > Unclassified ... | reverse complement strand
GCGCTACGCTGGGCAACATCGCGCAACTCTACGCACTTAAACGCAAACTCGCCGTGCTGAAACATGCGGCCATGCCGCTGATGGAAGCGACCGGAAAACTGCACGGCGGCCGTGTCCCGCCGGTCTGTGCCAGCACTCAGGAATATTTCCGCGATGTCTATGATCACCTGACGCGCATCAACGCCACGATAGACGGCATGCGTGAAACCATAACCACGGCCATCATGGTTTGCCAGTCCGCCGTGTCCATGGAACAGAATGAAATCAATAAACGGCTGGCGGCCTGGGCCGGTATCTTCGCCGTGGCTACCGCCTTTGTCGGCATTTGGGGCATGAATTTTCAGCACATGCCGGAACTGGAGTGGCAATACGGTTATCCGCTGGCGTTGCTGGTGATTGCGGTGACTTGCGGGGGCTTGTACTACCGCTTCAGGCGTTCGGGCTGGCTTTAGCGGATATCACCTGAGGTTTGCTTTTGTCAAAATACCAGCATCTTGACCCCGATCAGGATCAGCACCGTTCCGCCGAAGATTTCTGCGCGGCCTTCCAGCCAGGTGCCGCTGTTTTTGCCTATCAGGACACCCGTCCAGCTGAATACGAAAGTTGTCACGCCTATGATCAGGCAGGCCAGCCAGGCGTTGACTTCCAGCAGGGTCAGGCTGAAACCTGCAGCCATTGCATCTATGCTGGTCGCGACGGCCAGTATCAGCATCATCTTATTGGTGATCGTCGTGATGTCTTCTTCCACGCCTTCCTGCAGGCCTTCGTAAATCATTTTTGCACCGACAAGTGCCAGCAATCCGAAAGCTATCCAGCGGGCATAGCTATCGACCCAGCCCAGTACGCCTTTCCCGCCCAGATAGCCCAGAAAGGGCATCAATGCCTGAAAAACACCGAAGAAAAGGCCAGCCTTCAATCCCAGTCCACGGGTGTTTCCTTTTGAGCCCAGGCCGATGGAAACGGCAAATGCGTCCATGCTCAGTGCGATGGCTAAAACGATTACTTCAAACATTTCGATGCTTTCCTGTGCGGTGGATTGACGCCGCATTGCGGGTGGGTGGTAGAACCGGATTGTACAGCGCGGAAAGATCGCTTTTGCAGTTGCATGAGCGATGCGCTGAGACTAATCCAACGAAACGTTCAGCCGTCACTGAACATACCCCGGTTTTTTGGATGTAAATGGGTGTATTTTTGGAGGGCGCACTTTAAATGGGTGTAATTGGGTGTATCATTGGTTCCATGATTAAAATCGACACAATCCATATCACCCCGGATATTCTGTTACGGATCGCCAGGATTGATGAATTCAAGGGGGCGTGGCGCGCCTTGGGGACGCTCGCCCCCGATAGGCTGTCAGCCTTGCGCCGTGTTGCCACTATCGAAAGTATCGGCTCGTCAACCCGGATCGAGGGCAGCAAATTGACCGACCGCGAGGTCGAGCGATTACTATCCAGCCTGCAGATCAAAAATTTCACCAGTCGTGACGAGCAGGAAGTAGCAGGTTACGCGGAGGTCATGGAATTGGTGTTTTCGTCTTGGCAGGACATCACCTTCACCGAAAACCATATCAGGCAGTTGCATCAGAATCTGCTCGTCTATAGCGAAAAAGATGCGTGGCATCGCGGCAACTACAAGACCACATCCAATAGCGTCGCAGCCTTTGATGAAAACGGCGCACAGCTCGGCATCGTATTTCAGACAGCCTCACCTTTTGACACACCACGTTTGATGACTGAACTGGTGACATGGGTGCAGGAAGAACGCGATTCCAAACAACTGCATCCGTTACTCATCATTGCAGTTTGGGTCGTCGTGTTTCTGGAAATTCACCCATTTCAGGATGGCAACGGTCGCCTTTCGCGCGTGCTCACAACCCTGTTGCTATTGCAATCAGGCTACGCCTATGTGCCCTATAGTTCACTGGAAAGCGTCATCGAGCAAAGCAAGGAAGCCTACTATCTGGCACTGCGTCAAACCCAAGGGACGATTCGCAGCGATGCCCCGAACTGGCAACCCTGGCTGGTGTTCTTCCTGCGTTCGCTGGCCGAGCAGGTCAAGCGACTGGAAAAGAAGGTGGAGCGCGAAAAACTGGTGCTGGCCACCTTGCCTGAACTTTCACTGCAAATCGTCGAGTTTGCCCGCGAGCATGGTCGTGTCACGATCGGCGAGGCAATCAAACTGACCGGCGCAAGCCGCAATACACTCAAGCAACATTTCCGCACGCTGATCGAACGCGGACACTTGAACCAGCACGGTAGCGGACGGGGAGTCTGGTACGAGTTTCGCTGAAGCCGCTCATTTGGGACGCGGGTTCGATTCCCGATTGCGCAATTGAACCCGCACGCAGCCACTCAACAGGCAACAATTTACCGCGCTATCGCTTCATAAACCCGCCTATCAACACGCAGCCTCTCTCACTCATGCAAAAAGTCCGGCAGGCTGCTAGAATCCATGCTTTGCAATTGACCCTTCAAAGGAATTCGAATATGTCCATGTCCGACCGCGACGGTTTTATCTGGCACGACGGCAAACTAGTGCCCTGGCGCGATGCTACTACCCATGTGCTGACGCACACTTTGCACTACGGCATGGGCGTGTTTGAAGGGGTGCGCGCCTACAAGGCCGCCGAAGGAACTGCGATTTTCCGTCTGGAAGACCACACCAACCGCCTGTTCAATTCCGCACACATCTTCCAGATGAAGATGCCCTGGGACAAGGAAACCATCAACGAGGCGCATCGTGAAGTGGTACGCGCCAATAATCTGGAATCCTGCTATATCCGTCCTATCGCATTTTATGGCTCCGAGGCAATGGGTATTGCCGCGACTACGCTGTCCACCCATGTGGCGATCGCCGCCTGGCCGTGGGGCGCGTATCTGGGCGACGAAGGCATGCAGAAGGGCATACGCGTCAAGACATCCAGCTTTACCCGACACCATGTCAATGTGAACATGTGCCGCGCCAAGTCGGTGACGACTTACGCGAATTCGATTCTGGCGCATCAGGAAGTCGCCAACGACAACTACGACGAAGCGCTGCTGCTGGACGTCGATGGCTATGTCGCCGAAGGCGCGGGCGAGAATATCTTCATCGTCAAGAAGGGCAAGCTGTATACGCCTGATCTGACCTCCTGCCTGGAAGGCATCACGCGCGAATCCGTGATTACGCTGGCTAAAGAGCTGGGCATAGAAGTGATCGAAAAGCGCATCACGCGCGATGAAATCTATTGCGCCGAAGAAGCGTTTTTTACCGGTACGGCCGCAGAAGTCACGCCTATCCGCGAACTCGATCAGCGCATCATCGGTTCCGGTTCGCGCGGGCCGGTCACGACCGTGTTGCAGCAGGCTTTCTTTGATTGCGTTGCAGGCAAGCATCCGCTGCATACCGACTGGTTGAGCTACGTTTAAGGAGATCGCCGTGAGCACTATCACCCAGCGTTACGTTGAAATAACCGCGCATGATTTGCCGTTGACCTGTCCGATGCCGGGCATGAATCTGTGGAGCGCACATCCCAAGGTCGCACTTGCGCTGAATCACGATGGTGAGGCGCATTGTCCGTATTGCGGAACGCGTTACAAATTCAAAGGCGAACTGCCCAAGGGACATCACTAGAAAACTGTTGCGCGACTCAATAATCGCGCAACGGGTTTCATGGATTTGACCGGTATGCATAAAATATTAGTCATCGGCCCCAGTTGGGTAGGCGATTGCATGCTGATGCAGCCTATGCTGATGCGTCTCAAACAGCGTCATCCCGACTGCCTGATCGACGTGCTTGCGCCGCCCTGGACAGTCGGATTGCTGCACGCGATACCGGAAGTCAATCTAGCCATCATCAATCCTTTCCCGCACGGTGCGCTGAATCTCAAGGCGCGCTACCGGCTGGGCGTGCAATTGCGTGCAGAAAACTACGACCAGGCTATCGTGCTACCCAATTCGCTGAAATCGGCGCTTGTGCCGTTCTTCGCCAACATTCCTTTGCGCACCGGCTTTGTCGGCGAGTTGCGCTACGGCCTGCTCAATGATGCACGCAAACTGGACAAGACAGTATTGCCGCTGATGGTGGAGCGCTTCGCTTATTTGGCTGAAGAGCGGGATGGAGAAATCCCGCGCCCGCTGGACAATCCTAAGCTGAATGTTTCAGCGGAGCAGCGCGATGCGACACTGCAAAAACTCAATCTGACGCTGGATCAGCCCGTCGCGGTATTTTGTCCGGGTGCCGAATACGGCCCGGCCAAACGCTGGCCTGTGGCTTATTTCGCCGAGACCGCCCAGCGGCTGCACGATAGCGGTTATGCGGTCTGGCTGATAGGTTCCAACAAGGATCGCGAAGTCGCGGAAAAAATCGTCGCATTGGGTAACCAGACCGCACGCAATCTGTGCGGCAGCACCGATCTTGCCGACGCCATCGCGATTCTGTCCTGCGCGCAACTGGTCATCAGTAACGACTCCGGGCTGATGCATCTGGCTGCCGCCCTAGACCGTCCGATGCTCGCGCTGTTCGGTTCCAGCAGCCCGCAATTCACCCCGCCGCTGTCCGCCGCCGCACAGGTTGTCAGACTCGACATAAAGTGCAGCCCCTGCTTTAAACGCGAATGTCCCCTAGGGCATTTCAACTGCATGAATCAGCTTACGCCCGACCGGGTCTGGGAAAAAATCCAGCTGGTTGTTAAAAGCTGAAGATTCTCACGCGCAGACTACGTTTTTCTCCGCGTTCTCCGCGTCTGTGCGTGAAAGTTTTAAATATCAATTCGCCGAAAGCACATGATGCAGAACCTGCCAAAAGAAATTTTCAAGGCTTACGACATACGCGGCATAGTGGGTAAGACGCTGACTCCGGCGATTGTTGAAGCCATCGGCCATGCCATCGGCTCGGAAGCCGTCGCACGCGGACAGGCGAGCATTGCGATAGGCCGCGATGGCCGCCTGTCCGGCCCGGAACTGCTCGCGGCGCTGGCGCGGGGCATACGGAAAAGCGGCATTAACGTAATCGACATCGGCTGTGTCGCGACGCCGATGGCCTATTTCGCCGCCTTTCATCTGCGCACCGATTGTGCGGTGATGCTCACCGGCAGCCATAATCCGCCCGACTACAACGGCATCAAGATCGTGTTGAACAAGGAGGCGCTGTCGGGCGAGGCGATACAGGCGCTGCGCGTGCGCATCGAACGGGACGATTACTGTTACGGCGAAGGCAGTTACACGCAACAGGACATAGGCGCGGCCTATATCGAGCGCATCGCCTCCGACATTAAACTGGCGCGTCCGATGAAAATCACCGTCGATTGCGGCAACGGCGTGGCGGGCGCGTATGTCGCCGAGCTGTACCGCAAGCTGGGCTGCACCGTTGAAGAACTGTACTGCGAAGTGGACGGACACTTTCCCAACCATCATCCCGACCCGTCCGACCCGCGCAATCTACAGGACTTAATCGCGGCATTGCGCGACGACGCAAAACTTTTGTCCGGGCACCCGAACGGTAGCGAGCTGGGACTGGCCTTTGACGGCGATGGCGACCGTCTGGGTGTCGTCACACGGGACGGGGCTATCATTTACCCGGATCGTCAGCTGATGCTGTTCGCCGCCGATCTGTTGAGCCGCAAGCCGGGTGCGGAAATCATCTTCGACATCAAATCCACACGCAACCTGTTCGGCTGGATACGCAAACACGGCGGCAAGCCGACCATCTGGAAGACCGGGCACTCGCTGATCAAGGCCAAGATGAAAGAGACCGGCGCTTTGCTGGCAGGCGAGATGACGGGCCATCTGTTCTTCGTGGAACGCTGGTACGGCTTCGACGACGGACTGTATGGCGGCGCGCGCCTGCTGGAAATTCTAAGCCGGACAGATGATCCGGGCGCGGTTCTCAAGGCGTTGCCGGACGCCTGTTGCACGCCCGAACTGCACGCGCACACGAAAGAAGGTGAGAATCACGCCCTGCTGGCGCAACTCAAGGAAACGGCGGACTTCACCGATGCGCTTGAGATCAACACCATCGACGGACTGCGTGTGGAATATGCCGACGGTTTCGGTCTGGCCCGCCCATCCAACACCACGCCGGTGATCATGATGCGCTTTGAAGCGGAAACGGAACAGGCGCTGCAACGCATACAGAACGACTTCCGCAGGATATTCCAGCAGGCCGCGCCGCATTTGAAACTGCCATTCTGAACACTCTATCACCGTCATTCCCGCGAAGCTTTTGTAGGTTGGGTTAGCAGTTTTACCGCGTAACCCAACAGCCTTTTCGACAAGGCCGTTCATCCTGAGTGCCGCGTGTAGCGCGGTGTATCGAAGGATGAATGTCAAAATCAAAACCGCCGGTGGTAGACCGGCAGCTAGTTACCTTTCTTGTCTTGCCAAGAAAGGTAACCCAAAGAAGGCGCCCCCGGTTTGCCGCCCACTTCGTGGGTTCCCTGCGTTGCTCGACTGGTCAGGCTTCCTCATAAACTCGCACGATCCGCTACGCGGCCACGTGCTCAAACATATTCGTCAGAATTCCCTGACCAGCCTGCGCTACTCGGCGGCGCACAGGGGATGAAAAGCTAAAAACAAAACCTTAAAATCGTATGGTGGGCACGTTGTGCCCACCATACCTGTGACTGGAAACGGAATTAGGCATCGGGCATTGGGGGGATTTTCTTGATGAACTCTGAAAAAGAACCTAATTTTTCCTCCATCATGTTGTTAAATTTGTCACGGTCTTTCGGTTCCGGGATACTGCCCGGCGGGATGCCTAGCTGGGATAACACAGCAGAAAGCTCCTCGCGATGAACATGATGTCTTTGCCTATTTCTTTGCTTATGTGAGGCGATTGCCGTGGCGTTTCTGCAGGCGAGATCGAAATTGTTTGCGTCCAATCCAAAGCCATTAAACGCGGCATGTAGCTCGGTTGCAGGTATATCCCAGTTCACCGACAGGTTCAATTCTTCGCGCGACTGTGGATTAATCGCGTACACGGATGTAAAACTGTCCCCTTCAAATTTACTGCTAAGATTGACCATAACCCTCATTACCCCGAAATATTCAACATACGCGAGCAGGGTGCCTTTTTCCGAATCGCCGCGAATAGACACAAGATGGAATAAGTCGGTCTGCGGCCGGTCGATCACCACATCTCGGATATAAAAAAGTGCGAATCCTCTATCATCGGTTGGCATCTTTAATGTGTGGATGCCCATTTCGCAGCGGTGCGCGGCAATTCCCAAGCCGACACACTGCGCGATGGCAGTTTTGACTATGGATCGTCCTGCTTCTGAACCTCCTAATTCAAGCCGATGTTGCAGCGCACTGTCCACCTTGAACGGTGTAAACGTCAGGTTTTTTAGCTCTCCTTCCAGATCAAACTCAGGATATTTTTTCTTAATCCCTTGCAACATTTTCCGAGCTTCTCGTTCTGTGCGGGCAAACATACGTATGTGGGCTTTTCCGTCAGATTCCGTTCTTTGAAAAAATGGCTCCTTACGCGTCATCGTTCCGTCGGCCTGCAAAAGTAACTCAGTCCCGTCCACCGTGCGGACGGTCTCATCTGGGCTACTACGCCGTTCGCGCTTAATACCAACCGCCAGCGAAAACCAGTTTAGCTGTTTAGCTAATTTAGCATCCCAAGACTGACCGAATGAACTGTTGCACGTAATACAAATAAATCCATAAACCTTTTTGCGCCCACCTATTGAGTTTGGGATCACATGCTCTTTAGAGTCATTGACCTCCGTGATTTCCGATTCGCAAAATGCGCACACTTTCTTATCAGTCATCGTGAAATACCTTTCAGTAGAATTCAAAGTGTCAGACTCAGATTGTATTGCCCACCATACTTTAAGTTTTTTGTTTTTAGCTTTTCATCCCCTGTGCACCGCCGAGTAGCGCAGGCTGGTCAGGGAATTCTGACGAATATGTTTAAGCACGTGGCCGCGTAGCGGATCGTGCGAGTTTATGAGGAAGCCTGACCAGTCGAGCAACGCAGGGAACCCACGAAGTGGGCGGCAAACCGGGGGCGCCTTCTTTGGGTTACCTTTCTTGGCAAGACAAGAAAGGTAACTAGCTGCCGGTCTACCACCGGCGGTTTTGCTTTTGACTGGATTTCCGCCTTCGCGGAAATGACGTCACCCTTCGACAAGCTCAGGGCGAACGAACAAGATTACAGCTTAGCCTTCACCCAAGCCGTAACCGAGGCCAGCGCTGCCGCCAGGTGCTCAGGTTGAGTGCCGCCCGCCTGCGCCATGTCCGGCCTGCCGCCGCCCTTGCCGCCGACTTGCAGCGCGACCATGTTCACCAACTCACCCGCACGAACTTTAGCGGTTTGATCCGCTGTGACACCGGCGATCAGGCTGACCTTGCCGTCGTTCACCGAGGCCAGCACGATGGCGGCGGAATGAAGTTTGTCTTTCAGTTTGTCCAGCGTCTCGCGCAATACCGCCGCATCCGCGCCGGGCAGTAAGGCTGCCAGCACCTTCACGCCGTTGATATCCTGTGCCTGTGCGAGCAATTCATCGCCCTGCGCGGAAGCCAGCTTCGATTTCAGTGCGGCCAGTTCCTTTTCCAGCGATTTGACGCTATCCATGATCTGCGCGATGCGTGTTGCTGCCTCATGCGGCTGCGCCTTCACCGCGTCCGCAACGGCACGCAACTGGCGCTCCCGTGTCTGGATCAGCCCCAGTGCGCCCTCGCCCGTGACTGCTTCGACGCGTCGCACGCCTGCCGCCACGCCGCTCTCTGCGACGATCTTGAACAGGCCGATATCACCGGTGCGCGCCACATGTGTGCCGCCGCACAATTCTTTGGAACTGCCGATTGTCAGCACGCGCACTTCATCTCCGTATTTCTCGCCGAACAGCATCTTGGCGCCGGTCTGCTGCGCGTCCGCTATGCCCATCACGCTTGCGTTGGTTGCGGTATTGGCCAGTATCTCCGCATTGACGATGGCTTCCACCCGGAGTATCTCCGCGTCGCTCATCGGTTGGCTGTGTACAAAGTCAAAGCGCGTCTTGTCGGCATCGACCTGCGAACCCTTCTGCTGCACATGATCGCCCAGCACTTCGGAGAGCGCCTTGTGCATCAGGTGTGTGACCGAGTGGTTGCGCTCGGTATGCCGCCGTGCCGCCATGTTCACGCGTGCCGTCACGCCGTTGCCTATTGTCAGTTTGCCGGTGGTAATCGTGCCGTGATGACCGAACACCGCCGCCTGTATCTTTTGCGTATCTTCCACTGCGAAGATGCCGTGCACGCTGCGCAACTCGCCGGAATCGCCCGCCTGACCGCCGGATTCGGCGTAGAAAGGCGTATCGTCCAGCACCACCACGCCGGTGTCGCCCTCACCGAGTTCGTTCACCGACACGCCGTCCTTGTACAGCGCGAGCACGTTGCCCTTGTGTTCCAGGGTGTCGTAACCGTGGAAGGCGGTTGCCGGGCCGGAGTATTCGAGGTTTGCGGCCATCTTGAACTTGCCAGCCGCGCGCGCCATTTGCTTCTGGTTCGCCATCGCCTTGTCGAAAGCCGCCACGTCCACCGTTACATCCTGCTCGCGACAGATATCGGCAGTCAGGTCGAGCGGGAAACCGAAGGTGTCATGCAGTTTGAACGCGGTCTCGCCGTTGAACACTGCATTTCCAGCTGTTTGCATGGCGCTCAGTTCGGCTTCGAGTATCGCCATGCCATGTTCGATGGTAGAGAAGAATCGCTCCTCTTCCAGTTTGAGTATGCCCTTCACGCGCACCTGCTCGGCGACCAGTTCGGGATAGGCCGTACCCATTTGTTCGACCAGATCGGGCACCATTTTGTAGAAGAATGCTTCGCGCGCGCCCAGCTTGTAGCCGTGACGGATGGCGCGGCGGATGATGCGGCGCAGTACATAGCCGCGTCCTTCGTTGCCGGGGATCACGCCGTCGGCGATCAAAAAGGAACAGGCGCGGATGTGGTCGGCCAGCACTTTCAACGAGCTCAAACCCGCAGGCGTGGCATCTGCTTTGTCGCCTGCGTCGCTTTCTCCTCGCCTACCTTCATGGTATGTCTCGTCCAAAGCTCCTTGGCTTCGTGCATCTATCCCCGCCTGTGGGTTGAGCAAGTCCTCTCGGCGTGTCTCGCGCGCCGCCGCTTTAATCAGCGCCTGAAACAGGTCGATCTCGTAGTTGGCATGCACATGCTGCAACACCGCCGAGATGCGCTCCAGTCCCATGCCGGTATCCACCGAAGGCTTGGGCAGCGGATGCATCACGCCCGCTTCATCGCGGTTGAACTGCATGAACACGTTGTTCCAGATCTCGATGTAGCGGTCGCCGTCCTCCTCGGGTGTGCCGGGCAGGCCGCCGGGGATATGGTCGCCGTGGTCGTAAAATATCTCGGTGCAGGGGCCGCAGGGGCCGGTGTCACCCATCATCCAGAAGTTGTCGGAGGCGTAGCGCGCGCCCTTGTTGTCGCCGATGCGGATCACGCGCTCATTGGGCACGCCGACCTCTTTGGTCCAGATATCGTAAGCTTCGTCGTCCTCGGCATACACCGTGACATAAAGCCTGTCTTTTGGCAGCTTGAACTCTACCGTGAGCAATTCCCAGGCATAGGCAATCGCGTCGTGCTTGAAATAATCGCCGAAGCTGAAATTGCCCAACATCTCGAAGAAGGTGTGATGACGCGCGGTGTAGCCGACGTTTTCCAGATCGTTGTGCTTGCCACCGGCGCGCACACATTTCTGCGATGAGGCTGCGCGGGTGTAGGGGCGCTTGTCGAAGCCGAGGAACACGTCCTTGAACTGGTTCATGCCCGCGTTGGTGAACAGCAGCGTCGGGTCTTCGTGCGGCACCAGCGAACTGGATGCGACCACGGTATGGCCTTTGGAGGCGAAATAATCTAGGAATTTTTGGCGAATTTCACTGCTTTTCATTACACACCCTGAATATCAAATGCACTATGAGCCCGGATGACCATCAGGTGGTTTTACCTGTGGAGGAGTCGGGATAAATTAAGACGCGCATCATATCATGAGCGCCTGCTGCATCTGTACTGCGCCGGAGCGGGTTTTGTCCGTGTGTCACCCGGAGAGATGCTCAGCGCAGCAGCGGCTTGAGGGCGCGCAGCACATTACGCATGATTTGCGGTTGTGAGGCGGCGGCGGGGTGCAGGTAGTCGGCCTGAAATTGTTCTGTTGTCACGCCTTCGAGCAGGAAAGGCAGCAGTTGGACGCGGTGCTTCGCTGCCAGACGGGGGAAAATAGCCTGAAATTGCCGGGTATAGATTTCTCCGTAATTCGGCGGCAGCTTCATGCCGACCAGCAGGACTTTGGCGCGGCTCCGGCTGGTTTGCGCGAGAATTTCATGCAGATTGCGTTCAATCTCTGTCGTGCTGTAGCCGCGCAAGCCGTCGTTTGCGCCGAGTGCCACGATCACGATGGCGGGGCGGTATTGTTCCAGCAGTTTGGTATAGCGTTGTCGCCCGCCCAGCGTGGTCTCGCCGCTGATGCTGGCATTCACGATCTTGTACGGCTTGCGACTGCGATCAAATTCCTGCTGTAATAGGCTGGGCCAGCTATCTTGCGTGTCTATGCCGTATCCTGCTGATAGACTGTCGCCGAATACCAGGATATTTTCAGG
>Ga0209231_1001065_pt1 | contig 11584 bp, 11 predicted proteins | sample Deesub45470m_DNA_FD_188086 | JGI IMG/M metagenome (GOLD analysis project Ga0209231, IMG submission 188086) | Deep subsurface microbial communities from North Pacific Ocean - 450_OLKR46/470m Metagenome (SPAdes) (version 2) | ecosystem: Environmental > Terrestrial > Deep subsurface > Unclassified ... | reverse complement strand
TAAAAATCGTTTGAAAGTTTAAAAAGCCCCCTAACCCCCAAAGGGAGAATAAAAAGCAAAAGGCAAAAGTGAATAGCTAATAAGTTAATCTCCAAATACTTGATACCAGATACCCGCTACTTGATACCAGATACTTGATACTAAATACCAGATACCCGCTACTTGATACTAAATACCATATAAATGAAAAAAGACATTCAAATTCCTGAAGTTAACAATGTATTTATGGCTGTTGTTAAAGAGCGCAACGAAGAATTTCAATGTGAAGACTGGAATGTTTATATTATTAATAATAAGGAAACTGATTTAGAAATGGTCATGATTATTTCTAAAGGTTTTGATAAAGATACAGCTGTTGAAACTTCATCAATGCGACACAAAATAGATAGGCTTCCTGCAAAATCTTTCGCCAAAGTAGAATTGCTAATGGGTGAGGTAATAAAAATTTCTAATTTATTTACCGTCACTTTTTTTGAAGGTTCTCAATTATTTGATAAAAAATATGTGTTTAAAAAAGGCACTTTAAAAGATAGTGCATTACGAACAGTTCCATTGATAAAAAAACGTGGTGTTATAGTGAAATAATTCTCCACCTTAAATTATAAATCAAATTTTATACCTTGAGCCAAAGGCAATTCCGTAGTGTAATTTATGGTATTTGTTTGACGTCTCATATAAATTTTCCAAGCATCTGAACCAGATTCTCGTCCGCCGCCAGTTTCTTTTTCACCTCCAAAAGCACCTCCAATTTCAGCTCCCGAAGTACCAATATTTACATTTGCAATTCCACAATCTGAACCAGATTGAGACAAAAATTGTTCAGCTTCTCTTAAATTATTGGTCATAATGGCCGATGAAAGTCCTTGTACTACACCGTTTTGAATTTCAATAGCGTTATTTACATCACCTGAATACTTTAATAAATATAAAATTGGTGCAAATGTCTCATGTTGAACAATTTCAAAATGATTTTTGGCTTCTGCAATTGCAGGTTTAACATAACAACCACTTTCGTAGCCTTTTCCGCTTAAAGCACCACCTTCAACAATTAAATTTCCACCTTCTTCAACCACTTTTTTCAAAGCGTTTTCATACATTTTAACAGCATCTTTATCTATTAAAGGTCCAACATGATTATTTTGATCTAATGGGTTTCCAATGCGTAATTGTTTGTATGCCGCTACTAAAGTATCTTTAACTTTATCATACATAGATTCATGTATAATTAATCTACGTGTAGATGTACAACGTTGTCCAGCAGTTCCTACAGCTCCAAATACAGCTCCAATAATGCTAATTTTGATATCGGCATCAGGAGTGATAATAATGGCATTGTTTCCACCTAATTCTAATAATGATCTTCCTAAACGTTCCGCCACTGTTTTAGCTACAATTTTCCCCATTCTAATAGATCCTGTTGCAGAAATTAACGGGATACGTTTATCAGTAGTCATATATTCGCCCACTTTGTAATCGCCATTAACAATACATGAAATCCCTTCAGGTAAATTATTAGCTTTTAACACATCTACTATTATATTTTGACAAGCAATACTACACAAAGGCGCTTTTTCAGAAGCTTTCCAGATACAAACATCACCAGAAATCCAAGCTAAAGCAGTATTCCAACTCCAAACAGCAACAGGGAAATTGAATGCAGAAATAATACCTACTATTCCAAGAGGGTGGTATTGTTCGTACATTCTGTGACCAGGTCTTTCTGAATGCATGGTTAATCCATGTAATTGTCTGGATAATCCAACTGCAAAATCACATATATCAATCATTTCTTGTACTTCTCCTAAACCTTCTTGTAAAGATTTTCCCATTTCATAAGAAACTAATTCGCCTAATGGTTGTTTTAGTTCTCTTAATTTATCACCAAACTGGCGAACAATTTCACCACGTTGAGGTGCAGGTTTTAACCTCCAACTTTTAAAAGCAATTTGGGCTGCATTCATTACTTTTTCAAAATCTTCTTTGGTAGTTGAAGTTACTTTTCCTATTAATTTTCCGTCTACCGGAGAATAGGATTCAAGAATTTCACCATTTCCAAAGAAATTTGAACCTGTTGAAGTGCCTTTATTTATTTCTTTAACGCCTAATTTATGAAGAGCTGATTGAATTGTTTTTTCTAAAGTTGAAATTTCCATAAGATTTAATATCTGTTTTATTTAGATGAGGCAAAATTACGAATAAAATATGTTATAAAAAGAAAAGCCGTTTCAAATTTGAAACGGCTTTCTTCATTCAATATTTGGTAACCAACCAAATAATAAACCAACTAAAACTTATAATTTAAACCTGTATAAACCCCTAAGTAGTATGGTTGAATACTTCCAGAGTTTTTTGAAAAGGTGTTTGTTTGAATTTTGAACATTGGCGAAATGTTAATAAATAGATTTTTATAAATCAAATAATCTACATCTATACCAATATTACCACTAAAATTTACCGATCTTAAATTGTTTGAAGCTCCTAAGCTTTGAGAAAAGTCGTTAGTCTCAACAAAAACTTCATCATTATTTAAAAGAAGCGTACTAAAACCACCAACTAAATTAACACCAAACTTACCATCTGCAAGATTGTATTTTACTTCAACAGGAATTTCTATATAGCCAAAAACCTGATTTAAACTACCCAATGTTTCTTCTTGAATGCTTAAAGTGTTTTCTTTGGTTGAAGAAATACTTTCTTTACTGCCCAACAGCTCGTTAGGAGTAGATGATAAACTTGATAAACCAATGACAGCAACACCCTGTGTTACATAAATATTGTTAGTGGTATAACCCAAGCTAATAAGGTTAATACCAGATTGAACACTAAATTTATTATTAATTTGGTACGCAACTTTCACACCATATGAAAAAGAAGAACTTCCTGAAGTTGGACTGTCTTTAAATTGAGAAGCTATTCCGGATCCCTCACCAGATGAATTAAAATAAATAGGTGCAAATATGGTAGATACCGTAAATTTATTAGTTGTAATTTCTTTTTTAGGAATTTCCTTATCGCTACTCTTTGGTAATGGTAGATTAACAGCATCCGTCAAATATTGGTTTTTGGAATATTTCTTTTTTAAAGAAGTTTCCTCTGTGTTATTTTCAGCAACTGTTTTAGTCGTATTACTTATAATAGAAACATTTTTTTCATCAGTTAATTTAACTTCTGAGTTTGAAGATTTATCAGTCGAAATATTTTTGGTAGTATTTGAATTATTTATACTGTCATTATTTTCTTTAACGGTATTTGATTTAAAACGTTCAGGCAAGAAATTTTTAGTTAAATTGTTTTCTGGAAGAAAATAGATTGTGCCAATACTGAAAAAGAAAATTAAAATAGCGGCAACACTTGCAATTTTAATAAAAAATGGGGTACGTCTTCTTTTAGGAGATCTAACTAACCGTTTTTCAATATTGCTCCAAGCCTTATTAGGTGGAAAAACCTCTAAGTCTTTTAAATTCTCTTGGAATAATCTATCAATATTTTTAAAATCTCTCACTTTTACCTCTTATCTTAAACAGATTGTTGACCTTTTTGATGCAACTCAATCTTTTGTTTTAAAATGCCTCTTGCTCTGGCTAAATTTGATTTTGATGTGCCCTCAGCAATTAGCAACATTTCTGAAATCTCTCTATGAGAACAACCATCAAGCACATATAGGTTAAAAACCATTCTATACCTGTCTGGTAACTCCTGAATGAGATTCAGTAAAAAATCTAAAGAAATTTCATCGTCATCGACGTCAACAATCACCTCATCAGGAATCTCTTCAGTAACAATATTTAACACGGTTTTTTTTCTGTATTTTAATAAAACTGTGTTAATCATCACACGCTTTAACCAACCTTCAAATGATCCATTAAAATTAAACTGCCCAATTTTTTCAAAAATGGTTACAAAACCATCTTGAAAATTATCTTGAGCCTCTTGTTTATTTTTAGAGTACTTTAAGCATATAGAAAACAACTTACCTGCAAAAAGCTGGTAAATTTCTCCTTGTGCCTTTCGATCATTATCCGCACATTGTTTAATGAGTTCATTTAAACTCAAAAGCTAGTGTTTTAATTGTTAATAAGATACCTAAAAAGATAATAGGTTGCGTAAATTTACATTACTTTTGTGATGTTTCCCAATTTTATGAAAAATTTTAATATTTTTAAAGATCACAATAGTAGTGATTTCGAGAAACTTGCACTTGAAATATTTCGGTTTCAAGCTAAAAACAATTTGATTTATAAAAGCTTTTTAAATCACTTACAAACTGATATTAAAGGAACTAAGAAAATTAATGAGATTCCTTTTTTGCCTATTCAATTTTTTAAATCGCATAAAATTGTTTCTTCAAAAGAAGAAATTCAACACATTTTTTTAAGCAGCGGCACCACTGAAAATTTACAAAGTAAGCACTATGTTACAGATTTAGTTATTTATGAAAAAAGCTTTGAAAAAGGGTTTAAACATTTTTATGGCAACGTTGAAGATTTTACTGTTTTAGCATTACTTCCCTCGTATTTAGAACGCAATGGTTCATCCTTAATTTATATGGTTAATGATTTGATAAAAAAATCTGGAAAACCAAAAAGTGGCTTTTACTTAGATAATTTAAATGAATTGCATAAAAATTTGCTTGAATTAGATAAAAATAATGAAAAAGTACTTTTAATTGGAGTTTCATTTGCTTTGTTAGATTTGGTTGAAAAACACCAATTTAAGCTAAAAAACACCATTATTATGGAAACTGGAGGGATGAAAGGAAGAAGAAAAGAACTTATTAGAGAGGAATTACATCAAATTTTAAAAGATGGTTTTGGTGTTAAAAAAATCCATTCAGAATATGGAATGACCGAATTATTAAGTCAAGCATATTCTAAAGGAAATGGAATTTTTGAATGCCCGCCTTGGATGAAAATTTTAGTTCGAGACACCGAAGAAGCTTTATCTATTTTACCCGAAGGAAAATCAGGAGGAATTAATGTGATTGATTTAGCAAATATAAATTCCTGTTCATTTATTGCAACACAAGATTTAGGGAAAATCAATAAAAACGGGACTTTTGAAGTTTTAGGACGTTTTGATGATTCGGATATTAGAGGATGTAATTTGTTGTTATTGTAAACTTACTGTCATTCCTGCGAAGGCAGGAATCCATTTATACACTTTCAAATTAAAAGATTCCTGCCTTCGCAGGAATGACAATTATATAATTTTCAATAAAAAATAACTTTTTTTACCGCGTTGTAATAACACAAACTTATCTGCAATTAAATCAGCTATTGTAATTACGAAATCTTCTTTTACTTTTTCTTTATTCACTGAAATTGAATTTTCACTTAATGCTCTTCTAACTTCTCCATTCGACTTTAAGAAGCCTGTTTCTGAAAATGCGGGAACAATCTCCAATCCGTTTTCAATAACAGAATGCTCAACTTCCGCTTGTGGAACACCATCAAAAACATCTAAGAATGTTTGTTCGTTTAATGATTTTAAATCTTCAGCAGTAGAATTTCCAAACAAAATATTTGAAGCTTTTATAGCGTTTTCATAAGCCTCTTTTCCGTGCGTCATTATTGTAACTTCTTCTCCAATTTTCTTTTGAAGAATACGCAAATGAGGTGCTTGTTTGTGTTCAGCAATTAAATTCTCAATGGTTTTTTTATCTAAAAAAGTAAATATTTTAATATAGCTTTCAGCATCTTCATCAGATGAATTTAACCAATATTGGTAAAATTTATAAGGTGATGTTCTATTGGCGTCTAACCATACATTTCCGCCAGCAGTTTTTCCAAATTTAGTGCCATCAGCTTTGGTAATTAATTTACAAGTTATTGCATATGCTTTTCCTTGTAATTTTCTTCTAACCAATTCGGTTCCAGTAGTAATATTTCCCCACTGATCTGAACCACCCATTTGAAGTACACAGTTTTTCTCTTTATATAAATGATAAAAATCGTATCCCTGAAATAATTGATAGGTAAATTCAGTAAAACTCATTCCGTTTTGCGAATCGGAATCTAAGCGATTTTTTACGGAATCTTTTGCCATCATATAGTTAACAGTAATGTGTTTTCCAATATCACGAACAAAATCAATTAATGAAATATCTTTCATCCAATCGTAATTATTTACCAATTCTGCAGCATTTTCAGAAGTGCTGTCAAAATCTAAATAACGTGCAAGCTGACTTTTTACGCCAGCAACATTTTTATTTAAGGTTTCTTCATCTAATAAATTGCGCTCGTCCGATTTTCCTGAAGGATCTCCCACCATACCTGTTGCACCACCAACCAATGCTATTGGATTGTGTCCCGCTTTCTGGAAATGCATTAACAAAATTATTGGGACTAAACTTCCAATGTGTAATGAATCGGCAGTTGGATCAAAACCAATATATCCTGTTGTTTTGTTCTTTAATAAATATTCTTCAGTTTCAGGCATTATATCATGTAACATACCTCTCCAACGTAGTTCTTCAACAAAATTCATTTTCAGATTTTTTTATTTCAGCAAATATAAAATTTTACTTGTTAGTTATTTGCTTTAACGATTAGTTTTTTAATATTTTAAGTGTGTTTAAACAAACATTTTTTATATTTTCGTTTTATGATTTTAGTTACAGGCGGAACAGGATTAGTAGGGTCACATTTGTTGTACCATCTTTCTTTAGAGAATGATGCAATACGTGCAATTCATAGAAAACGCAGCGATTTACAGGCTGTTAAGAAAGTTTTTAGCTATTTTTCAAAAGATTATGAACAGCTTTTTCAAAAAATTAAATGGATTGAAGCCGATATTACTGATGTTTTTTCATTAGAAAAAGCGTTTGAAAACGTAACGGAAGTTTATCATTCCGCAGCATTGATTTCATTTAATCAGAGTGATTATGTGGCGATGCGAAAAATTAATATTGAAGGGACTTCAAATGTGGTGAATTTTTGCATTGATAAAAAAGTTAATAAATTATGCTTTGTGAGCTCTATTTCAACGATTGGAAAATCAATAAAGAATAAAAATATTGATGAAAATTGCGAATGGAGTATGGAAAAAAACAATCACGGTTATGCTATTTCTAAATATGGAGCAGAAATGGAAGTTTGGAGAGCATCTCAAGAAGGTGTTGATGTTGTAATTGTAAATCCAGGAGTTATTTTAGGTGCTGGTTTTTGGAAAAATGGAACAGGAGCTTTATTTTCTAAAATTTACAATGGATTAAATTTTTATTCAGAAGGAATTACGGGGTTTGTATCAGCAAACGATGTTGTTAAAGTCATGGTTCAGTTAATGAAAAGTACTCTTAAAAATGAACGTTATATTTTAGTTTCAGAAAATGAAAGTTTTAAAAAAGTATTTTTTGAAATAGCTCAGAATTTTGGCAAAAAACCACCTTCAATAAAAGTTAAAAAATGGATGAGTTCTATTGGTTGGCGTTTGGCAAAAGGAATAGCTATTTTAACAAACAAACCACCCGTTCTTACAAAACAATCTGCTAAATCGATACATCATAAGGAGTATTATTCTTCAGAAAAAATAGTTAATACGTTGAATTTTAACTTTGAGCCAGTTTCTAAAACTATTAAAGAAATATGTGAATTATATAAAAGATAATTAATCTTCAGATTCTTCATCAGGCTCTTCTTTCTTAAGATTTCCCCGCTCTTTTTTTAAAGAATCAATTTTTAAAGAATCTCTTTTTTTTCGCTCACCATCATATTTTTCTTTTAACGTTTTTAAGCGTTTTTCTACTTTTGCAAGAATTTCATCATAGTCATCAACCCTAGAAGTGTAGTAGTAATTACTTTCTTTAAATTGGGTGCTATCTATCTGGTATTTTTCAAATATTACAGGGAAATAATTTACATTTCGCTGAAGATTGATATTTTTAATATGTTCACCGCCAATTGCAAGATACAAATCTGTAAGTAAGTCCACCATTTGATCTTTTGGAATTAAGTTCTCAGGTTTTTTAATAATAGTATTGCTGTTACAACTTCCTAAAAAAACACTTAAAATTACAATGTAAATAAATTTATTCATTTGTGTTGTTAAAAAGTAATCGTTTTCCTTTTAAAATATTATGAAATATACCGTTATTATATACTAAATGACCATTGACAAAAGTGTGGGTAATTTTTGAATAAAATGTTGTTCCTTCAAATGGAGACCAGCCACATTTATATAAAATATTCTCTTTAGTTACTGTCCAAGGTGAGGCAGTATCTACCAAAACCAAATCAGCATAATACCCTTTTTTTATAAATCCTCTTTTTTCAATTTTGAATATTTTAGCGGGATTATGGCACATTTTTTCAACTATTTTTTCAATAGAAATTTTACCCTGTCTAAATGCTTGTAACATTGCAGGTAACGCATGTTGCACTAACGGCCCGCCACTTGGAGCTTTTGTATAAACTTGTTGTTTTTCTTCTTTTGTATGTGGTGCGTGATCTGAAGCAATTACATCGATTTTATCATTTAATAAAGCTTCCCAAAGACCCTCTTTATCCTTGGCTGTTTTTATTGCTGGATTCCATTTTATTAATGTTCCTTTACTTTCATAATCAGTTTCGTCAAACCATAAATGATGTATACAAACTTCGGCAGTAATTTGTTTTTTTTCAATAGGGATTTTATTCGAAAAAAGAGCCGTTTCTTTTGCGGTTGATAAATGGAAAACATGCAAACGAGCACCTGTTTTTTTAGCTAACTGAATGGCTTTTGAAGATGATAAATAACAAGCTTCTTCGCTTCTAATTTTTGGATGTAATTCTATAGGAATATCTTCACCATACTCTTTTAAATAAGTATTTAAGTTGTTTTTTATAGTAGCTTCATCTTCACAATGTACAGCAATTAGCATTTTTGTAGATGAGAATATTTTTTCTAAAACAGCCTCATTATCAACTAACATATTACCAGTAGAAGACCCTAAAAATATTTTTATACCAGCAACATTTTTAGGATTTGTTTTTAGCAATTCCTCTAAATTATCATTGGTACCACCAAACATAAACGAATAATTTGCGTAGGAACTTTGTGAAGCAATCGTAAATTTTTGCTCCAACAATTCTTGTGTAGTTGCTTGTGGAACTGTATTTGGCATTTCTATAAACGAAGTTATTCCACCAGCAACAGCCGCCTTGCTTTCAGTTTCAATAGTCGCTTTATGGGTTAAACCAGGTTCACGAAAGTGTACTTGATCATCAATAACGCCAGGAATCAAATATTTTCCTTCAGCATCAATAATGGTAGTATTTGCAGATTTTGAACTAATGGAAGAATCTATATCAATAATATATTCCCCTTCAATAAGAACATCACCTTCAATAATTCCCCCATCATTTACAATTTTTGCATTTTTAATAAGTATCATTTTCTTTTTCTTTCTCTTTTTTATTTCTAAATTCCTTGCAATCTCATTTTAATTACACCAAATACAGCTTCTGAAATTATTGAACCGCTCATTTTTGATGTTCCTTTTTTTCTGTCGGTAAAAATAACAGAAATTTCTTTATGCTTATACTTTCGTTTCCAAGCTTTAAATTTCATTTCAATTTGAAAGGCATAGCCAACAAATTTAATTTTATCTAATTCAATATTTTGTAACACACTTCGTTTATAGCAAACGAAACCTGCAGTTGTATCAAATATGGGGATTTGGGTGATAATACGAACGTAAATAGAAGCAAAATAAGATAAAAACAAACGTTTAAAATCCCAGTTTACAACATTAATTTTATTATTTAAATATCTTGAACCAATAGAGAAATCAGCTCCATCTAAAGCGCAAGCATTGTATAAATGTATTAAATCTTTTGGATTATGTGAAAAATCGGCATCCATTTCTATTATATATTCGTACTTTTTTGAAAGTGCCCATTTAAATCCATGAATATATGCTTTTCCTAGCCCATCTTTTACTTTTCTGACTTCTAAAAATAAGTTTGGAAACTCTTTTTGTAAACTAATTACAATTTCTGAAGTTCCATCAGGCGAACTATCATCAACAACAAGTATATCGAATAATTTTTCTTGTGAAAAAACAACTCTAATAATCGCTTCAATATTTTCTTTTTCGTTATAGGTTGGTATTATAACAAGTGTATTTGACATATAATAAAATTATTGCGCAAAGATAAAACAAATTATTCCTAATTTTGCGTTAAAACAAGAACTTACTTTATGTTTGAAGCCCAGGAAATAATTCGTCAAAATAATGATTGGATTACGTTTGTTTTTTTGATAATCCTTATGGATTTAGTTTTGATTAAAGTGTTATTTAAAGATCGGTTTCTTCACACCAACACCTTGCTATTGTCTAAAAAATATTTGTTGATTTATTTTAATAAAGAAAAAAATAAACCTTCTTTTTTGTTTCAAATTTTATTTTCTTTTGGTCAGGTTACAGTACTTTCTATGCTATTTTATTTGGCGAATATATATTATCAAGTAAAAGAGGAACTGATTTATTTTAAGGGTTTTATTTTTATTTTTTGCGGAATAGGATTGTATTTTTTCATAAGGTATTTAGTAGGGTTATTATTGGCATATTTATTCAGTTTTAAAAGTGATTATATTAAAATAGTTTATGATAAAATAAATTATTTTAACAATTTGATTTTATGGCTATTGCCATTTTTAATAGTTAGTTTTTATTTTAATCATTATAAAGATTTAGTATTTAAAATAACATTTTATTTATTTATATTAATGTTAGTTATTAGATATAGCTTATTGCTTAACAATAATAAAAAGCTCATTTTTAATAACTTATTTTATTTTATTTTGTACATTTGCGCACTTGAATTATCGCCTTTAATAATTATTTTAAAATTAACTGTTTAAAGATAAAATTGATTATGAAAGTAAAAACAATTTTAGTTTCCCAGCCAGCTCCAAAGGCTGATAACTCACCCTATTCAGAATTATCTGAAAAACAAAAAGTCAAAATTGATTTTAGACCATTTATCCATGTTGAAGGTGTTCCTGCAAAAGAGGTTAGAGCTCAAAAAATTGATTTAAAAAATTACACAGCAGTTATTTTAACAAGCAGAAATGCAGTTGATCACTTCTTTAGAATTGCTGAAGAAATGCGTTTCACGGTTCCCGATGACATGAAATATTTTTGCGAATCTGAAGCGGTAGCTTTTTATTTACAAAAGTATGTTGTGTACAGAAAACGAAAAATATATGTTGGTGAACGTACGTTTGCAGATTTAGCTAAAATTATTAAAAAGTATAAAGAGGAAAAATATTTATTACCTTCATCTGATAAATTAAAGGAAATAGTGCCCCAAACTTTAAATGAATTAGGCGTAAATTGGAATAGAGGTATTTTTTATAAAACGGTTATGAGTGACCTATCAGATTTAGAAAATGTATTCTATGATATTTTAGTGTTTTTTAGCCCTTCAGGAATTGATTCATTGTTTATGAATTTTCCTGATTTCAAGCAAAATAATACTTGTATTGCAGTATTTGGTAACTCTACAGTTAAGGCAGCCACAGAGGCCGGATTAAGATGTAATATTGAAGCGCCAACACCCGAAACCCCTTCAATGACTATGGCGTTAGAAAAATATATAAT
>Ga0209231_1001063_pt1 | contig 11594 bp, 12 predicted proteins | sample Deesub45470m_DNA_FD_188086 | JGI IMG/M metagenome (GOLD analysis project Ga0209231, IMG submission 188086) | Deep subsurface microbial communities from North Pacific Ocean - 450_OLKR46/470m Metagenome (SPAdes) (version 2) | ecosystem: Environmental > Terrestrial > Deep subsurface > Unclassified ... | reverse complement strand
CGGCCTTCCTGCAGCGCAGGCGCGCCCAGATCCTCAACCAGGACGAGGGCAATGGCGACGCTGAATCGGCGGCCGCCGCCGATGCCGAGGCGAATCAGGTGGGCGACGGCGCCCTGGGTGCCGCCGACGCGGATGCAGGAATTCCGGGGACCGATACGGCTCCGTCGCCCGAAGCCGCTCCCGTTGAAACCGGGTCCGAAACGGCTGTCGAGCCCGCCAGTCCGACCGCTTCGGAACCGCCGAAGCAGCCGAATTAACTACCGGAACAAGAGACATTGCATCGCACTGCGCAAAACTGTAAGAAGTCCACGCCTGTTTCGGGGGGAAACAAGCCTGAACGTGATTAGAATCGTTCGAGCCACTCTCTTTTTTTAATTCACTTCCGGAGAATTCGATCATGAAGAAGATCGTCGCCCTTTCGCTTATCGCCGCTGCCTCGCTGACCGTCGCTGCCTGCAAGAAGGAAACGACTGTCGTTGAGAACAACACCGTTGTTGTCGACAACACCGCCGACGCAATGGCTGACACCAACGCAGCTCTCGCCGACTCGAACGCGATGGTTCCGGCCGACAACGCTTCGAACGCGATGTAATTCGTCGGGCGGTCGCTTCGGCGGCCGCCACTTCGGATGAGAAAGGCCGCGCCCTTCGGGACGCGGCCTTTTCTTTGTTCCAAAGACCTTTATCGGCGGAAAGCCACCTGGATCAGCGGTAGAGCGGCTGGGTCACGAGCAGTTCCTCGGCGGAGCAGCTCTGAGCAGAGGGCGCGGCGGCCGACTTCTGCAGCGCCGTCAGTTCCGCCCGCGCAGCAGCGACGGCATCGCCATAGTCCCGCTCGGTCCGCACGACCGTCATCGTCGAGGCGGCGACCATCCGCCCGGCCTCGACCGCGCTCATATTGTGGACGCCGCACACGATCCGGCTCTCGCCATAGGCCCGCGCACGGGCCAGGATCGGTCCGGCGCGCTCGTGCAGGACCTCCGCCAGCACCAGGCCCCAGGTCCAGCCACGCGTCGCTTGGCCCGAAGGATAGTCGTAACTGACCGTCAGCTCGTCGGTCTGCGGCTCGCAAGTCTCGCCCGAATCGATCAGGAAAGGTCGCTTCTTCTTGTAGAAGGCCTTGAGCTGGCGGGTCTCGCCGCCGCTGTCGCGCGATGCCTTTTCGAGCAGTGCGGCCGTCCTGGGCGCATTGATGGGCGTCAGGTTAATCCTGGCCGCGCAGGAGAAGCCGCGCATCATCGACGTAGTGTCGTCGCGGACGTCGGCGATCGCCATGTCCCAGCGCGGAGTGCCCTTGAGCGCCCGGGTGAATTTGAAGACTTCGCGATCGGCGACCCCGCGGATTTCCTGTGGGATCGGTGCGGGCGGAACGACGTCGATCAGGTTCAGATAGCCCGGATCGAGGAAGGTCGCCTGCGGGGCCGCCGCGATGACGATGGCAGCGGCGCCGGCAAGGCCCGCGAGCTTCAAAAACCGGAGCCCTGCCGTCATCCTCGATCCCCCTGCCCTATCAGCACCGACCGGCCGCGCCGCGCCCGTTGGCGTCAGTCGTTGTAATAGCCGCCATAGCGTTTGCCCTGTCCATAGCCATAGCCATAATCGTCGGCGACGAAACCGGCATTGTAGCGGTTCAGCACGGTCCCCAGGCACGGTGCCGGGGTCAGCAATCGGAAGCTGTCGCGCACCTGCTTACGGGTGGTGACGCCGTCCTCGACGACCATCAGATAGGCGTCGATCTTCTGGCTGACGATCACCGCATCGTCATTGGCGAAGACCGGCGGCAGATCGCACAGGCAGAGGCTGTTCTCGGGCAGCTGCCGCATCGCCGTGATCAGCGAATCCATCCGCGTCGACGCCATCAGTTCGTCCGAGGCCGCCACATTGGGATAGCTGGGGAAGATCGTCAGCTGTTCGTTCGGAATTGTCCGCGCCACCTGCCGCAGGTCGCCGATCGTGCCGTCGAGATAATGCGAGATGCCGACATCGCCGCTCAGCTGGAAATTCTTGGCGATGGTCGAGCGGCGCAGGTCGAAGTCGAACAGATAGGTGTGCAGGTCGGGCGTGCGCGCCAGCGCCGCCGCCAGGTTCGACGCGACGAAGCTCTTGCCCACCCGCGGCGTCGGCGAGGTGATGCCGATGATCCGCCAGCCCCGCGCCCGCGCGATGCGCAGCACCTGGGCGCGCAACAGGGTGAAAGGGCGCGAGCGGACGTCGCGGCTGTCGAAGCCGTATATCCCCGTTTCCCGCAGCTGATCGAAGCCGATGCCGCGGTCGGCATCGGCGGCCATATCGGTCCCGGCCTCGACCGGTTCGGGCGGAACATAACTCATGCCGGGGTCGCCTTGCGCCGTCGAAAGAAGCCGCCCTTCTTGCGCTTCGCCTTGCCGCGCAGACGGGGCTTGAGGGTCGGGATGACGACGAGGGGACCGACGCCGAGCAGCGACTGCAACGCGCCGGAGCCGCGAATCGGGCGGCGCAGCAGCTCGACGAGCAGGGCGAGAGCCAGGCCCGCGGCAATGCCGACGCCGACGCCGCCGGCGACCAGCAGGCCGCGGTTGGGGGAATTGGGCTCGTCGGGCAACGTCGGTGGATCGACCAGCACCAGCCTCTCGCCGCGCTGTTCGGCGGCCATTTTCTGCGATGCCTCGGCGGCGAGAAGATTGGCCGAGATCCGATCGTAATTGCTGCGCAGACCTTCGGCCTTCGACTCGAGCTGGCGGATGCTCTCTTCGATCAGCGGCGCGCCGCTCTGGGCGGCCACGGCGGCGTTCGCACGCGACGTCTCGGTCGACTTGGCGCCCGACAGCGTGGCGATGGTCCGATTGTTCGACGCGATCTGCGCGGTGATCGCGGGATTGTTGCGCGGCCCGGTGTTCGCCCGCGCCGCCGCGCGCGTCTCGGTCAGCTTCTGCCTGGCCGCGATCACGTCGGGATGATTGTCCGAATAGAGCGCCTGCGCCGCGGCCAGCGCGGATTCGGCCTGCACGACGCGCTCGTCGGCGTTGTTGCTGCTGCTGCTCAGCTTCGCCTGCAGCTCGGTATTCTCGCGCTGAAGCTGAGCGATCTGGACGTCGTAGCCCGATGTCGACGGGATGAAGCCGCCGACCCGTGACAGCGCGAGGCCGTTGCGCGACTTGATATCGGCGATCCGTCCCTCGAGCTCGCTGAGCTGCGCCTGGATCTGGCCGGACTGATCGCGCAGGAAACCCACCGTCGCCTCGGCCTGATCGGCGGTCTGGCTGCTGTCGAGCTTCAGCAGCTTCTCGGTGAACTGCTGGTTGACGGCCTGCGCCTTGCCCGGGTCCGGATAGGTGAAGGCGACCGAGAAGGCGATCGTGCTGGAGGTGCCGCGCCGTTCGGCGAGCTTGTCGATGTCGGCCGTCACCGGCGTGATCGAGGTATTGTCGCGCATCATCTCGATGATCGACGACAACGACTTCTTGCGGCGCTCCGACTGGTAGAGATCATTCTGCTGGATCAGTTCGATCAGGTCGGGGCGGCTGAGGATCTGCTGCTTGATCCGGGCGATGCGCTGATCGATCAGGTCGGTCACCGAGGTTGCGGCGATCGCCTCGGGCAGTTCCTTCGATTCGACCACGACCGTAGCCGAGGACTGGTAATGCGCCGGCAGGCCATAAGCGAGACCTATGCCCGTCGCCGCACACACCACGAACGGAATCGCGACGAACCATCGCCGCTGGAGGAGGATCTGCGGCAGATAGGCCAACAGGCCGTCCGAGAGCTCGATATCTCCCGTCTGGTCGACAAGATCGTTCATTACCGGCCTGTGAGTTGCAACCGGGCGAACACCTCGCCGCCGATGTCGGCCTTGATCGGCACGCCCTGGCCATAGACGTCGCGGTAATAGCCGGTGGCGCCGAGCGTCAGCCCGCGGCGCACCAGCCAGTCGACGCCGGCGCGACCGCTGACGAACTGCCGCGTATCGCCGAATCCGGCCACCTGCGACTTGCTGTTCGAATAGCTGCCGTTCCAGGTGACGCCGACCCGTTCGGTCAGCGATCGGCGATAATTGACGCCGAACTGGGTGCGCTCGACGGTGCCGCCAAAGCCCGAGGCACTGACCGACCGGTCGCCATAGAAGCAGAAATTGTCCTTGATGCCGGTGTGGCAGAGCTCGAGCGAACCGGCGAGGCCCGTGGTCTTCGAGGTCACCGTGCCACCCGCGATGCCGGCCGGCTGGGTCAGGTCGCTGAAGGACATGCCCAGCGACCCATCGACCGTCCAGGTCTCGCTCAGCTGCGAGCTGAAGGTTACCGCAGGCTGCATGATCAGCGTGCTGAGGCCCGGCGTATCATATTCGATCTTGTAGACCGATCCGCTGATGCCGATCTTCGTCCGCGCGCTGACCGCGTGCTGCCAGCCGATACGTCCGCCATAATTGTCGGAATCATTGCCGGGCGGGCCGCTGCCATAGCGGGTTGCGGTGTAGCCGCCGTCGACCGAGATCGTGTCCTTCGGCGTCGCCTGATAATCGAAACCGGCGCTGGCGCGCGCCGTGTCGGCGCGGCGGCGCAGGCCGATGAGGTTGACGTCGGGATTGTCGATCGGATTGCCGGTGACGGAATCGTCGCCCTGGCCGATGATCTCGCTGTCATAGCTCAGCACGGCGAAGGCGCTGAGCTTCGGAGACAGCCGCTGCTGGGCCGCGAGCTCGGCGCCATATTGGTCGGCCTTGTCGTAGCGCCTGAAATAAGCCGTCCGGCCGAAATGACCCGACAGCGAGACCTGTCCCTTTTCGGTCTGCTTGACCAGCTTGGGGGCGACCGATGTCTCGACATAGGTCGTCGACAGATCGCTGCCCGCCGACAGGAAGGGATTGGTATCATATCCCAGCCGGTAATTGGTCTCGACCGAGAATTTGGCCTTACCGGCCATTGCCGGGGCACCCACCGCAAGCCCGGCCAGGATCAGCAGGGAAGAGCGCCTTCGCCAGCGCGTGTCCGTCATGGGACCACCACCGTGTCGCCGCTCTGCAATTCGATGATTGCGCCCTGGAGATCGGCGGCCGATGGCGAGCCCTTCATCGCCGTATCGAGCCGGACGTCGATCACCTGGATCTGCGAGCCCTGCTTGCGATAGATCTTGACCTTGCCGAGATCGGCGAACTCGGTCGGCCCGCCGGCGACGCTGACGGCCTCCAGCACATTGACATAATGGCCCGGCGTAAAGGCGCCCGGCGCGCGCACCTTGCCTGCGACCGAGAAGCTGAGGCCGCTCGGATTCTTGACCGATACGGTGACGCGGGGGACGGCGTTGCGATACTGGTCGGCCAGGCCGGCGACGATCACGCCCTCCAGATCGGTCGGCAGCTTGTTGAGAGCGTCGATCCGCCCGACGAGGGGAAAGGAGACGCTGCCGTCGGGCAGCACCTTCAAAACGCGTTGCAGGCGCTCGTCGCCCCAGACGTAGATTTCGATCTCGTCGCCGGGATTGATCCGATAGGGCTTGAGCGGCGCGGCGGCCGGCCCCGCGGTCGTCGCCGGCGGCGCAGCCGGTGCCGCAAACAGCGCATTGGGCATGAGCATCACCCCCGCAATGGCCAGAATCCGCGCCTTCATCATGCCCCTCTTACGCATTACAGCCCCAAAATTTCCAACATCTGAGCGCGCTTGCAGCGAAAACCTGCACCGATCTGAACATTTGCCGCTCGCTACTCCGCAGCATGCGCGAACAAGTGCCCCAAAAACACAGGGTGCGAAACATAAAAAGCCCGCGCAAACCGTGACTTTGCATATGCTAACAATTGCCCGCACGATCCGCACGGCCCGCCGTGCCGCCGATCTTGACCGCCGGTGCTTACGATTGGATTGCGGCATTTGCCGGGCACGCGCGGCGGTACTGTCGACGTCCGGGACCTGGGAGCCCAGGCGGCGATGGTGCGGGCGGGGGGAATCGAACCCCCACAGGTCTCGCGACCTTACGGATTTTCGTACCACTTCGGCTTTCGCCGCCGGACCGGTCGCCAGGGACAGGTTCCGTTCGTGGTCTGGACTATCCCTTCGCCCTATCCGCGAGACGCGGACGTAGGCGCTGCCCGTCTAGTCTCTACACCTTCCGCACGGCCCGGTCGTGGGACCGGAATTGCTGCGGCTTGGCTCGGGATCACCAGGAAACAGGCTTCCCCGAATTTGAGCAGTTCTGCACCGTCGGTTTCCCGGCGGGCACTCGATGTGGTTCAAGTCCGTTGCGTCTACCAGTTTCGCCACGCCCGCAGCGTCGCCGCCGCTGCATAGCCAGCGCCGCGGGGTGCGCCAAGCGCGAATCGGCCGTCGGTCGTCAGACGTTCAGGCGGATCCGCATTTCCTTGCCAGGCTTGAAATAGGGCACGCGCTTGGCCGAAACCGGCACGGTATCGCCAGTCCGGGGATTGCGGCCGACCCGCGCGCTGCGCGCCCGCGTAGAGAAGGCACCGAAACCGCGCAGTTCAACCCGCCCGCCTTCCGCCAGTCTTTTGGTGATTGCGTCGAACAAGGTCGACACGATCTTCTCCACTTCTTTCGGAGAAAGGTCAGGATTATCCTGTGACAGCAATTGAACCAGTTCTGATCTGATCACAAAACGATCCCCCTTGACGTCACAGCCGAACCGCCAAATGCTTATCGAGCATATTTTGGCGGCAGCCACAGACGAAACCTGCCCCGTTCAGGCCCACGCGACTCTATCTAGCTATAAAATCGCGATCAAATCAATCGAAGTTAAGGACAAGCTTCCGCGCGGCTTTCCGCCGTCCGACCGTCGTTCAGCCTTGCGACAGGCGGCCGCCGGCAATAGATGGAGCGATCGCCACGAGGGGCCATGAAGGCTGCCCGGGCCGGAAAGGGTCATTCATGCTCAAGCGCCTTGCACTTGCTTCGATCGTCGCCGCTTCGCTGGGAGCCCCGGCCCTCGCCGCGCCTCTGCCCAAGCCGCCGGCGTTCGGCGTGTGCGGTGCCTGTCACAAGGTCGACAAGGGCGCACCGAACGGGATCGGTCCCAATCTCTTCGGCATCGGCAACACCAAGGCGGGCGCCGTGGCCAATTTCAACTTCTCGCCCGCGATGAAGAATTCGAAGGTCAAGTGGACCCGCGACAACCTGATCGCCTTCATCCAGACGCCGCAGAAGACGATTCCGGGCAACCGGATGCCGTTCGGCGGACTGAAGAACCCGGAATCGGCCGCTCTCGTCGCCGACTATATCCTGTCGTTGAAATAAGACCCGGCTCTGGAGCTCCTCTGCCGCGATCAAGCAGCAGCAGAGGAGCTAGGCGCCGTCCGCTGTCGCAAGCATGCGATCGAACAGCGGACGGGCCGCTGCCTCGATCGGCTCCGCCGCATAGGCGAAGCGGGGATCGGTCGACAGCGGATAGAAGTTCATCGTGGCGTTCGCCTCGAACAGCAAAGCACGCCCGTCGGGCAGCAGCCCGAAGTCGATCCCGAAATAGTCGAGCGGCATCCGCGCCCGTATTTCCTTGATCGCGGCGCGCGCCGGGGCCGGCAGTCCGTCAACGCCCTGTTCCAGCAAGGTGCGTTCGGCCACCATCCAGCGCGGGTTATGAACCATTGCCGTCTCGCGCCCCGGCGCATGGACGTTCCAATCCTCGGCCGCCAGCAGGTGGCGCACCAGCGGCGCGGTCCCGAACCAGTAGATCCGGATCTTGTGATAGAGCGGATCGTCCCCCCGGCCATCGATGAAGCTGGTGAGGAGATAGGTCCATCGCGGATCGAGATGCGCGTCCAGGTCCTCGGCGCGCGCAACGAACGCGACGATATCGCCGTTATGCGTGCCCGGCACCCGCAGGATCGCCGGAAACGTCACCCCATCGCGCTCGATCGCGACCCGCGCGAGCGCAGGGCGTCCCTTGAACCGCGCAACGTTCGGAACGACCAGCCCGTCGATCCCGGCGAGGAGGCGGGCGACCCGGTCGCGTCCGGTCGCCAGCACCGCATCCGGACGGTTGATCACCCGCCCGGGAAATCGGCGCAGGAATCGGCTGGCCGCGTTCAGCACCCTGGGATTGAGCTCCGGATCAGTGACGAGGTTGAGCACCGTCGCCACATTGCCAAGGTCCGGCTTAATCCGCGCCCGGTCGAAATTGCCGGGAATATGGAGGCGGACGAAATCCTCCGGCTCGGTCCGCAGCCGCCAGATATCGGTGTTGCCGTCGCTGACGACGGTACCGCCATTGCGCCGGACAACCCCCTTCTGATCGTCGGCTCCGAAGAGATAGGCGATCCGGGTCCGGTTCTTGTCGGGCAGGCGAGGCATAGCGGAGGCGACGGGTTCCCGAGCGGCGTGACGCGCGCCATGGCCCGACAGCCCGTTGATGTAAAACAGCGCTCCGACGCCGCCAGCATCGCATCAGGATCGTGCGGCCGGGCCGGTTGCAGCGCTCATCCCGGTGAGGAGCCGGTGCATCCGGCGATCCGTGACGGGGATGGTGGTGGAAGGGGCTGGATTCGAACCAGCGTACGCTTGCACGGGCAGATTTACAGTCTGCTGCCTTTAACCACTCGGCCACCCTTCCAGAGGCGCCTAAAGCGAGGCGGCTCAATGGCCAATCGAAACTCGGCTGTCAACGCCCGCGACCGGAAAAATGTCGGCCGCGGCGGCGCTTGTGCGAACGCGCCGCGCGCGCGATGCGCGAAGTGCTTCCACCGAGCGCGATCAGTCTCTAAAGGGCGGCGCATGCGCAAAGGTCATCGCCCCTCCCAGTCCACCCAGGGCCGTCCCCGCTTCTGGGGTCGCCACGCCGTCCTCTCGGCCCTCGCCAACCCCAATCGCACCGTGAAGCGGCTATGGGGCACCCAGGAGGCGGTTTCGGCGCTGGACCTGCCGCCCATCATTCCCGTCACCTATGCCGACGTCGCCGACCTCGGCCGGCTCGTCCCGCATGACGCGCCGCATCAGGGGCTGGTGATCGAGGTCGATCCGCTGCCCGACATCTGGCTGGGCGACCTGCTCGAAGCGGCGCAGGGCGACCGCCGTCCGCTCATCGTCCTCGACCAGGTGACCGATCCCCACAATGTCGGCGCGGTGCTGCGGTCGGCCGCCGCGTTCGATGCGGTGGGCATCGTCACCCAGGATCGCCACTCGCCGCCCGAATCGGGCGCGCTCGCGCGGTCGGCCTCGGGCGCACTGGAAGTCGTGCCCTGGGTCCGCGTCGTCAATCTGGCCAGGGCGCTCGAAGAGATCGCCGAAGCCGGTTTCTGGCGGATCGGTCTGACCGGCCACGCCAAGGGCACGCTGGCGCAGGTGATGGGGGATTCGCGGATCGCGATCGTTCTCGGCGCCGAGGGCGAAGGCATGCGCCAGAACACCCAGGTGCATTGCGACGAACTCGCCAAGCTGCCGATCAGCCCGAAGGTCGAGAGCCTCAACATCTCGAACGCCGCGGCGATCGCCCTCTACGCGATCGCGACGCGCGGCTGAAGCCGCGGTCTTTTTTGATTGGGCCTCAGGCGCCGGAAGCGAGGCGGATGCCTCGCGCCCGGCGCCTGAGGGCGGAATCAGAAAAGCAAGAAACGGGAGGATCGGGCGTCGGCCCGATCCTACAGCTCAATCTTCCGGCGCGATCGTGACGATCAGGCCGTCGAGGTCGTCGGTCATCGCCAGCTGGCAGGACAGGCGCGAACGCTCGTCGCGGTGATCGCTGCTGTCGAGCAGGTCGTTCTCGTCGTCGCTCATGTCGGGGAGCAGGCCGGTGAAGGCGGGATCGACGAAGACGTGACAGGTCGCGCAGGAACAGCAGCCGCCGCACAGGGCGAGCAGCTCATCGATTCCGGCATCGCGGATGACTTCCATCACCGACAGACCGGCTTCGGCCTCGAGGACCGATTCCTCGCCCTCGCGCGTGACGACAACCAACTTGGGCATTAGCACTCCCCCGATTTAATCCGGATTTGGCGCGCCTATGTAGCCCATGACCCGTGAAATCAAGAGCAGGAACCGAAATGAGCCTCTCCGCCGAACAATTGCGACGCAGCCTCGATGCGCTGGCGGACGTCGAACCGGCCTTCGCGGACATGCTGAAGACGGTGGGCTATCCCGAGCCGCGCATCCGCTCGCGCGGCTACCAGACGCTGCTGCGGACGATCGTCGGCCAGCAGGTGAGCGTCGCCGCCGCCAATGCCATCTGGACCAGGCTGGAGACGATGGTCGGCGCCGGGATGGTGCCCGAGGCGGTCGCCGCCGCTCCCGACGAGCTGCTGCGCGCCGCCGGCCTGTCCCGGCAGAAGGTCGCCTACGCCAAAAGCCTGGCCGAGCATGTCGCACGCGGCTCGATCGACTTCGACCGGTTGCCGGCCGATGACGAGGAAGCGATCGCCCAGATGACCGCAATCAAGGGAATCGGCCGCTGGTCGGCGGAGATCTACCTGCTGTTCGCCGAAGGCCGCGGCGATGTCTGGCCTGCGGGCGACCTTGCGGTACAGATCGAGGTGGGCAAGCTGCTCGGCCTGCCCGAACGCCCGAGCGAGCGCGAGACGCGGCGGCTGGCGCAGGACTGGAGCCCGCACCGCGGCGCCGCCGCGATCTTCACCTGGCACAGCTATTCGGCGCGGGCAGCGGCGGGAAAAGCCGAAAAGATGCCGCTCTAACCCCTCTCCCGGAAGGTAGAGGGGTTTTACCCCCTCAATCGCGCGCCCAGCTTTGCGGCAGCCGCGACGATCTTCTCGGAGATCGCCTTGATGTCGGCGTCGGTGAAGCTCTTGTCGGCCGGCTGGAGCACGACCTCGATCGCCACCGACTTCTCGCCTTCGCCGACGCCCTGTCCCTGAAAGACGTCGAACAACCGGGCATCGGTGATCGTCGCCTTGTCGGCGCCGCGCACCGCGCGCAGCAATTCGTCGCTCGCACGATCGGCCGCCATCAGGAAGGCGAAGTCGCGGCGCACCGCCTGCAGCGGCGGCGGCGCATAGGCATCGCGCATATGATCGACCGACGTCCGCTTCACCGGGATGGCGTCGAGGAAGATTTCCGCCGCCACGACGACGCCGTCGATATCGAAGGCGCGCGCCGTTGCGGGATGCAGCTCGCCGAACTCGGCCAGCACCGTCTTGGGGCCGAGCCGCAGCGAACCCGAGCGACCGGGGTGATAGACCCCGCTCGATACCGTTTCGAACAGCTGCAGCCGATCGACCGGCGCACCGACCGCCGCGAGCAGCGCCACCGCCTCCGCCTTGGCGTCGAAAGCGTCGAAGCTCTGCGCCTTGCCGCTGCGCCAATCGCGCGGGTTGCAGTCGCCGGCGAGCAGCAGGCCGAGGGTCAATCCCTCGCCGTTCGCCAGATAGCGTCGGCCGACCTCGAACAGCCGGATGCTGCCCGCGCCGCGATCGGCGTTGCGGCGTGCCGCCGCGACCAGGCCCGGCAGCAATGACGGCCGCATGACCTTCAGTTCCTCGCTGATCGGGTTGGCGAGCGTCCAGGCGCCACCGCCGAAGGGCTTCGCCTCGGCTTCGCTGATGAAGCTCCACGTCACCGCTTCGTTCAGGCCGCGCGTGGCGGCCGTGCGGCGGGCGCGGCGCTCGATCTTCTGCGCCTGGGTCGCCGTCGGGCGGGCGACGCCCTCGCCGCGCGGCAGCGGTATCGACAATAT
>Ga0209231_1001062_pt1 | contig 11595 bp, 12 predicted proteins | sample Deesub45470m_DNA_FD_188086 | JGI IMG/M metagenome (GOLD analysis project Ga0209231, IMG submission 188086) | Deep subsurface microbial communities from North Pacific Ocean - 450_OLKR46/470m Metagenome (SPAdes) (version 2) | ecosystem: Environmental > Terrestrial > Deep subsurface > Unclassified ... | reverse complement strand
CAATACCGCCGATGACGGCGGTATTGGTCTCGACGGAGACATTCAGGGGTTCGTCCGATCCGACGAACTCATGGCGCTCCACAGGATACCGATGCTCCAGAGAAGCGCCAGCCAACGGCTACGAAATAGCGAACTTTACGGCATCAGGCAGGATGTAGCCGCTTTCGGTTATGCATCGGTGAATCAGAAATCGCATCAGAATCGCTATGCCGCCCCCCTTCGACGGTCTTTGGCAGATAACAGGAGCACGACCGTGCCGGTACGGCGCTCTACACACCGTTGATGCCAAACAGGAGCCGACAAACAAGGGATTGGCCGTTAACCGCATTTCCCGCCATCGGTATTTGATAGTATATTTGATCGATCGGATTGCGACTTTGTTTCAAGTCGATTCGACCAAGGTCTAATCGGTCGTTAACCATTTCTTTTCTCTCCGGTCGCCAAGATGGCCCTCAGGAAGGAGTTAAGGACCATGGGAAGTTCACCAGCCGGCGTGGCGATGTTGGGCGCTAATGACACCGACGCACTGCTCGATCTCGGTTTCGCCTATTCGACAGGCACCAGCGGGTATCCGATGGATCTCATCACCGCCCATAAATGGTTCAATCTCGCGGCGCTCGCCGGTTCGTCTGAAGCGCAATATTGTCGCGCCGACATCTCCGACCAGATGTCGATGCGTGAGATTGCCGAAGCGCAGCGCCAGGCGCGCACCTGGCTCGCCGGTCATACCGCTCATTGATCAGGCCACCGCGTGAGGGACAGGCCGGCCCTGAAGTTCAGGTCGACGGGATGCCATCGTCGTCATGACGAGCCAGCTCCGCTCGTTGCCGTCTCCTTGCTTTCCAATCGGATAAGGCACCGATACAACCTGGTTCATCACGTGGATTTCCTTGGAACAGGGACACGACCATGGACCGTCGGACCTTTCTCGCCACCCTCCCCGCCGCTGCGATCGCGGCTCCAGCGATCGCTCAAACCACTCTGCAACCCCGATGGGCGGCGAACAGCGATCGGTTCGAACGCCCGGACCTTCATGGCGGCGACCGCCCGGTCGGCGCGAGTTTCGCGTCGAGGACTGCAGCCTATGGACTGTCGGGCGCAGCCGGTACCGCCCATCCACTCGCCACGCTCGCCGGGATCGAAATCCTCAAAAAGGGCGGCTCGGCGGCCGACGCCGCCATCGCGATCAACGCCTGCCTTGGCTTTCTGGAGCCCACCGCCTGCGGAATCGGTGGCGATTGCTATGCGATGCTGTGGGATCCCAAGGCCGGCAAGGTCATGGGCCTCGCCGGCTCGGGCAGATCCCCGCGCGGCCTCAGCCTGGAAACCGCGCGGTCACGCGCCCGAAATGGCGCGCTTCCGCCTCTTGGCGCGATCAGCGTCTCGGTTCCGGGTACCGTCGACGCATGGAGCATGCTCCACCAGCGTTACGGCAAACTCAAATGGGCCGACCTTTTCGAGCCTGCGATCGATCTCGCGGAACAGGGCGCACCCGTGCCCGACATCATCGCCTATTATATCCGCCGCAGCCTAGCGAGCTTTCGCAAATCGGGCACCGGGATCGAGGAAGTCGACAACGCGCTGCGCACCTACGCCATCGATGGCGTAGGACCGAAGGCAGGTGGCGTCTTCCGAAACCCAGATCTGGCGCGCACCTATCGCATGATCGCGAAGGGCGGTCGCGACGCCTATTACACGGGTGAGATCGCAAAGACGATCGACGCCTATTTCCGCCGCATCGGCGGCTGGCTCCGAGCCGAAGACCTCGCCGCGCACAAGGGCGAATGGATCGAGCCCCATAAGACCGACTATCGCGGTGTCGGCGTCCACGCGCTCGGCGCCAACACCCAGGGCATCGCCACGCTTCAGATGCTCAACATCCTCGAGCATTTCGACCTTGAGTCCGCCGGCTTCCAGTCGCCGCTCTCGATTCACCTTCAGGCCGAGGCCAAGCGCCTCGCCTATGAGGACCGCGCCCGCTATTACGCCGACCCGCACTTCGCGCGTGTACCGGCCGAGTGGCTCGTCTCCAAGGACTATGCGGCCCAGCGCGCGAAGCTGATCCGACCCGACCGGATCAATCCGGACGTCCGTCCCGGCCAGGCGCCGTCGAAAGGCGACACCACCTATTTCACCTGCGCCGACAAGGACGGGATGATGGTGTCGATGATCCAGTCCAACTTCCGCGGCATGGGATCGGGCCTCGTCGCCGACGGTCTCGGCTTCATGTTCCAGGACCGGGGTCAGCTCTTCTCGCTGCAGGACGGACACCCGAACCTCTACGCCCCCGGCAAGCACCCCTTCCAGACGATCATTCCCGGCTTCGCGACGATGGGCGATCAGCCGTGGATGAGCTTCGGGGTGATGGGCGGCGACATGCAGCCACAGGGCCAGGCGCAGATCATCATCAACCGCCGCGACTATGGCCTCGAAATCCAGGCCGCCGGCGACAGCCCGCGCTGGCACCATGAAGGATCGTCACAGGCGATGGGCGAGGATTCGCCCGATCTTCCGGCCACGGGCCTGCTCCGCCTCGAAAGCGGCGTTCCCGAAAAAACCAAAGTGGCACTATCGGCCATCGGCTGGACGATCGGCGCCTCCGATGGCGGCTTCGGTCGCTACGAATGCATCGAACATCGCATGGACGGCAAGGACCGCGTCTATGCCGCCGCCAGCGAGATGCGGGCCGACGGTTGCGCATTGGCGTATTAGGGCGTGGTGTGAAAAGTGGAAGCCGATGTCCTGCTGAACGATGCTGTCACAAACAGCTGAAGCAGGCAGCGGTTCTCCATGGTCATCGGCTGCCCGTCATTGGCAGTGCGCGTATCCGGTCTCCGCATCGACCGCCCAAAAGCTCAATCGACCTGTCCCCAGGGCATCTTGCTAAATTGAGTTTTCCCGTCTCGCTCCAGCTCGCATAATTGCTGCTTTCGGTGCCATCGCCCGCCTTGGTCCAGACAACTATCGCCAATGACGAATTCTCGTACATCACCGTAAAACAGGATAGCCAGCGCTATCAAAACAGCGGCGGTGGCCCACTTCTTCATCTTCAATAATTCCGATCAAGCGCATCCGGCCTGAATGGCGCACAGGCCCTTCGATGCGCGCTCTGTTGTGCCCCATTCCCTCTCATCAGGTCGTTAGCGATCCCTTGCCCGCCTCCAATAGTCCTTCACATCGCGCCTCAACTCCGGCGCGCACAAATAAAGCGCGATCACGTTCGGAACCGCCATCAGGAAGAAGCTGCTGTCGATGATGTCGATCACCCGACCGAGGTCGATCACCGCAGCAGGCGGCAGTGCGATTATGTAGAGGATCTTGTAGCTCCACTGCGCCCGCCGCCCATGCCCGAAGAGATAGCCCCAGGCCTGCAAACCGTAGAAGCCCCAGGCCACCAGCGTCGAATAGGCAAATAGGAACACCACCACCGCGAGCAGCCAGGGGAACCAGCTCGATACCTGGCCAAAAGCGGCACTGGTGATCTGAATGCCCTTGAGCCCGCTATCGTCCCACGTGCCGGCGACGACGAGCGCAAGCCCGCCGAGCGCACAGACGATCATCGTTCCGAGCAGGGGCTCGAGCAATGCCACCATTCCTTCGGACACCGGCTCGTCGGTGCGCGCGAGACTATGCGCCATCACCGCCGAACCAACCCCCGCCTCACTCGCGAAGACCGCACGCCGCATGCCCGCGACGAAGGCGCCCACTGCGCCGCCCAGAGCGGCATCGCCCTGCCAAGCTCCCTGCCAGATCTGCACCAACGCTTGTGGCACATCGCCCGCATGGAGGATCAGGATCGCCGCCACGCCCGAAAGATAGACCGCCACCTTGAGCGGGGTCAGCCGCTTCGACACCTCCCCCAGCCACCGCGCACCGCCTAGCGTGACCAGCGACACCGCAAAGGCCAGAAAAACGCCATAGGCCCAGCCATTATCGAACCCGGTGACGACACTCACCTGCGCGAAGCTCTGGTTGACCTGCACCATCGGGATCGCCCCAAACAGCGCGAAAAAGGCGTAGAAGCCACCCAGCACAATGCCCAGCTTCGGCCAGCCTCTTCGTGCCAGCACGTTTTTCAACACATACATCGGCCCGCCATGGACATGGCCATGCTCGTCGGTGACGCGATATTTCAGTCCGAGCGTGACCTCTGCCATCTTCACCGTCATCGCGAACCAGCCGATCACGAACATCCACAGGATCGCGCCCGGTCCCCCCATCGTCAGCGCGATCGCGACGCCGGCGATGTTCCCGAGCCCGATGGTCCCGGCGAGCGCTGTGGTCAGCGCCGCGAACTGGCTCACATCCCCTTCCGCTTCGCCCTCGCGCGGTTGGCGCCGAAGCACATCGAAGGCGTGTCGCACACAACGGATATTCGGGAAACCGAGCCACAGCGTGAAGAAAAGCATTGGCACGGCGAGATAGAGCACGATCAGCTCGATCTGCACGCCGAACAACGGCACCTTGAAGAACACGGCGCCGGTCAGCGCATCGACGATGCTGTTGAAGCTTTCCACGGAAGGATGTTTCTCGGATATCTTCGCAGCGTCAACTGCAATGAGACTGCACCATCGGACTCAGGAATAGAATTTAACGACGATGATCACCGTGAGGAGCAACACAGCCGCGATCACCCAGGGCCAGTCGGAGCCGCCATCATGCTCTTGAACATCGAACTGTCTCTGCGCGTGCGATGGGGTGTCGGAATATACCGCCTCGAGATCCACCCCTCGACGATAAACGACGGTATAATTTTCTTGGAAAACAGGCAAGATAACCACCGCCCTCCAATCCTGATAGAATCCGGGAAGGTGCTTTAGTTTCTCATCCAGTTCCATGAAGCCGTCCATCTCCTCATGGACGGTTCGAACAACACTCCCCTTGATCGTTTCGCTTTCGATATCGCAACAGATCAGGTCTGTCGTTAACAGATCCCGCTTGTATACCGAAATCTCAGTGATATCTTCAAAACTAAACTTGTCGGCGCCATCGGACGTGAAAACCGTAACGCCATCTTCGGATATCTCTATTCGCGAACGAGGCATCAGATACCTTCAAACCAGAATGCTGCAATGGTCATCGATCAACGAAAATCATCTCCATTTCCTGACATTCTTGACAAGATCTGCAATGTAATCATAGGCGGTTTCTCCCAGATCATATCCCAATCCGCCCCCGGCCATCGCTCCCGCTACTCCTCCAGCAGGTGCAGCTACGACCGCTAGGGGGCCCGTCGCGGCACCCGCAGATCCGGGCGATCAGCGGCGCACCGAGACCGTAGAGAAGATGCGCGAGCCTGTGATGCACGATCGCCAGCACGCAAGGATAGCAGATCAATACCTCGTCGACGCTGCGCGCGGCCGGGTCGCCTGCATAGGCGGCCTCGACATCGGTATCGATCAACCGCCGCAGACGGGGGAGTTCGTGGGCGAAATGTCCGATGATCCGCCCCGCCTCCCCATCGACGAGGCCGGGCGATGTCGCGCCAATCGAATAGCCTAGCTCGAGCCGAATCTGGCCATAGAGACGGCTTAGCGTGGTCTGCAGGGTCTCGGCGACAAATGCGTCTTCATTGTGCTGGCGCACGAAGCTCGGGCCGAGGCGCAGGGGAAAAAGCGCGCCGCACAAAGCGATCATGATCTTGTCGAGCACATGGCGCGAGGGAAAGCCGACCTGACCATGCTCGGCGTGCCGCTTATGCGCATTACGCCAGCCTTCGCGCGCATCCCGCAATTCGCTCGCGATCAGATCGACATCCCAATATTGTCCGGCGGGTGCTTCGATCGGTCCGTCATAAGCGTTGGCCATCTGCCCTCTCACTCAACGTCGTCACGGCTTAGCGATCCCTCATGATGACGAAAGCAACTTTTCCCTACTGATAGATAATTTATCGGACCGGCTTCCGCTTTGGTTTTTTTCCGCTCTGCACGGGCATCCGACACCCATGACGAACATCATTAGGGCTGCTAAGCAACGACCCATGGTTCGGCTCGGCCCCCTGAAACTCAAGGCGCAGATCTTCTGCGGCAATGAACCCGCGATGGGTCCCGGAAAAGCCGATCTCCTCGACGCGATCGACCGCGAAGGCTCGATATCGGCCGCCGGGCGCGCACTGGGCATGAGCTATCGGCGAACCTGGCTGCTGGTCGACAGCATGAACCGATGCTGGGCGGAGAGGCTGGTCGAAACGACCCCCGGAGGCGGTCAGGCGAGCGGAGCCCGGGTCAGCCCGTTCGGCAAGCAGGTGCTCGCCGCCTATCGCACGTTGGAACGATCGATGCTGGCCGCAGCCGATAATGAAGCGTTCACAGCGCTGACCGCTCTGCTGCGCGAACGTCCCCTTCCGACAGCCTGAGGCGGCTTGCCATATATGATGGAATATAGCATGCCGCGAGACCATCTCGGGCGGAGTCCGATCGCATGCCCCGCACTATCGTCGCCGCTCTTCGCTGGTTCGCTCTGCTCGGGGCGTCTTTCTCCACGCCCCTGATCGCTGCCGAAACGCAGATCGCCGTCGCCGCCAACTTCACCGAGCCCGCGAAACGGATTGCCGCCGCCTTTGAGACAGCGACCGGACACAAGGCACTGCTCGCTTTTGGCGCATCAGGTGGTTTCTACACCCAGATCAGCCATGGCGCTCCTTTCGAGGTTTTCCTGTCCGCAGATACCGAGCGTCCTGCCCAGGCCGATCGGGACGGGTTGAGCGTCCCTGGAAGTCGCTTCACCTATGCGGTTGGTCGCCTCGCGCTCTATTCGCGCACCGCCGGCCTGATCGACGCGGGCGGCGCGGTGCTGAAGACCCAGAATTTCGAGAAGATCGCGATCGCCGATCCCATGACCGCACCTTACGGCCGTGCTGCGATCGAGACGATGCGCGCCCTTTCCGTCTATGAGCGGCTCGAGCGAAAAATCGTGACCGGCAGCTCGATCGCGCAGGCATATCAGTTCACGTCGACAGGCGCGGCGCAACTCGGCTTCGTCGCACTGAGCCAGGTTATTGCCACGCCCGGCGGTTCGCGCTGGATCGTCCCTGCCCGTCTCCATGCTCCGATCGAGCAACAGGCCGTGCTCCTGAAAGCCGGCGCAGCCAGACCGGCCGCACGGGCCTTCATCCGCTTCCTCAAGAGCCCTGCGGCGCTCGCGATCATCCGGCGCTACGGCTATGCGACCCGATAACTGATGGGCCTGGTTCTCGCGACGACTGCCGAGCTCGCGCTCGTCACCACCATACTGCTCCTTCTGCTCGCCACGCCCCTCGCCTGGTGGCTCGCCCGCTCACGGCATTGGTGGAAGGAGATTATCGGAGCGCTCACCGCCCTGCCGCTGGTGCTGCCGCCGACGGTGATCGGCTTCTACGTCCTGATCGCTCTCGGCCCTGCCAGCCCGTTGATGGCCATGCTCGAGCCCTTCGGCATTCGCACGCTCGCTTTCACCTTCACCGGCCTCGTCATCGGCTCGCTTTTCTATTCGTTGCCCTTTGCAGTCCAGCCGCTGCGCACAGCCTTCGAGGCAATTGGCGATCGCCCGCTCGAGATCGCCGCGACGATGGGCGCGACACCGTTCGATCGCTTCTTCACCGTTGCTCTTCCTCTTGCCCGCCGGGGTTTTCTTTCCGCCGCCATCCTCGTTTTTGCCCACACTGTTGGCGAGTTCGGGGTGGTCCTGATGATTGGTGGAAATATCCCGGGCAAGACCGAGGTCCTCTCGACCCGTATCTATCAGCTTGTCGAAAGTCTTCAGTTCGGCGAAGCCCACCGGATCGCAGCGATCCTCGTCGCTTTCTCTTTCACGGCGCTCCTCGGGCTACTGCTGGTCGAGCGCCGAATCGGGACACCCCGCCCGTGATGATCACCGTTGCGCTTGATGGAAAGGTCGGCGGCGCCTTTGCGGTGAAGGCCGCCTTCGAGGTTCCGTCATCGGGCGTCACCGCACTGCTGGGCGCATCCGGCTCCGGCAAGACCAGCATCCTCCGCGCGCTTGCCGGTCTCGAACGGATTGCGGGCACCATCTCCGTCGATGGCGTGGTCTGGCAGGATCGAAGGATCTTCTTGCCGCCGGAGCAGCGTCGCATTGGCTATGTATTTCAGGGAGCGGGGTTGCTGCCCCACCTCAGCGTCGCAGCCAATCTCGACTATGCCGAACGCCGCGCCCTCGCTGGCCCGTTCGTGCGGGCCGAGATCATCGCGCGCGCCGGAATCGCCGCACTGCTGGATCGGCGCCCCGCCGCCCTGTCGGGCGGCGAGGCCCAACGCGCCAGCATAGCGCGCGCGCTGCTCGGCCAGCCGCGCCTGCTGCTGATGGACGAACCGTTCTCCGCACTAGACACCGACGCGCGCGAGGAGATGTTGGATTGGCTCAAGGAGGTATTTGGCGAAATCGCGATTCCGGTTTTCTATGTGACTCACGACCACCAGGAAGCAGCCCGGCTGGCCGCACGAACGATCCGGATCAGAGACGGTATGGTAGAGGCCTAGAGTCAGTTTCAGCGAAGCTGAAACGGCGGTACCAACCCACTCTAGCTAGGCTACGGCGGGATCGCTGAAACGCCTATCTTTCGCGCGGAAGGGGCATGGCTCGATCGGGAGCAGGCGGGCGAAAGCCGGCGGAGGCCTTGGCCGATCTCAAAGCAAGTGCGCGCTCCATCGCCGCAGCTTCGCGATCGAGGCTTGCCGCAACATCGAGCAGGTGCTGCTTCTCCGCTTCGGCAAAGGCGTTGTCAGCAAGCGTTCGAGCCTTCACGGCTTCACGCTTCAACTGGTCTGCGCTACCTGAATTAGACACGTCGCAATCTCTCAAAACGCTAAATTACTCATCACTAGAGTAGTTTGGCGCGTTCAACCTGAACAGATCGTTACGTTTCTATCAAATTTGCAATATTTTGCAATTGGGAGATTAGGCCGTGCGGGTCGGATCGTTCATCTGCGCGTCGACAGTTACCGGGTCATGACGGCGGGCACTGGGCAGCGAGCCTGTCTGACGTTCAATCATCCGATGTACCCGCATCGCCACGCCTTCCTTCTGCAACTGCCGTATCTCGGCGCTGTTTTCGGCGTCGGCATGGGTCCGGCGCTGATTATGCCGGATATAATCATGCCAGGTGGCGACGTGATATCGCTCGACCCATAATTCAGGATCGTTGAGGTCGCGCAGCAACGTCCAGCCATGCGCACCGTCGCGGCGTCGGATCCGGCGCCGCTCCGTCATAGCCGTCAGAAAGGCGACGATGTTCTGGCGCTCGATGCAATATTCGATCGTCACGACCACCGGCCCGCTGCGCGGTTCGAGCGGGACCGCCACGTCGGGCTCCTGCCACTGGGTGAGCGGCGTCAGGTTGAGGTCGTCAACCTGCGACAGCGGCATGAGGAAACCGAGCGGCATCGTGCACAGTAGGACGACCGCACCAACCAGCAAGCCGGTCACCACGCCATGCTCGTCCGCCACCATCCCGAGCACCCAGGCTCCGATCGCCATCCCGCCAAAGGCTCCCATCTGATACACCGACAGGGCGCGGGCGACCACCCAACGCGGCGAAGCGAGCTGAACGCTGATGTTGAAGGTCGACAAGGCCAGCACCCAGCTGGCGCCCGCCAGCATCAGCCCGACGATGGTCAGGATGAGGAATGGGCTGAGAGCGGTAACCGCCGTTCCCGCAGCCAGCGTCACGGTCGATAGCCTTATGATCTGCTCGGTCGAGAACCGGCTGCGCATACGGCCTGACAGCAGGCCACCGCATACCGCGCCGACGCCGAATGATCCGAGCAACAGACCGTAGGTCAGGGCGCCGCCTTCAACCAGGTCCCGTGCGACCAGGGGCATCATTGCGGAAACCGCGTTCGCAGCGAGCCCGAACGCCATCGCCCGCCCCACCACCCTTCGCAAATTGGGGGACATCGCGACGTAGCCGAGCCCCGCCCCCATCGCCATGAACAGCCCTTCGCGCGGCAGAAGCCGTGGCGTTTCAGGGCGGCGCCATCGCAGCAGGACGATGATCAATCCGATATAGGACAGAGTATTTACCAAAAATGCCGCCGCGGCCCCGGCCGCCGCAACGATCGCGCCACCGATCGCCGGCCCAGCCGTCCGCGCAGTATTGAAGGCCATCGAGTTGAGGGCAACCGCCGAGGCCAGCTGTTCGCGCGGGACAATGTCGCCCACCGATGCCTGCCAGGCCGGACCGCCAACCGCCGTCCCGCAGCCGATCAGGAACGTAAAGCTCAGCAGGAGCCAGGGCGTCAACCAGCCTTGCCAGGCGAAGAGAGTCAGACCCGCCGATATTGCCAGCATGAAGCTCTGTGCGACCAGCATCACCTTGCGCCGGTCCAGGTTGTCGGCGACCGCCCCCGCCCAAAGCGACAGAAGCATGAAAGGCAGCACCGTCGATGCCTGGACCAAGGCAACCATCTGTGGGGACGACGTCAACGAGATCATCATCCAGGCGGCGCCGACCGACTGAACCATCGCCCCGAAATTGGACGCCATCGATGCACCCCAGACAGCTCGGAAGATCGGGATGCCGAAAGGGGAGCCAGGCGAAGCCTGTACAGCCGGTTGCAGGTCGGAGGCCATGCCTTCCAATGCCGGAGGCGCGCGCTTGTGCCAACACTGTTTCGCTATCTGTCCCATCGCTATTGAGCAACCACCCGGACCAAGCGGAAAAAAAGCGCTTCCCAATTTTGTTAAACCTTAGGGAATTCAACAGTTCAGTGAATTTACGTATAGGGGAACCTCTTGGCCGTTCCGCGAGTATCCCATAATCACGATGTACGTGAACCCCGACGTGTCGGATTCGCTTTTGTATCGTCAGTTCCGGATCATCGATGACCAGCTTTTCCGTTCATCCATCTGAACGCCGTCGCGCATTTCGTTTTGCGGTTCAGCATCAGTCCCGTCTGCGTCTGACACTGGAAGGAGCGGCTGGCGGCGATGATATCGAAGGGGTGATGCTGACCGACATTTCGCAGCAAGGGCTGATGGCAGCTGGTGCTGGGCATCTGGTCCCCGGCGTCAGGATCATGATCGAAGTGCCGCTTGTTGGCTGGCGTGAGGTCGATGTCATATGGATCGCCGAAAATCGGGCCGGATGCCGCTTCGTAAAGCCACTCGATTTTAACGAGCTCCGCTCGGCCGCGGCGAGCAGCGAACGGCTCGCGCTGGAATGTCCTTCGCTCGCCGCCGAAATCGCCTTGCTTCCTGCGGTTCCCGAATGGGAAGATCAGCCTCCCGAACTTTCCGCCGCAAATCCCTGGCTCCGGCCGGCTGGCATCGTGGCGCTTGCGGTGCTCGTCGCCCTGGCTGTCATCATCGCCTATTGATCCCGCCGGTGCGCGACACTCTTGCTTCCACCATCGTCTAAGCGCGGATCAACGGAAATCAGGCTTAGCGACGCGTTCACCAATTCCCATAAGCGTTCATAGTCTCTCGGTCCTTATTCCGGTTCATGCCTGCTGGCTGTTCAAGCAGGTGTGTGAGGACCGCCTGCCATGTCGATTGCGTCTGCCCTGGGGTTCAAACGTAGGTCCGATCTACGCCAGAGCGAGCGTAGCCGTGTCTTTCTGACGGCGAAGATGCTCGTATCCGGTCGCCCATGCCAAATTC
>Ga0209231_1001060_pt1 | contig 11611 bp, 9 predicted proteins | sample Deesub45470m_DNA_FD_188086 | JGI IMG/M metagenome (GOLD analysis project Ga0209231, IMG submission 188086) | Deep subsurface microbial communities from North Pacific Ocean - 450_OLKR46/470m Metagenome (SPAdes) (version 2) | ecosystem: Environmental > Terrestrial > Deep subsurface > Unclassified ... | reverse complement strand
CGTGCTGCTTACGCGGTCTCTGTGCGTCTCCGGACGGATTGCTGGATTGAACCGCGCTATCGGTCAGACGCATGGTCAGGGCGATGCGTTTACGTTTTTCATCGATTTCCAGTACCTTGACCTTGACGATCTGCCCGGTCTTGACGACGCTATGCGGGTCTTTGACGAAGGTGTTGGAAAGCGCGGAAATGTGTACCAGTCCGTCCTGATGCACGCCGATGTCAACAAACGCGCCGAACGCGGCAACATTGGTGACTACGCCTTCCAGGATCATGTCCGGCTTCAGATCAGACAATTTCTCTACGCCTTCGCGGAAGGTGGCGGTGGTGAATTCGGGACGCGGGTCGCGCCCGGGCTTTTCCAGTTCCTTGAGGATGTCGCTGATGGTGGGTAAACCAAACTGTTCGTTCACATAGCGGGCGGGATTCAGCGATTTGAGCAGGGTGCTGTTGCCGATCAATGTCTTGATGTCCTGCCGGATATCGGTAAGTTGGATGTCGGCAAGGATGCGTTTGACCAGCGGGTAGGATTCGGGATGCACGGTCGATGCGTCGAGCGGATTGTCGCCACCCATAATGCGCAAAAATCCTGCCGCCTGCTCGAAGGCTTTTTTCCCCAGGCGCGGTACGTCAAACAGTTGCGCACGGGTGGCGAATCGCCCTTGTTGGTCGCGGTAGGCAACGATGTTCTGCGCTACTGTCGCGTTCAGCCCTGAAACCCTTGCCAGCAAAGGCGCGGAGGCGGTGTTCACGTCCACGCCCACCGCATTCACACAGTCTTCCACCACCGCATCCAGCGAGCGCGCCAGTTGCGTCTGGCCGACATCGTGCTGGTACTGACCGACGCCGATGGATTTGGGGTCTATCTTCACCAGTTCGGCCAGCGGGTCTTGCAGACGCCTGGCGATGGACACCGCGCCGCGCAGCGAGACATCCATATCGGGTAATTCTTTCGAGGCGTATTCGGACGCGGAATACACTGATGCGCCCGCCTCGGAGACCACCACATTGATGAGTTTTAGTTCCGGGCGCAGCTTGATCAGATCGAGCGCCAGTTTGTCGGTCTCGCGCGAGGCTGTGCCGTTGCCGATGGCAATCACTGATACGCGATGCTTTTCGGCCAGTTTTGCCAGCGTGTGCAGCGAACCGTCCCAGTCATTGCGCGGCTGATGAGGATAGATCACGGCGGTATCCACCACGCGGCCGGTCTCGTCCACCACGGCGACTTTCACGCCGGTGCGTATGCCGGGGTCCAGCCCCATGGTCGCGCGCGGCCCGGCAGGTGCGGCGAGCAGCAGGTCTTTCAGGTTGCGCGCGAACACGTTGATCGCCTCGCTTTCGGCTCTGCTGCGCAATGCGCCCATCAGCTCGCTTTCCAGATGCAGAAAACTTTTTACGCGCCAGGTCCAGCGTACCGTTTCGGCCAGCCAGGCATCGGCGGGGCGGCTCTTGTTGGTAATGCCGAAGCGGGTAGCGATCCGCGCTTCACACGGATTGTAGGGTGCGGTCATCGCGGGTTTTTCGGTTTCCGTGTCCAGGCGCAGTTGCACCGTCAGTAGCTCCTCGCGCCGACCGCGCAAAACTGCCAGCATGCGGTGCGAAGGGATGGTCTTGATGGATTCGGAATAGTCGAAATAATCGGCATATTTTGCCGCAGCATCCTTTTTGTCTTCAATGACGCGGGCTTGCAGTACGCCGTGGTCCTGCACGTATTCGCGCAATGCTTGCAACAACGCGGCATCTTCCGCGAAGCGTTCCATCAATATCTGGCGTGCGCCGTCCAATGCCGCCCTGGCGTCGATGACGCCGGGATTGTCGCCCTGCTCGGTGGTAAATGCGGATTTCAAAAATTTGGCCGCCTCCTGTTCCGGATGCAACACCGGGTTAGTCAGCAGTGCATCGGCCAGCGCTTCCAGACCCGCTTCGCGCGCGATCTGCGCTTTCGTTCTGCGCTTGAGTTTGTAAGGCAGGTACAAATCTTCCAGCTGCGTCTTGTCTGCCGCATGTGATATTGCGTCCAGCAGTTTAGGCGTCATTTTATTTTGTTCGACTATCGCCGCAATGATGGTCGCACGCCGTGCTTCCAATTCGCGCAGATAGCCCAGCCTGTCTTCCAGCAGGCGCAGCTGGGTGTCATCCAGCCCGCCGGTAGCTTCCTTGCGGTAGCGCGAGATGAACGGCACGGTCGCACCCTCGTCCAGTAATTGGACGGCAGCGGTGATTTGTGCGGGTTTGGCAGCGAGTTCGGCTGCGAGACGGTGTTCTAGGGATGGCAGCATGTATTTATTCCTCACTTGAGAGTTTGTATGGTTAACTAACCACTCAGCATCCTGCGCGACAACAGGGTTTGCATGTCGCGACGGCCATCGGCGATCAGGTAGATGAACACTTGTTCGCCGCTCACTCGGTAGATGAGGCGGTAGGGTTTGAAGAACGCCTGACGATATTCGCTGATGCCGAGGGCTGCGAGTTCTTTGGGGTGTGAGCCGCGTTCCGGGAAGGTGGACAGGGATTTGGCGACTTCCAGCAGGCTGTTCAACACGTAGTCCGCATTTTGCTGACTATCGTGTTCGGCGATGTAGTCGTAGATGCCTTCCAGATCGTGTTCGGCGCCACGGGTGAGTGATACTTTGAAATTCATGCGGGCTTCTTGGCTTTCAGTCGACGCGCGACATCTGCCAGAGAAGTGACTTTTCCAGCCTCAATCTCCTGATTGCCCAATGCCAGTATCTTCAACAGTGCTAGCGTTTCCTGTGTGTTTTCGTAAGAGGCGATGTCCTGAATGACAGCCTTGGCTTCGCCGTTTTGTGTGATGAGATACGGCTCGCGTAGTTCGGTCAGGTGAAGTAATACTTCGGCGGCATTGGCCTTGAAATAGCTGATGGGTTTGATATTTATTGCGCGCATGATTGATCACTTGAGTAGGGTGAACCGAATATAGTCCTTTAGTGGTTTTGTGGCAATCGGGTGCCAATGAAAAAGGCGACCCTAGAGTCGCCTTTTTTGAGTAACAGTTAAGCGTTAACGGCTTGATGAAAACGTGATGAGCGAAGCCGAGATAAGGAAAAAAGGGGCGAAAAAGCGGAGTTTACACAGAGTAAATGAGCATTTTGAGCCGCTTTTTGTCACGGTATCGGCAAGCGTTTTCAGCGGCCTGTTAATCGCGTTCGCCGCTGAACGCCATCAACAGGCTCAGCAGGTTGACGAAGATGTTGTAGATGTTCAGATACAGCGACATGGTGGCCATCACGTAGTTGGTTTCGCCGCCATTCACGATACGGCTGACATCGTAGAGGATGTAGGCGGAGAAGATCAGTACGGCGATGGCGGAGATAGTCAGCGAGAGCGCAGGGATGGCAAAGAACATGTTTGCCAGCGATGCGACGATCAGCAGAACCACGCCGATGAACAGGAATTTGCCCATGAAGCTGAAATCTTTCTTGGTCACTGTGGCGATGGTCGCCAGGGTGAAGAAGATCAGCCCGGTGCCGCCTGCTGCCATGCCAATTAGCTGCGCGCCGTTACTCAGGTGCAGTGCGGTTTGCAGGATGGGGCCCAGAAAGACGCCGGCGACAAAGGTAAAGCCCAACAGTGCAACGATACCCCATACGCTGTTGCGCAATGCGGAGACTGCGAACAAGAGGCCCATCATCGCGCCGAACATCAGCAGCGAGCCCATGATCGGGTGCTCAGCCATGAATGAGAAATTGACAGACAGACCGAAGAACGCGCCGATGACAGTCGGGATCATGGTCAATGCCAGCATCATGTAAGTGTTGCGCAACACCTTGTTTTGTTCGGTTGCGACGGCACCTGCGTGGGTGGCGTACTGGTTTGGATATTGCATGTGTGAACTCCTGAAAGTTAAGTATTCGTTTCAACGACAGGCGTGAGACTAGCGAAGTATCGAGAAAGTTGCAATCTTGAACTGGTTTTTTATTGAGATCGGTTCGCCCGGGATTATTTGTGGTTGCCGAAAAAGGTGAGTATTCAAGCTAGGGCAGGGAACAGCCCCTTGAGACCGTTGGCGATAAATTCAACCGCAATCGCCGCCAGTATCAGCCCCATGATGCGGGTGAATATATTGATTCCCGTGGCGCTGATGCGGTCTGCTATCCATGGGGACAAACGCAATATCCCCCAGGCCAGCAGCCCCAGCAGGATGATGCCTAGCGCGATGATCATGTGGTGGCTGATGCCGCTGCTCTTGTGCGCCGCCAGTATTACGGTACTGATCGCGCCCGGTCCGGCCAGCAAAGGCATAGCCAGCGGCACGATGGCGACCGATTGCTTGTCGATGGATTCGCTGGCTTCTTCGTCAGTCTGTCTGATATGGCTGGTTTTTGCATGCAGCATGGAAATGGCCATCAACAGTATCAGGATGCCGCCCCCGACTCTGAATGAAGCGACGGTGATGCCGAAGAATGCCAACAGCAGTTCGCCGAAAAACAGTGTCGTCAACAGGATGATGGTGACTCCCAGAGCCACCATGTTAGTCGTCCTGCGGCGCTGGACGGGGTTCTGGTCGGCGGTCATGCTGATGAAGATCGGTATCACCCCTAAAGGATTGAGGATCGCCAGCAGGCCGATAAATATTTTTACGTATTCCGCGTAATCAAGCATGGGCATTGTTCCAGGTGCAATAGCGTCATGATACTTCAAGAAATTGCCCGGTTTGCCGATATCGTAAACAACCGGGGAGAAAATCATGGACCTGATCGCTGGCATCAGCTATATCGAAAACAGTCTGGCCGGACGTCAACCTGACCACGGCAAACAAAAGGCGGCGCGAAAAAAGATAAGCGCCGAGCTTGCCGATGAGCAGAAAGAGCCTGCGGATGCCAGTCATGCTTCAACAGAATATGACAGCCGACTTGGACGCAAGCTGGATACCAATGCGTAACTGGCAGGCGTTTATCGGAAAAATATCAAGAAAGCTGCAATCGTGAATTGATTATTTAGTATTATCAGCATTAGCATTATAGATGCTGGCAATATAAGATTTTGATAATTAACATGGAAATGAACGGTTCAAGGGCGGTGGAATGACGATTGCACGACGTGGTTTTGTATTATGTTTCACACCGGCGGGTATTGCACTGTTCGTAATGGCTATGCTTTCTTCTTGCGGCAAGGCGCCGTCTGAACCGTTACGCATTGCCAGCAGTCCGTGGCCGGGCTATGAACCTGTCTATCTGGCGCGCGATATCGGCTATTTGCCCAAAGAAAAGGCGAATATCTTCGAACTGCCTTCTTCCGATATCACCCTTGAATCGTTTCGCAATCGCTCTGCTGATCTGGCGACATTGACCCTGGATGAAACCCTGGAACTGCTGGCGGGCGGTGTCAAGCTGCGCATCCTGTTCGTCATGGATGGTTCCAATGGCGGTGATGCGGTGATGGCTATCCCCAGCATCAAAACGCTGGCTGACCTGAAGGGCAAACGCATCGCCATCACCAACATTCCCCTGGGCGTGTACATGCTGAGCCGCACCCTGAACGCGGCAAATTTGACGCGGCAGGATGTGCGGATTATTTCGAGCAGCGAGAGCAAGCACGCAGAAATGTATAAACAGGGCAGGGCGGATGCGTTCGTCAGCTATGAGCCTTTCAAGTCGCAACTGGCCGCCTTGGGCGCCCATGTGATTTTCGACAGCAGCCAGATACCCAACGAGATTTTTGATCTGATGGTGGTGCATGAGGATGTGTTTCAGGCGAGGCGTAAGGAAGTGTGCAATGTCGCGCATCAATGGTTTCGTGCGCTCGAATATACGAAGCAATCCCCTGAAGATGCGACGCGTCGTATCGCCGAGCGTCTGGGGGTCAGCGGGCAGGAATATCAGGCGATGTTGAGCGGTTTGTCTATCCCTACTCAACAGGAAAACCTGCGCTTGCTCGGCGGAAAAGAGCCCGCCCTTGTTGCTCCGGCGAATAATCTGGTGCAGGTGATGTTGCAGGAGGGGCAGTTGAAACAGGTTGTTGATATACGTCAGGCGCTGGATGCCGATATCGAGGCGTGCATCGTCAAATGAAAAATCGCCTATCTTTGCTCATCCCCTTCATTCTGGTGATCGTTTCACTTGCCAGTTCGTCCCTGATTTATTTGCAGACAGATCGCGCCAATCGAAACTCCATTCAGAAACATGCCGTGACCGAGGCCACGCTACAGATGGGCGGCTTGCAAAATGGCCTGTACAACTGGTTGACGGCGGGTGATGAACAACAGGCCCTGCTGAGTCTCTCCATTGCCGCCACGTATCCCAGCATACGCACCCTGATGCTGGTGGATGAACGGCATCATGTGTTGATGGCGAACCGCTATCGCTGGAAAGGCAAGCTTGCCCGTGCGGAAGCAAGCTATTCCGATGCTGAAGCTGAGCGGATTATCGACAGCGGCGTCAGTCAGCTTGCATTCAATGACGCTGAAAGTACCCTGTTGCAGGGTTACTTCCCGTTGATTACCGAATACAAACAGGGTGGCCTGAAAAAGACCAGGGGTGTGCTGTACGTCGAATACGACATCAGCCGCGAGTTGCAAGCGGAAAAGCAGGAAACGATAGCGCAAGCGCTGATCTTTGCCGGCATCACCCTGCTGGCCTCTGCCCTGATCGGTATTTTGTTGCATCTGCTGGTGACAAGGCGCGTCAATCTGCTGGCTGTGGCATCCGCTCGTATCGCAGAAGGAGATTACAGCGCGCGCACCGGTTTGCAGGGCGTGGATGAATTGTCGGCTCTGGGGCGCTCGTTCGACCTGATGGCGCAGCGTATGACAGAGAATGTTGCACGCCAGGAGAGGGGGCATGCCCTGCTGGCGGAAGCGCAACAGATTGCCCACTTCGGCAGCTGGGAACTCGATTCGTTTACCGGCAAGCTGGAGTGGTCGACGCAGATGTTTCATCTGCTGGAAGTCGATTCATCTGCATGCGTTCCATCGTGTGAGGCTTTTCTTAACGTCGTCCATCCGGATGACAGAGCGTTGGTGAGTCAGTCATGTTTCCATACGCAGACGGAAAACAAGCCCCGCCAATTTATTCACCGTTTGCTGATGGCCGACGGGCGTATCAAGTGGATCGAGCAGCGCTGCACTCATTACGTTGATGCGGATGGCAGGGTGGTGCGTTCAGTCGGCACGGTGCAGGATGTCACCTCTCGTGAGGAAGCCGCATTGCAATTGAGTATCGCCGCAGTGGCGTTCGAGACCCAGGAAGCGATACTGGTGACGGACAAGGATGCAAATATCATCAAGGTGAACCACGCTTTCGAGAGGATTACCGGCTATTCCCAGGAGGAAGTGCTGGGAAAAAATCCGAGTCTGTTGAGCTCGGGACGCCAGGATAAAACTTTCTACCGGGTCATGTGGGAGGCGATCAACAGCGAGGGCAGATGGTCGGGTGAATTATGGGACAGACGCAAGGATGGCGAAATCTATCCGAAATGGCTCACGATCACTGCCGTGAAGAATCGCGATAAAGTCACTCATTATGTTGCGGTGTTCATGGACATCACCGGGCGCAAGAAGGCGGAAGAGGAAATTTACAGCCTGGCGTTTTTCGATCCGCTGACGCATTTACCCAATCGCCGCCTGTTGATGGATCGTATGCATATCGCGCTGGGGCAGAGCGATCGCAGCAGGCATTGCGGCGCGCTGATGTTTCTCGATCTCGATCATTTCAAGGTGCTCAACGACACCAAGGGGCATGAGTTTGGCGACCAGATGCTGATTGAAGTGGCGCGTCGTCTTTCCGTATGTGTGCGCGATAGCGACAGTGTTGCCCGTTTTGGCGGGGACGAGTTTGTGGTGTTGCTGGAAGGCCTGAGTATTAATGAAAACGAGGCGGTGGTGCAAGCCGGGCTGGTTGCGGAAAAGATACGTGACTCGCTCTCACAGACTTACCTGATTGCAGATTATGTGCATGAAAGCTCGTCCAGTATTGGTGTGGTCTTGTTTAACGGCGCAGAGGTTGAGGCCGAAAATCTGTTCAAACGTGCCGATCTAGCGATGTACCAGGCCAAAGAAGGCGGGCGTAACATGGTGCGTTTCTTCGAGCCGGCGATGCAGGCTGTGCTGGAAGCGCGCACCCTGATGGAAAGAGCGTTGCGTCAGGCCTTGCCGAACGATGAGCTGGAACTGTACTTTCAGGTGCAGACCAATCAGGACAACACTTTGCTGGGCGCGGAGGTGCTGCTGCGTTGGCGCAATCCCGTGCTGGGCCTGGTTTCTCCTGCTGAATTCATTCCCCTGGCAGAGCAGACCAAGTTGATACTGCCTATTGGGCAGTGGGTGCTGGAGCAAGCCTGTGCGCGCCTCAAGTTATGGGAGACGCACCCGGTGTTGTGCAATATGCGTCTTGCCGTGAACATCAGCCCGGTGCAATTTCACAGGCCGGATTTTGTACGCCAGGTGAAAACGATTCTTGCCGAGAGTGGCGCTAATCCGCAACGTCTGGAACTGGAGCTGACCGAAAATCTGGTACTCGAAGATGTCGAGGAGGCCATTCTGAAAATGACCGAGCTAAAAGCGTTCGGCGTGCGCTTCTCGATGGACGATTTCGGCACGGGTTATTCGTCGTTGCAATACATCAAGCGCTTGCCTATCAGTCAATTGAAGATAGACCAATCTTTTGTGCGCGACATTCTGACCGATAGCGGTGATGCGATGATGGTGCAGACCATAGTGGCGATGGCGCGTAACTTTGGCTACGAAGTGATCGCCGAAGGCGTGGAAGAACATGCGCAGTTGTCACCGCTGATCAAGATAGGCTGCGCTTCATTTCAGGGCTACTTGTTCGGGCGCCCGGTCGCACTGGGTGATTTCGAGCGCTTGATCGGCGGCTGGGTCGAGCGCTGATTCCACGCACATTCGGGGTGGCATCAATCAGCAGATGGCACGATAGTGTGCTACGGCGTTTGTGCAATCAGGCTGATTTTTTGCTGTCTTCGCGTCCCTCGTGGTCACGCACCTCGTGGTCACGCCCCTTGTGGCGACGATCCATCCAATAGGCTACCAGCGGCAGCATGAAAATACCGCCGGGCATGAGCAGGGGAATCAGGTAAGGGCTAAGGTTGGACAGGGCGCGCAAGTCGCGCAACAGGATGGCGCGCTCGTCGCTGCTCCATTGCTCGCCGTTGCGATGTTTCATTAGCAGCGGAATCAAACCACGCGCCTGATTCAGTTCGTTGCGAATGTGCAGGCGATGAGCCTCATTCATCAACAGACTGTCCCGGCAACGCTGTAGCAGGGTAAGAAATTTTCTGCTGTTTGCTGCCATGAGGGCTGTCGGACTCGCTGTGGAAGCTATGTGTATAGGGTATTCTGGCGGAAGCGGTGAGATTCGAACTCACGGAGGACTCTCATCCTCGCTAGTTTTCAAGACTAGTGCCTTAAACCGCTCGGCCACACTTCCTGTTTTTCTTGAGACGGGCGCATGCCTGTCCTTCAAGGTCGCGCATTTTCCACTAAGCTGCGCGGCGTGTCCAGAAAATTTTAGCCGCGCACGCAGTCCGCCCAGTTATTGGGGGTTTCAAAAAGACGGATGCGCTCCAGGCGCAAGTGATTGCCGTAGCTGTCCTGGTAGGCGGGATTGAGGATGTCGAAAGCCGCCTGTGCCAGATTTTCTGCGGTGGGAACGGTATTCATGATTACAGTCTTATGGTCGGGCAGCGTCGCCAGAAAGTCGCACACCGTTTTGTCGCCGCGATAGACCAGAAAAGCGTGATCCCAGACATTGACCAGTTTTTCCTGCGCGATGCGTTTGACATCGGAAAAATCCATCACCATGCCCTGTTCGGACTGCCCTTCAGTGTTAATGATGTCGCCGGACAGGGTGATTTCTAGTGCGTAGCGGTGACCGTGCAGGTGTTTGCACTGGCTGTTGTGGTTGGGGATGCGATGTCCGGCATCGAATTCCAGTCGGCGGGTGATGAGCATGAGTTTGACAGTCTATTTGAATGGCGCGAATTATAGCACCGCACCAAAAATTCCCGTTATTACGGTTTTCCACGTAATGACGGGAATTTTTTGGCTCGCCGGATAAATGCTCTTTGTGTGTGCGGATCACTGACCGTACCGTAGCGCAAGGTGATGTAACGCGCGGCGAGGTCGGTGAGGTCGGCTGCGAGATCGGGGCGTGCGGCAGCGCAGCGCAGTGCGTAATCCCACGGGCCTTCGTGCGGCGCGCGCGGCAGTCCTGCCCGGCCTAGTTTGCGGCAGAGCTTCAGCCAGGCGGCCTGGGTTTTGTCCTGTTCGCGTTTGAGCAGGTGGCGCAGCATGTAGAGCGCGAACAGCGCAATCATCAGCGCCAGTCCTGCCGTCATGTATATCACCTGCAGGCTGATTGATTCCATGCCGAAGCGGGAAAGGTAGGCAAACTGGCGTTCGCTGTCATAACCCAGCACCCTCTGGTTCCACTGGTTGGCCAGGGCATCCCAGTTCAAACGCAGGTCGCGCAGCCAGAGCGGCGGGTTACGCGACATGAAGGGCAGGGCGGTATTGTCTGTCAGCGCGGCGGATAAACCGCGTTCCACCCGTTCCGGCGCGATTGCCGCTGTCGGGTCGATGCGCACCCAGCCTTGCCCCGTCAGCCATACTTCCGCCCAGGCGTGGGCATCGGATTGCCGCACGATGTGGTAGTTGCCGTAGGCGTTATATTCGCCGCCCTGATAGCCGGTTACTACGCGCGCCGGAATGCCTGCCGCGCGCATCAGGAAGACGAAGGCAGAGGCGTAGTGTTCGCAAAATCCCCTGCGCGTGGTAAACAGAAACTCGTCTGTGCTGTTGCGGCCCAGCGGCGGCGGCTCCAGCGTGTAGTAGAAATTCTGCTGGTTGAAGTAGCTAAGGGCGCGGCGCACGACAGCCTGATCATCGTCAGCGCGCCAGCTTGCGGCCAGCTGACGTGCGCGCGGGTTGAGCGTCGGCGGCAATTGCAGCGCGCGTTGAAGTTGTGACGGCGATTCTTGCAGGTTGGCGTGATAATCGAGTCGGGAGCGCGCCTCGTAGCGCAGTCGCTCGTTGACCGGCTCCGGGTTGAGTAGCTGAAAATCATCCGTGAGGCGGGCCGGTACGGAGATGCTGTCCGGCATGTCGAGCGCGAACAACCAGCGTTTATTGTGCGGTTCCAGCGTCACGCTGTATTTTGTCATCAGTCCTGTGGCGCTGAATTGAGGCGCGATGCCCTGTGTGGCCCTGCCCGGTGTCCAGTTGTGCCCGTCGAAGTCCCATAATACCGGCCCGCGCCAATACATCCGGGAGCGCGGCGGTGGCTTGCCCTGATAACTGACGCGAAACGCCACGGCATCCGAGAGTGCCAGACGACCCACACTGCCGGGCGACATCGTGTCATCCAGTCCGCTTCTGGCAAAGGCATCCTGCGGCAAACCCCATAGCGGGCCGGGTACGCGTGGAAACAGGATAAACAGAATGAGGGTGAGCGGAATGGCTTGTAACAGCAGTACGGCAGCGACGCGCAAGCGTGGTTTGATGGCGATACCGGGCGCATGCAGATGCACCCAGTTTGTCATGATGACCATCAGCGTGACGAGCATGTACAGCGCGGTGGGTAGACTCTGCGAGTACAGGAAATTGGTGATGAGGATGAAACAGGAGAGGAAGATCA
>Ga0209231_1001059_pt1 | contig 11614 bp, 12 predicted proteins | sample Deesub45470m_DNA_FD_188086 | JGI IMG/M metagenome (GOLD analysis project Ga0209231, IMG submission 188086) | Deep subsurface microbial communities from North Pacific Ocean - 450_OLKR46/470m Metagenome (SPAdes) (version 2) | ecosystem: Environmental > Terrestrial > Deep subsurface > Unclassified ... | reverse complement strand
GTTTAGTTGCCTTCGTGTCGCGCTTTATATGAGAAGCGAGTTACTCCGATTGCCACACGGGACAAACTCAGCTGTCACGCCTCAAATAGGCCGGGTTGATGAGCCTGAATTAGTTCGGGACGTAACATCCGGTCACTCGACCTTCCGGGTCGAACTCTACCTTACAGTTGGTCGATAACGTATCACCCATACGCGCTCTGGCGCGCAGCAGGTGCGACTTGGTGGCCGCCAAGGACAGGCCGTGCGCCTTGGCATAGTCAGCCTGCTTTAGGCCGTTCAGGTCACACTGTTCGATGATGTCGCGGTCTTCCGAGGAAAGCTCGGTCAGCACTCTGGCCACACAAGCGCTTAGCGCCACGAGCGGCTCAATTTGGGTTTCTGGCGCGGGAATATCCTCTGAAACATCGACCGTTTCCTTGTGCAGACGCTGATGATCCACCAGCGCATTGCGCGCCACCTGAAACAGCCAGGCACGGGCGTTGTCCAGACTGCAAAAATTTTTGCCCTGACGCATGGCTTTGACGAAGGTTCCCTGTAACAGATCTTCCGCCGCATGCGAATCGCTCGTGCGATGGATCAGATAGCCGCGCAGTTCGCTCTCGTGGGCGCGCCAAGCTTTGAGGACGCAGGAGAATTCTTTGGGCATATGGGAGGTTAGAACTTTCAGTTTTAAGCAGCTATTCCGCGCGAGTCGTAAATTCGAAGTACCGTACTACAAGGCTTATAGAGCACTCGATTTTTAGGATTTTTTTTAAAGTCGTAAATTACGGCTCAAAATTCATGTCGTTCTCCTTGTGTTGTAAGGAAAACTATTGTCACCGTTTTAGATTCTTAAGGCAGTGGCTTGTTCTTTCCGTAAAACTGCTGAACACTTAAGCTGTAGCTGGATGCTCCGATTCAACGGAAAGTTTCATGCCAACCGCCTTCAAGACAGCCAGTAATGTCTTCAGGGTCGGATTCCCTTTAGCAGACAGCGTGCGATAAAGTGTCTCACGGCTGATACCCGCTTCAGCAGCAACCGCCCCGAGTCCGCCATAGGCTTCTGCGACAGTACGCAGCGCAAGCAGCCCAGCGGCACGGTCATCAGGATTGTCGAGTGACTCCATGGCTGCTTTCATGTATTCGACGGCCAGTTCGCGGTCTGCACGCAACTCTGCTACTTCGCGATCATGGTGTGATACCGCAGCATTGATTTTCCTGCTCATATTTGTCTCCTTTTCCAATCTTCCCAATATTGCTTGGCTGTCTTGATGTCTGCAGGCTGCGTTTTCTTGGAGCCACCACACAGCAAAATGACAACCGTCTGGCCATGACGCCCAAAATAAACTCGATAACCCGCACCAAGATGTTCTCGCAATTCCTGCACGCCTTCGCCGACGGAATCACAATCACCAAAATTTCCTGTCTCCAGACGTTTAAGACGTATCCGAAATTTGGCTTGCGCCTGCTTGTCGCGCAGTGACTGAAGCCATTCGGTTAAAGGCTCTTTACCATCGTCAGTTTGGTATCGAAAAATTTCAATCATGGGAATAATGTAGCTTATAAGCTAATTCATCGCAAGTAAGTGACTTTAGATATCCTCATACAAGCGTAGGACTTTGGAGGTTTTATCCAAATATGAAGTGCCGGTTTCGGGTAATCAATTCCGACTATTGATGGACTGTTAATGGCACCTACCGGCTGTACGCAATGCCAGTTCTATTGTTCACCGACCTTCTGCTTGATTGAGTATAGCCGACGTTCAACTATTTTCTCAATTGAGGAGAACCTCAGTAGCCGGCGAACACCGGCTGTGAAATCCCCCTTCAATTTACGACTTTAAATAACCTATTTACGACTTTAATTGCGCGGAATAACGGAATAGTAACCGACCCGCGCTTATTCCACTGTCACGGATTTGGCGAGATTTCTCGGCTTGTCCACGTCGGTCCCCTTCTGTAATGCGACGTAATATGACAGCAACTGCAATGGGATGGTATGCAAGATGGGACTCAAATATCCCGCGTGTTCGGGCATTTGCAGGATATGCACGCCATCTGTTTCATGGATATGCGTATCTGCATCAGCGAATACATACAGCTCACCGCCACGCGCGCGGACTTCCTGCAGATTAGATTTCAGTTTTTCCAGCAACACATCGTTCGGCGCAACCGATATTACCGGCATGTCCTTATCTACCAGCGCCAGAGGGCCATGTTTCAACTCACCCGCCGGATAGGCTTCGGCGTGTATGTAGGAGATTTCCTTCAGCTTGAGCGCGCCTTCCAGCGCAATGGGATAGTGCAGGCCGCGCCCCAGAAACAGGGCGTGCTGTTTGTCCGCAAAGTGCTCGGCAATCTTTGCAATTTGCGGTTCCAGATCCAGTACCTTTTGTGTGGCGGCGGGCAGATGGCGCAGCGCATGTAGATGCTGTTGTTCCTGTTCCGGGGTCAGGCGACCACGCTGCTTGGCCAACACCAGCGTCAGCAAAAATAGCGCGACCAGTTGCGTGGTAAATGCTTTGGTCGAAGCCACGCCGATTTCCGGGCCTGCACGCGTCAAAAAACGCAGCAGGGAAAGTCTGATGAGTGCGCTTTCGGGCACGTTACAAATGGCCAGTGTATGGCTATGTCCTAGCCCTTTTGCGTGATTGAGCGCGGCCAGTGTATCCGCCGTTTCACCCGATTGAGAAAGCACAATCACCAACGCCTTGGGATTCGGCACGCTGGTGCGGTAACGGTACTCGCTGGCGATTTCAACCGTGCACTGTATTCCGGCGATTTCTTCCAGCCAGTAGCGCGCCACCAGACCGGCATGATGACTGGTGCCGCAAGCCAGTATCAAAATGCTGTCTATGCTTTCGAATGTGGCCGCGGCCTCGGCGCCAAATATCCCCGGCACGATGGATTTGCTGTTGCAGACGGATTCCAGCGTATCGGCAATAGCCAGCGGTTGCTCGTGAATTTCCTTCTGCATGTAATGGCGATAGTTGCCCAGCGACACGCTTTCGTTGCTGATTTCACTCACCTGAACCGGGCGATCAACCAGATTGCCATCCGCAGCGAATATCCGATAAGCCATACGGCCCACTTCTACCACGTCGCCTTCTTCGAGATATACCACTCTGCTGGTGACAGGCAACAGCGCAGACACATCCGAGGCAAAGAAATTCTCCTCTATGCCTACGCCCATCAGCAATGGGCTGCCGCGTCGGGCGCAAATGATGTGATCGGCATTGTCTGCTGCAATCACACCGATGGCATACGCACCTACCAACTCGGTGAGCGTGGCCTGCGTAGCCGCCAGCAGGCTGTTGCCGCCAACATAATGGCTGTGAACCAGGTGCGCGATAACTTCCGTGTCGGTGTCCGAGGTGAATTCGTAACCCTCCGCCGTCAGGCGCGTACGCAGTGATTCGTAATTTTCGATGATGCCGTTATGCACCACGCCGATCAGATCACGGCTCATGTGCGGATGGGCATTGCGTTCGCAGGGTACGCCGTGTGTTGCCCAGCGGGTATGGGCGATGCCGAGCAATCCCTGAGTGTCTGTACTCTTCTCGCTCAGTTCAGCTACGCGGCCATTACTTCGCACGCGATCCAGACGGCCTTCATTTAACACTACCAAGCCGGCTGAGTCATAGCCACGATATTCCAGACGCTGCAAACCTTCCAGCAGTATGGGTACAACATTACGCTGCGCCACAGCGCCGACAATTCCGCACATATTTGATAGCCCGATTATTAGTTAGTTGAGAGTAGTGAGTAATCGCAATTACTTACCCGTCGTTTTTTTCACCGGCCGCTGCCATCCCTGGACAGAAACCTGCTTACTGCGCGACAACGTCAATTCGCCTTCAGGCGTATTGCGCGTAATGGTCGATCCGGCGCCGATAGTTGATCCACGCGCGACCGTAACCGGAGCGACCAACTGTGTATCCGAACCGATAAACACATCGTCCTCAATCACGGTGCGGTGTTTGTGCGCGCCATCATAATTACAGGTGATGGTACCCGCGCCTACATTGACCCGGCGCCCGATCGTGGTATCGCCGATATAGCTCAAATGATTGGCTTTGCTGGATTGCGCTATTTCGCTGTTCTTGATTTCGACAAAGTTTCCGATGTGAACATCGTCGTGCAACATTGTTCCGGGACGCAGGCGCGCGTAAGGACCGATGCGGCAATCCGATCCGACGTTACTGCCGTCAAGATGGCTATAGGGAGCAATCTGCGTACCTTCTGCGAGAGCAGTGTTTTTAATGATGCAATAGGCGCCGATTTGCACGTTGTCACCCAGCTTGACCTCGCCTTCAAAAATGCAACCGACATCAATTTCCACATCGCGGCCACATTCCAGCGATCCTCGTACATCCAGACGAGCCGGGTCAGCAAGCGTCACGCCCTGTGCCAGCAGACGTGCAGCCAGTACCTGTTGCCAGCTGCGTTCCAGAACGGCCAACTGTGATTTGCTGTTAATTCCGTGTATTTCCCATTCGTGGGCGGGTTGCACAGTACGCACCGCGACGCCCGCCTCGACCGCCATGCTGACAATGTCGGTTAAATAATATTCGCCCTGAATATTGTCTGTCCGCAATTGTGACAACCAATCGCGCAGCTGCCCTGTCGGTGCAAGTAGAATTCCGGTATTTACTTCGGTAATTTCACGCTGTTCGTCGTTTGCATCCTTCTCTTCGACTATGCTGATCACATCACCCTGCGCGTTGCGCACGATACGACCATAGCCCGCAGGATTGGCCATATTAACGGTCAACAAGGTCAGCGCGCCGCCAAGTTGCTGCATCGAGTGTAATGTTTTAGCCTGAATCAGAGGTACATCACCGTATAACACCAGCGTCTGGCTGTCATCGGCAAGAGAGGGCATAGCCTGTTGTACCGCGTGCCCGGTACCCAGTTGCGGCTCCTGAATAACAAATTGCGCCGCATATTGCTGCATGGCCTGGGGAACGCTTTCACCGCCATGACCATAAACCACGCATATCTTTTGCGGCTGGAGAGAAATAGCGCAATCGAGCACATGCTGCAGCAGAGGTTTCCCCGCCAGCGCGTGCAATACCTTCGGCTTTACGGAATACATGCGTGTGCCTTTACCGGCAGCCAGAATTACAACGTTCAATTGGTTCATATCGCACCTTTACTGGGACGCTTAATTATAAACAATTTACTCAATTTAAGCCGCGATACCGTGACAGCAAGACGGCATGCGTACATTATCATCTGCGGTCACGTACCGGAACGGCAGACACAAAAAAAGCAGCCTAAGCTGCTCTTCTTGTATTCTTGATTTAGACCTAATGGCCTACGCTCTTGCGTATTTGTTGTATTGCACGCAACTGAGCGACCGCCTCGATAAGTTCCGATTGCGCTTGCGCGTAATCGATATCAGAAGTGCGATTCTTCATTGCTTCTTCAGCCGTCTGTTTAGCTTCCAGTGCACGCGCCTCATCCAAATCCTTGCCACGTATTGCCGTGTCAGAAAGTATGGTAACCACACTAGGCTGAACTTCAAGCATTCCACCCGAGACGTAGATCAATTCCTCTTCCGCAACATCCGGGCGCTTGATGCGCACAGAGCCAGCCTTGATGCGAGTTAACAACGGAGCATGGCGTGGATAAATTCCCAGCTCGCCCATTTCACCCGGCACCACGACCACTTCGGCCAGACCGGAAAAAATCAGCTCTTCCGCGCTTACTACATCGACATGTACTGTCATTGCCATGGTGTTCCCCTTATTGGAGTGTCTTGGCTTTTTCGACTGCTTCTTCTATGCCGCCAACCATATAGAACGCCTGCTCTGGCAAGTGATCGTAATCACCGTCAACGATACCCTTGAAGCCCTTGATCGTTTCTTTCAGTGTCACATACTTGCCCGGGCTGCCGGTAAATACTTCAGCAACGTGGAAAGGTTGAGACAGGAAGCGCTGAATCTTACGGGCACGAGCAACAGCCAGTTTATCTTCAGGTGCCAGCTCGTCCATACCCAGAATGGCGATAATGTCGCGCAATTCCTTGTAGCGCTGCAGATTCTGCTGAACCTTGCGGGCAACCGAGTAATGTTCTTCGCCAACTACCAATGGATCGAGCTGACGCGATGTCGAATCGAGAGGATCAACCGCTGGATAGATACCCAGTGAGGCGATGTCACGAGACAGAACAACAGTAGAGTCCAGGTGCAAGAAGGTCGTAGCAGGAGCTGGATCGGTCAAGTCATCCGCAGGAACGTAAACAGCCTGAACGGAGGTGATCGAACCCACTTTGGTTGAAGTGATACGCTCTTGCAAGCGGCCCATTTCTTCAGCCAATGTCGGCTGGTAACCCACAGCGGATGGCATACGACCCAGCAACGCGGATACTTCAGTACCGGCCAGTGTGTAGCGGTAAATGTTATCAACGAAGAACAGGATGTCACGGCCTTCGTCACGGAATTTTTCAGCCATGGTCAAACCGGTCAGCGCAACGCGCAAACGGTTGCCGGGCGGCTCGTTCATCTGACCAAACACCATGGATACTTTATCCAGAACGTTGGAATCTTTCATTTCGTGGTAGAAGTCGTTACCTTCACGGGTACGCTCACCTACACCGGCGAATACCGACAAGCCGCTATGCTGCTTGGCGATGTTGTTGATCAGTTCCATCATGTTAACGGTCTTGCCCACACCCGCACCACCGAACAGACCCACTTTACCGCCTTTAGCAAACGGGCAAACCAGGTCAATAACCTTGATACCGGTTTCCAACAGATCAACTGAAGGAGAAAGTTCGTCAAATTTTGGAGCATTAGCATGAATAGGACGACGCTCTTCGCATGGAATTTCGCCTGCATCATCGATAGGACGACCCAGCACGTCCATGATACGACCAAGCGTACCTGCACCAACTGGCACAGAAATCGGGCTGTTCGTATTCATTACAGCCATGCCGCGCTGCAAACCATCCGAAGATCCCATCGCAATGGTACGTACTACGCCATCGCCTAGCTGTTGCTGCACTTCGAACGTCAAACCTACTTCAGCAATCGTATCTGCGCCTGCTTGCAGTTTGAGTGCGTCATATACCTTGGGCATATGGTCACGTGGGAATTCAATATCCACTACCGCACCAATACACTGAACAATTTTACCTTGAGTCATTTGGATTTCCCTGTCTAATTTAATTTTGAGTTATCGCCGTATCAAATAAACAATCAGCTAATTAGCCTACCGCCGCCGCACCGCTACATATCTCGGATATCTCACGAGTAATTGCGGCCTGACGTGCTTTGTTATATACCAATTTGAGATCAGCGATGACACTCTTGGCATTATCAGATGCAGCTTTCATCGCCACCATACGCGAGCTCTGCTCGGAGGCCATGTTTTCCACAACCCCTTGATACACCAGCGACTCTACGTAGCGCAAAAGCAATTCGTCGATGACAACCTTGGCATCCGGCTCGTAAATATAATCCCAATTACCTTGTGCAGCACCCAGTTGCTCGCCGCTAAGTGGCAACAACTGCTCGATGCAAGGCTCTTGCTTCATGGTGTTAACAAAATGGTTGTAGCCGATATGGATAGCATCGATCTCGCCCGCCACGTATGCATCGAGCATAACCTTGACTGCGCCTATCAGGCTGGCCAGGTGCGGAGCATCACCCAAACCGGTCAGGTTAGACTTAACGTCCGCACCGAGACGGTTCATGAAACCCAAACCCTTATTGCCAATCGCACAAACAGCGATACCTTTGCCCTCTGATTCCCAGGTCTTCATCTGGCCGATCACCAAACGCAGCAAGTTGCTATTCAGTCCACCGCACAGACCTTTGTCAGATGTAATCAGAATCACACCCACTTTTTTAATGGTCTCGCGTTTGACTAGAAATGCATGCTTATATTCTGCGTTGGCGTGCGAAAGGTGCGCCGCCACTGCGCGGATTTTATCTGCGTAAGGCCGTGCTGCGCGCATGCGTTCTTGTGCCTTACGCATCTTGGCAGCGGCAACCATTTCCATGGCGCGTGTAATCTTGCGTGTATTTTCTACACTCTTGATTTTCGTGCGGATTTCTTTACTGCCAGCCATTTCTTACTCCACCTTATAACCAGCCACCTGGCAACCGATTAGGGTCGCGTGGCGTGATGGTTAGTTGTTTTATCATAACCATCCACTTGGCAACCGTCTTTTGGTTGCTTAGTGGGATGGCTAGCTGTTACATCAGTAAACTGCAGTTGCTTTGAATTCCTCAATCGCAGCAGACAACAGCTTCTCATTATCCGCACTCAGGTCTTTTTTGGATTCAATCGTATCCATCAATTCCTTGTTTTTGGACTTCAGGTAAGCATGTACTGCGGATTCAAATGCCAATGCCTTAGGCACCGCAACATCGTCGAAGTAGCCTTTGTTCACGCAGAACAGAGTAACTGCCATTTCGGCAACGGACAGCGGGCAATATTGCAACTGTTTCATCAGCTCTGTTACCAGCTTGCCGCGTTCCAATTGCTTGCGTGTTGCCTCGTCCAAGTCAGAAGCGAACTGGGCAAAAGCTGCCAATTCACGATACTGAGCCAATGCCAGACGCACACCGCCACCGAGCTTCTTGATTACCTTGGTCTGAGCAGCACCACCTACGCGGGACACTGAAACACCGGCGTTAATCGCAGGACGAATACCGGCGTTAAACAAGTCGGTCTCAAGGAAAATCTGACCGTCGGTAATCGAAATTACGTTGGTAGGAACGAATGCAGAAACGTCACCTGCCTGAGTCTCGATGATAGGCAATGCTGTCAACGATCCTGTCTTACCTTTAACTTCACCATTGGTGAATTTTTCTACGTAATCAGCGTTGACGCGCGCTGCACGTTCCAGCAAACGGGAGTGCAGGTAGAACACGTCACCAGGATAAGCTTCACGACCCGGAGGACGACGCAGCAACAGAGAAATCTGACGGTATGCCCAAGCCTGCTTGGTCAAATCGTCATAAACGATCAGCGCATCTTCGCCGCGGTCGCGGAAGTATTCGCCCATAGTGCAACCCGCATACGGTGCGAGGAATTGCATCGCAGCGGAATCGGATGCTGTAGCAGCAACGATGATGGTGTAACCCAGCGCGCCATGCTCTTCCAGCTTGCGTACTACGTTGACGACAGTCGAAGCCTTCTGACCGATAGCAACGTAGATGCAGGTCATGTTCTGACCCTTCTGGTTGATGATTGCGTCAATCGCAACGGCAGTCTTACCTGTCTGACGATCGCCAATGATCAATTCACGCTGGCCACGGCCAACCGGAACCATAGAGTCAATAGACTTCAAACCTGTTTGTACCGGCTGATCGACTGACTGACGCTCAATAACGCCCGGAGCGACTTTTTCGATCTTGTCGGTCATTTTGGCATTGATTGGGCCTTTGCCATCGATAGGCTGACCGAGCGCGTTAACGACACGACCGCACAATTCAGGACCTACTGGAACTTCCAGAATGCGACCGGTACACTTAACTGTGTCGCCTTCGGTGATGTGTTCATATTCGCCGAGAATAACGGCACCAACAGAATCACGCTCAAGGTTCAACGCAAGGCCGAATGTATTGCCGGGGAATTCCAACATTTCACCCTGCATTACGTCGGACAAACCGTAAACACGTACGATACCATCGGTCACGCTGACCACCGTACCTTCGGTGCGCGCCTGGGTCAGCGCTTCGAAATTATCGATGCGACTGCGAATCAAATTGCTTATTTCTGAAGGGTTGAGCTTCATCTGGATTTCCTTATCTTGATAAATCTATTATCAGGCCAGGGCGTTAGCCATTTCGCCAAGACGGGTTCGCGCGGAACCATCAATTACTTTGTCTCCGGCACGAATAACAACACCACCTAGCAAATCTTTATTGACTTTACAGACCAGCTTAATTTCGCGCCCCATGCGCTTCTTCAACGAGCTGATGATTTTTTCTTGTTGCGCAGCTGACAAATCGAAAGCCGAGTCCACAACCACATTAACGGTTTTTTCAGCTTCTGCCCGCAATGCTTCAAACAATACCGCTATTTCCGGCAATATTTGAAGACGTTGATTTTCGATCAACACTCGCACAAAATTGTTCAGCTGACTCGATGGTTTGCCACCTAGCAAACCACTCATCAAACTTTCAACCTGAGCGGGCGTTACTTGCGGACTACCGATGATTGCGTGCACTTCGGGATGAGCAACCGCTTCAGCCATGCTTACGATGGCTTCAGACCAGCCTTTCAAATCCGCCTGCTGTTGTGCCGCATCAAATGCGGCCTGCGCATATGGCCGTGCTGTAGTTATGGCTTCAGACATGATGTTCAGATTTCCGCAACGAGTTTATCGAGCAAGTCGTTATGTGCCTTGGCATCAATTTCACGACCCAAAATCTTACTAGCACCCGCCAAAGCGATTGCCGATACCTGGGTACGCAATTGCTCCTTGGCGCGAAACACTTCCTGATCTATTTCAGCCTTGGCGCCGGTGATAATACGATCACCTTCCGTTCTTGCCTGATCTTTAGCTGCTTCAATAATTTCGCTGGCGCGCTTTTCACCACCAGCCAGAATGTCAGCTGATTTTTCTTTCGCTTCGCGCAATATTTCTGCAGCACGTTTTGCAGCCAATTCCAGATCGTGCTTCGCGCGCTCGGCATCGGCCAATCCATCAGCTATTTGTTTTTTGCGCTCTTCCAACGCAGCGATGATGGGTGTCCAGACGAACTTCATGCAGAACCACACGAACAGTGCGAACATGATGGTCTGGGCGAGAAGAGTTGCATTAATGTTCATGCAAGCTACCTTTCCTGAATTGCGCTATGACGCTTAGGTTAATTACGCTACAGCGAACAACACATACATCGCGATACCAACAGCGATCATAGGAACCGCGTCCACCAGGCCCATAACCACAAAGAATTGCGTACGCAGCATTGGAATCAGTTCAGGTTGGCGAGCAGCGCCTTCCAGGAAACGACCACCCAAAATACCGATACCAACTGCCGCACCAAGTGCGCCCAAACCCATCATCAGCGCCCCAGCGATGTACAACAATGCATTTGCCATTTCCATTTTTTATTTCTCCTGGTAGTTAAAGTTAAAGTTGAATAAATTAATGATGTTCCTGATGCGCCATATCCAGATAAACCACGGTCAGCGTCATAAAGATGAACGCTTGTAAGGTAATAATCAGAATATGGAATATTGCCCAGCCTAACGACAGCAGAATCTGGGACCCGAACAGCGTCGCACTGGCAGCCGACAGCCCCAGATACGAACCACCCATCAATGCAATAAGAATAAAGATCATTTCGCCGGCATACATGTTACCGAACAGACGCAAGGCAAGCGAGATTGGCTTGGCGATCAGATTCACGCCTTCGAGCAGCAGGTTGACCGGCATACCCCATTTACCAAACGGTTGCAGCGTCAATTCACCCGCAAAACCAGCCAAACCCTTCACCTTAATGCTGTAATACAGCACCAGCAGGAACACGCCAATCGCCATTCCGAACGTAGCATTCGGGTCGGTGGACGGAACCACTTTGAAGTAAGGAACGCCCAGCGCCTGCATGACCAGAGGAACATAGTCTATCGGCAACAAATCCATCAGGTTCATGGAGAATATCCAGAAG
>Ga0209231_1001058_pt1 | contig 11617 bp, 12 predicted proteins | sample Deesub45470m_DNA_FD_188086 | JGI IMG/M metagenome (GOLD analysis project Ga0209231, IMG submission 188086) | Deep subsurface microbial communities from North Pacific Ocean - 450_OLKR46/470m Metagenome (SPAdes) (version 2) | ecosystem: Environmental > Terrestrial > Deep subsurface > Unclassified ... | reverse complement strand
GTTCCACTATTCGGAGCTGCAACCCGCCGAGCAAGTCGAGCGCTGCTATGCGGTGCGAGACCGGCGCGGAAACCCCCTCGCCGCAGAAGGTTATCTCCACGGCAAGGTGCTCGGCAGCTACGTACATCTGCATTTTGGCAGCAATCCGCAGGTGGCGGAACATTTCGTCCGTTTTTGCGGCAACATTTAATTCACTACGATTGCCAGGGGATTTCCTCTGTTCGCAGTCGTGACGCATCAGGAGGCATGCAGTGCCCACGCAAATCGAATACGCCCGCCAGGGGCTTGTCACCCCGCAGATGGCAGCGGTTGCTGAAAACGAAAAACTCCATGCCGAATATGTGCGGTGCATGGTTGCCGAGGGGAAGATCGTCATCCCCTGGAATCACGCCCGCAAGCCGAAAGCGGTCGGCATCGGCAAGGGATTGAGTACCAAGGTTAATGCTTCGATCGGTACCAGCTCGGACATCGTCGACTACGCCGCCGAGGTGCGCAAGGCCAAAGCCGCCGAGGCGGCTGGCGCCGACACCTTGATGGAGCTCTCGGTCGGCGGTGACCTCGACCGGGTGCGGCGCGAGGTGATCGCCGCAGTCGATCTGCCGGTCGGCAACGTGCCGCTCTACCAGGCCTTCTGCGAAGCGGCCCGCAAATACGGCGACCCCAATAAGCTCGATGAGGAGATGCTGTTCGATATCATCGAGCAGCAGTGCGCCGACGGCATGGCCTTCATGGCCGTACATTGCGGCATTAACCTCTACACCATCGAGCGTCTGAGAAAGCAGGGCTACCGTTACGGCGGCCTGGTCTCCAAGGGCGGGGTCAGCATGGTCGCCTGGATGATGGCCAACAAAAAGGAAAATCCGCTCTACGAGCAGTTCGACCGGGTCGCTGGCATCCTCAAGAAGTACGACACGGTTCTTTCTCTTGGTAACGGCCTGCGCGCCGGGGCGATCCACGATTCCCACGACCGGGCCATGGTCCAGGAGCTGCTGATCAACTGCGAACTGGCCGAACTCGGCCAGGAGATGGGCTGCCAGATGCTGGTCGAAGGGCCGGGGCACATGCCACTCGACGAGATCGAGACCAACATCCGCCTGCAGAAGCGCATGAGCAACGACGCGCCCTACTACATGCTCGGCCCGATTGCCACCGACGTGGTCCCCGGCTACGATCACATCAGCGCAGCCATCGGCGCGGCCCAGTCGAGTCGCTACGGCGCCGACCTGATTTGCTATATCACCCCGGCCGAGCATCTGGCGCTGCCCAATGAGCAGGACGTGATCGACGGTGTCAAGGCCGCCAAGGTCGCAGCCTATATCGGCGACATGAACAAGTACCCCGAACGGGGGCGCCAGCGGGACAAAGAGATGAGCAAAGCCCGCCGGGACCTCGACTGGCAGAAGCAGTTCGAACTCGCCCTCTTCCCCGAGGACGCCCGCGCCATCCGCGCCAGTCGTACTCCGGAAGACGAGAACACCTGCACCATGTGCGGCGACTTCTGTGCTTCGCGTGGCGCCGGGGCTTTGTTCAAGGGGGATTTGCGGGGGGATAAAATTTAGACAGGTTCAGCACGGAGTCACAGAGAGAACCAAAAACCAGGAATTTGATTTACTCAAAATATTAGCTTGGTTTGCCCTTCTCCGTGTCTCAGTGTCTCCGTGGTAAAAATTGTTTTGAGAAGTTTTCAGGCGCAGGAAAGTGGAGTGCAATTCTCCCGCGGACCCGCCGCTGTAACGGGGTACTGACCTCTCGCAAGCCCACTGTACGGTATGCAAACCGTGCGGGAAGGGGAGAGGAAGGGCCGATCCCGGAGCCAGAAAGCCTGCCTGAAAATGTCACTGACCACCGAAGGCAAAGGGGGTTGGAGGGTGTCGTCTATCCTTCCTCCGGCTTGACCGTCGGTGGTTTTCGCGGGGACGAGGTTTCCGTACCGCAGGAGGATGGGCATGCACATCATGGAAGGTTTTCTGCCGGCCAAACACGCCTTGGGCTGGGCCGCTGTATCGCTCCCCTGCGTTGCTCTGGGGCTGCACAGCGTCAAGAAGAAGGTCCGGGAGAACCCGGAGCTGAAGATGCTTCTCGGAGTTTCCGTAGCCTTCACCTTCGTTCTCTCGGCCCTCAAACTCCCCTCGGTGACCGGTAGCAGCTCCCATCCCACCGGTACCGGACTCGGTGCGGTGCTCTTTGGCCCGCTGGCCATGGCACCGATTGCCACCATCGTTCTGCTTTTTCAGGCGCTGTTGCTGGCCCATGGCGGGCTGACCACCCTGGGGGCCAATGTCTTCTCCCTGGGGGTCATCGGCCCCTTGATCGCCTACGGCATTTTTCGGGCAGGAAGACTGGCGCGCCTGCCTCAGGGGCTGACCCTGTTCGTGGCCGCCTCTCTGGCCAGTCTGGCAACCTATCTCACCACGTCGATACAGCTGGCCTTGGCCTTTCCAGACCCGGTCGGTGGTTTCAGCGTAGCGCTGGCCAAGTTCGCCGGGATTTTTGCCGTGACCCAACTCCCTCTGGCGATCAGCGAAGGGCTGCTGACGGTGCTGATCTTCAATATTCTGAGCAAGCACAGTACGCGGGAGTTACAGGATTTGGGGCTGCCGCTGACCCGGGAGGGGGCTCGGCCATGAGCAAAAGCCGGCAGAATGCCTTGTTGCTGCTCGTGGTGATCGTCTTGATTGCCTATCCCCTTTTGACCGTGCGAGGGCCGGTGGCCGAGCCGGGCAAGGATGCTCCGGCCATGTTTGCCGGGACCGACGGTCAGGCCGAGGGCATGATCCGGCAACTGGCCCCCGACTACCAGCCCTGGGCTGCTCCCCTGATGACACCCCCCGGTGGCGAGATCGAGAGCCTGCTGTTCGCCTTGCAGGTAGCGCTGGGGGCCGGCTTCCTCGGCTATTATCTCGGAGTCAAACGGGAGCGGGCCCGCTGGAGCGCAGAGTCAGGACCTGGCCGTGCTGTTTGAAAGCTACGCTTACAGCAATCGTTGGCGTTTGCTGCACCCGGTTGAAAAAGGGCTGCTGAGCGGCTTCGCTCTGATTGCGGCGCTGGTGGCCGGCTCAAAGCTGGCAGCCTTGACCGTGTTCTTCTGCCTGGCGGCGTTGACCATCTGCGGTGCAGGTATCCCGCTGCGGGTTTATCTGCGGTTACTGCTCATCCCTGCCGGTTTTCTGCTGGCGGGAGTGGCAAGTCTGGCGATTTCTTTCGGTGGTGGCGACATACCGCTGGGCACCTTGCCGGGTTTCGATCTGTCGGTTTTTCTCAGTCAGACGGGACTTGAACAGGCCACACTGGTGCTGGCCCGCTCCCTTGGGGCGGTCGCGGCGCTCTACTTCCTTGCCTTGACCACGCCGATGACCGAGATCATCGGCCTGCTGCGACGGTTACGCGTTCCGACCCTGTTGCTCGAATTGATGGTGCTGGCATATCGGCAGATCTTCGTCTTGCTGCAGATTGCCAGCGAGATGCGTGTAGCTCAGGCCTCTCGGCTTGGTTATGCTACTCCCGGCAACAGCTGCCGGTCACTGGCGGCCCTTGCCGCGAACCTTTATTTGCGGGTGCACAACCGTTCTCGGTTGTTACACCGTGCGCTGGTCGGACGCGGCTACGAAGATGAACTGCGCTGGCTGGAGCCGGAATATGCTTACTCGTCGCGCAACCTGTTCCTGATTACCGTCGCCGGCTGTGGGTTTCTGACCCTGGCCTTATTGCTGCCTGTCTGAAAGATGCAGATGACGCCCGTTCTGGAAGTAAAAAATGTCGATTTCAGCTATCCTGACGGCACCCGCGCGCTGCAGTCGCTGAGTCTTGGTTTCGCCCGCGCTCGGCGCACGGTACTGCTCGGTCGTAACGGCGCGGGCAAGTCGACCCTGTTTGCCCTGCTCAACGGTTTGGAACGACCGGGGCGGGGCGAGGTCTGCTTCGATGGTGTGCCGGTTGCTTACGATCGAGGGAGTCTGCGCCAGCTGCGTCGTCGTGTCGGTGTGGTCTTTCAGGACCCCGACTCCCAGCTTTTTTCGGCCAGTATCCGCGAGGATGTCTCCTTCGGTCCGATGAATCTCAATCTGTCTCGCGAAGAGGTCGGTCTGCGGGTCGAGGCGGCGCTGGCGGCGGTGAACCTGACGGCGCTGGCCGAGCGCCCCACGCATGCCCTCAGCTTCGGTGAGAAGAAACGGGCCTGCATCGCCGGGGTGCTGGCCATGGAGCCCGAGGTGCTGATCCTCGACGAACCAAATGCCGGACTTGACCCGCCCATGACTGCTGAGTTGCTGTCGCTGCTCGACACGCTGCACCGGCGGAGGGTGACCGTGATTCTGGCCACCCATGATGTCGATTTCGCCTTCGCCTGGGCCGATGACATCTGCGTACTGCAGGAGGGGGCTCTGGCTTTTCACGGCGTGGCAGATGATTATGAGGCGGTTGGTCGCAGCTTTCCAGGCCTGGGGCTGGAGCGTCCCTGGGTGCATGAAGTGTTCGAAGAGCTGCAGCGCAAGGGGAACATCGCCGGCGATCGGCCGCCGCGCTCGAGGGCGGAGCTGTTGGCGCGATTGCGCTGAAATGCATTGACCTTCTTTACGAAATAAATAGTTCCATTTTTACTAAGGAGTGTACCGATGAAGACCGCAATTCTGTTGATGGGGCACGGCTCGCGGGTCGCCGAAGCCAATAACGCCCTGTATGCCATCGCCGAGATGGTCAAGGCCGAGACCGGCTGCCCGATTGTCGAAGTCTCGTTTCGCGAGCAGCACCCTCCGAACATCCAGGGAGGGATCGACGCCTGCGTCGCCAGAGGTGCTTCGCGCATCCTGCTCATGCCGTACTTCCTGTTCGCCGGTGCTCACGTGCTCGAAGACCTGCCCGCAGAGATGGTGGCTGCCGCCAAGCGCCATCCCGGTCTGGAGATGATGCTCGGCAAGCCGCTCGGCGTGCATCGCAAACTGGCCGAAATCGTCTGCGAGCGCCTCGATACGAGCCTGCAGGCTGCAGGCTGGAAGCTGTAACCGTTGTTCAGAGGAGATTGCCATGAGCGCTTCTGCTGTTATTCTTGACCCGCTGGAGATCGAACGCCGCAGCTTCGAGATTATCGACGCCGAGGTCGGACCGCATGCTTACGACGCCAGCCAGTGGCCGGTGGTGCGACGGATCATCCACACCACCGCCGACTTCGACTTTGCCGGCACCACCTGCTTCGCCCCGGGGGCAGTGGCGGCGGCAGTTGCCGCCCTGCGCAGCGGAGCACCGGTGTTGTGTGACACCAACATGGTCATGGCCGGGGTCAACAAGCCGCGCTTGGCCGCTTTTGGTTCCGCCCTCCATTGTCATGTGGCCGATGCTGAAGTGGCGACGAAGGCTAGCGCTGCCGGGGTGACCCGTTCGATCATGGCTACCCGTAAAGGGGTGGCCGATGGTTGCCGGATTTTTTTGATCGGCAACGCGCCGACTGCGCTGTTCGAACTGCTCGATCTGGTGCGCACCGGCCAGGCCGCTCCGGCGCTGGTGGTCGGGGTGCCGGTCGGATTCGTCGGCGCCGAGGAGTCGAAAGAGGCGCTGCTGGCCTCCGGGCTGCCGTATATCACCTGCCGGGGGCGCAAGGGGGGCTCGGCGATTGCCGCCGCCATCCTCAACGCCCTGATGATTCTCGCCGCCACTTAAGGACTGACGCATGGGTCGAACCCTCCGCCACGGTTACACCACCGGCGCCTGCGCCGCTGCCGCGAGCGCTGGCGCGGCGCGCATGCTGGCCAGCGGTCGGCGTGCCGGACAGGTGACGGTGCAACTGCCGGCTGGCTTCCCGGTCGCCTTTCGTCTGCGTGGCCAGGAATATGATGCGCTGGCCGCGCGCTGTTTTGTCATCAAGGATGCCGGTGACGACCCCGATGTGACCCATGGCGCTGCCATCCACAGCGAAGTTGCCTGGGATGACGAGGCGCTGCCGGGGAGTATCACCCTGGCAGCAGGTGTTGGCGTCGGTCGAATCACCAAGCCCGGCCTGGCGGTCGAACCCGGCCAACCGGCGATCAACCCCGTCCCCCGCGCCATGATCCTCGCCGCCGTGCAGCGCGAACTGCACAAAGTCGGAGAGACGAGGGCGGTAAAGGTCACCCTGAGTATCCCTGATGGCGTGGAGCGGGCTGAGCGGACCCTGAATGCGCGGCTCGGCATCCTCGACGGGCTGTCGATCCTCGGCACGACCGGCGTCGTCAGACCGATCTCGCACCAGGCCTGGAAGGATACCGTCGAGGCTTCACTGGATGTGGCGTTGGCGGCCGGTTGTCGCTGCGTCGTCCTCTCCGGAGGGCGCACCAGTGAGCTGGGGGCGGAGCGCGAACTGGCGCTGGCAGAAGAGGCCTATGTCTTGATGGGTGACCATGTCGCATTTTCTGTTGAAGCCTGCGCCCGGCGCGATCTGCCACAGGTGGTGGTCGCCGTGCAGTTTGCCAAGCTGGTCAAGATCGCCGCCGGGCATCCCTATACCCACGCCCATGCCGCGCAGCTCGATCTGTCCGCTCTGGTTGACTGGGCGCGTAGCGACAGGCTTGACGACCCGATGATCAAACAGCTAGAGTTGGCGCACACCGCCCGCGAAGCGTTTCTGACCAGCGCTCGCCCGCAGCCGCTGGCTGAGATGGTCGCCCGTCGGGCGCTCACTCATCTGGAAAAATTGCTGCCAGGTGGTGAACTGGGTATTCTACTGATCGATTATGCCGGCCGGGTCTGTGCCCGGTTCGGTGTCTTGCCAGCCTGAGGAAGGACGACTGCTATGAAGAGGATTCATGTCATCGGTGCCGGGATAGAAGGGCAGGAGGGTTTCAGCGGCCGCGCCCTGGAACTGGTCCGGCAGGCCGAGGTGCTGGTTGGTAGCGCACGACTGCTCAAGCTCTTTCCCGACTTCAAGGGCAAGACCCTGGCGGTCGGTGCCAATCTCTCCCCGGTGGTCGAATGTCTGCAGCGGGAACAGGGGGCGGTGGTTGTCCTCGCTTCGGGCGACCCGCTCTTCTTCGGCATCGGTCGCTATCTGCTGCGCAATCTCCCCGACGCCGATCTCGAATTCGTGCCGAACGTCAGTTCAGTGCAGTATGCTTTTGCCAAAATCCGTGTCCCCTGGGACGACGCTATCTTCGTCTCGGCCCACGGTCGGGGGTTAGTCGGAGCGCTCGACCAGATCGTGGCCCACGACAAGGTAGCTATCCTCACCGATGAAACCAATACCCCGCAAAAAATCGCCCGGCAACTGATCGAGCGCGGGCGCGATGGCTATGCCGCCTGGCTCTGCGAGAACCTGGGGACAGCGGATGAGGCGATCACCCACACTGATCTCAAGGGGTTGCTTGAACTCAAAGCTGCGCCGCTGAATGTCCTGATCCTGATCAAGGAATACGAAGCGGGCGGTGCCGCCGGAGGGATCGGTCCGTGCCTCGGGATCCCCGACGATGAATTCGCCACGGTCAAAAAGCTTATCACCAAAGAGGAAGTACGGGCGGTGAGTCTGGCCAAGCTGCGCCTGCGTCACGACATGACCCTCTGGGACATCGGCGCCGGCTCAGGTTCGGTCAGCATCGAAGCGGATCACCTGATGCCGAACGGCCAGGTCTTCGCCGTGGAGCGCAATCCGCAGTGCCTGGCTTATCTCAAGGAGAACCTGCGCAAGTTCAATTCGCGCAATGTCACCCTGGTTGAGCAAGAGGCTCCCGCCTGTCTCGATGACCTGCCCGATCCCGACCGGGTCTTCGTCGGTGGCTCCGGTGGTCGCCTCTATCAAATCCTATCCGCAGTCGATGCCCGCCTGGCGACCGGCGGCCGCGTGGTTCTCAACGCCGTGACCCTCGATACGCTGACTGCAGCGACCGAGTTCTTCGAGAACGCCAGTTACGAACTGGAAGTGACTTCAGTCAATATCGCCCGCACCCGGCCGTTGACTGATTACAAGATGTTCGAGGCGTTCAACCCGGTCTTTGTCCTGGCTGCGGTCAAGAGGTAGGGCTTTGGAGTGAGGAGTGAGGAGTGAAAGGGCATGCCGGTTGAACACTTATCCTGTGAATTTTGATAGCGGTTGTCTCGCATGAGTCATGACGTCACGTCCTGTCCCGTCCTCTTTGTCGGCGCTGGCCCCGGTGATCCGGAACTGATAACGGTCAAGGGGCAAAAAGCCCTGCAGCAGGCCGACCTGGTAATCTATGCCGGCTCGTTGGTCAATCCCGAACTCCTCACGCAGCTCAAGCCTGGCGCAACCGCTATCGACAGCGCGCCGCTGACCCTGGAACAGGTTATGGCGGAGATGCTGGCAGCGGTTGGCGCGGGGCAACAGGTGGTGCGCCTGCACACCGGCGACCCGGCTCTTTACGGGGCAATCCAGGAACAGATGGAGTGTCTTGATCAGGCGGGCATCGGCTATGCCGTCATCCCTGGTGTGACTGCCGTCTTCGCCGGCGCGGCGGCGCTCAGGCAGCAGTTAACCCTGCCCGAAGTTTCCCAGACCCTGATCCTGAGCCGCATCGAAGGGCGCACCCCGGTCCCGGCCAACGAACAGCTGCGCAAGGTGGCCGCTGTCGGCGGTACCCTCTGCCTCTATCTGTCGGTCGACCGGATTACCCAGGTGGTCGAAGATCTCCTCGCTGGTGGGGTTTTTACGGTGGCGACTCCAGCTGCAGTCATCTATCGGGCAAGCTGGCCCGACGAGCGCGTGGTCGAAGGGACACTGGCCGATATCGCTGGCAAAGTGGCCGAGGCTGGCATCAGTAGACAAGCCCTGATTCTGGTCGGTGAGGTTCTGGCGGCCCGCAGTTCGGGTGTGCCCAGTCGGTCGAAGCTCTACGACCCTGCTTTTGCCCACGGCTACCGGGATAGCGAGCAGGTTTAAGGCTTGGATAAATTCGAGTTCAGACGGCGAGGGCACATTCTGCTGCGTATCCTGTTCGACCGAGGGTGACCTGTTATGACGCTTGCCATCATCGCCATCACGCCGCGCGGCGCAACCCTTGCCCGACATCTGGCCAGCCATCTCCCTGAATCGACGGTCTGCCTGCCGGACAGATTCCGCGAAGAGGATGGCGCCCGTTACTTCTCTGCTCCACTCTCCGCATTTCTTCCCGAGGCATTCAACAGCTACGGCGGCCTGATCTGTATCATGGCCACCGGCATCGTCGTGCGCCTGCTGGCTTCCTGTCTGCGGAGCAAGGCGGTCGATCCGGCGGTGGTGGTGGTCGACGAAGCCGGACAGTTCGCCATCAGCCTCCTCTCCGGTCACCTCGGTGGCGCCAACGATCTGGCTGATGAGGTCGCAGCAGCCCTTGGCGGCCAGGCGGTGATCACCACGGCCACCGATGTCAATGGTCTGCCGGCCTGGGATGTCTCCGCACGCGATGCAGGCTTGCAGATTGAGCCGCTCAGTCACCTTAAGCGTTTTAACCTGGCGCTGCTCGAAGGACAACCGATCGCCCTGGTTGACCCCCGCCAACGACTTTCCGGCAGTTACGCCGGGTTGCCGCAGGTGGTCTGCTGCCGCACCTTTCTCGAGGCCGAGGAGAGCGGCGCGGGTTCCCACGTTTATGTCACTCACCTTGTCATCCCCTATGCAGAAAGCGAAACCGCGCTGCTCCTGCTCAGGCCGCGCGACCTTTTTCTCGGTATCGGCTGCAACCGCGGCACCGCCGCTGAGGAAATATCGGCGGTGGTGAAGCAGGTCCTGGAGAGCGCTGGCCTGTCACTGCTCAGCCTGCAGGGGGTTGCGACCATTGAGGAGAAGCGTGATGAGGTGGGGCTCAACGAATTTGCCCGTCTCAGTCATCTCAACATTAGCTACTTCACCGCCGACCAGTTGAACGCCGTCACTGTCCCCAGCGCCCCGTCACTCCACGCCCTCAAAGCCGTTGGCGCGCGAGGGGTTTGCGAACCGGCCGCCCTGCTGGCGGCCCAACCCGGTCGCCTGCTGATTCACAAACAGAAGTGCGGCAATGTTACGGTGGCTGTAGCAACCAGCGCTGGTGGTATCTGAGCGTGGGGAACCTCTCCGTCTGTGTCGTGTGTAACCTGCCGAAAGTTTCTCCATGACCGGTCTTGAACTGTTAGGCGCCTTCGCTCTCGACCTCTGGCTCGGCGATCCTCGCCGCCTGCCGCATCCGGTGGTCGGTATTGGCTGGTTGATCACCACTCTCGAGACGCGCCTCTACGGCGCGCCACTGGCTCGGCGTCTCTCGGGATTGCTGCTGGTCGCTGCTGTCCTTTTGGTCACGGGGCTGGCCGGCTGGTTGCTGCTGGCAGTCGCCGCTGCAGCACACCCCTGGCTGGGGAGTCTGGTGGCCATCTGGCTGGCCTGGACCTGCCTGGCTACGCGGGAACTTCACCGCCAGACAGCCGTGGTTGTCGAAGCGCTGACCGACGGCGACCTGGTGGCAGCGCGCGGTGCTCTGGGGATGATTGTCGGTCGCGATACGGCCCAACTCGACGCCCGGGGGATTCTACGCGCTTGCGTCGAGACGGTCGCCGAGAACACCTCCGACGGCATCGTCGCGCCGCTCTTTTATCTGACGCTCGGCGGGCCGGTCGGCGGCTTGCTTTACAAGGCGGCCAACACCATGGATTCGATGGTCGGCTACCGCAATGAGCGTTACCGGGACTTCGGTTGGGCTGCCGCGCGGTTTGATGACCTGCTCAATTGGTTTCCCGCGCGCTTGACCGGCCTGTTGATGGTTGTCGCCAGCTTCATGCTAGGGCTGAACGGCTGGCAGGCCTGGCGCATTATGTGGCGTGATGCGCGGTTGCACGCCAGCCCCAACGCCGGCTTCCCCGAAGCCGCTGCTGCTGGGGCGCTGGGGGTTCAGCTCGGTGGTCCGTCCCGCTATTTCGGCCAGGAGATTGACAAGCCGAAGCTGGGTGACGCCGACCGTCAACTCGATGTGGCACTCTTCGGCAAAATGGTTTACCTTATGTACGCCGTAAGTCTGATGACTCTGGCGCTGGCCGTTGTGGCCATCTATGCAATCCGGGGCTAGGCCCTCCGGGAGACGTAACTTATCAAGGGAGGTCGTTGTGCAAAAGCTGTTTGTCCGTGTTCTCTGTCTGTCTCTGATTCTGCCGACCCTGTTATTGTCTGGCTGTAGTGATTTTGATGAAATGAAGAGCAAGCGGCAACTCAAACAGGCGGAAGCCCTGCTTGAGGAAGGGAGCGAAAGCCAGATCGAGGAGGCATTAAATCAACTGATCACTGCCTATCCCGCGACCCAGTCGGCTGAAACGGCCCGCCGTCACCTGCAGCAACTGCAGACGCAACGCGAAAAGCGCGAGCGTGAGGCTTTTGGCACGATCCTCGACAGTTTTCGCCAGGTCTTAAACGGCTATCGTTCGATGCACGCGCAATACCCGGTTTCACTCGCCGCCCTTGATGCGAGCGGTTATTTTTTTGATTCGTCTTACTTCGAAGAAATAACTCCAGATGGCTATCAGGTCTACCTCTGGCTGTATGAGGATGGCAGCGGCTACCGTGCGTGGTGCGTTGCTGACGAGGGGCCAAGAATTTATGGCATAGAAGCAAAAGGCAGCAAGGCCACGGTCTTTGATCGCGAGGAGCTTATGGAAAAGCTCAGCGTCAGCTTTCAGGAGATTTCCAGGAGTGACAAGTTGGTTA
>Ga0209231_1001056_pt1 | contig 11666 bp, 13 predicted proteins | sample Deesub45470m_DNA_FD_188086 | JGI IMG/M metagenome (GOLD analysis project Ga0209231, IMG submission 188086) | Deep subsurface microbial communities from North Pacific Ocean - 450_OLKR46/470m Metagenome (SPAdes) (version 2) | ecosystem: Environmental > Terrestrial > Deep subsurface > Unclassified ... | reverse complement strand
ATCAATGAACTGGCCACGCTGGTTGATATTGCTCCCCGAGATCGAAAGCGCTTCAAGAAATTGATGGCAGAGAGCCATGATTTTGAGACCTTGCTGATACGCAGTCGCTTAAGCGACGAAGAGGTGGCGCGTTTTGCGGCGCAGCAATATCGTTTTCCGGGTGTTGAAATCAAGGCGCGTTTGTTCCGTGAATATCCTTATGCGGATAAGACAGCCCATCTGCTCGGTTATATCGGCCGTATCAATCAGGCCGATGTTGACCGGCTTGAGGAAAATGACAGAACGTCAAACTATCGCGGCACCGATTACATCGGCAAGACCGGGCTGGAACAATTCTACGAAAACGAATTGCATGGCACGACAGGCATAGAGCAGGTCGAAGTGGATTCGGCGGGCCGTGCCGTGCGCATCCTGTCGCGCAGCGCGCCGGTATCCGGCAATACGCTGGTACTGAGCATTGATGCCAAATTGCAGGAAATCGCCGAGCAGGCTTTCGGGGACTACCGTGGCGCTCTGGTGGCGATTGATCCTGCCAATGGCGAAGTGCTGGCTTTTGTCAGTCGACCGGGTTATGACCCCAGCCTGTTTATAGACGGGATTGATGAGGAAAGCTGGAAAGAGTTGAATGATTCGCCCGACCACCCGCTCAATAATCGCGTGCTGCGCGGGCAATACCCGTCGGGCTCGACAATCAAGCCATTCATGGCACTGGCAGGGCTCTATTACAACACACGCTCGCCTGAGTTCTCCATCAGCGATCCGGGCTTTTACACCCTGCCGGGTAACCGACACCGCTACCGCGACTGGAAAAAGGAAGGGCATGGCACGGTAAACTTGTTCAGGTCTATCGTCGTGTCCTGCGATACCTACTATTACGGCCTCGCGGTGGAGTTGGGGATAGATAATATTTTCAATTATCTGTCAAATTTCGGCTTCGGCAAGAAAACCGGCATCGACCTGCACGGTGAAGTGTCCGGCCTGTTGCCTTCTCAGGAATGGAAGCAGAAACGCTATAAGCAGAAATGGTACACGGGTGACACCGTGTCGGTGGGCATAGGCCAGGGTTACAGTCTGGTGACGCCCTTGCAACTGGCCCACGCGACAGCGACGCTGGCGAATGGCGGTATCGGTCATACACCCCATCTGGTCAGGGAAGTGAGAAATTCAAGCAGCAACAAATCATCTTTGCAGGAAAACAAGCCTGGTCTTGATGTGAAGATAGCGCCGGAACATCTCGATCTGGTTAAACGCGCCATGGTCGCCGTGACGCAGCCCGGTGGTACGGCAGTACAAGCGGCGGCGGGTGCATCCTACGCGATTGCAGGTAAAACCGGCACAGCCCAGGTGATAGGCATGAAGCAGGGCGAAAAATACGATGCCAGCAAGATAAACGAGCGCTATCACGATCACGCTTGGTTCATGGCTTTTGCCCCTGCCGAACAACCCAGAATTGCCGTGGTGGTGCTGGCTGAAAATGGCGGTCATGGCGGCAGTACGGCTGCGCCCATAGCGCGCAAGGTGTTCGATTATTATTTGTTAGGCAAGGTGCCACAGCCGGATGCGCTCCCAGTCGCTAAAGCGATGGGTGCTGCTTCCGGCGTTCCGGAGGTTGAGGAAGAACATGACTAGGCGACAACTTTGGCAACGCTTTATCGTACATCTGGATATGCCGCTGTTGCTCGGGCTGGGACTGCTGATGTCAGCCAGTCTGCTGACCCTGTATAGCGCCGGAAACCATAATTTTGAACGCGTATTGGCACAGGGAGCCAATATCATGGTGGCCATGTGTTGCTTATGGGTGGTCGCCAATTTGCCGTTGCATTATCTAATGCGCACGGCGGTACCGATTTATGTGCTGGGCATGGTATTGCTGATAGGCGTGGCGCTGTTCGGCGATATCAGCCATGGCGCGCGGCGCTGGCTGAATCTCGGGGTGGCGACCATACAGCCGTCCGAATTGATGAAAATCGGCGTGCCGTTGATGATGGCTTGGTATTTCGAGAGACATGAGGCCTCGTTAACCATGAAGAATTACATTGTGGCTGCCTTGTTGCTGCTGATGCCGGTTGCCTTGATTGCGCGCCAGCCGGATCTGGGGACCTCACTGCTGATTTCAGCCAGCGGATTTTATGTGCTGTTTCTGGCGGGATTAAGCTGGCGCGTGATAGGGGGCTTTGCGCTGGCGGGTATCGCCAGTGCGCCGGTGCTGTGGACTATGTTGCACGAATATCAGCGCCATCGGATTCTGATGTTGTTTGACCCCTCGCAGGACGCGCTGGGCAAGGGTTATCACACTATCCAGAGTATGATTGCGGTCGGTTCGGGCGGGCTGTTTGGCAAGGGCTATCTGAATGGTACGCAGTCGCACCTCGACTTCCTGCCGGAGCGCACCACAGACTTTATTTTCGCGGTGTATTCGGAAGAATTTGGCCTGATAGGTAATTTTATTTTATTGGCGATGTATTTCTTCGTGATCGCACGCGGTTTTGTGATTACCGCCAATGCCTCCACCTATTTCACCCGATTGATGGCAGGCTCAATCACGCTGACCTTTGCCACCTATGCCTTCGTCAATATGGGCATGGTCAGCGGTATTCTGCCCGTGGTGGGCGTGCCGCTGCCGCTGGTCAGTTATGGCGGCACATCCATGCTGACCCTGTTGCTGGGTTTTGGTATGCTGATGAGCATACAGACGCACAAAAAACTGGTAAAGAGTTAATAAATTGATTTTTAAGGATAAAATATGATTAAGCGTATCGCAACACTGGCCTCGGTCGCGCTGCTGCTCAGCGCTTGCGGCACGACGCCACAACGCCAGTCGGAAACGCGCGCCACCCCCGCGCCGATAGAAGACCGTTCCACTGCGCAGACGGTCGTGAAGCCGACAGAGGGCAGCGGCGGTTATCTGGCAGGCGATGGCCCCGGAGAGAACATCCCCGCTAATCTCGACGCGATACCCGATGCCGTGCCCGCATCTGAGCCGCTGCATCGCTATGCCAACCGGCCTTATGTTGCACTGAATAAGACGTATACGCCGCAGACCGTAGCGGGCAATTATAAGCAGCGCGGCATCGCTTCATGGTATGGCAAGAAATTCCACGGGCAGCGCACTTCCAGCGGTGAAAAATATGACATGTACGCGATGACGGCCGCCCATCCTACCTTGCCCATTCCCAGCTATGTGCGCGTAACAAATGTCGCTACGCAAAAATCGGTGCTGGTGCGCGTCAATGACAGAGGTCCTTTCCTGCATAATCGCGTGATTGATCTGTCCTACACGGCGGCGCACAAGCTGGGCATTATCAGCAACGGCAGCTCCATGGTGGAAGTCGAGAGCGTTACCGCCGAGAGTAATGCCCGTCCGATAGCTAGAGCGGAAAAAGTGCAAACTGTCGCGCTCGAACCTGCCGCACCGTCCGGCGCGTCTGCCGTAGTCACTTCGGCTAGCAATGTGTTTTTGCAACTGGGTGCCTTCAGCACCCCTCAAGCCGCCGAGCAATTTCTGGCGGAAATGCGCGCCAAACTGGGTGAAGTCGGCAGGCAGTTGTCGCTGTTCACACAAAACAACAAGACCCGTGTTCATATCGGCCCGTATGCCAGCGAGGCGGAAGCGCGCAGCAGCAGAGCCGATTTGCGGGACAAGCTAGGATTCATGCCTGTGGTGAGTCTGCATTAAAGTGGTAAGTGGTGAGTGGTTTAATCGTGAGGCTGTATTTTTAGAATGAGCGACACTGGCAATAAGTTGCGGATCGACAAATGGCTGTGGGCGGCGCGCTTTTACAAGACGCGGTCTTTGGCGCTGCACGCCATTGAAAATGGTCGCGTGTTGATAGACGGGGTGCGTGTCAAACCCGCCAAAACCATTGCGCCGGGCGACAAGATAGTGCTTCATTTCGGACAGGCGCACTTCGATATCGAAGTGCTGGTACTGTCAGACAAACGTGGCCCGGCGCCGGTAGCCCAAAAGTTGTATCGCGAATCTGATGAAAGCATCGCACGCCGGGCGCTGATTGCCGAACAGCACAGGCTGCAACCTGAGGTTGCCAGTTTCAAGTACCGTCCAACCAAACGCGACCGGCGCGAGATCGAGAAATTCAGGCGTGGCGAATAGCGCGCGTGCCGCAAAATGGCGCGGCTATGCCATCAACCTGCTGCTCGTGGTGCTGGTCGTTACAGGCATCCGTCTCTGGCAGCAACGCGACATGGTCGCGGGTGATGCGCCGCAATTGCAGGGCATCACCCTCGCAGGCCAGCCTTACCGTTTGCCAGCGCACCCCGACCATCCTGTGCTGGTGCATTTCTGGGCGAGCTGGTGTCCCGTCTGCCGAGCCGAACAGAGCTCCATTGCCGCCATCGCGCAGGACAACCAGAATGTCATCACGATCGCCATGCAGAGCGGGACGCCGGAACAGGTGGCGGCTTACATGCGCGAACAGGGCATCGCTTTTCCGGTGCTGAACGACCCGGATGGCCACATCGCCCGTGCATGGGGGGTGCATGCGGTGCCGGTCAGTTTCATCATTGCTCCTGACGGCGAGATACGCTTTGTCGAGGTCGGCTATACGACGCAGATAGGGCTGAGATTGCGCATGTGGCTTGCTGGCGTGTAGATTAATTTCAACGCCTCACTAGCCCGCTACCTGTAACACCAGTCCTTTCAGATACGCGCCTTCGGGAAAACTGAGCAGCACCGGATGGTCGGCGCTCGCGTGCAGGTGGTGGACGATTTGCGCGTCCACGCCCGCGTCGAGCGCGGCACCGGCGATGATCTTCTGGAACAGTTCTTCGCTGATGCCGCCGGAACAGGAATAAGTGAACAGCAGACCGCCCGGGCGCAGCAGTTTGAAGCCTAACAGGTTGATGTCTTTGTAGCCGCGTGCGGCTTTTTCAGCGTAGGCGGCGGTGGGGGCGAATTTGGGCGGATCGAGGATAATCATGTCGAAGCTGCGGCCCTGATCGCGCAGCTTGCGCAGTGCAACAAACACATCAGCTTCCTGCCATTCGGCGCGCGATGCATCCAGATTGTTACGACTCAGGTTCTGCTCGGCAATGCGCAGCGAATCGCCCGATGCATCCATGGACAGCACCGATTTTGCGCCACCGCGCAGCGCGTACAGCGAGAAACCGCCGGTGTAGCAGAAGCAGTTGAGCACATCCTTGCCTTCGGCCAGCGTCTCGGTCAGTGCGCGGTTATCGCGCTGGTCGAGATAGAAGCCGGTCTTTTGTCCTGCCGCCACATCTACACCGAAGCGCAGGCCGTGTTCGATGACTGCTACTGCCTCAGGCAAGCTGCCGCGCAGTACGCCGTTGCGCAGTTCCAATCCTTCCAGCGCGCGCGAGTCGGAGTCGGAACGCTCGTAAATGCAGGCCGGATTGCACAGTTGTTGCAGGATATCGGCTATCGTCTCGCGCCAGCGTTCCGCACCGGCGCTGCCGATCTGCATCACCAGCACGTCGCCGTACTGATCCACGATCAGCCCCGCCAGACCGTCGGATTCGGCATGAATCAGGCGCATGCCGCTGCTGTCTTTGTCCAGTTTGAGGCCGCTACGCCCGGCTATTGCGGTGGCTATGCGGCGGCGGAAAAAGTCGCCATCGATAACATCATCTTCGCGCCATGACCAGACCCGTGCGGTGATTTGCGATCCGGCATTGTAGGCGGCCCAGGCGATAAATTTACCGCTGGCATCGCGCACTGCCAGCGTGTCGCCGCTGAGGGGCGCGCCATCGATGCGCTCGACCGCGCCGGAAAACACCCATGGGTGGCGGCGCAGCAACGATTTTTCGCGGCCTTCGCGCAGCAGAATGGCAGCTTGCGCATTCGCATTGCCGTCGCTGGGTTTACCGTGCGGTGCGGCGGGGGCAGGCGCATCGCGCCGGGTGCGCTTGCGGAAATCGCGATTTCCCTGTGAAGCGCGGTGCGGTGTGGACGGTGTGCGTTTGGTGTTTGGCTTTTTGTCTGTCATGGCTTTCTTTTTGCGCGCGGATGCGCGGCATCGTAAATTTTGCTCAAATATTGAAAATCAAGGTGGGTGTAAACCTGGGTGGTAGAAATGCTGGCGTGGCCGAGCATTTCCTGTACGGCACGCAAGTCGCCTGAGGATTGCAGCACATGGGTGGCAAACGAGTGGCGCAACATATGCGGATGTACGCTGCTGCTGATGCCCATTTTTATGCCCCATTGCTTCATGCACAATTGCACTACGCGCGGCGAGATGCGCAGGCCGCGTGTGCCGACAAACAGGGCGGGCTCGCTGGTTTTGGCCAGTTGCGCGCGAACTGCCAGCCAGGATTGCAACGCCTGAATGGCAAAGCTGCCGAGCGGCACGATGCGGGTCTTGCTGCCCTTGCCAGTCACGCGCACGATGCCTTCGGTCAGTTCGAGCTGCTCCGGGTCGAGACTGACGAGTTCAGCCAGCCGCAGGCCGGAGGAATAGAATAGTTCGAACATCGCCTTGTCGCGTATTGCGACAGGGGTGTGGGCAGGCAGATCGACCAGTCGTGTCGCCTCGTCGGGTGACAGCACCTGCGGCAGCGACTTGGGTGATTTGGGTGCGCGCAGTCCGGTGCAGGGGTTGTCGGTAAAGCCGTGGTCGCGCAGCAGATAATTAAAAAATCCGCGCCAGGCTGATAACAGCCGCGCGAGTGAGCGTCCGCCGAGTCCTGAACTGTGCAGTTGCGCGATATAGCGGCGGATATGGTGGATCTTGAGATCGCCCAGCGTGGTGCTGGCGCTTAGCTCGAACAGATGCCCGAGGTCGCGCGCGTAATTCTTAGCGGTCAGTTCGGAATAATGCTTCTCGTTACGCAGCCACGCCAGATAGCCCTGCAAATATTTCTGGTTGGTCCCGGAATGCAGGGCTGGCGTGGCTCTATCCGGCATGGCTAGTGATCGAGATACGGATGCAGCGCACTGCTCACCGCTTCGCCTATGCGCTGCAGGAATACCGTGCCCATTTCCGGGTAGAAGCGTTGCTGATCTTCGGAGGCCAGTACCAGCAGGCCGACAGAGACGCTGCCCGCATGCAGTGGCAGGTAGGCAAACGAGTGCAGTTGTGCGGCACTTTCTCCAAACCAGTTTGCGGTTTCATGCACGGCCTGATGCAGGCAAACCGGTTGCGACTGTGCATCGGTGAATACCAGCACTTCCATGCTGGGCGGGTTGACCTGCCACAGATTCAACACAGTATGCGGCACGGCAAAAATGTCGCGTAACAGATGCGGAATCATTTCCTGCAAGGTGGCCAGATCGCGCGCGGCGAACAGCGCGCTGGTGAATTCATGCACCTTGTGTTGCAGCGCATCGTTCTCTTTGGCAAAGGTCATCAGGTCATGCAGTTTTTTCTCCAGCACTTTGTTTTTTTCGCGCAGGGTGAACAACTGCCGTTCGCTCAGGGATATCGTGCGGCCTCCATGCGGGTGCGGTAGTGTGATTTGCGCGAGCACATCGATATGTTCTTCAAAGAATTCCGGGGTGTTCAGCAAATAGTGTGCAACGTCTTCTGATTTCATTAACATTCCTTATAAATTTATTTCGCCTGAGAATACGCTGATCGCAGGCCCTGTCATCAATACCGGTGCATCTTCGCTGTTCCAGGTAATCGTCAGGGTTCCGCCATGTGTGGCAACAGTGACCGGGCTGTCCAGCAGGTTGCGCCGGATACCGGAGACGGCGGCTGCACAGGCACCGGTTCCGCAGGAAAGCGTTTCTCCCGAGCCGCGCTCATACACGCGCAGTCGTATGTGCTGCCTGTCCATGATCTGCATGAAACCGGCATTGACGCGTTTCGGGAAGCGCGGGTGATGTTCGATCAGTGGCCCTAGTGTTGCAACCGGCGTGGATTCGACATCATCAACGACTTGTACGGCATGTGGATTGCCCATGGATACGACGCTGACCATTAGCGTTTCGCCTGCCACCAGTAAGGCCTCGCTCTGCTCGCCCGTGCCATCCGTGAAGGGAATGCGTTCCGGCGCAAACACGGGTGTGCCCATGTCCACCGTCACATGTCCGTCTTCTTCCAGACGCGGCCTGATTAAACCGCTGTGTGTCTCAACGACGATTTCAGGCTTGCTGGTCAGTTTTTGCTCATGCACGAAACGCACGAAGCAGCGCGCGCCATTGCCGCATTGTTCCACCTCGCCACCATCCGCATTGAAGATGCGATAGCGAAAATCTGCGCTCGCATCATGTGCTTTTTCGACCAGTAATATCTGGTCGCAACCCACGCCGAAATGCCGGTCAGCCAGCATGCGCAGCTGTTCCGTGCTGAGCGAAATGCGCTGACGTATGCCGTCCAGCATGACAAAATCATTGCCTGCACCGTGCATTTTGGTGAACTTCAGTAGCATTGTGAAACCCTCATGTGTTTATTGGTTGCGTAATTGTTCATGCCGGAAACATTCCGTGGTGTGGTCATTGACCATGCCGGTCGCCTGCATCAGCGCATAACAAATCGTCGTTCCGACAAATTTGAAGCCGCGACGCCGCAATTCGCGGCTCATTGCGTCCGACTCGGGCGTGTTTGCAGGCACGTCGGCCTGAGTGCGCCATACATTTTGCCTGGGATGGCCTTCAACAAACTGCCAGATAAATTCTGCAAAGCTAGCGAATTCCTTCTGAATGTGAAGAAATTGTTGCGCGTTGCCAACAGCCGATTGTACCTTCAGGCGGTTGCGCACAATACCCGGGTTTTGCAGCAGCGATTCTATTTTATTCGCGTCATAGGCCGCAATGCGTGTGGCATCAAAATTATCGAAGGCGGCACGATAATTCTCGCGCTTGCGCAAAATGGTGATCCAGCTCAGCCCAGCTTGCGCGCCTTCCAAAAGCAGAAATTCAAACAGGCGCTGATCGTCATGGAGCGGCACGCCCCATTCGCAATCATGGTAGTGCTGATACAATGTGTCCTCACCCGCCCATGCACAACGCGTCGGTTCTTTTTTGTAGGGATTCATAGCGCGCAAATCAGGGCTTTTGTTCACGATACTGCACGCCGTCACGCCACAGGCAGCGATCCATGACCACCGTGATGCCAGCCATTTGAGCGCGCAGTGCCGCCGCTTCGTGAATAATGCCTTCCTGCAGCCAGAGACGTTTGATACCTAGTCTGATGCAGCTCTCCACAATGGCAGGCACATGTTCCGCAGCACGAAAGACATTCACGATGTCCGGCAACTCGGGGAGGCTTTCCAGGTCGGCATAAGCTTGTTCGCCCAGCACTGTATCCACCATCGGGCGCACTGGAATAATGCGATAGCCCAGCTTTTGCAAGCCGTGCGCCACCCGGAAGCTGGGGCGTGATCCATTGGGCGACAGCCCGACCACCGCGATGGTGCGTATCTGCTGTAACAGTCGGTCGATTTTTTCTGTATCTGGATTGGTAAACATCATGAGGTAAAAAGCCCGTTCGGGCCGCAACGATAACATTATTGTGCGCACTTGCCGCCATGATCAAAAGCGCGCATGGACGAACACACCAAAAACCGCTATGCTGCGCACACTTTTGAACGCTGTTTCACCGTGTGTTCAGTTCTGGTTTCACTTCATCATAGTTTTCCTGAAGCGCCCGTAGCTCAGATGGATAGAGTACAGCCCTCCGAAGGCTGGGGTCGCACGTTCGAATCGTGTCGGGCGCACCAAATTTTTCCCTGGCAATTTCAGGCGTAACAATTTGTTTTAAATGAGAATTTTGGCAGATACGCAAGGTTGACCTGTGTTTGCCGAGATGTCTTATATTTCCTGCTGTGACTACCCTGTGACTATTCTGTGACTAAACCCAGTGGCTTTGTCTACTTCGCGCGACGCAATCCAGGTAAAGCAGAGGTTGTGTTTTGTGCGGATGACGAAGGTAACTTGACGCTGGTGTAGCGCATACAATCTGGCGAAGTGCAGGTAGGCCCGATCAATGACGACGATGGTGCCAGCGGGAAGCGGGATCGCGTCGAGTAGATTGACATCGTGAACCTTGCCGGTGGTAATGGACAGAAACACAGGGATTGAACCGCGCAGATCAATGATGGTGTGCGCTTTGACGGCGGCCTTGGTTGAACGAAATTCCGCCCAGGGGAACAGCGTCAGGCACAGATCGATGGTGGTCGAATCCATGGCGTAGAGCGGTTCTTTGAGTCCTAGGCTAGGCCGATGTCCTCGTCCCGGTACAGTTCGAGCGCTATGGAGATCAAACGATGGCCGAGTGCCTCGAACATCCGCCAGTCGCGCCGTTCGTTGGCATCGGCCAGTGTGGAACGGGATACTTTGCTGCGGATACCGATATGGTAAAGCTTGCTCTTCTGAGAATTGAGACAGGCAACCAAATCGCGCAAGCCATCGCGCAGTTGTGCATAGGCCATGCAGATGAACTGGCTCCATGCGGAGAAATGCTTGATGCCGTGGTTGGCGGCAAAGCGCTCGGTCAGATACTCGAAATGATTGAACGGCACGAAGTCCAGCAATTGTGCGAAAACTGTTTTGCCACGATTCATGCCGCCGCTCCGCCTGCCGAGTAAAGGGCAAACGATACGGTTTTTTTAACCAGAGGCGATTCCAATAGGATTTGAAATCGTCGGAATGCAAAAACGGGCTGAAAGCCGCGCCAATAAAGGGCTACAGCGAAATGAACTTAAAATCTACCGGACAGTAGTGAGTCGATAACCAATAATGCTAAATGGGGAGCTGTAATTGTTATTTACAAGCTACACTATGTAAATGTAATATACAGGCTCAGGTCTGTATGTTGAATTTACAGTCTGCAGTTTGTGTTGTTGCAGAATAATTCACGGAGGTGAAAGTGAACTATCCCATTAAAACGCTTAGTCAGCTTCCTTTGCTTCTCAAGGGATTCCGCAAGAAGCGCGGAGTCACTCAGGCAATCATGGCCGAAAAGCTGGGAATCACTCAGCAAAGTTATGCCTATTTTGAGGCGAATCCAGCGACAGCGACGCTAGACAGGCTTTTCATGGTGCTACGCCTATTGGGCGTCGAAATCACTTTGGAGCAGGCCACTTCCGTGACAAGCAACCATGATCGTGAGCTTCTTAATCGCATCCCGACCGTTAAAGCTCAAGCTCAGGAAAAGAGTAAAGCCGCTGGCGCAGTAGCTACAAAAAAGGCAAAGACGGCAGCAGATATAAAGCCGGACCGCATTATTTCCAGCGCACAGAATAAGGAGCATTGGTAATCATGGGGCGTCGCTCAACTACACAAAAGTTGAATATCTGGATGAACGGTATTCCGGTGGGATATTGGGAGACCTCACGACATGGCGAACGACTTGGCTATTTCGATGAGTGGCTCACAGATGAACAAGCTCGCCCTTTATCTTTATCGCTGCCATTCTTGCCGGGCAATGTGCCCTACCAAGGCCAGTTCGTTACTGACTATTTCGACAATCTTTTGCCCGACAACGATGCCATTCGCCGTCGTTTAGCTCAGCGCCACCAGGCGGGGGGTGTTGATGCCTTTCAACTGTTGGCAAAGCTGGGGCGCGACTGCGTGGGTGCAATACAGCTTCTTCCTGAAGATGAAATGCCTTCGGATGTGTTTGAAATCAGGGGGAACGAGTTGAGCGTAGACGAGATTGCTCAACGACTACGCAATACCACGTCAATTCAAGCATTGGGGCAGCATAATCATAATGATGATCTACGACTTTCCATTGCGGGCG
>Ga0209231_1001055_pt1 | contig 11667 bp, 12 predicted proteins | sample Deesub45470m_DNA_FD_188086 | JGI IMG/M metagenome (GOLD analysis project Ga0209231, IMG submission 188086) | Deep subsurface microbial communities from North Pacific Ocean - 450_OLKR46/470m Metagenome (SPAdes) (version 2) | ecosystem: Environmental > Terrestrial > Deep subsurface > Unclassified ... | reverse complement strand
ATTTACCGAAAATGTATTTGCTCAAGCACGATACAATATCGGTTTGTCGGATATTTACAAAAATGAAGGGACTGATAAAGTTTCCAATGCAGTATTGTCATTTTCTTTAGGATATAAATTTTAATACTTGAAACTGAATTAAAAACGGAAGCCTACGCTTCCGTTTTTTTTTGTTAAATTTTTATAATACTTTTATCTTATGAAAATTTTAATCCTAAACGGCCCTAACCTAAACCTGCTTGGCAGACGTGAACCTTTAGTTTACGGAAATATAACCTTTGATCAATTTTTTGAAAGTTTGAAAAAAAAATATGCGGATGTGGAATTGCACTATTTCCAGAGCAATGTAGAAGGCGAAATCATAAATAAATTGCACGAAGTTGGCTTTGGTTTCGACGGCATTATTTTAAATGCAGGCGCTTATACGCACACTTCAATTGCCATTGGCGACGCCATAAAAGGCATTGAAACTCCGGTAATTGAAGTCCATATCTCCAATGTTTATGCGCGTGAGGAATTTCGCCACGTTTCCTATATAGCGCCCAATGCAAAAGGAATTATAGCCGGTTTCGGACTCCAAAGTTACGAGTTGGCCTTAGAAAGTTTTATCTAAAATTTGGGCCTGCCTGCCTTTTTGGTAGGCGTTACCCTATTGTTGAACGAATAATTAAAAATTGATAATTAAAATGTCCAGCCGTAATATTCCAAAACGTTTTAAATTACTTTATTTTTAGCGTTCTTTGCGTATTTTCCTTGCGTCTTTGCGGTTAAAAAAACAATTATTTTTAAGGTTAGCTCACACTCTTTACAATTGACAATTAAAATGAATAATTTCAAATAGTTAACTCATAATAACCAAAGCCGATTAAAACGTATAATATTTCTGGCAGAAGTTTTAAACTTTTCGGTTTTTTATAGGTCTAACAACATTATAAAGCGATTAATCCAAAGATATTTTGACCGGTGAAGGCGAATTCATAAAAAATTTATTGAGCAATAAAGAGCGTGATAAAGCCTTTAAGAAATTATTGGATCTTTATCAGGAACGCTTGTATTGGCATATCAGAAAGCTGGTGATTACGCACGAAAACGCTGATGATGTGCTTCAAAACACTTTTTTAAGAATTTATAAAAGCCTTCCAAATTTTCAGCAAAAAAGCACGCTGCATACCTGGATGTACCGCATAGCCTACAATGAATCGCTGCGGTTTTTAGAAGAAGCTAAAAAAAAGAACCATTCCTCACTGGATGATGTCAGCCATAAATATTTAAATAATTTAGTGGATGATGCATTTTTTGAAGGCGATGAAATTCAATTAAAACTGCAGCGAATTTTATCAGAATTGCCCGAAAGAGAACGGCAAATATTTCAAATGAAGTATTATGACGATCTAAAATTTCGTGAAATGGAAGAGATTCTAGGAATAAAAGAAGGCACTTTAAAGTCTGCTTATTACAACACCGTCAAACATATTGAAAAAAATATGCTGGCTGTTGAACTATTTTCAAAAAACAAGGTCTAACTATAGGTTATGAAGAAATTAAACAATCATATTATGGATTCAAAATCAAAAACAGACGAGCAAATTTCTTTTGACAGGAAAATGAAAGAAATGCATTCATCAGCATTGGGTCTTAAAACGCCTGAAAATTATTTTTCTGCATCTAAAATGGAAATATTGGAAAAGGTTTCAAACCAAAAAGAGAAAAGGTTTTACCTCTTTTCAAGAAAAAGAATTATTTGGGCTGCAGCGGCATCCATCGCCATAATTTTTGCAGTATCCGTTTTTAAGCCGAATGTGTTTCCGTCATTTAACAATGTTCCCGAAATTGTTTCAGATACCGTTGAACTCTTTCAAAACAACAATTTAGCGCAAGGAGAATTTAAGGAGGATGATATTTTAATAACTTCCCTTTTTGTTCCGGACAATGAAATTGATGAATTTGTGAATAATTATGTGTTAGAAGAATTGGTTTATGATGAAGTGATGCCTAATTAGCGTTGGTTTTTCAACATTTTAAACTATTTTGAAATGGTTGGGTCTAAACTTTAGAACGTTCATTAAAAAATATAAATATTAATTTAAAAATTAAAAAGATGAAATCAATTAAAATAATCGCGTTGGCAGTATTTGTGTTGCTGGTTGGAATTTCAAGCGCAGAAGCGCAACAAAACCAAAACAGGGGCAAAAATATGAACAGAGCCGCTGTGGAAACAATGACATCTGAACAAAAACAGTTGATTCAGGAACAAAGAGACAGAATCAAAGAAAAAAGAGAATTGTTCAGAGCAAGTCTTACCGAATCTCAATTGGCTATTTTTGACAACAATGATTTAACCCGCCAGGAACGTCACGATGCTTTAATGAAATCCCTGACTGAAACACAAAAAGCATTGATGCAAGAACACAGATTAAGTGTACAAGAAAGCAAACAAGCGTTTAGAAATTCGATGACTGCTGAACAACGCCAGCAAATTCGCAGCAGAATGCAAATGAACAGAGAAACACAAGGCAGCGGTGAAATGAGAGAAACTGTTAGAGAGCAAAGAAGACAGCGAATGCACAATAATGGAGGCAATTAATTAATAAATAGTTGATCTAAAAGTGGTTGGGGAAACTCAGCCACTTTTTAATTTATTTCAAAATGAAACGAGCATAACAAATTTTGATACACGAAGGAATGATTAATAACAAGCAGCAGCTGTTACCGCTAAAAAATAAAATTTAAACAGATGAAAAAATACATCACTTTATTATGGTTGTTTTCCGGACTTACTTTCGCATATTCACAAGAACCCACAAAAGAAAAGGAAATAAACGATTTAATAGAGGAGCTTTTTATGGAAGATGACATCATCAATGAATTGGCGGCATCAGTTAAAAATTATCAATTTTTATACATTTCAACAACTTATAACAGTGACACCTATTTTTCAGGACGCGACATAGGCATTGATCAATACAATTTGACTCCACAAATTACATATGTACATTCTAACGGAATATTTGCCGGCTTGTCTGGGATTTATTACAGTGAATTTGTTCCGAAATGGGACGTAACCACTGCAACTGTTGGTTTTGGCAGAAATATTGGAAAAGACAAACTTTTTAAGTATTCCGTAGCTTATTCAAGATATTTTTATGCCAATGATATTGATAATATTTTCACAAATACCTTTAATGTTGGTTTTGGCGTTCGAAATAAAAAGAGAACGGTGGGCACGCATTTATCGGGATCCTTCTTATTTGGTGAGGAACAATCGTTTGAAATAGCCTCCAGAAGTTTTGTGGATGTTAATTTGCTGAAAACGAAAAATACAAGCTTAAAGTTTAAACCGCAATTAAATATCATCGCCGGAAAACAAACCATTGAACTGGCAAGGATTGTCAGTCAAAACGGACAATTGGTAACTGAGTATACAGAAAATGATGTGTTTGATTTGATAAATACCCAAATAAATCTGCCATTGATTTATAGCACAAAATCATTTGACTTTGAAGCGGGTTATAACATCAATTTTCCCAATGCCATCGGTGATGAATCAAATCTTAAAAATACCGGATTTTTTAATTTATCTATAGGGTATTTGATTGATTTATAATAAAATTAGTATTTTAAATCATTGTTGTCCGGTTAAATTTTTCAGAAAAAACAGGTCGCCCCGATGGGGCTTTAAACCTGACTTTTTACAATATTCTACAAACATTTCGCTCCTACGGAGCTGTTTTTAGTCCCATCGGGACGACCTGCTTGTAGAAAATAGTTTTTCATTAAAAACAAGCCCCATCGGGGCGACCTGTTTGTTAAGTCCCATTTAGATTGAGATTTATAAAATGCAATGAGTTTTTATCGGACAATAATGATTTTAAATGTGTCTTAACAATTTCTAAAATTTCTCAAAAACACCCAATCCGAATAAAGCAAAATCATATTTTACAGGATCATTTTTGTCCATTATTCGCAAACTGGCATCCAATGCTGCCAAAGCTTTGGCATCGTTTTGTTTTCTGGTTAAAAGTCCAAGTTTGCGGGCTACATTCCCCGAATGAACGTCGAGCGGACAAGAGAGCTGGGCGGGTGAGAGGCTGTTCCAAATTCCGAAATCCACCCCTGTATGGTCATTTCTCACCATCCATCTTAAAAACATATTAATCCTTTTTGCTGCTGAATTATTTAACGGATCGGAAATATGCTTTTTCGTTCTTTGTGCGTGCGGAATTTCAAAAAATATTTTCTTGAACTCATAAATGGCTGTTTGTGTGGAATTGGAAGTCGCGTTTTTAGAAAACACATTTTCCATTCCGTCGTGATTTTTGTAAATATGCTGCAACGCAGTGATAAAATATTTAAAATCATCGACATTAAAAGTCCGGTGCACAAAATGTTCGATGTTATCCAAATGATGCGCCTTGTGGTTCATCACAAAATCGTACGGCGAATTGCCCAGCAAATCCATCATTGTAAAGGCATTTTTGATAATGGATTTTCGGTTTCCCCAAGCAATGGTAGCGGTTAAAAAGGCTGAAATTTCTATGTCTTCCTTCAATGAAAATTGATGCGGAATTTGAATGGGATCGCTGTCAATAAACGTTGGATTGTTATATTGGATCACTTTTTCGTCCAAAAATTCTTTGAGCTCGGTTTTATTCAAGGTGAATTATTTTTTCAATTTCAGGAATGATTTCTGAAGGGTTTGTTTTAAAATCGAACCAATGAATGGTTTCATCTTTTTTATTCCAGGTCACTTGCCTTTTCGCAAATCTCCGTGTGTTTTTTTTAATTTCTTCAATGGCGGATTCCAAGGTGTATTTTCCGTCGAAATAATCGAAAAATTCCCGGTAACCAACCGTTTGCAAGGCATTCAGTTCTTTATGCGGATAAAGCGTTTTGGCTTCTTCCAGCAAGCCTTCTTCCAGCATTAAATCAACTCTTTGGTTGATGCGGTTGTACATTATTTCCCTATCGGCGGTCAGGCCAATTTTTATCGGAATAAAATTTCGTTTGGTTTTATTTTTATTTTTGAATGAAGAATAGGGTTTTCCGGTTCCTATGCAAATTTCCAATGCCCTGATTAATCGGTGCGGATTTTCAATTTCAATGGCTTGATAAGATTCCGGATCGAAATCTTTTAACTGATTTTGAAGAATTTCAAGTTCTCCGTTTTCAATTTGTGAATTTAATCTTTTTCTGATTTCAGGATCGATTTCGGGGAAATCGTCAAAACCTTCAAGTACGGCGTTGGTGTACAATCCGCTACCGCCAACCATCACAACAATATTATTTTTTAAAAATAATGTGTCTAATATTTTAAGCGCATCTTTTTCAAATTGTCCAACATTATATTCATCAAAAATCGAAATATTTTGAATAAAATGATGCGGAACAGCAGCCAATTCTTCATCAGAAGGAACCGCGGTGCCAATGTTCATTTCTTTGAAAAACTGGCGCGAATCGCACGAAATAATTTCTGTATTGAAATGCTGCGCCAACTGAATGCTCAAGGCCGTTTTGCCAATGGCAGTGGCGCCAATCACCGTGATTAAATAGTTATTCATAAATAATTTTATTCACATTCTAGTAAAAGTACTTTAAAATGAATTACAGCTATTAATTATTTAAAACCTGATTAGTTTTTCAACGGTATTTTTTTGAAGGTATTGTTTGATAATTGTCCTGTTATGGGCGGAATTTTCCATTGGAGAAATCATACATCTCAAAATTTCAATGTTATTTAACTGATAACCTAAATTAGTGAAACAAAACCCTTTAAGTTCGTTACCTTCAATTAATACTACCGATTTTTCGCCCAAATTTCTTCCTTTGTCAACCACCACCATATTGGCGTTGCTGAATGAAATTTGCACAAATTTATTTTTGGCGGTTGTATTATATTTTGGCTGATTGACCTTTAATTCTTCGGCATATTTAAGTGCTGCAATCAATTGGTTTCCGGTTTCTTCGTAACTGACAGAAACTACATCGGACTGTAACAAGATGGCTCTTTTTGAGGTTCTTAAAAACAGTTGATTTACCGCTTTTTTAATGCTTTTTCCTTTACCGATATAAAGAATGTTGGTGCTGCTGTGAATATAAAAAACGCCAGTTTTTGATGGCAATTCTTCAATCATAGACATCAGTTTAGGCGCCAATGATCTGCTGTTTTCTTTAACTGCGGCCTCTTTCAGGATTTCCTTATATGAATCTTTGTTCAATAAAAGTTTAAAAAGCAGTACCGTTGCAAGTGCATCCCCATCGGCTCTGTGCCGTCCTGATAACGGAATTCCAAGTGTTTTGCATAAATTTCCCAGCTTATAGGAATTGAGATCCGGAATTAATTTTTGGCTTAATTCAACGGTGCACAATGTTTTTCGTTCGAACTCAAATCCCAATCTTCTGAACTCGGTGGTTAAAATTCTGTTGTCAAAACTTGCGTTATGGGCCACTAAAACACAACCTTCAGTAATTTCAACAATGCGTTTTGCAATCTCGTAAAATTTAGGTGCATTTTTTAGCATTCCGGAATTTATGCCGGTCAGGTTGACCACAAATGGCTGAATTTCCCTCTCAGGATTTACCAAACTTATAAATTGATCAACAATTTGATGCCCGTCAAATTTATAAATGGCAATTTCCGTAATGCCTTCTTCATTATATTTTCCGCCTGTGGTTTCTATGTCGAGTATTGCGTACATTAATTATAATTTCGTAATCCAAAAATGGCGCTTCCAACCCTAATCATCGTGCTGCCTTCTTCAATGGCAATTTCATAGTCGCCGCTCATTCCCATTGATAAAATGGCCGGATTTACATTAAACGATTTGTATTTTTGAAGTGAATCAAAAAAATATTTTAAGGACTTAAATTCACCGCGAATAATTTCCTGACCATCCGTAAAACTTGCCATTCCCATCAATCCTGCAATGTTTATGTTTTTCAGACTTTTTAATTCTTCTGATTTTAACAATTTCTCTGCCTCAGCAAATGACAATCCGAATTTGGTTGCTTCACTGGCTATTTTAATTTCCAACAAGCAATTGATACTTCGGTTGTGTTTAAGCGCCTGTTTGTTTATTTCCTGAAGCGTTTTAAAACTGTCAACGCCGTGGATTAAATGCACAAAATGCGCCATATATTTCACTTTGTTGCTTTGTAAATGGCCAATCATATGCCACTCAATATCTTTAGGCAAGATATCAAACTTTTCGACCATTTCCTGAATTTTATTTTCACCAAAAGCCCTTTGCCCAGCCTGATATGCTTCCAAAACAGAAGCTGCAGGCTGGGTTTTAGAAACCGCGATTAGCGTAACATTTTCAGGGATAGTTCTTGTAATGTTATTTAAATTATTTTTTATGCTCACCAAATTAATTTAATTTATTGATCACCAATCCCGAACGTAATTTTGGCTCAAACCAAGTTACTTTTGGGGGCATAATATTTCCGGTATCGGCAATATTCATCAATTGATTCATACTTACAGGAAATAAAGCAAATGCCACAGCCATTTCACCGCTGTCAACGCGTTTGCTCAATTCTGATAAACCTCTTATTCCGCCCACAAAATCAATTCGTGTATCGGTTCTTAAATTGATGATATTTAAAATTGGTTCCAGAATATATTTTGACAACACGCTCACATCTAAACTGTCGATGGGATTGTCATCATTATAAGTTGGTTTTTTGGCAGTCAAGCCATACCATTTTCCGCCTAAATACATCGAGAAATCGTGTAATTTTTCCGGTTTTACAATGGAATCGCTAATTTGTGTAATGCCAAAATTTGCATCAATTTTTTCCAAAAATTCTGTAGTATTTAATCCATTTAAATCTTTAACAACGCGATTGTAATCAATGATTTGCAATTGGTTATCCGGGAAATGCACCGCCATAAAATAATTATAAGGCTCATTACCGGTATGATTTGGGTTTTGAGCACCAAATTCAGCGCTCATTCCCGCTGCAGCGGCCGTTCTGTGATGACCATCGGCCACATACGTGCAAGGAACTTTTTCTATGAAAAGTTTTTCCAACGTTTTATTGACTTTAGCATCTTCAATCACCCAAAAATGATGTCCAAAACCATCTTCCGAAGTAAAATCATAGATAGGATTTTTAGTTGTCACAATATCATTAACAATTGCATCAATTTCAGGAACAGCGCGATAGGTAAAAAATACAGGCTCAATGTTTGCAATTAAGATTCTTGAGAGTACTTTACGGTCTTCTTCTTTGTCGGGACGCGTTAATTCGTGCTTTTTTATATTTCCATCCAAATAATCTTGGCAAGAAGCAGCGCCAACAATACCATATTGTGTTTTATTGTTCATGGTTTGTGCGTAAATATAATAATGATCTTCAGTATCTTGAACTAAAAAGCCCTTTTCCTGAAAAGCTTCAAAATTATCTTTGGCTCTTGTGTACACTTTTTCTTCGTGCGGATCTGTGCCTTTGTTAAATTCAATTTCGGCACGTGTAATGTGTAATAATGATGCATTTTTGCCAACAACCATATTGGTGGCTTCTTCAGAATTCATAACATCATAGGGTAAACAAGCGACTTCCTCAACCATATTTTTAGGGGGGCGAAGTCCTTTAAAGGGTTTTATAATTGCCATTCGTTATTTATTGGTTTTAAAAAATTCGATAATTTGTGAAGCCAATTCAGATCCAATTCTATCCTGTGCTTCAGCTGTTGCCGCGCCAATATGAGGCGTAAGCGATAGATTTGCATTCATTAACAATTGAATTTCCGGGGTTGGTTCTTTTTCAAACACATCAAGCGCCGCGCCGGCAATTTTTCCGCTTTCAATGGCTTTCACCAAAGCAACTTCATCAAGAACACCGCCGCGTGCCGCATTCACAATAAAAGCGCCATTTTTCATCATATCAAACTCTTTTTTTGAAATCACATATTCTTTTTGTGCAGGAACGTGGATGGTTATAAAATCAGCCTGTTTTAAAACTTCTTCTTTGCTGATGGTTTTTATGTTGAAAAACACCGCTTGATGATCAAAAAATTCCAATTCTAAGGTTGCTGCTTCTAAAAATGGATCAAAAGCCACTACTTTCATTCCCAATCCCAAAGCAACTTTAGCCGTTGCTTGTCCAATTCGTCCAAAACCAAGTACACCAAGTGTTTTTCCTCTTAATTCAATTCCTTTCGCATACGATTTTTTTAAATCGTTGAATTTAGAATCCCCAACCAACGGCATATTTCGATTAGATTCGTGTAAAAAACGAACCAAGCCAAATAAATGCGCAAAAACAAGTTCAGCCACAGAATGTGACGATGCTGCTGGCGTATTTATGACCATTATTCCTTTTTCACGTGCATATTCAACATCGATATTGTCCATTCCAACGCCGCCACGGCCAATAATTTTAAGGGTAGGGCAGTTGTCAATAATGTCTTTTCTGACTTTGGTGGCGCTTCTTACAAGCAACACGGAAACTTTATTTTTATTCAGATAATCTAACAGTTGTTCTTGGGCTACAGTGGTTAAATCCACTTCAAATCCAGCTTTTTCAAGTCCTACAATGCCGCTTTTGTCCAATCCGTCATTCGCTAATACCTTCATTTTATCTATTTTTATTAATTTATGCTAATTGTTTTTCAAGTTGTTTCATTTCATCAACCAAAACCTGTACGCTTTCTATTGGCAAGGCATTGTACATACTTGCGCGGTAACCGCCAACAGATCTGTGGCCTTTAAGTCCGCTAATTCCTGCTGCATTCCAAAGTTTGTCGAATGCTTCTTTATTTGCCTCATCAACCAAGTTAAAAGTAGCGTTCATCAATGAACGATCTTCTTTTTCAGCATAACCTTTAAAAAGTGGATTTCTGTCAATTTCAGCGTATATCAATGCCGCTTTTGCTTCATTCAGTTTTTCAACAGCAGAAATTCCGCCTAAATTTTTCAGCCATTCCAAGGTTAACATCGAAACATAAACGGCGAACACAGAAGGCGTATTAAACATACTTTCCTTTGCAATATGAACCTGATAATCCAATATTGACGGAATTTTTCTTCCCGATTTTCCTAAAACCGCATCTTTTATCACAATCAATGTGGTTCCCGCAGGTCCCATATTTTTTTGTGCGCCTGCATAAATAATGTCAAACTGGCTAAAATCTAACTGACGTGAGAAAATATCGGAACTCATATCGCAAATTAACGGACTATTTGTTTTTGGAAACGATTTTAACTGCGTTCCGTAAATGGTATTGTTTGAAGTGCAATGGAAATAATCTGCATCCGCAGGAATTGAATAATTTTTTGGGATAAAGTTATAGCCTTTTTCTTTTGATGAAGCAACCACTTCAACATTGCCCAAAATTTTTGCTTCTTTAATGGCATTTGAACTCCAGGTGCCTGTGTCTAAATAAGCTGCTTTTCCGTCAACTTTTAAAAGGTTGTAAGGAACTCTTAAAAATTCCAGACTAGCACCGCCTTGCAAAAATACTACAGAGTATCCGTCAGGCAGGTTTAATAATTCTTTCACTAAGTTGCAGGCGTTATCCATCACATCGACAAAATCTTTGCTTCTGTGTGAAACTTCAATTAAAGATAAATCAAGACCGTTGAAATTTAATAAAGCATCTGCCGCTTTTTTAATAACTTCTTGCGGTAATATTGATGGACCTGCACTAAAATTATGTTTTTTCATTTGGCGTAAAATATAAAATTTATGAACGCAAATTTCGGGAAAAAAGACGGAGCAAACCTTATAAAAATTAAAAAATGTGTTAGATATTTAACAAAAATTGGAAAGTGTCAATGCCATCGGCGTAGTCCTCTAATTTTGGATGCTGCGTTTGTCCGAATTTTACAAAATTTAAATCGTTTTCGTTGCAAACGATACACTGAATGACTTCTTTATCAGCATCCAATTTTTTCAATAAATTTTCAAAGGAATCGTAAAATTCATAAAAAAGTGTGGCGATGGGAGATGCGTAACTCGGATCTTCTTTTAACATCACAAAGCCATTGTCCTTAATATTGAACAAACTCATTAAATAAATGGCTTTGTTATAATCGTAGTTGTTTTCGTATTTTTTAACATTTATGATTTCATTGTACTTAAACAACGCATTAAAAAGCAGGTCGAAGTTGTAATTTACAGGAACAAAAATTTTGGAAACGCTCCTGCATCCCAAACCAAAATATTGAAAAATATCTTCGCCTAAAGCCTCAAGTTCCTGTTTGGTTTCATTACCGGTAATAATGGCTGCAGAATTTTTGCTGTTTCTGATGATGGCAGGATATTTCCCGAAATAATATTCAAAATAGCGCTTGGTATTGTTGCTTCCGGTAGCAATTACAGCATCAAAATTAGCCAATTTTTTTTCTGTAAAAGCGATTTTATTTTTAAAATACGGATGGTAATATTCCAAAAACTTAGCAATTAAAGGCAAAAAATGTTTATCGTTTGAAGAAAGTTTCACCAAGGCATTGTTGCCGCTTAATAATACCGTTAAAAAATCGTGAAAGCCAACCAAAGGAATTTTCCCTGCCATAATAATGGCAATATTTTTAGGCGCTAAATTTTCATCAATTTTATAGAGTGAAGTCCACTTTTCCAAATTTTCAATGGTCAGCGCTTCGCTCCAGCTTTCAAAAGCTTTTAAAACATTTTCCTGGGTAAACCAACCGTTAAATTCTG
>Ga0209231_1001054_pt1 | contig 11669 bp, 15 predicted proteins | sample Deesub45470m_DNA_FD_188086 | JGI IMG/M metagenome (GOLD analysis project Ga0209231, IMG submission 188086) | Deep subsurface microbial communities from North Pacific Ocean - 450_OLKR46/470m Metagenome (SPAdes) (version 2) | ecosystem: Environmental > Terrestrial > Deep subsurface > Unclassified ... | reverse complement strand
ATTAAAATTAGAACAAATTAAATTTTCCCTTTGGGGAATAAAAAGGGACTTATGTATCAAATAGAAGAACCAACATATTTTTTATACTTAGCAATTATTCCTGTAATATTTGTGATGTTTTTGGTTGTTTTGTGGTGGAAAAAGAGAACACAAAAGAAATTTGCGGATTTAAATTTAATTGAAAAATTAAGTCCGGAAAAATCAATATTTAAATCGTTTTTAAAAATTATTGTAGTTTGCCTAGCTTTGGCTTTTTTAATTATTTCATTGGCAAACCCTAAAATGGGAACGAAATTAGAAACGATAAAACGACAAGGTGTTGATATTGTTTTTGCTTTGGATGTTTCGGCAAGTATGTTGGCAGAAGACATTGCTCCAAGTAGATTGGAAAAGGCAAAACAAATCATTACTAAAATTATTGACAATTTAGGAAGTGATAGAGTAGGGATCATTATTTATGCAGGAAATTCGTACCCACTACTTCCAATTACAACAGATCTTGCAGCTGCAAAAATGTTTTTGCAAAACGCACATCCTAATATGGTTTCTAGCCAAGGAACAGCAATTAATGAAGCGATTGATAGAGCTATAACCTATTACGATAATGACGAACAAACCAATCGGTTTTTATTTATTGTATCAGATGGTGAGGATCATGAAGAAAATGCATTGGAATTAGCGAAACAAGCACAAAAAGAGAAAATAAAAATTTATGCTATTGGGGTTGGTACTGAAAATGGGGCTCCAATTCCTTTAAAAGATGATGATGGAGTTATTGGCTATAAAAAAGATAACAATGGTGAAGTGGTTATAACCAAAATGAATGAAAAAGTATTGGAAGACATTGCTTATGAAGGAAAAGGGAAATACATTAATGGAAATAAAACACAGGAAACCATTAATATTATTGAAGATTTACTTTTAAAAGCTGAAAAAAGTGAGTTTGAAACTAAACAATTTTCAGATTATAAAGACCAGTTTCAATGGTTTATAGGTTTTGGCTTATTATTTTTAATGATAGATGTTTTACTGCTTGAAAAGAAAACAAAATGGGTTCAAAAATTAAATTTATTTAATGAAACGAGCATTACAAATTTTGACAAACAGAGGAATGATTAATAGCGAACCTACCTGCCGGCAGGCAGGCAGCAATCTGTTACCGCTAAAAAATAAAATTTAAACAGATGAAAAAAAATAGTATCATCATCGTTTTTTTATGTTTTACAACATTGATTTTTTCTCAGCAAAAAGCTCCGAAAGAATTAGAGCGTGAGGCCAGAAAAGACATTAGAGAGGGAAATAAACTGTACAATCAATTAAAATTTGAGGATGCTGAAGTAGCTTATAAAAAAGCAATTGCTAACAATCCCAAGTACCCAAAAGCATCCTATAATTTAGGAAATACCATGTATCAACAAAATAGGTTTAAAGAAGCAGTTTCTCAGTATGAATTTGTAGAAAAAATAGTGGAAGGCAAACCTAGTAAGGCTGAAACATATCATAATATGGGTAATTCTTTTATGAAAGAAAAACAGTACGACAAAGCAGTTGAAGCGTATAAAAATTCGATGAGAAACAACTCAAAAGATGATGAAACCCGCTACAATTTAGCATTGGCTCAAGAGCTTTTAAAGAATCAACAAGACAAAGACAATAAGGAAGATAAAAAAGATAACAAAGACGATAAAAATAAAGATCAAAAGGATAAAAAAGAAGGAGATGACGAAAAGAAGGATGATAAAAACGAAGATAAGGATAAGGGAAAAGATAAAGAAGACCCAAAAAGTGACGAGAAGAAAAATGAAGATAAAAATAAAGAAAATCAACCTCCACGTCAAAATCAATTATCACCAGAACAAATGAAACAATTGTTAGACGCTATGAATAATGAAGAAAATAAAACACAGCAAAAGTTAAATGCTCAAAAAGCGAAAGGCAAAAAAATAAAACAAGAAAAAGACTGGTAATAATGAAAATGGTAAAGTTTTACATACTCACTATTTTAATAGTTGCAACTCAGGGGCTATACGCTCAAATAGAGTTTTTAACTTCAGTAAGTAAAAACAATTTGGGTGTAAATCAACGATTTAGACTTGAATTTACTGTAAACAAACAAGGTGCAGATAATTTTCAACCACCATCATTTCATAAATTTAAAGTTGTTGGCGGGCCAAGTTCTTCCATCAGTCAATCTTGGATAAATGGTAAAGCAAGCTACTCGCAATCTTATATTTATATTCTTGAACCAAAAAGCATAGGTGAATTTACTATTGAACCAGCAACCATTGAGTATAACAATGAAATTGTAAAATCCAATGCTGTTAAAGTTACTGTTTCGGAAGCGGTTGAAGTTCCAAAAGACCCAAATAATCCACTTTTTATTGCAGAACAAAATATTCATTTGGTAGCGGAGGTCTCTAATTTAAATCCTTATGTAGGTGAAGGTATCTATGTTGTTTATAAACTCTTTGTAAGTGAAAATATAAGTGTTAATGATTGGCGTGTCAGTGAGGCACCAGAGTACAATGGTTTTTGGAATCAGGATATTGAAGTGAAAGATCTTGATGTAAAAAAAGGAAAGTATAATGGTGAAGATTATCGTTATTTAGTTCTTAAAAAAGCCATTTTAATTCCTCAAAGAGATGGAAAATTGGAAATTGAACCTATAAAAATGGATTTTTCTGTAGGAATTCCTACTGGTAGAGGCGATTTCTTCGGAAATATGATTACCAGAAACATTAATTATTCAACGGAATCAGCTTCAAGAATTGTTACTATTAAACCATTACCAGAAGCTGGAAAACCAATCGGTTTTTCAGGTGCAGTTGGTGAATTCGATTTTACAGTAAAAGCTACTAAAAATGATTTAAAGGCAAATGAAGCTGCACAAATAATAGTTGAAGTATCTGGTAGTGGAAATTTAAAGCTATTTGAAATTCCTAAAATTGTTACCCCTCCAGAGTTAGAATCTTATACACCCGAACATAACGAACAAGTTGTGACTTCATTAAATGGTTTAAGAGGAAGTGTTTCAGATGCCTATACTGTTGTTCCACAATACAAAGGGAAATATAAAATTCCAGAAGTGTCATTTTCATATTTTAATCCTAAAGATAAAAAGTACAATACCATAAAAGTTGACGCGATTTTTGTTGAAGTTAAGGAAGGAAAGGATCTGCCAAATTCTACGAATGAAAACGTTGTGTCTAATAAAAAACAAGTAGTTGAGACCAATAATAATTTTAGATATATTGCACTTAACACAACTTTTGACACAAAACAAAAAGAAGATTTTTTTAAATCAACTAACTTTTATTTATTGCTTTTATTACCATTTTTAGCTATTCCGATAGGTATTATTATTGGCAAAAAACGTGCTGATCGTGCAAGCGATGTATTTGGAAATAAAATTAGAAAAGCGGACAGGATGGCTCGTAAATATTTGTCTGAAGCAAAAAAACAATTAGGAAAAAAAGAAGCATTTTATATCGCTTTAGAAAAAGCATTGCATAATTTCTTAAAAGCAAAACTGTATATAGAAACATCCGATATTTCAAAAGAAAAAATTTCTGAAATTTTATACAATAAAGGAGTTGATAACTTAACAATTGAAGCTTTTTTAGAGGTATTAAACGACTGCGATTTTGCGCGTTTCACACCAACTACAAATGTGATGATGAAACAGGAATATGAGAAAGCCGTAAATGTAATTACCAAAATTGACAAGCAATTGTAACATGAAAAAACTAATTTTTAGCATATTAATTCTTAGTAGTTTGTTTTTGAAAGCTCAAACAGCAGAAAGAGATTTTTCAATGGCAAATAAATGGTATAAAAATGGCAATTATTCAAAAGCAATTGAATTGTATTTAGGAATTGAGAAACAAGGATTAGCTTCAGACGATTTATATTTTAATTTAGGAAATTGTTATTACAAGCTAAATAAAGTTGCGCCAACCATTTTTTATTATGAAAAAGCGTTAAAAATGAATCCAATGCATGAAGATGCAGCATTTAATTTAACGTTTGCAAAAAGAATGACTATTGATGTAATAGAAGAATTGCCAAAAACCTTTTTACAACGCTTTTCAGAAAATGTGATACAAAAATTAACGTATGATTCTTGGGCGCTTTTTGCTGTTATCGCATCGTTTTCTGCTACTATTTTGTTTTTGCTTTACCATTTCTCGTTTTCATCTAAAAAGAAGTTATTTTACTTTAATACTTCCATATTTGCTGTTTTTGTTTTGGTTATATGTGTTGTTTTTGCTTTTCAAAATTACACAACGGTTAAAAATAACAGAACAGCTATTGTTTTTAAAACAGCATCAGAAATTAAAAATGCTCCTTCTTCAAACAGTGACACTGCGTTTAAACTTCATGAAGGCACTAAAGTTAGAGTGTTAGACCAGCTAGATAATTGGAGAAAAATTAAAATAGCTGACGGAAAAGTAGGTTGGATTAATGAAGGAGATTTAAAAGAAATTTAATTAGAAAAAAGAGTCTGCACTTTTTCTTTCAATTCATCTCCGTGAATATTTACAGCAATAATTTTTCCAGTTTCATCAATTAAAAAATTGGTTGGTAAAGCGGTAATACCAAATTCTTTAGAAATAGGTGTATTAAATCCATCAAGTGTAGAAACTTCTGTCCATATTCGATTGTCTTTTTCAATGGCTTTCAGCCAATTTTCACGCTTTGAATCTAAAGAAATTCCATAAATTTCAAACCCTTTAGTATTATAATTTGAATATAAATCGTTAAGTAAAGCGCTTTCGGTTCTGCAAGGCGGACACCAACTTGCCCAAAAATCTACTAAAGTATATTTCCCCTTTTTTGCATTTAACTGAATTTCTTCATTTACTTTATTGGGCATTTTAATTGACGGAATAAAACTTCCGATACTGGTTTTTTCAATTAAGGAGAGTTTGTTTCTCATTTTTTTTGTGATTTCAAGGTTTGGATGTTTCATTTCAAAATCAGCAACCAATTCTTGAAAAAAAGACAAATTATTTTCACCATTCCAACGAATAGAAGTTGGGTAGATTGCAATAGATGTTCCCATTTTTTCTTTAATAAAATGAGTCAATTCAGCTAGGTGTTTTTTGTAATTTTCAACCTCAAGTTCTCTCATTTCAGCTATTTCACTTTCATTTTCAAGTGTTTTAATTTTAGTCCGAACCGATTTTACCAATCGGTTTAACGATTCATTTCTGAAGTCTTCATAATCGTTTAAAAGTTGAGTATCTACAGAACCAGAAACAACTATTTCTTCAATGGAATTACCGTTTATAAAAATATGCTGGTTATAATCAATAGCTAATAGGATTGTTTTTTTAGCATCAAAAGTGAGTTCATAAATGTTAGGCTCTAAAAAATAGATTGAATTAAATTCACCTTTTTTGTTCACTTTTAAGGAATCAATAAAAGTTGTTTTATGAGTTTGAATATCGTCTATTCTTGAAAGCAAGATATAATTAGTTGTAAGAGTTGGAATTTTTCCTGAAACTGTAAATGAATTTACATCTTTTGAAGTACAATTATTGAAAAGAAAAATTGTTAATAGGAAAATTAGAAAGAAAGGTTTTTTAAACTGCATAATTTTAATAAGTTTTAGGTGTTTTGACGAATAAATAAGGATTTCTTAACAAATAAATTAATTAGATTGTGTTATTTCTGACTTTTCATCAATTATTTTAATAAAACTTGGGAAAAGTGAAGGAGCTAATTTTTTTACTGGCTCATATAAAATGGCGTTTTCTTTTTGTTCGTCTGGAAAAAATGGAATATTAGTATTTAGTTTGCTGAATACTAATAAAATAACGCTTAAAATAAGTGCTACTTTTAGCAATCCAAAAAGGCCTCCAAATAATTTATTTACCAAACCTAATGAAGCAAAATCAGCAATTTTCGTGAATATTTTCCCAACCAAAGCTATAGAAATAACAATTACGGCAAAAGTAATTGCAAATGAAATGATAGTAACATATTTTTCATCCCAAGAAACTTTGTCCGCCAGATAATTACCAACAAAATAAGAAAAATGAATGGCTCCATAAACTCCTGCAATTAATGCAACCAGTGAAGCAATTTCTACAAATAAACCTTTAAAAAACCCTCTTATAAAACCAAAGAGTAAAAGGGCTGAAATTATAATATCAAAAGTATTCATCCAGTAGTTTTTGTAAATATACATGAATCGATTTGTATATTTGCACACTAACTAAAATTTTCAAATGGCAAGAGATCAAAAATTAAAAGAAGACTATGAACAAATACTCGATATTTTAGCAACAAAATTTGGCGAAGGTGAGTCTTTAAACTTAGATGCAATTATTTATTTAATTGGTGTACAGGAATTGGGAAAAGGAGCTATAACGTTTCAAAAAGATGATAAAGTAAATTTAATGCACATTGCAATTTGCAGATTATTAGAACCTTTTGGTTATTATGAATTCGATTATTTTGATAGTGAAGGCTGGCCTCATTATACTGTTATAGAAGAATTACCATCTTTAAAATCGGGTGAACAAACGGTGCTTATAAAAGAAGCAATTGTGCTCTATTTTAAGTCGAATGAGCTTATTTAAAGTGAGTTCAATAACAGAATTAAATTAACTATAGAAAATCAACAAATAAAATGTTGTTGCTTATTAATACATCACCTCGAGCGCAGTTGAGAGGTTAATTTATGATGAAAACGGAAGGTCTCGACTGCGCTACCATTGACGTCTTCATTAATTAATTGACAATCATCATGTTAGATGTAACTCTAATCCAAGTTCTCTAGCCATTCTTTTTACAGAACGTTGCTTGTTTAGGAGCATTTTTTCTTGATATTTTTTTATACCATTTTCTACATATTCCAATCCTTTTACAAATAATTTCCAATACAGCTCTGCTAATTTTCTTGCTACTGCTTTTATAGCAACAAGTCCACCTTTTTTAGCTCGTATTTTTCTACCAAATGCTCCTAAGGCAACATGTTTGCTATTTAATAAACTTACTGCAGCTTGCTTAAATATCAATCCGGCTTTAGGTGTTCCTTTAGCTTTATAATTACGGTTTCTTTTACCTGAATTATGCTGTTTTGGTGCCAGCCCCAACCAAGAAGTAAAATGTTTTTCTGATTGCCATTTTTCTAAGTCTCTGATAGTAATTGCATCCAACTATAATCAGTAATTCCAGGTAAGACTGTCGCATCTTTTCCTTTAAATATATCTATTAAATGGCCTCCCATGTCTTCGATATTGGGTTTGTGGTGTCGAATAGCCTTTCTTGATTTGTTGAGTTTAAGTTGGTTTGATTCATCTTTTGACATCTTCTTTAAAACCTGCTCTAACCTAATATCGCAGTTCGCAATTTGTTCTTGATAAAAATCATAGCATTTTACAGCTTGTTCTAAACTAAATAAAGAGGATGCACTATAATGTCCGTTTAATGATTTTACAACCACTGCTGCTTTTGTTTTTAAAATTCTAGAATCACAGAATAACGCAAGCTTTTCTGCATCTCGTTCGCCTGATAATATCGCACGAATAATACGCATACCACTTGCTCCATGAATTTGACTAATAACCTCTTTTAAACGAATATTCATTAAAATCAAAGACTTTTGCATGTGATTGATATGCATCGAGCTACTTCGAATATGATCTTCTCGTAAGTGTTGATAAGCTCGTAGTTCTTGTACTAGATTGTCTGGAATAAAACATCTGTTCAATAAACCTTAACTATGTAGTTGTTGTATCCATTGACAATCATTTACATCAGTCTTTCTTCCTGGAACTTGTTTTGTGCTTCTGCCATCTACCAACCAAACATCTAAGTCTTTACTAAGTAAAATATCATAGAGAATTACCCAGTAAACTCCCGTAGCTTCCATAGCTACTGTCTCTATGTTGGCAACAAGCTGATTTCAAATCCTAAGATAAATTTAACTTAGATATTTAATTAGATTTCGTATTTTTGATTAAAAGTTAATACGTATGAATTTAGAAACTAGAAAATTATCGTTTATTCAAGAATTTCTCAGATTACAAAATGAGGAAATAGTTAGCGGATTAGAAAATTTTTTGAGAAAAAGAAAAATTGAAATGCTTGAAAATAATTTCAAACCAATGAGTCTTGAACAATTTAATAAAGAGATTGACCAAGCATTAGACGATTCTAAAAATGAGAGAATAATAAAAGCAAGTGATCTAAAAGACAAAATCCAAAAATGGAGTTAATCGTTTATTGGACACAAATTGCAGAGGACAAACTTGATGATATTTTTAATTACTATAAATTAAAAGCGAGTTTGAATGTTGCCCAAAATTTGGTTAATGGAATTGTTGACACGACAATTGACTTGAATAAAAATCCACAAATTGGTCAAAAAGAAATATTATTAAAAGATAGATTTCAAAAATTCAGATACTTAATTTATAAAAATTACAAGATAATTTATTGGATTAATGAGAATAAAAATAGAATTGAAATTGCAAATGTTTTTGACTGTAGACAAAATCCAGATAAATTAACAGATACCAAATAAAAAGCCAGTTGCCAACACCTCATAAAATTTATGCTCACATTTGAACTAAATACAAACTGATAAACATTCAACAATAGATTTGCTACGGCGGAAAAATCTCCGATTTTCCAGTCGCACAAATCTTATAAAATCCCGTTGTGACTTAATAAATAACCACCCAACAGTTCCATATCCTCAGTAAAAGTATCAAAACTTCTAACTGGTTCGTTTTCAACACTGACAAATAGCTTTTTAGCTCCAATATCTATGCCTGCTACATGTTTTCTTATTTTTTTCATCTTAAAATGGTTTTAGAACCAAATTGTCTTCAAAAATACTTAGCTTGAAAGACTACCATACGGACATCAATTATATAATTGAGTACCAAATTCGCTTACTGTTTTTTGAAAAATCATACTCGAATACAGGTATAAAACACTATTCTTGTTCCGATTATTTTACAATTTGGTAGTGTTAATACCAAATTTACGTCATTATCTCCGCTTGATGAAATTTTTATCTGATGCCTCGACATGACAATAATGGTCTTTACCAAAATATAGTAAGGATTTATATCGAACTCACGTTATTTTAGGTAACTGCCAATTTTCGAATCATTATGGAAAGTAATTTAGGGAAAAAGCGTTTGGTGTAAACACCCAATTTTTCTTTAAATCCGCCAATATAAACTTCTTGTTTTTCATTTTTTACGGCCTTCAATAATAATTTTGCAAAAACTTCACTTGTTAAACCGTTTTTGGTTGCCGAATCCATTTTTTGTAAAGGAGTACCATCACCCGTTAAAGCATTTATAGATACGTTGGTTTGTACAAAACCTGGACAAGCTAATGTTACTTTAATATTGTTTTTAAAAACTTCAGCTCGTAAACTATCAAAAAAGCCATGCAATGCATGTTTTGAAGCTGAATATGAGGAACGAAGTGGCGTTCCAATTTTTCCTACAATACTAGTAGTAACAACAAAATGGCCACTATTATTTTCAATAAAATGAGGTAATATCGCTTTTGTTAATGCAACAGTTCCTAAATAATTAATAGCCATAATGCGTTTATCAACTTCAATTGAAGTGTCTTTTGCTAGAGAACGCTGACTGATACCTCCATTGTTAAAAAGAATATCAACTTTTCCAAAAAAAGCTATAGCCTCCTCTGCTTTTGAGATTAAACTGGTGTAATTCTCCAAATCAAGCGGTAAAATATTTACCAATTCGGGATTTTCACATTCGTTTTTTACCTTATTTAATTCAGCTTCATTTCTGGAAGAAAGAATGAGTTTGGCTTGTTGTTTTGAAAGCTCAATAGCTAAAGATTTTCCAATTCCTGATGAAGCACCGGTAATCCAAACAATTTTATTTGTAAAATTCATGATTGTTGTGTTATGCAAAAAATAAAAATAGTTACTTTTGGTTTGATTCTTGAACAAATCTTTAAAAAAATGAATATGCTTAAAAAACTTTTATTCGCAATCGTATTAATTTCTTTTACAATTCAAAGTCAAACTTACGTGAAAGGGAGCTTAAAACCAATTAATGAAAAATACAAATGGGTTATTTTGTATCAATTAAAAGGGGCAAAACAATTGTATGTTGCAAATGTTGATGTTGTAAATGGGAATTTTAAAATCGATTTTCCTGAAAAAGCCACACCTGGAATGTACCGTTTAGCATATGATTTGGAAAATAGAGGTTTTGTAGATTTTATTTACAACAATGAAAATATAGAATTAGAATTTAATCCGTTGAATCCATCGGGAACAGTACATATTTTAACTTCGGAAGAAAATAAAACATATCAATTGTATGAAGTAGAATCAAGTATCATAAAGCATCATTTAGATTCATTGCAAATGTCAGTTTTTAGTATAGAAGATGCTCAAAAAGAAACTTTAAATGGAATTTACACAAAAACAGCTAGTTATTATAAAGATTTTCAAAACTATTATGAAAAAAAATCAACAGGGAAATTAGCAAACCATTTTATAAAATCAAGCTATAAATATTATGCAGAAAATTTGATTCAGACACCTCAAGAATATTTAAATAGTGAAAAACAACATTATTTTGATTTTATAAATTTTGAGGATAATGAGTTGATGAATTCAACCTTTATAAGCAGGAAAATAGTTGATTATGTTTTTTATTTAAACGGTTCAGATGATGTTCAGGTTCAAGATGTTTTATATAAAAGAGCCGTGCAAGATGTGATGCTTAAAATTGGTAAAAATGAGCAGTTAAAAGGAGAACTTTTAATAACGTTGCTGTACACTTTTGCGCAAATTGAAAATAGTAATTTAGTTGATTTTATGACAACTAGCTACAGTGATAAATTTAATGAAACAATTTTAAAAGATATAAAATCTAAAATGAAACTGGCAGTTGGTAGCATAGCGCCAGACTTTTCATGGGAAGAAAAAGGAGTTACCAAAAAGTTATCCGAACTTACTATTTCAGAAAAATACGTGTTGGTTTTTTGGAGTACAAGTTGTTCTCATTGCTTGGTAGAAGTGCCTCAATTATATGAATTTATAAAAGATTTTAATGATGTTCATGTAATTGCATTTGCCTTAGAAAACGATGAAATAGACTTTAACATTCACACGAAGGATTTTACAAAATTTACGAATATTTTGGGTTTAGAAAAATGGCAAAATAAAATTGCAAGAATGTATGAAATTATCTCAACGCCAACGTATTTTATATTAGATAAAAATAAAAGAATTATCGTAAAGCCTGAGCATTTTAATGATGTTAAAGCTTATTTTGAAAATTAGAAATGTAAAAAGGCATCTTCTAAATGTTCAATAGTGCATTTTTCTTGATTCTTTAGAATGGCGATAATATCAAACCGAACTTCAACATCTAAATTTTTTGAGATTACATATTCGTTGATGGCTTCAACCAATAATTTAATTTTCTTTTGATTCACAAAATCTTGAGGATTTCCAAAATAATTGTTGGAACGTGTTTTTACTTCAACAACTGCCAAAACTTCATTTTTTAAAGCAATAATATCAACTTCCGCTTTTTTAAATCGCCAATTGCATTCTAAAATTTTATAACCATTTTTTTGAAGAAATTCAATAGCAATTTCTTCACCTTTGTTTCCTAATTCGTTATGTGTTGCCATATGTT
>Ga0209231_1001053_pt1 | contig 11686 bp, 14 predicted proteins | sample Deesub45470m_DNA_FD_188086 | JGI IMG/M metagenome (GOLD analysis project Ga0209231, IMG submission 188086) | Deep subsurface microbial communities from North Pacific Ocean - 450_OLKR46/470m Metagenome (SPAdes) (version 2) | ecosystem: Environmental > Terrestrial > Deep subsurface > Unclassified ... | reverse complement strand
GACGGCAGCGTGATCGACACTGTTTTCAAGCGCAGCGAGATTCCTCGGGCAGCCAGGAGCTTCTGTTCGGCCTCGGCTCCCTGTTGGCTGAAGAAAGATCCGGCGAATGCGTCATATCCGCCTGCGGCGTTCTTGAGAATAAAGCCACTTCTGCGAACGTTTTTCAAAGGTTCAAGCGCCTGTTGTGCTGACGACAAATCCTCGTATTCACCGATAAACAAGCGAACGACTTCCCGCTCCTGCTTGAAGCCATCCATCACCACCGGGACAAAACCTCCCCGTTCAATCTTCTTCTTCACCGACTCAATCTCTGAAGCAAGGTACTCACCGATTTTCAACGCGTAGGAAACGTGGCCTGTTTTTATCGCAGACCCAGGATTGTTCACAACCAGATTCGCCGGTTCAGCAGCGCGGGCAGATACAGCCGCTTCTACCTTGGGCGATTTTCCCTCCGAAGTGGCGGGTGTTGCCGGCGCCTCACGCGGTACGACTATGTCAACAACAGGCGCCTCAAGCCCGACGGCAGCCGCCTTGTCGTCAGGTAGAATGGTAGGGACTCCTCCACCGGTGACCTGATCCGGTCGAGTCGTATCGATACGAATATTCTGCCGTTCGAGCAGTACACCGATGTCTTTCCAGAGCCTGGCCACCAGGTAGGCGAAGTTTTCTATGGCATTCAGCTCCAGGTTCCTGGCGTAGATAAGATCATTTTCGGCGTCAAGCAAATCTTTGACCGAAGAAGTCCCCAGACGGCGGTTTTTCTGGTATTGGGTGACTCGCTGTTCTGCCAGGAGTTTGGATTTGTTGGTCGCCTGCATCTGCAGACGTGCCGAAACCAGTGAACGGTTGTCTTCCCGGATCGCATCCTGAACTTTCCATTCGGCCGCGGCAATCTGGCTTCTTATTTGTTCGGTGCGAAGCATGTTCCGACGATATTCGCTTTCGGCCAGATCATTACCAAGCGGGAAACCGATACGCATACCGACTGACCAGTATTCCCCCTTGCCATCCTTGATCTGGTCGACGGTGTCGCCAAAGCCACCATCTTGTGCATATCCCCGGTAGCCACCAGTGGCGGTCAGGGCGAGGTCTGGCCACAAGTTGCGTTTTGAGACCTTTTCCTGCAACGCGTTGGACTCCAACGCGATGCGTAGCTCCCTTAGTTCTGGGCTCTGTTCGAGAGCCAGCGCGATCGACTGTTCCTCGGTTTCTACCGGTTCTTCTCTGGAGGGAGGATCAAGTGGCACGATATGGGTCTTCTTTTCAAGTCCGATCAGGTAGCGCAGGCTGGCCTCTTTGCTGCTGACCTGCCGCGTTGCCTCGATAAATTCCGTCTGGCGTTGGCTCAGGGCATACTCCGTATTCGAAAGTTCGATCGCGGCATTGTCATCTTTGGTCTTGATCTCTTCCAGGAGTTGTTGCGCCGAAGACAATGCGAGCTGTCGCGATTCGAGCAACTGGTACAAGACATAGAGACGATTGTATTCACTGATCACAGAGAAGACAGTATTGATCACATCACCCCTGAAGGACTCAAGCGAACCTGCGAGAGAATATTTGTCTTGGGAGATGCCGAGCTCGGTGGCTTCCTTACCGGCGCTCTTAAGCAGTGGCTGATAGAAGGTGATACCGATCGCTGAAGACCAGTCAGTGTAATCATACAGGGGATCCGAGATTGCGCTGGTTGGCACGGTCAGGGCTGTAAGTGAAAGGCTACCGCCGGTTGAAAGCTTCTGGGCGACACCGACAACGCTCGAGATGTCCTCGGTCCCGTAGTCCTGCCCAGCCGCATTGGTCTGCGCATAATTAACGGATGCGCTCAGGTACGGATTGTAGATTGCCCTGCTCGCCTCAACGTTGGTTTCCGCCAGCGAAGAATCGAGCGCCCGCACCCGCAGGTCGATATTGTTTCGGATCGCCATGGCGATCGCGGCTTGCCTCGACAGCCTGATGGTTTCTGTTTCGCCCAGGCAGACACCGTTGGCGACAAACAGCAAAGGGGCCATAATTATTAAGAACACTGCAGACGGCCAAATAAGTTGTTTTTTCATCAGACTTATCCTTAGGCTAAAGTAGAGTGTTTACCAGCAAGGTCCATTCTTAAAACCAGAGGCGATACAGTGTCTGCCTTAAACCGTTGAGGTGTCTCTCGGGTTCAAGCAATTTTGATCAGCATAATCTTCGGTTTATTGGGTCTATTGAGTGATCAATTATACCATGGGCGTAACTTTTGTCATTGATTCCCATGCCGCCTGGGCCGAGATTGAGGACACGCAAAAGGGACACCCTATTTTGAGTGTCCCTTGATCACGTATTGATTATTGCCCTTTGCGTGCTAACCTTTCGACGGATGTCGAAAGGACCCTTGCGGTCCAACTCTACTGAGGAGTCACTTCAATGCGCGGAATTTTCATCTTTACCTCACTGATCATGGCCGTGGCACTGGTCTTTTCCCAGGCAAAGGCGGAGCCAAATATGCGCCCCGGACAATGGGAAATTACCTCCACGATGGAAATGCCGGGGATGGCTTTCAGCATGCCCGACATAAAGTCCAAGCAATGTATTACCAGGGAAGACCTTGTCCCGAAGAACGAGGAACAGGACAAGGAGTGCAAAATGCAGGAGATCAAGGTATCCGGTGACACGGTAACCTGGACAGTCAAGTGCGACTCTCCCGGCGAAAAAATGCTCAGCAAAGGCAAGATCGTTTACCACGGCGACACCTTTGAAGGGGCGGTTATCACCACAAGCGACCAGATGCCCTTAGGCATGAGACAGAAAATGGCCGGCAAAAGACTCGGTGGCTGCAAGTAGCAAGCAGCGACCGAAAACCAACAAGAAAGATGAACCTGCTCACTCTAAATCAGAAACAGACTCCCGCTCCTGCATCAGTTTCATCTCTTCGGAAATGATCATTTCGAGTTTTTCAATCAAAGCTTTTATTTCCTTTTCTTTCACGGACTGAGAAAAACCCATATTAATCATTATTTCGCATAGATCCTTCAAGCGCACGATGCTGTCTACCATAATATATCCATCACTTTCCCGAGTTATGAATTCTCGATTAAAGAAGCTACTGTTTACAGATAAATAAATTTTACCACAATTTCACCTGCCTGGAGTTGAGATGGCTCGTTTCCAGTCGTGAGTTTTAAGAGACCCAGGCTCCGTTGTTCACCATTCACAAATACCAGGGGCTCAGTTCGGGATTGGCGCAGTTGTCAGGGCGCTGCTGTTGCATGACGCGCCGGATGTTGGCGCTGAGGCGGGCGGCGATTTCATCATTTCTCAGTTGCGAGGGCCAGACAGCACGCTCAGGCTGCTTTTGGGCCCTCGCTTCCGGGCAAGACGAATCAACAGCAGTATCCCGATCAACAGGCAGGCCGCAGCCACAAAAGGCACAAACACTGCCAGCAGCGTCATCACCACCGCCCCGCCCAACTCCAGCAAGGCAATTACCAGATTCCCGAGGCCGCCGGTCAAGAGAGTTGAGCTGCCACGGGCCAGCACACTGCCTGCCTGCACCAGACCAGCAGCACCGCCACCAGCAATGATAGCCAACGACCACTGAAGTAATGGCGAGACGTCTCCGAGCTGGGATGCCATAAGCAAGGTTCCGGCGATAACTGCTGCCGGTGTGGTGATCGCATCCATGATGTGATCAATGAATGGAACCGAATAGGCGCCGATTTCTATGACTGTGGCCAGAGCGAGAGCCAGGAGCGCCGGATTGCTGCCAAGCCAGATAAATTCAGGGGAAAGATGCAGGTAGCCGGCATGGGCGGCGATGCTTGCGCCAAGCAGGGGAACAAAGACCCTGAAGCCACAGGCGGCACTCAAGCCGATGCCGATAAACACCACGGTTAACAGTTCCAGAGGCTGAGGCTCCATAACTTCACTCCGGATATACGGGGACACTTAAAAGGGACACTTGATTTTAAGTGTCCCTGGCTCGGAAGCGTCCCACAAACGAAGACTAACGACTCTGCTCGACAATGTAGCTCACTGCGGCCCTGACCTCGTCATCACTCAAGTTTGCGTTACCACCTTTGGCCGGCATTGCCCCTTTGCCGTTGATCACTGATTCCACCATGTGATCCATCCCGGTGTGAATATGGGCGCTCCAGGCTTCCTTGTCGCCCATTTTGGGCGCATCGGCGACACCCGCAGCGTGACAGACGGCACACGTCTTTTCGTATACCAACTTACCTGTCGCAAGCGTCTCCTCACTAAAAGTTGCCATCTTCATACCGGCGTGCTCACCCATTTTCTCGTGAGCCGTGTCCATCATTTTGTGCGACTCTTCTTTGACATGCTCCATCACTTTTTCGGTTTTCTCCTCTGCAGTCGCCATAGCAGAAGCTGCTTCCTGCTTGACCTGCTCTGTGAGCTTTTGCGGGACCTCTTTCGCGACCGGTTGAGACTCCTCCTGACAAGCGCTGGTGAACAACATTGTCAAGATCACTGCGAGCAAGATTGACAGATAGCGCATGATCTACTCCTTTGCATAAAGATTTAGAAACACATCAAAATTTGTGGGACTCATAAACGATAAACCCCAAGGGATGATCTTTGTGTGTGAAGTATACTGTGGCAAATCCTTTCTTCAAGGAAGAGTCGTTTCAATAATCAGACGATCCAGATCATTCGCAAAGATGTCTGTCGAACGGACCCCGCGCCGGGTAATATAGTGGGGATAGCCTGGAACTACCAGGCGCATTAGAATGGGTATTATGTCCCCAGATTCCCGCACAACAACCACTTGACTCAAAAGGGACCTTCGAAATGAAACCGATCTTCCTCAAACCGGATCTGACACGATATACGCAACGTCCTTTTCCACCCTACCGGTACCTGCCCTACCAAAAGGATAATCCCCTTCCCCATCCGCGCGCAGATCCGGCCGGTCACTCCTACAATGATGAAGACGACTACCTACCTCACTTTTCACCAAATGATTGGCGCACCTGCGAATCATACCTGTACGGCATCGACCTCTTTAACCATGGTTACTGGTGGGAAGCGCACGAAGCACTGGAAACGGTGTGGATCGCTGCGGGTCATAAATCAACAGATTGTGGCATTTTCGTACAAGGCTTGATCCAATTGGCAGGGGCGCAGTTAAAGCGATTTATCGACGAGCCGCGCGGTGCGAAGTCACTCACCCGGTCCGGCATTGAAAAGATAAGTTTTGTAGAGGGTGTTTATCTTGGCATCGAGGTTGTTTCTTTGGTTGAGGATGTGGAGCGATGTTTAAAGGAAAATTGTGGTGTATATCCGTGGATTGAGTTGAGATTTTTGATAACTTGAGGGGACAGAAGAGGGACACTTCCGGAAGTGACCCCAATTCACTTTTTCTCTTAAAAGGGTATACTTTAAAGCAATAATCCACACCAACGATGATGAGAGGTTCAGCTGATGATTGAAGAGATTCACAAGATCACCATTACAGATGATTTCAAGATTTGCCCGTTATGTGGCTACAGAGACGGTTTTCATTCTGCCTTTTAAAAAGCACAGGACAACACCAGGTGGCTTTTTGTTTGTCCATCATGTCTGCGGTCTTTGATCTTGGGTATACAGTGTAAAAAAAGGAGCCAACATGGAAGAGATAAAACTGTACAGCGCCAGAGTCTGTCCTTTTGCCCATCGCTGCCGCTTGGCCCTGGCTGAAAAAGGTATAAACTACGAACGGATAGATATCGATCTGCGCAACAAACCGGACTGGTACCAACAGATCAATCCTGCAGGCTCTGTCCCGACATTAAAACAAGGTGAATTCATGGTCGCAGAATCGTTGGTTATCAATGAATACATCAACGATCTTGCCGACACGTCCCCCCTCTTCCCACAAACAGCCCAACAAAAGGCCCTGGCGAGAGGTTTTATTCAATCGACAGACACAAGCTTTGTCCCCTCTTTTTATCGACTCCTGAAGGCACAAACAAAACAGGATCAGGCCAAAGCCACAGACAAGCTGTTAGCGGCTTTGCAACAGATCAATGAAGCTCTCAAAACATCGACAGGCCCCTACCTGTTTGGTGTGGAGATCTCATTGGCGGACATTGCTATCTACCCCTGGTTCGAGCGTTGGGCCGTTTTAAAGCACTACCGTGGGCTGACCATACCCGACGCTTTGGACGCTTTACAAAAATGGATCTCAACAATGCATGAACGCGACAGCGTCAAAAGCAATGCAGAAGAAGACTCTTTCTATATCGCTGAATACATCGATTACGCCAGCGGTAAAAAGTAGGCCGATCTATGGGAAGAATTATCAACTAAATGACCCTTGCTGGTGTGGCAGTGACAGGACCTATCGGACGTGTCATCGTCCCGAGTATCGTAAAAGAGAGAAGGAGCTAGGCCTGCTCAGAAAAGGCAAATCAATCTGCGACGCCTTCACCTGAAAGCCGAAGTAACGAGGCGAGTTTCGTCTCAAGGATTTGGGGAATTTAAAAGGGACACTTCCATAGAAGTGTCCCCGTTTCCGACTCTTGATTTATGATTCACAATTCAAGAATCAAGACCTGACCCCGACGACGCCGGCCGCATTCCCGGCAAGCGCGATCGACATCAATAAAGTAACGACTTCTTCTCGATCTCCTGTTTTCTTCGTTGATACTCACCCGCGGAAATTTTCCCGGACTCATAATCACCTTTCAGGTCATCCAGCGCTCTCTTGTTAGAATACTCGTAGGCGGCTCCAGCCGCACCGACACCGAGCGCCGCGCCACCAACGGCCTGCCTGCTGCATCCGTAGCTGAAGATCAGGGGGAGACTGATTACCAATATAATGATGATTCGTTTCATGATCTGCTACCTTTCCATCCACCGAGTGGATTAAATATTCTTCTTTGATGGTTAATATTTGACCGCTTCCTCAACAGTCCTTTTTGCCTGGCGGGCCTCTTCTTTGGCCTTCTCGGCGGCTTCGTCAAGCTGCTCGCCGGCCTTCTCGGCCGGCCCTTCATCTTTACAGGCTGTGAGTGAAAAGACCATGCTGATGACCATTATAACGACGTAAACTGGAAGTGATGATTTCATAATCGGCTCCTTTACTGTCGACACACAAGCTCTTGATGCCGCGCTTTCTGCCGACCGCTGTCTCCTTTCCTGTGCATAGACATCAAGCTTTAAGCGGCTTGGGCCCGAGGAAAAACCAGAGGATCAAGCCGAGCACCGGCAACAGGCAGATGATCAAGACCCACAAGATCTTGTTCCCCGCTGTCACAGAGCTCTGAACCGTTTGCACAATGGCCCATACATCGGCAATTAAAATGATGATCCCAAGGATTGCTTCCATAATACGGTCTCCTCTTGATTTTTAATAATGCCCTGGATCCGGTTGTTTCGTCCCGGATGTCCAGTCGGGGACGATTGCCTGTCCTACATTCTAGCAGCTGGCGGCCAAAGTGACAGGAGCTGTTTGCTATTATTGCTGGGAGCAAATTTCGCATATTGTACATGGGCTGCCTCAGGCAAAGACCGGGGTTTGGGGACAGAAACGGGGACACTTCTATGAAAGTGTCCCCGTTTCCGGCACTTTAGCTGATACCCGCTTCCTCCTTCAGCAGAGACACCCAGGCGGCCAGGCGCTGCTCGGTAAGCTCGTCCTGATTTTCGACATCAAGGGGCAGACCGAGGAAATAATCCCCTTCAACCGCAGCGGAAGCAGAGTAATCGTAGCCTTTATCCGGCCATTTGCCGATGATGGTCGCTCCGGCCGCCACCGCCAGATCATGCAGTGTCTTCATCCCGTCGACAAAGGCATCAGGGTAACCTACCTGGTCTCCGACGCCGTACAAAGCGACCTTTGCCCCCTCCAACTGTGCCTCGCGCAGGCAGTCATAGGCGTCGTTCCAGTCGATTTGCAGGCGATCCGCCTCATTGTGCCAGCTTGAAGTGCCGAGAATCAGCAGGTCACAGCCTTCCAGATCCGCCCGGGTAGCTTTGGCAATGGGATAAAGGCGTGCGGTGGTGATTCGCTCCGCAAGACGTTGAGCGATTAAGGCGGTATTGCCAGTGCTGCCGCCATAAAATATTCCGATTTTCATGATGACTCCTTTAGCGACGAAGATAAAATCAATTTAAACGGTAACCAGTTTGACATGTTAGCATATCAGCACGGTCAGAGTGGAGTGGGGTCACCCATCAAATGAGGCGCGATTCAATACTTTCGCGAGTCATATGCCCAGTGAAGAAGGGCCTGCCTCTGTTTGCGACGACAATTCAAGTCTGACTCGAGGCAGTTGTTTTTGATCTGGGCGATGTGCCTGCGCATCCCCTGCCACCTCTTGATCTGACGTTCATCATCTCTACAGCGTCGCCCCATGTAATAGCGGCAATACCACTGGAACCAGCCACGTGGATCTTCTTCATAGATCCAGCCTTTCTCTTGCCACACCGATAAGGGCTGTGACGCATTCACTCCAAAACAATTCAAATCCGGGTCATGAAAATCGGGAGAGAGCTTTGCGTTCTTGAACCATTCGGTGGGGAATTCATTTTGGCAATCTGTCATGTATCTGCCACCGAACACACCCAACCCAAGCATCTCCTTAGGGGTCAACTCGGGATGAAATTCCGGGTGATAGTTCTTGCCGATCGGTTCGATGCGTTCGTAACGGTAATTTGTCTGCATCAGATCATTGACCAGAACCACGACGGGCGGCATAAACCCTCCTTTAACATTGATAATGAATGTTATCGATTTATCACAATTCAGCAACCATCTTCTGCAATAGTCAGAAGCCCAGAGTGTCCCCGACCCTCCAGCCAAGACGACGCGGTTGTTGTTGAACTGAAAGTCGGAAAAGGCTCACTGCCAGAAATCAATAATGCGGTGACAGTTACTTCATTGGCTCGATAAACTGATAATGAGGTAACTGTCACCAAAAAACTGGGGAGACTTAAAAGGGACACTTGATTTTAAGTGTCCCTGGCTCCTATCGTTTCTTCTTGCGAGCCCCCACGGGCTCAACATCGCGGCAACGCTGCTCTAACTGGTGGGCAATCTGCTGAATCAGTTGGCCATCGAGAGGCGGTTGGCCTTGAGTTTTAGCCAAGAAGAAAGGACTTTTGCCGTTCATAACCAGAACATTTCCAGTTTTAGTTCGTTCGACAAACCAACCAGGAAGAGCGAGTACCGGTGTTACTTTGACTTCTGCTCCAACCGCGCTTGAAAGCCACTTGTGCAGCCACACAGCTTGACGTTTCGCTTGATTGAGCGGTTCTGTTTCATGCCAGTCGGGAAAGCGGAGAGACTCTCCATCGTAAAAGACTTTGGCGTCTACATTTCCGCGATCCTTGTTCGGCTTGGAGCGCCCTTTCGTTTCAATGGCATACACCCCACCAGGGCCAACTACGACATGATCGATATTGAACTCTTCTGCAGGGAAGTCATGATAGACCCTGCATCCATGAAGCATGAGGTGGTTGAGCTCCTGCCCAACGGCAATTTCGGCGTCTAGGCCCAGGTAAAGGTTGCTTCGATGTTTAAGTAACAAAAATAGATTCCGTGTCGCCCATATAATGAGTGAAACATACAAAACTAAAGGCACTAGAAGCTGCAAAATCTGTGGAATTGCATTCAATCGAACCAGTGCCAAGAGCAGTAAAACCGCAGGGAAAGAGATAAAAAGTATTAAGAATAAGCGTGTATCTACGCCCTCAGAGGTCTTATCTATTTCAGATCGCAATGACTCCCCAGCCCCGCGCAATAGATTGCCTGTAAGGGGTGATCGATAACCACGTCTGTATCGTTTAAAGAGAGTGACAGACAAGACCGTTGTGATAACAAATGGCAGAAAAAAAACCACGGCTAGAATCACCATATTCATATTGATCTAAATTCCTCTGAATTAAAGCAAACGGGCAACGGGAAAAGGCCGCTAGGGGACAAATGAACTGCGGTGTTTCTCCAACGCATGAGAATCTGGTGCGAAACGATGGGGAAGCTTTAGCATCGTGCCTTCCAGATTGGCAAAGCTTGACGACTGGAATTCAGTGCTAATACCCATTTTCAAGACACTGGAAACAACTAACCTGTAATCTTCGTCAAATGTGATCAAGTGGCGATCAAAGGCCTTATCGTGAAGTGTGTTTAAGCAAAGCCCATTGGTTGGATCGGCACGGCGCGCTTCGCTTTCGCTCCATGGAATAATGTGGCTGGCAACCAGCAGTTGAGGAATAGCTATCCCCGTTAAAGCACAACAATTTTCATAGCTCGCTAAAATTGTATTGCGAAAGAATCTCTGGAGCCTTCGCACCTTAACAGTTCTTTCGGCTTCAGACGGACCATCTGGCGGCTGGTGTACTTCTACAGCTTCTGGCGACGTTGTACCTGCCATCAAAGATTCAAAGGCTTCTTCACTTTTTTCTGCCATATTCGACCAGTTATCCTGAAATTCTGCCCAAACCTTCCTGTCTAAGTTACTGGCACCCTTAAGGCCAACGACACCGCGACTTTGGTGGTAGTTATCAAGGGACGCAAGATTGCACAGTTTCATTGACAGCGACCCTGGTGTTCGATCCATTTTCTCAGCGACTTCACAAATATATTTGTTCGACTGATCAAATTGACCAAAGGGTAGTCGGCAATAGAGATTCATTGCAATTAGAAGATCGCCCTCTGTCCAGTTCCTAGCCATGATCGCTGCCCTCAATACAAGTTTATTTATACTCAGCTTCGAAATTGGGGTTTGCAGATCTACAGACTCATTTCTCAGCAACCCTTACACTAATTCAACCTAAACTCCCGCCGATGCCACCCAAGAAACTCCTGCGCCGGCCACAAACCCCGATCTCCCGGCGGCAGAACGCCCCTCCCCGCCATTGTCTGCAGCATCCCAGGCACATTCGGCTCAACACCGATCTGCCGTGCAGTGATCACGTTGTAATCGTGCGAAACACCAACCATGCCGCGATCAAAGGCCCAGTGGCAGAGCTTGCAAAGCGCCATGCCGTTGCGGATATCATCGTTCTGGCTTTTGCTCCAGGGCACGATATGCGCGGCATCGACCGCGGTGTGACCTTCGGGGGTGATGATCCGCAAACCACACAGGGCACAACGATGATCGTAAGCCGCAACCACCACACGCCGGAAACCCTGGTCACGCACCGCGGGCTGATATTGGTTCTCTTCAAGCACTTCCTGTACCAACGGTTGATGCGCCTTTTCGTAGAGCGTCTGACTGTAGGTATAAGCCTGATCGTTGATCGCGATCTGTTCGCGGAGAGCAGCCTGCGCCTGCGGTGAAAAGTGTGCTTCGAGCAACATCTGGCGCAACGCGGTTCTGCTCTCCGGTTGCTGCATGTAGCGGAAGAGAGCCTCGTCCAGCCGCGCCCCAATCGCGTGCGTGCGCAACTGGGTCACATTCGTGATGTTCAAACGCGTTGCATCGACCGCATGCCCATCAACTGAGAGCAAGGTCCAGAACGGTTCGCTGTTGAGTCGGGAAAACGGAAAGGCAATACTGCTGCTGTGGCCGAGTGGTGCAACCCGTCGCCAGTAGCCATTGAACAGCTCGTTGGCCTCGACCAGGTCATCCGTCACGCTCAGAACGGATGAAGTAAACACACCGCGACTGATCAGATCGATGACCGCCAGCAGTAGAATCGGCTTGTGCGGTGCCCGCTTCAGGGTTGCATCGCCCCAAGTTGAACCCGTTGCACGCCTGAGACC
>Ga0209231_1001052_pt1 | contig 11687 bp, 11 predicted proteins | sample Deesub45470m_DNA_FD_188086 | JGI IMG/M metagenome (GOLD analysis project Ga0209231, IMG submission 188086) | Deep subsurface microbial communities from North Pacific Ocean - 450_OLKR46/470m Metagenome (SPAdes) (version 2) | ecosystem: Environmental > Terrestrial > Deep subsurface > Unclassified ... | reverse complement strand
CAAGAACAACCTGGTGGTCGATTTGCAGGCCGTACGCTTCGTCGACTCCTCCGGGCTGGGCGCGCTGGTCTCCGGCTTCAAGAATGCCAGCTCGCGCAACGGCAGCCTCAAGCTGGCCGGCCTGCAGCTGCAGGTCAAATCGATGTTTGAGCTGACGCGCCTGCACCGGGTATTCGAAATCTTTAACGACTCAGGCGAGGCACTGGAGAGTTTCCAGCAGTAATTTACCCCGAAGGCGAGACCGCCACCACAGGCAGGGCACCATGTTTACCGACCGAATTGCAGTCGACATCAAGGTCCCCAACCAGACACGCTACCTGTGCCTGATCGGACACATTGGCGAGAACATCGCCCGCACCCTGCGCCATTACTGCGGCGATCGGGAAAAACTCGCCTACGATCTCAACCTGGTCCTCACCGAGGCGATGGCCAACGCCATCAAGCACGCCAACGAAGGAGACCCGGCCAAAGAAGTCCATATCGAGATCAGCATCGCCGCGCAGAGGCTGATCATCCGGGTCTTCGACTTCGGCACCGGCTTCGACATCGACAATTACGTCGAACCGCGCCATCCCCTCGAAGAAGGCGGCCGTGGCATCTACCTGATGCACTCCATCATGGACCAGGTCAGCTATCAGCCGACAGCCGACGGTCACATGCTGGAGCTCATCAAGAACCTGCACTGCGACACCCGCTGCGACTGACGGTGGACTGCGGACTGGCAACAGCAAAGGGCATCCCCTCAGGGGGTGCCCTTTTTCTTTAACAGCGTAGCTCGTAGCGCCTCGAACCTCTGTACCAGCCGTACTCTTCAAAGACCTGGCGGGACGTATATGGTCTCCCCCTTCTTTGCAAGGACTTTGTTTCGAATGACAGGGACAGGTTCCGCAGGTACCTGTCCCAGGTTTTCGCTTCAAAGGCGCCTGATCCCAGCCACCACCCCTCGCTCTTGCAAACACCTCAGGACTTCACTATAATGTCAACGACATTACAGATCATGGAGGTTCACATGTCGCAAATTACAGCACGACTTCCTGACTCAGTCGTCTCGGCCCTTGATCACGCAGCGCAAACACTGCACCGCACGCGCGCGGAGGTGATTCGTCAGGCGATCGAAGCCTACCTGGAGGATTTTGGCGATCTCTCGGTTGCTCTGGAAAGGCTTCAGGATCCAACCGATGAAGATCTTGATTGGGAGGTCGCAAAGCGTGCCCTACTCTCTGAGGATTAAACAAAGCGCCCTGAAGGAACTGCAACGGCTCGACAAAAAGGAACGTGTCCGCCTCGTCTCAGCCATCGACCAACTTGCAGAAAACCCGCATGTCGGCAAACTGCTTAAAGGTGAGCTTTCAGGACTACGGCGTATTCGAAGCGGCAACTACCGTGTCATTTACGAAATCAATGAAGGAGAAGTGTTGATCCTTGTGCTGCGCATCGCACATCGCAAGCAGGTTTACAGATAAAGGGTTTAATTGCAGAGGTTTTTGCGTTTCAGGACCCATCCCAACCCCACTAAACACGCATCATACTGCCTTCCCCGTGTGCCGCCGTAGAGCTGTGCGACGCAGGGAACCATGCGCAGCAGGGCAAGGCTTCGGGGGGTATGACTCAATAAACCTCATCATGGCTGCCGACATTCACCAGGATGATCCGGCCATCCTCGAGCAGAAACTCCAGGGTGATACGATAACTGATATTGATTGACACAGAGTGGAGGTCCCGCAGGGGTCCCTGCAGCCGATGCAGGCGCAAGGACGGATGGTACGGATTGAGTTCCAGAAGTTTCAGGGTTTTTTCGTATTGCGGGATGAGCTCGGGATGGCGTTTGATGAACTTTGCGACGCGTTTCAAATAGCTCTGCGTGTAGAGAAGCCGGAAACTCATTTCCCGGCAGCCTTCAGTCGTGCAACATGCGCATCGACGCTCTCCTCAACAAACTCCCCGGCAGCAATCTGCTGGCGGGTCTCATACAGCGCCGCCTCCAGCTCGCAGACCCTCAGGCGGTTGTATTCTTCGATGTCCATCACCACGTAGCGCTCCTTGCCGCGCACGGAGATGAAAACCTCTGAATCCTCATTAAGTGCGTCCTGAATCGTCGACACACCCCTGACTTTCAGATCATTCGCAGCAATGGACTTCATAAGCACCCCTGTAAGTATTGTTTAGCGTACTGTATACAGTACATTCGACAGGGCTTTCTGTCAATTACTGAAGATGCAAAAGGCAACACCGCCGGGGGTTGCCCACCCTATCGCCCTCCCCGTGTGCCGCTGCCGGAGTCGCATGGAACCCTGCGCAGCAGGGCAAGGCTTCGTGGTGTAAGGCGGCGGGCGGGCGCACTCCGCTGACTTTGCTTGGTTTATTCATGTGAACAAACCCCAACAGTTCCTACCCCCGGATCCCCAATACAAATCAAAGCAAGTTTGCATTAAATTCATTTTGACCCAAAAAACAACTTTCTAAGCCGTTTTCAAGACCAACAAAAGGCATATACCCTAACGATATCAGACAGTTGGACAGGTAAGATCCGGCACACTACCAGCCAAAAGCAGGCGCCACGAGGCGAGACAGCAGAGAGATCAAAACCCTTTACCGGATGGATCTTTCGTCAAGAGATGTTCCATTATTCTACCAACTAAAAAATAACCGAAAGCGCCAGGTAGCCGAGAGCAGAGCCAATCACAACATTGCGGCAGAGCACACTGCGAAAAGCGATCGAACGCACCACAATCACGGCAACCAGCGCACGCAGCAGCGGCCCCGCCATTTCGAGGCCAAGGAAGCTCTGCTCCGTGGCAATCGCCAGAAAGACGATCACACCGAGAGCGAGGAAATCCGCGCTGGAAAGGAAGAATTCATTTTTCCGGCGAAACTGGATTTTCAGCAACGCCAGAACACCTGCCGTGCCGATTACAATATCCCCAAGAAGCTTAATGGACAGGTTGTTCACCAGGACCTCGTTCGCATGCCAAATCTCGGTCGCAGCGATACCTGCCGCCACATAGACCACCAACATCAGGAACTGGCGGTTATCACTTAGGGGTCGCAGCCAGAGCAGAACACCGGTAATGAGCAGGAGCAGTGCCACCTGCCAGTGAGTTTCGTTATGCAAAATGACCGACCAGCAGGCCAGCAGCACATAGAGCAACAGCAGGAGACAAATCGCCGGGACCAGGCGATCAACCTGCTCAACGATGAGGCGAAAGCTTGCCGTATTACGCAGGCCGGTGTCAGCGTCACGGTTCAACAACGGGAAACGACCAAGGTTATGCGAAACGTAACGCAGAGCGATGTAGCACAGAATCGCCGAAGTCAAAAATAACAGCAGCAGGAAGTAGTCAGGAAAATCGCTCAGAACAATTGCGAGACTGGCCCAGAACAAAGAGACAGCGTAGATGATCAGCACAGTAAAGCGGTGTTCAAAGCCAAGATCGAGGAACTTGTGATGCACATGGCCGTTGTCGGCAACGAACGGACTGCCACCGTTTAACAGCCGACGGCCCATCACCCACAGGGTATCAATCATAGGCAGCCCCAGAATTAACACCGGCACCATAGCGCTGATCTCGCCACCCGGCCGCTGCGTCAGCATCAGTGCCAGAAAACCGAGGATGAAGCCGAGGGTCAGACTGCCGGCATCGCCCATGAAGATCTGCGCTGGATAGAAATTGTATTTGAGGAAGCCGAGCAAGGCCCCGAGCAGCGCCGCGCAGAGAAGCATCACCACCGGAGCGCCATCGAACAGAGCAAGGAGCATGAAGGCCACCAAGGCGACCAACGAGATTCCCCCCGCCAGACCATCGAGGCCGTCGATCAGATTGATAGCATTAATTATCCCGACCAGGGCAAAGACCGTAAAGGGGATCGCAAACCAGTCGGGCAGGACGATGAAGCCGAAGCCGAACGGGTTGCCGAGATTGGTGACCCACAATTGCCCGACCAGCACAGCTATCAGGGAAGCCAGCACCTCACCGGCGAATTTGTAACGCGCCGGGATACCGTTCAGGTCATCAATCACCCCGGTGATAAACATGATCAGCGCACCGGCCAGCAAGCCGCGCACCCGCTGATCGATGGGCGAGAAGACGATAGCCGCCAGCAGGAAGGCCAAAAAGATCGCAACCCCGCCCAGACGCGGCACCGCCGTAGTGTGCACCTTACGCTCATCGGGCTGGTCAAGCGCCCCTTGGTCAAGTGCCCAGTGGCGCAGAAACGGCACCATCACCAAAGACATCGCCAGCGAGGTCATAAACGCATAGAAACAGGTCAGCAGGCTCAACGGATCCCCCCCGGGAGGTTGGTTGGATGATATTGGGTAGTTATAACAAAAAGTGTGAGTTTGTGCGAGGGATTAAGAATAGAGGGCCAAAAGAAAACGGGGCCCCGTTGCAAATGAGTTGTACACAGGCCGTCCAGTAGAAAGTTACTGGGGCCTGTTGATTTTCATGCCCACCATTAAATTGTCTCAGATTACTCCGCCACGCGCCACGATTCCCCAAGAAGCAGGCTCCCCTCTCCCTTCTCACCTTATCAAAGAAAACCTCGACCCCTCTCTCGACCATGGTCCTTTGAGCGCAGTCAGATCACAACACTGAACAAAAGGAACCCGAGTGTGCAGGAACGTGGCACGCTCGAAAAAATTTTCGTGGTACCATAGCTCTTCTGCGGCGTAGGACATTTTGCATGCAGCACCGCAAAGCGGACAGTGAACAGGTTCGCCCGGAGAGAAAGAGACGGATATATCTATTCGGTTTTCAGCTTCGGTATAGGACACCTCGGTGATCTTCCATGGCAGGGAAATCCCGAGAGTTGCAGAATAAATATCAGGAAAGTCCATTGATATCGGCTCCGATATTAAAAGGGCTGTTTTCTTGACTGGAGGTATCAATACAAGCATCTCTGATTCACAAACTGTTCCATCTTTGGCGGGAGATCACAAATCCTGTATTTCCAGCTATTTAAGTCCTTGCGACAAACCATACGCCGGACCTTATCCTTGTCTTATTATTAACGACGGTTCAAAAGAAACGACAAATAACTCTCATGATTTCAGTCTCTTAGAAAGACTGCTCTATTGTCAACATCTCTGTAATTAGTTCACCATTCTCAGCTATCTTTTACGGACAATGACAGGAGATTCCAGCGCTGCAGTTGTAAGAAGCAGTATTTTTTAAGCGAGGCTCAGGCAGGTCTTGCAGGGAGGCATTCCTGTTAATGGCAATTCATGCTAAATTAGTTACCGAGAGAAAAATCTACTTCCCGGAGAGCTTGATTCGCCCCTTTAAGGCACCCCTGACGGGGCGCCGGGCAAGCTTTCGATTTAACATGTGATTACGCAGGCGGGATCATTCCAGCTATGTTGTTGGAAATCTTTTCATTGCTGTTGTTGATCATCTTCACAGTCGAAATGGCTGTGATGGAGACGCTGGGGCCATTGTTCCCAAGCCTGTCTGTTGTCGCTGCAGGACTGCTTGATGCCACGATGGTCGGGCTACTCCTCACTCCTCCTCTCTGGATCTTTTTTTTTAAGGGCCTCGACGTAGAAAACCACGTCACATCACGAAAAGAGTCCACCAGAAGAAAAACCAGACTGCTATGCGTACTGCAGGGTGCTATTTTCGTTACACAATTTCTGGTCATGTTGATCCTGCCAACGGCTCTCCCCGACCTGACCGGTCATAGTCTTGCTATTGCAGACGCCTGTCTGACCATTCTCCTGGCTTCACCTTTTCTCTGGCTGGTGCTTGCCCGATACCAGAAGCAGTTCCACGCAGGACCTTTGACCGATTTCCTGAGTACTCCGGGTCTGCTCTATCTGATACTTCTGTACATGGTTTTCCTGGCCGACATGCTGCAGGAAGTGATGATGCCGCATCTGCTTTACGAGACGCTGGAGGCCTATTACATCCTGATCGATGCGATCGTAACAACAATCATCATCGCCCCGTTCTTCTGGTTGCTGATTATCCGCCACCTGACCAGAACTGCATTCACCGTACGCGCCCGCGCCATGGCAATTAACGAACAGGTTGTCGACGCCATTGTGACCCTCGACACCAAGGGTCGCATAGCTACCTTGAACCCGGCGGCAAGAACGATTTTCAACTTTCCGGAGAGCGAACTTGAAGGGCTGCCCGCCGAAGCCCTCTTCGCCGACACCACGGAGAGCATTCTGCCCCTGTTCACAACTCTCGAAAAGAACAACCCTGATAACCGTAAACGCATCTCCCGGGAGATGACCTGTAAAAAACGCGACGGGTCAACTCTCATCATGGATGTCTCAATCAGCGCCATTCTGCAACAAGGTCGTCAGGAATGGCTCCTGATCATGCGTGACATCAGTGAACGCAAAGAGGCCGAGCAGAAGCTGCGAAATAGCGATGCCCGCTTCCGGCAGCTTTTTGAGCAGTCTGATGACGCTATGTTTTTTTTAAAACCAGAGACTTGCAGTATCGTCGATGTCAATGCAACCTGTGCAAAGCTTTTTGGCTACAGTAAACAGGAGCTGCTGTCTCAGGGGTTGCACCGCCTCTTTACAAGCAAGGATTTCCCCAACATCCACGAGACCATTAAAGAGATCAGTCTGGGAGTCCGGTCAAGTCTGGATAATGTTCTCGCCCTGAACAAGCAGGGTGAAGAGTTCAACCTGTCAATGCGGGGGAAATTGATAAGCCTCCGCGGGGTCAACATCGTGCTCTGCTCTTTCCGTAACATAACAAACCGCATTCGCCTGGAAAGAGAGGCAAAAGAGATTCAGGCGCACCTGATTCAGACCAACAAAATGACCTCTCTCGGTCTGATGGTCTCCGGTGTCGCCCACGAAATCAATAACCCGAACAACTTCATTATGGCTAACTCCCGTCTGTTGTCGGACAGCTGGCAAGACAGTCGTAAAATCCTCAGAGAATATTATGAGGAGAATGGCGAATTCTACCTGGGTGCTATCCCATTCTCGGAAGTGGACGAGCAGGTACCGAAGCTTTTTGATGGCATTGTTGACGGCGCCGGCAGAATCAATGAGATCATCAGCAGCCTGAAGAATTTCTATCGTCCAGACCTTCCCTTAAGCGAGTCTTCGGTTGACATCAATGTCATTGCGAAAGCCGCTGTCTCACTCCTTCAGCACGAGCTGGTCAAATTTACAGAAAATTTCCAGATGAACCTGACAGAGGAACTGCCCACTGTCAAAGGCAACAGACAACAGCTTGGGCAGGTCCTGATCAACCTGCTGATGAATGCCTGCCAGGCCCTGACCGATAAAAAGCATGGTATTTACCTGGAAACCGGTTACGATCCAGAGTCCGGGGAAGTCACTCTCACCGTCAGAGACGAGGGTCGCGGCATGTCAGCTAAAGACAGCCAACGAATCATGGAACCCTTTTACACGACAAAACTCGACACCGGCGGGACCGGTCTCGGTCTTTCCATCTCCAGGTCGATTATCAAAGAGCATAGGGGGCTTCTGGTCTTCAATTCAAAGCCAGGCGAAGGGTCGACCTTCGTGGTCAGATTGCCGGCAAACATGCCCGCCGCAAAGGATTGAATCATGCAACAGACAGATGAAACCGGGAGTCTCCACGAAACTGTCCTGCTGGTTGACGATGAAGACCATATCCTCGCCACCTCCAGCCTTTGTCTGAGGGCCAGTGGAATCACCAGGATCGAGACACTCAACGACAGCCGCGAGGTCCTGCCCTTACTGGAACGGCAGCCGATCGCCGCGATTGTTCTCGATCTGCATATGCCTCAGCTGTCCGGTAAAGAGCTGTTGCCGAAGATCGTTCACGATTATCCGCAGACGCCGGTCATCCTCATGACAGCCAGCGACGATATTCAAACCGTTGTCAGCTGTATGAAGGCTGGAGCCTTCGACTACCTGGTCAAACCGGTCGAGTCAAGCCAGCTGGTAAGTCAGGTCAGGAAAGCCTTGGAAATCAGAGGGCTCTCCAGTGAGCTGGCCCTCCTCAAGCAGCGCCTCCTGACCGACAATCTTGAGAACCCGAAGGTTTTCGCCTCCATCGTCACCAGCGACAAAGCGATGCGCGCCATTTTTCAATACGTGGAGGTGGTTGCCCGAACCCGCCAACCGATCACGATCACCGGTGAAACCGGAGTCGGCAAAGAGTTGATCGCCAGAGCGATCCACACCCTGAGTGGCACCACAGGGAGTTACGTTCCTGTCAACATCGCCGGGCTGGATGACAACATGTTCAGCGACACCCTCTTCGGTCATCGCAAAGGAGCTTTTACCGGCGCTGATCAAGCCCGCGAGGGCCTGATAGAAAAAGCCGCCGGGGGCACCCTCTTCCTCGATGAAATCGGCGACCTGAATGAAGCCTCGCAGGTAAAACTGCTGCGCCTGTTACAGGAGCGGGAATATTACCCGGTTGGCTCGGATCTGCTCAAGAAAAGCGATGCGCGCATCGTCCTTGCCACCAACCACGACCTTCAAGAGATGCTCGCTGCCGGGACCTTCCGCAAAGATCTTTATTACCGGCTGTTTGCCCACAGAATTCACATCCCCCCTCTGCGCGAGCGGGTAGACGACATTCCTTTGCTGCTTGATCACTTTCTGGGCACAGCGGCTGCCAGCCTCGACAAGAAAAAACCGACTCCGCCACCGGAACTGGCGGTCATGTTAGGGCTGTATCACTTTCCGGGGAACGTGCGGGAAATCGAGGGCCTGGTTTTTGACGCCGTCGCCAGGCACACCTCCGGCATCATATCGATGGAAAGTTTTCGCGCCGTAATCGGCGACCAGCGCCCCCAAACGCTGGCAATGTCAAGCTCGGTGACAGATGAGAGCAAGCCATTGATCGAACATTTTGGTCATTTCCCTACGCTGACTGAAGTTGAAGCATACATGATCGACGAAGCTATGGAGCTTGCACAGGGGAACCAGGGGTTGGCTGCAAAAATGCTGGGTATCGGACGGCAGACCTTGAATAAACGCCTGCGTAAAGTCGTTACTGAGAGGGAATAGTCAGAAATAAGCCTGCAGGGTAAACTGCCCCACCAACAGCGGCCAGCTGACCAGCGCCAGCATAACCACCAGCAGCAGGATAGCGGCGTCAAGCCAGGAGCGCTCCACTCGCGCCAGCAGCGCATCAGGCAGCGACCAGCGTTTCAGCAGCACCAGAAGCTGTGGCACCAGCCCGCTGAAAAGAGCGCCAAACAGACAGAGGTAAAGCGGGTAGCCGATGTAATAATAATGCCCCTGGAGCAGATCAAAGGGGCAGTGATGGCTCGGCAGCTGGTAATAGTAGACCGAGATAAAGGTGACCACCGAGACCAGGGAAACCAGACCAAAGCCCAGGGCGCTCAAGGCCAGAAGGGCCCGCCATAAGTTCCCTGCCACCCGGCGACAGACCAGCAACAGGCTGCCAAACAGGCCGGACACCACGTAAAAAGCGATGATCGTAGGCCGGATCGGTAAAGAAGCCAGTTCACTGGCAACACCACGGCCATCGCTGCTGAAGAGTGCCCCGCAACAGGAAGTAATAACCTCTGGCTGCAGACCTGAAAAATACAGGCTCGTCAGCACCAGGTCGACAACCGCCAACAGCAGCAGCGGCATCAGCGTCAGGAACTTGAAGCGGGTCAGAGGTGCTTCGGCCAACTGCAGATCAAGATGATGGACCACCAGCCAAAGGCTGCCGAGAAGAAACAACAGCAGCTTGACCCAGATCAGATGCCAGCCGATCGGATTGGCATTCAGGGTCCCGGTGGCACACATCGCTCCGACAAAGAGCGGATGAATCCTTTCCGCAGTGAAGAGGAAAAGCAGCAGCGAAAGGGATTCGAAGGCAATCGCCCAACGCACCAGGGACGCCACCAGCCAGCATCGCCGCTCAAGGCTGAGCTGCTCCGCTTCCGCTCCTTGAGGGTTCCAGCGGCGAGCGATACGGATACCGAAGAACACCCCGCTGGCCAACATCATCAGGCTGAGCAACCCACCCAGGAGCAGAGCCAGAACTCCAGGATGGAGGATCATCGGCCAGCCTCTTCAACCAATCGGCCATCATGCAGCGTCACGACCCTGTCAACCAGAGGATGCTGACAGACCAGCGGATCGTGCGTAGCGATCAGCAGCGTCAAACCGGCTTGTTTGAGAAGAGACAAACGCTCCAGCAACTCCCGCCCCAAACGGCTGTCAAGATGGGCCGTGGGCTCATCGGCAATCAGAATCCGTGGCTGATTGACCAGCGCACGGGCAATCGCCACCCGCTGCTGCTCACCCCCGGAGAGCTGCGCCACCCGACGCCTGGCGAAAGCAGTCAATTCAACTTCAGCAAGGGCATGCAACGCCCGCCGCTTCATCTCTGCGACACCGGTCAGCTCGGGATACATGGGAAGCATGACATTATCAAGCACAGTCAGCTCAGGGATCAGGTGGTACTGCTGAAAGACAAAACCAAAGGTCTGCCGCCTCACCCGCGTCAGGAAGCGCTCGGACAAACGCGAGACTTCCTGGCCATCGACGATCACCCTGCCGCTGGTCGGGCGGGACATACAGCCGATCAGGCTCAGCAGGGAGGTCTTGCCCGACCCGCTCGGCCCCATAAAAACCACGGCCTCACCCGCAGCAATCTGGAGCGTGATGCCAGCGAGCGCTTCGGCATTCGCCTTTGACCGGGAGCCATAGTTTTTGTGAACGTTTTCGGTAATAATCAGTGAGTTCATAGCTTTACTATAATGACCTGTTAAGGACCTTTGTAACTCATGATTTGCCGCGATCAGAATCCATGAAAATCTGCAAGGAAACAACCGGGTTGGACGCTGCCAAAAGTAGGTGCCTTGAGGCAATCAAATCTGATGAACGCTGATCAAGCAAAACCAAAACTCTTGGGTTAGAAGGCTATTGTTTAATCCGCTTTTTCAGCGTTAATCAGCGTCCTATTGCCCTTGTCTTTGGGTTAAGACTTAATCATTCCTTTCAGCGTTAATCAGCGTCCTATTGCCCTTGTCTTTGGGTTAAGACTTAATCATTCCTTTCAGCGCAAATCAGCGTCCAACAGTTTGCTTTTGTCCTCGTCCCTCGTACCGCGTTCCCAGCTACTACCCCCGCATCACTTCATCAGGATCAGTTGTGGCCGCACGCCAGGCCGGAATGACCGTAGCGGCCACATAGGGCACGATCGTCAGAAAGGCCAGTGTCGCAAGCTGGTAAAAATCAATGAAAGGCGTCAGCTGCAGAGAGGGAAACAGCACCGACCAGCCGCGCAGGACTGTGGCCAGAACCGGGGCTCCCCAGGTAAAAACCAAAAGAAAAGCCAGCAGAGTACCACCCAGGAAAGCCAGCAGAGAGAGAGCCAGCCCCTCCCATAGCTTGAGCAACAGGACATCGCCGGTATCCCAGCCCACCGCTTTGAGGATGCCAATTTCTCTGCGTTCTCCCGCGCTGAGACCGGTCGCCTTGTCCCAGGCCAGAATACAGAAGGCCAGCAGCGCCGAAGAAAACAGCGCCAGCATCATACCCGCCCGCCAGTCAAACACCGCAGAGTAGGTCCTCATCATTTCGCTTTGCGTGATCGGCCGGGAATCGGGCAGAATGCGCTTGATTTTGCCGGCAATCGTATCGATCTCACCCGGATTGTAAACGCTGACGGTCAAGTCGGTCGCCAGAGTCTCCGGCATACCGAAAAAGTTTCGCAACGGAGCTGTCCTCATCACGATCAGATCCTGAG
>Ga0209231_1001051_pt1 | contig 11705 bp, 10 predicted proteins | sample Deesub45470m_DNA_FD_188086 | JGI IMG/M metagenome (GOLD analysis project Ga0209231, IMG submission 188086) | Deep subsurface microbial communities from North Pacific Ocean - 450_OLKR46/470m Metagenome (SPAdes) (version 2) | ecosystem: Environmental > Terrestrial > Deep subsurface > Unclassified ... | reverse complement strand
GGCTGTTCTGGGCGCGCGGCGAAGAAGATGAAGGCAAGCCTGAAAGACTTAACTAAATGCAGGCTTGAGGAAGGGGCGAGACTTGGCGCAAGCTGAATCACGTCGCGTAGTTCAACAGCCTATCAGCGGACTGTATGCGATTGCGCCGGAGGAACCGGATACCGCGGAGCTGTTGCGCCGTGTGCGTCTGGCGTTGCGAGGCGGGGTGCGGGTGTTGCAGTACCGCAACAAGCTGGGCAATGCGGCATTGCGACTGGAGCAGGCGAAGGCGTTGCGCGCATTGACGCGGGAATATGGCGTGCCGCTGATCATCAACGATGACGCTGCTCTGGCAGGACAGGTGGATGCCGAGGGCGTGCATCTGGGCAGTGAGGACGGCAGCGTAGTCGCCGCCCGCGCTGTGTTGGGTAGTGGAAAAATTATCGGTGTGTCTTGTTATAATCGCCTGAACCTGGCGCATCAGGCTGCCAGTCAGGGTGCTGATTATGTCGCGTTTGGCGCTTTTTTTGCGTCCACGACCAAGCCTGATGCGCAGGGGGCAACGCTGGAGTTACTTCGCCAGGCGCGCAATGAGATTAAACTGCCGCTGGTGGCGATAGGCGGCATTACGATAGAAAATGGGGCGTCGGTGTTGGCTGCCGGCGCTGACGCACTGGCAGTGATCTCGGCGCTATTCGATGCAGAAGACATCCTGTCTGCCGCGCAGCGGCTGGCAAATTTGAATTTACACAATCAGTTTAGAAAGACGCAACATGACTTCTCATAATCAGGAACTTTTCGACGCATCGCAACAGGTTATTCCCGGTGGCGTGAATTCGCCGGTACGTGCGTTCCGTTCAGTGGGCGGCACGCCGTTGTTTTTTCAGCGTGGCAAGGGCGCTTATGTCTGGGATGCGGATGACAAACGCTATATCGATTATGTAGGTTCATGGGGGCCGATGATTGCCGGGCATTGCCATCCCGAGGTAGTTAAAGCGGTACAGGATGCGGCGGCGAATGGACTGGGTTTCGGCGCGCCGACCGCGTCCGAGCTGGAAATAGCCGAGTTGCTGTGCAAGCTGCTGCCGAGTCTGGAGATGGTAAGACTGGTCAGTTCCGGCACCGAAGCCACCATGACGGCGATACGTCTGGCGCGCGGCTTTACCGGCCGCAGCCGTATCGTTAAATTCGAGGGCTGTTATCACGGCCATTCCGATGGTTTGCTGGTCAAGGCGGGTTCCGGCGCGCTGACTTTCGGTCAGCCGAGTTCATCCGGCGTGCCCGCTGAGATTGCTTCGCTGACGACCGTGCTGGATTACAACGATGCAGCCGGCCTGGAAGCGGCCTTTGCCGAGATGGGCGCGGAAATCGCCGCCGTGATCGTCGAGCCGGTTGCGGGCAATATGAATCTGGTCACGCCCAAGCCTGAATTTCTGGCGGCATTGCGTAATCTGTGCACCAAGCATGGTGCGGTGCTGATTCTGGACGAAGTGATGACCGGATTCCGCGTCAGTCTTCAGGGTGCGCAGGGCTATTACGGCATCAAGCCGGATCTGGTCACGCTGGGCAAGGTGATGGGTGGCGGACTCCCGGCAGCCGCGTTCGGCGGACGTCGCGATATCATGCAATGCCTGGCGCCCCTGGGCTCGGTCTATCAGGCCGGTACGCTGTCGGGCAATCCGGTCGCGGTGGCGGCGGGTTTAGCCACGCTGAAACTGGTGCAGGCGGAAGGTTTCTATGCGCGTCTGGAACAGTTGGCGCAACAATTGACGGCAGGCCTGAGTGCGAGCGCCAAAAAGCATGGCGTTGAATTTTGCGCCCAATCGGTGGGCGGCATGTTCGGCCTGTATTTCAGCGCTACCGTGCCTGCCAGCTACGCTGAAGTCATGGCGTGTGACAAGGAGGCATTCAATCGCTTTTTCCATGCCATGCTGGATGCGGGTGTGTATCTTGCTCCCTCGGCATTCGAGGCGGGTTTTGTTTCCTCAGCGCATACCGAGGCCGACATAAACGCGACCATTGTAGCAGCGGACGCCATCTTTTCGGTCTGGAAATAATGGGACTCTTCTCACTCGCTACGTTCTACACCACAGTTAATCACATCAAAGATCTGCCGATGCACGGCGGGCGTGAAGTTGCTTTTGTGGGGCGTTCCAATGCAGGTAAATCGAGCGCGATCAACACGCTGGCGAATCATGTACGCCTGGCTTATACCAGCAAAACGCCGGGGCGCACCCAGCATCTGAATTACTTTTCACTGGGTAATGACAGCTATATCGTGGATTTGCCCGGCTATGGTTATGCCAAAGTGCCGCCGGAGGCCAAACGTCACTGGGAAGGCCTGCTGAGCACCTATCTGAAAAAACGCGAAGAGCTGTGTGGGCTGATAGTCATCATGGACATACGCCGCCCTTTGCTTGAGCTGGATGAAACCATGCTGGACTGGTTTGCTCCTACGGGAAAGCCGGTGCACATTCTGCTGACCAAGTCGGATAAACTCAGCCGCCAGCAAGCCACAGTGACCTTGTTCAAGGTAAAAGCGCATCTGGCCGAGCATTTTCCCCAGTGTACCGCGCAGTTATTTTCCAGCTTGAAGAAGCAGGGCGTGGAAGAGGCGGAGGCCGTGATTGCCGGGTGGTTGAATGCTGACGGTGGGTCTGAGGCTGATGAAGGCGAAATTGACGAGTAGGGTGGGCACCGTGTGCCCACGCAGAATAGCCGGGCAAAAAAAGCCCCCAACGAGTGGGGGCAAACATCTTAACAAGGTTAAGACACACGCTCAGGGAGGAGAAACGTGGAACGATTCATCATCATTCGCACGGTCAGATAAGCGTTTCCTTAATTAGTTCCATAAAAATAAATTTTTTTAGGAAAAAATATGCAGTTACTCGGACAGTACCCTAATAAACGCATGCGGCGCATGCGTCGCGATGCGTTCTCGCGTGATTTGATGCGCGAGAATGTGCTCACTCCTGCGGATTTTATCTACCCTGTTTTTGTGCTGGAAGGCACGAACACGATCGAGGACATCAAGTCCATGCCGGGGGTGCAGCGCAAGACGCTGGATCTGTTGCTCAAGGACGCAGAGCAGTGCGTCAGGCTGGGCATACCGGTGATGGCAATCTTCCCGGTGATCGAAGCGCCGCTGAAGAGTCTGGATGCGGCTGAGGCCTACAACCCCGACGGTCTGGTGCCGCGCGTGGTGGCCGCGTTGAAGAAAAACTTCCCTGAACTCGGTGTCATGACCGATATCGCGCTCGACCCCTACACCAGCCACGGGCAGGACGGGCTGATAGACGAAGCGGGTTATGTCCTTAATGATGAAACTATCGCCGTATTAACCCGCCAGGCACAGACTCACGCCGCTGCGGGTGCCGACATCGTCGCACCGTCTGACATGATGGACGGGCGCATCGGTGCGGTTCGTGCGGCTTTGGATGCTAACGGACACATACACACACGCATCATGGCTTATTCTGCCAAATACGCTTCCAGCTTCTATGGCCCGTTCCGCGATGCGGTCGGTTCCAGCGGCAATCTCGGCACAGGGAATAAATACACTTACCAGATGGACCCGGCCAATTCTGACGAGGCGCTATGGGAAGTCGGCATGGATTTGCAGGAGGGTGCGGACATGGTGATGGTCAAGCCCGGCATGCCCTATCTGGACATCGTGCGTCGCATCAAGGACGAATTCAAGGCGCCGACCTTCGTCTATCAGGTGAGCGGCGAATACGCGATGCTCAAGGCCGCCGCACAGAATGGCTGGTTAAACGAACAGGCCTGCGTGCTGGAATCGCTGCTGGCTTTCAAACGCGCCGGCGCGGACGGGATATTGACCTATTTTGCGCTGGATGCGGCAAGGTGGTTGAAAGAATAGGGTAGGGTGGGCAGGTTTCATTTGCCCACGCGGTGAAAAAGGTGGGCATTTGCCCACCCTACGAGTCATCCCGCCAACAACGCCGTTACGGCTGCGATATCCGCATGGGTATCCGGGTGGCGGCTGCCGCTGTGGCGGGCGTTTTCGGGCAGCACGATGATGTGTATCTGTGTGCCTGATTCAGTCGTGAGGGTGTAGCTCGGCACGGTCTCTTCATGGCCGCCCAGTCTCACTCGCCATTCGCCGTCTTCAAATTCCAGTTTATGCTTGAGCAGGAACAGCAGTACGGCTTTGGCATCGTCGGAAAACAGCATCAGGTTGATGTCCGAGTTTTCACCTGCCGCGCCGTTCAAGAGTGATCCGGTGAGATAGGGATTGAAATCAGCCAGCAGCCGCATTGCGTCCAGGGCTTCCGTGCGGAGCTGATGCAGCACGCCGGGGTGGCTGTCGTGCTGATAAAGCAGGCGATAGCTGTGCAAGGCCTCCTGTACTTCCTGATTGCTGGGCAAATGCCGGGTGTCGGACGCGCCGAGTTGCCGGGCGGCCTTGCGTTTTGCAAAGGCGAAATCAGTGACTCCCTCGGCCATCAGCTTGGCAGCCTGATGCGCCAGCTGTTCGCGCATCAGGTCGCGCTTGTGAGCGTGTTCCTTATGCGTCATCAGAGCAACTGGTCTTTAATGGTTTCGGCGGGCTTGCCTGCTTCAACGGGCGCCGGCAGGCTGTATTCAGAGGGCAGGTTTTCCTCGTAGAAAAATTCGACCCTCGTGCCATTCTCGTCGCGCTGCCCGTTGTCATTGATGCGCGTGGCGACCATGCCCTCCGGCATGGTGTACTCGACCTGAGGAACATTTTTGAGCACTTTTTCCATGTAACTCATCCAGATGGGCAGCGCGGCGCCACCGCCGGTTTCCCTGTCGCCCAGGCTGCGCGGCTGATCGAAACCCATCCAGGCTACGCCGGCCACGGAGGGTTGAAAGCCGCAAAACCAGGCGTCGATCGAGTCGCTGGTGGTGCCGGTTTTTCCGGACAGATCCTGACGGCCAAGCTGCATCGCGCGTATGGCTGTGCCATGTTTGACCACATCCTGCATCATGCTGACCATGGTGTAAGCATTGCGCACATCTATGACCTGCTCCGCCCCATCGTTGGCTACCTGCGGGATGGTGCTGCTGAGAATGTGGCCTTGCGCGTCTTCAACGCGCTGGATGAAGTAAGGGGTGGTGCGGAAACCGCCATTGGCGAATACCGAATAACCGGTCAGCAACTGCAGGGGAGTCACCGAACCCGCGCCCAGTGCCATAGTCAGGTAGGGCGGGTGTTTGTCGGCATGCAGTCCGAACTTGGTGATGTAGTCCTGGGCATACAGGGGTGTGATGGATTGCAGTATGCGTATTGAGACCATGTTTTTGGATTTGAGCAGCGCCTGACGCATGCGCATCGGCCCTTCGAATTTGCCATCGTAGTTCTTGGGCTGCCAGGGTTCGCTGCCGGTTTGTTCAGCATCGAACATCAGCGGCGCGTCATTGATAAGAGTGGCCGGGGTGAAGCCCTTCTCAAGCGAGGCAGAATAAATAAAGGGTTTAACGCTGGAGCCAGCTTGACGCCACGCCTGCGTGATGTGGTTGAACTGGTTGTGATTAAAATCAAAGCCGCCGACCAAAGAATATATCGCGCCGTCGAGCGGATTGCCGGATACAAATGCGGCTTCTACTTGCGGGAGTTGGCTGATTTGCCAGACACCGCTTTCGTTTTTTTGCACGCGTATAATGGAGCCGACGACAATGCGTTGATTTAAAGCGACTTTATCGCTCAAGGCGCGTTGTGCGAAGCGCAAGGCATCATCGCTGAGGGTGATACGCTCGCCCCCCCTGCTATAGGCGAGAATCTGCTTGGGTGAAACGCTCAGCACCACGGCGGGCAGTAAGTCATCATTTTCAGTGGAATTCTGTAGCGATTCTTCCAGATATTCTTCACTACGTTCTTGTCGCAAGTCAATGAAGCCCTCGGGTCCGCGATAGCCGTGACGGCGGTCATATTCGAGCACGCCCTTGCGTACCGCCAGATAAGCGGCCAATTGGTCCTGTTCACGTATGGTGGTGTAAACCTTGAATCCCTGAGTGTAGGTATCTTCCTGGTATTTGGCATAAATTGCCTGTCGCACCATTTCAGTCAGATAGTTTGATTTTATTGAGAATTCCTGACTGCCGCGTCGGGTTGTAATGACCTGATTTTGGGCCAGATGGTATTGCTCGTCGTTGATGTAACGCAGCTCATGCATGCGTCGCAGCACATAAAGCTGGCGCAATTTCGCACGTTTTGGATTGACGACCGGATTGTAGCTGGACGGTGCCTTGGGCAAGCCGGCGAGCATGGCGGCTTCAGCCAGAGAAATCTTGTTCAGTGGTTTGCCGAAATAGATTTGCGAGGCCGCTGCAAAACCGTAAGAACGTTGACCGAGGTAGATTTGATTGATGTACAGCTGCAAGATATCGTCTTTGCTGAGATAGTGCTCGATTTTGAAAGCCAGCAACATCTCGTTAAATTTGCGCGTGAAGGTTTTTTCCTTGGACAGGAAGAAGTTTCGTGCGACTTGCATAGTAATGGTGCTGGCGCCCTGTTTAGTTCCCCCTGCCGTAAAGTTGGAGAGCGCTGCGCGCAATACACCCATGTAGTCCACGCCGCCGTGTTGATAAAACCGGTCATCTTCAGCGGCGAGTATGGCTTGCTTCATGGTATCGGGAACATCGGCAATTTTCACCAGCGCACGGCGCTCTTCGCCGAACTCACCGAGCAATGTTCCCTCGGCACTGTAGATGCGCAGTGGAACCTTGGGATGGTAATCGGTCAGCGCCTCCAGGGACGGCAGGGTCGGGTAGGTCAGCATAGCCGCCATGCCGAGCAATAAAATCGGCAGCGAGATGAGCGTCAATGCAACGAGAACGGGGAGTAGCCAGCGGCGTGTAGACATTGAATAATTGTTCAAAAATAATGAAAAATGGTATTGTTCAGCGGACACTTGGATTATACGAGATAAACAGCCCTCCCAAAAACGTCTTTACAGTGTTGACGGTTGTTGCTAGGATTTCAACCACTTTGTACGGAAAAGCTCCGAACGGCCTATGCCTAAAGTAAATTTTGATATCTTGCTGGATTTTATCCAGACCAAAGCGCCGCCCCTGATTGGGGTGGACATCAGTTCATCATCCGTTAAATTGGTAGAGTTAAGTCAGGCGCCGAAAAATGCGGGCTATGTTCTGGAGCGCTATGTGATAGAGGTGTTGCCCAAGGATGCGTTCTTTGACGGCAACATTAATAATCTGGATGCGCTAGCCGAAACGCTGCAGCGTGCCTGGATGCGCATGGGAACAAAAATCAAGAGCATCAGTGTTGCGCTGCCTTCAGCTGCGGTTATCACCAAGAGAATTCTACTGCCTGCCGGCATGAGCGATGAGGACCTGGAATACCAGGTCGAATCAGAGGCGAATCAATATATTCCTTTTGCGCTTGATGAGGTCAACCTGGATTTTCAGGTGATAGGCCCCGCGCCTGGCAACGAGGAAGAGATAGAAGTGCTGCTGGCGGCTTCCCGCAAGGCGAACGTTGTTGACAGGGTGGCCGCGGCTCAAGCGGCGGGTCTGAAAGTCGCCGTTGTGGATGCCGAGCCCTATGCGGCTGAGATGGCATTTAGCCAGATATGCGCGCAGTTGCCGGATGGCGCGGAAGACAAATGCGTGGCGCTGATTGATATTGGCGCATCGGTCATGAATGTAAATGTAATGCGCAACGGGCAATCAATTTATACGCGCGATCAGCAAATCGGCGGTGAACAACTGACTCAGGCGATACAGGCTCAATTCGGCTTGTCGGCTGAACAGGCTGAATTTGCCAAGCGAAACGGCAACTTGCCGGACAATTACGAGAGCGATGTGTTGTCGCCATTTCGTGACAATCTGGTCATGGAAATCGCGCGCGCGCTGCAATTCTTTTTTACATCTTCACAATATAACGAGATTGATTACATTGTTCTGGCAGGAGGCAGTGCCGTTTTGCCTGGCTTGGATGATGCAGTGGCCACGCGTACCCAGGTTAGCACCATGGTAGCGAATCCGTTTGCCTTGATGGCCTTGTCCAGTCGGGTAAAGCCGCGTCAGTTGCAGGCAGATGCCCCTGCGTTGATTGTTGCCTGCGGTCTGGCAATGCGGAGGTTTGATCCGACATGATACGCATAAACTTATTGCCTTACCGCGAGGAAAGGCGGCGCGCCAAACAGATGCAGTTCATCTCCTTGAGCGCACTCTCCCTGCTGTTGGGTGTGCTGGTGTGGGGTCTTGTGCATGCGGCAATCAGCACGCAAATAGATTATCAGGAACGCCGTAACGCCTATTTGCAGGAGGAAACGGCCATTCTGGACAAACAGATCGCCGAAATCAGGAAGTTGCGTGAGCAGACGAAGTCCCTGCTGGAACGCAAGGACGCGGTTGAAAAGCTGCAAAGTGATCGTTCTCAGGTGGTGCATTTACTGGACCAGATGCTGCGCATTTTGCCTGAGGGTGTTTACATCAAGACGCTTAAGCAAAACGGCGATGCCATCAATCTGGTCGGCTACGCACAATCCAATGCGCGAATTTCTACCCTGATGAGAGCGGTCGAAGATTCAGCCTGGCTGGAAGCGCCCGCTTTGGTGGAAATACACGCGGCTACTGCAGAGGGTGTGCGGCTCAGTGAATTTACCCTGACTTTCAAGCTGACCAAGTTGCAAGGTGCAGATGCCGTCAATGCTGACGGTGTGAGGAATTAGGTGTCATGATGACTTTAGATGATCTAAAAAATCTCAACCCGAAAACCCCGGGCGTTTGGCCGTGGCCAGCAAAACTAATGGCATTCGCGGCGATATTTGTGGGTGTGGTGGTAATGGGGGCGCTGCTGGACTGGCAGGGCCAATGGGAAAGCCTGAGAGTCGTGAAAGAACAGGAGATCAGTCTCAAGGAAACCTTCCTGATCAAGAAACAGCAGGCAGTGAATCTGGATTTGATCAAAAAACAACTGCTGGAAACGCAGGAATCATTTGGCGCATTGCTGAAACAGTTGCCGAACAAATCAGAAATGGACGCTTTGTTGACTGACATCAATCAGGCGGGACTGGGGCGCGGTTTGCAGTTTGAATTGTTCCGCCCGGGTGCAGAAAGCATACAGGGATCGTTTGCCGAGCAACCGATTGCCATCAAGGTGACGGGTAATTATGACGATTTGGGAAGATTTGCCAGTGACATTTCCATGTTGCCGCGAATCGTGACACTGAATGAAATCGCCATTACACCGGTTGGCGGCGCGTTGACTATGGACGCCATTGCGAAGACGTTCCGCTATCTGGATGATGAAGAGCTTGCGGCGCAAAGAAAAGCGGCCAAGGCAGGGGGAGCTAACTAATGAGATACATTTATCTTGTGTTGGCTGCACTATTGCTAACCGCTTGCGGTGGTGACGAATTTGAGGATTTGCGTGACTTCGTTAAAAACTCCGGTGCGGATATGCGTGGCCGGGTTCAGCCTCCGCCTAATATTCAGCTTTATGTGCCCTTTGCCTACGATAACGATACGGGGTTGGCGGATCCATTCAAGCCGCGCAAGCCGGAATCGGCTCAAAGCGGGAAACGCGGAGAGAATGAACCGGATATGGACAGGCCCAAGGAGGCACTGGAAGAATACCCGCTGGAAAATCTCAAGATGGTGGGTTATGTGTCCAGGGGCAAGACGGGACACGCCGTGGTGCGTGCGCCTGACGGAAAACTGTACCGGGTCCGGACAGGTAACTATATGGGCATGAATTTCGGTTTGATAAAACAATTGACCGATACTGAAATCGTGATTAAAGAAGTGGTGCAAGATAGCGCCGGAGACTGGTCTGAGCGTATCAGCAGTCTGCAATTGGTTGATAAGGAGTAGTGCAATGGGACCGCTTAAAGACATGAATTCAACTCTATTATCACGGATGTTTGTGACGCGGACTGTTAATGCCACAGCCAAAGCAACAGCACGCTTGTTTGGTTTGCTGATGGTTTTTGCCATGGTTCAGGCCAATGCACAGACGCAAAATACCATTACTGCATTAAGCGTCAGCGATACCGGTGCGGGTGCGACCGTAATCAAAGTCGAACTGGCTGAGCCGCTGGCTAATCTGCCGGCCGGATTTACCATCAATACGCCACCGCGCATAGCCTTGGATTTCCCAGGAACGGCAAATGGCCTGGGAAAATCTGTACAGAATTTTGCCGTTGGCGAGCTGCGTAGCGCTAACATAGTCCAGGCCGGAACGCGTACCCGGCTGGTTATTAATCTCAGCCAGATGTTGTCTTATGACACTAAGCTGGACGGCAATAATGTCCTGATTACCTTGCGCGGAAAAGTTGCAGGCCTGGCATCGGCTGACACGACTTCGCGCTTTGCGGAAGCCAGTCAGGGAACGCAAAAGCATACCTTGAACGATCTGGATTTCCGTCGCGGCAAGAATGGCGAAGCGCGTATTCAAGTTGGTCTTTCCGATTCGGGAGTGGGTATCGACATTCACCGGCAGGGCACCAAGCTGGTCGTGGATTTCCTGAAAACCAATTTGCCCGGCAAATTGCAACGCAAGCTAGATGTGGTTGATTTTGCAACGCCTGTGCACATAGTTAACACCTTCGCGCAGGGTGCCAATGTTCGCATGGAAATCGAGCCTAAAGGGATGTGGGAACATGCGGCCTATCAAACTGACAATAAATTCATCATCGAAGTCAAAGCGGTCACAGAGGACCCCAACAAGCTGGTCAAGGGCGTTCAGTCTGGTTATGCGGGTGAAAAACTGACGCTTAATTTCCAGGATATTTCCGTGCGTGAGGCCTTGAACGTGATCGCGGACTTTACTGAGTTGAATATGGTGATCAGCGACAGCGTGCAGGGTAATCTGACCTTGCGCCTGAAGGATGTTCCCTGGGATCAGGCGCTGGATATCATCCTGCAAAGCCGGGATCTGGAACAGCGCAAGAACGGCAATGTGATACGGGTCGCACCGCGTGAAGAATTGGCCAAGTCGGAAAAAACGGGTTTGACCTCGCGCCAGGAAATTTCCGAGCTTGAGGAATTGCATACTGAAAGCTTCCAGCTGGGTTACCAGACGGCAGCGGCAGCGGCCGATATTTTGACCGGCAAGGGTGCGGTAAAAGGCACTGCAGAACAGGGTGATGCGACGCCTTCCGGCAATGGCCAGTCTTCTTCAGCCAGTATTTTGTCCAAACGAGGCAGCGCAATGGCGGACGCGCGCACCAATACGCTGTTCGTAAAGGATACCCCGTCCCGTCTTGAAGAAGTGCGCAAGATCATCAAGCAAATTGATGTGCCGGCCAGGCAGGTGCTGATCGAGGCGCGGGTGGTTGAGGCGCGTGACGGATTTGCCAGAAACCTGGGGGTAAGACTGGGTTACACCGGTGAGCCTGTTGCGGCGGCGGGCGGCGCGAATGGAGTGACCGGCATACGGGGCGGCCTGGTGGGCGCGGGTGGTGCAGGTGGCGTCGGCGTGGGTAGTGTGCTTGCGCCGAACACCGGAAACGTCAACTTGCCTGTTACGGCCGGAGCGCCGCTGGCGGGCGTGTTCCAGTTTGCGTTGTTTAACGCGGCGGCAACCAAGATACTCAACATCGAGTTGAATGCCATGGAATCGGATGAGCAGGGCAAGATTATCTCCAGCCCGCGTGTGGTCAGCTCCGATAACGATACCGATTGGGCGATCATCGAACAGGGTGAAGAAATTCCCTACACCATCAATTCGGTATCGGGCGGGGTGGTAACGAGCACGACCTCCTTCAAGAAAGCGG
>Ga0209231_1001050_pt1 | contig 11705 bp, 14 predicted proteins | sample Deesub45470m_DNA_FD_188086 | JGI IMG/M metagenome (GOLD analysis project Ga0209231, IMG submission 188086) | Deep subsurface microbial communities from North Pacific Ocean - 450_OLKR46/470m Metagenome (SPAdes) (version 2) | ecosystem: Environmental > Terrestrial > Deep subsurface > Unclassified ... | reverse complement strand
CCTGCCACTGGAGCGGTCGCGCCATACAGGACGGTGTTGCCATCTACTACATTCGCGGCTGCGGCAAGCAATTCATTTGCAGCCGTAAGCATCTCGATCGCAGTATCAATTGCCAACTGGCCGTCGGGCTTGCCAGCGTATCCAGGCATGTTGACAATGTTTTCCAGGTTGCAGGCCGCATTCGGCACGGTGCCGGTCAGATTTTTAGTCGAGCCGTCCGGATGAGTGATCTTGAAGTTGTACCGGCTACCCTGTGATCCCAATTGATTCGGGAACAGGTTCAGAATTGCGCGACCGTTGATATCCGTCACGGACGACAGGGGCTTCGGCACGACGATTCCGTTGTACAACTCATCTCGGTTCAGGGTTGCCGAGATGCGCGCATCAACGACAGCAGCGCCGGACTGGTCAAATAGCGTGACGGTAACGGGAACGGTTGGAATGGTCATGAATAAGTCCTTTAAGCAATCAGTGCAGCTGCATATTCGACCGGCGTCAGCACCGGCATGGTGCGCACTTCCAGTTCACTGCTGACTTCCCAGCTCATCTTGTTAATCAGCACTTTTTTGGGTGGTTTGGTGAATTTGACCTCTAGTGCCGTGATGCCTGATCCGGTTGTTAGGTTGAGGGTGAACCAGATCGAACCATCGATCGTGTCGTACTTATGCCACGCCTCGAACAGCGCGAGCTGCGTTTGCGTGAAGCGCCATTTAACCGTCACGCGGCTGGGAATCGCAGTGAAACGACGACGCGTCCGATCCGGCCCGGCATCCATCTGTGTGCGCAGATTCGGGTCTTCAGGGTTAATCTCGTAACCGTTGATCAACGGGGGAGGGAGTTTTACCGGGTAAATAGCCATATCAGAATGCTCCGGGTGCGCGATTCAGGCCGAATGTCTGGGAGAGCGCGCCATTTAAGGCACCTGTGCCACGCTGTACGTTACGGGCTATACCGCCTTCGATCTGTTCGATGAGCAGATCGAATCCTCCGCTGGAATTCGGTTGTGCAGTAGCGCTGACCTGCCCGCTGGCATTGTTGACGATGTTGACCTGTAGCACAGTACCTGCGCCGTTGCCGGCAGCAGGGTTATATGCTTTGGGAACGATCTGCTCTCCTTCGTGGATCTGCGCGATCATGTCGCGTGGAACGTAATCGGTGCCGACTGCATACGAAGGCAGTTTCAAGCCGAACGAACTCCCGCCACTGGACAGACTGTAGTCACCGACAGGGGCGGATGCGGGTGCACTTCCTCCACCCAACCCCAGCAAGCTGCCCAGTCCGGACAGCAGGTCGCTGCCGCCCATTGCGCTGGCAATAGGTTGCATGATGCTTTTTTGTATCTCGATGCGTATCAGGTTGTTGATGATTGAATCCGCGAGGCTGGAAAAATCCAGCTTACCGGTGCGCACATATTTCGCCAGGGCATCCTCCATCCCTCTGAACGAATCGGTGACCAGCTTCTCGGATTGCTTCGCCGCGTTACTGATCGCATCCAGATAATTACGCACAGCGGTATCTGTGCCAGCTTCCCAGGCACGTGTCACGCGGTTGCGCGATTCGATCTCGACTTCTGCACCGGCCTTGCTGGCCTCAGCGACCGCCTTGATTTCCTCAACGGCGCGCTGATAATTCGCTGCCACGGCTGGATTAGTGTCGCGTCCGGAAAACTTGTCGTTGCTGCGCAGCGCCAGTAGTTCCTTCTCCATCGCCAGATCGATGCGGCGTTTCTCGGTGAGCAGCTGAATATCCTGCGCCGACTTGCCGATCAGCGAATTCTCGAATTGCAGCTGCTTCAGATACTCGCTCGATGTGCTGCGCGCGCGGTCGATGATCGTGTTTGATTCGTCCTGCGCCTTATTGGCCGCGAGCAAAGAGACGTTGTAACTATCCTGTGCCAGCATCCACTCCAGCTTTCCCGCCGTATCGATCGCTTGAGCCTCGGTTAGCTTCAGCGATCCATTGCGCAGATCCTCCATCACTTTCACCGCATACTGCTCGGTAGCGGTCAACTTATCCTGCTGGTTCCCCTGCGCATTAAGCAGCGCCGCACGTTCGTCCATTTGCTTCGAGAAAGCGATGTAAGGGTCAGCCGCCACCCGCGCGCGGCGGCCTGTCTTGACCTTGTCCGGTTTATCAATTTTCCCTAGCTGGATAAATTCTTCCGGGTACGCCTGGCGTCCGATATTCAGCGCGGCATCTTGTGTCAACACACCGCCATTGCGCTGTTTGGCAAAGTCAATTGCCGCAAGATAATTTTGCGCATTCATCTTCTTCATCAAAGCCTGCTGCTGCTCATCGGCCAACTTATTGATGTCCGCCATTCCCTGTCGCTGCAATACTTCGACAAATTTAATTTTTTTCTGTAAACCCGCTATCACCGTATCAATCGAATCGGTTGATGCACCAAATTTCAGGAAGCGCGCACGGTCTTCTTCCAAACCGGCGATCTCTTCCTTGTATGCCCGGATGTTCTCTGTCGGTGTCCTGAAGGGATTGGTCGTACCAAACAACAGCAGCGCATTCCAGAATCCGCCGGCAATCTTCTGTCCTTCGAGCAATTGTTCTAACAGCGTATTGAGTTCCGGCAGCATCTCATTGGCAATCGTCAACCCGAACTGCTTGCCCAGCATATTGAATTCGACCAGATGGCTGTTGAATAGATTCGCCTCTTCCGCCATCTTTGCCGTCACCGGATTCAGCTCTTTGCCACGCTCCAGCATCGCGCGCAGCTTGACCTCACCCTCGGAAAGCAACGGCAACAGATCCTGCGCAGACTTGCCGAACACATCCATCGCCAACGCCATACGGCGCGGATCATCCACCGGTAGGCGTGCAATAATCTCGGACACCTTGAATAACACTTCCTCGCTGGTTTTTGCCTGTATTCCCATCGCACGCAGCCGATCGGCATGATCCACCAGATAATTCGATGCGTTTTTTAGCCCCTGTGTAAGCGAGCCGAGCGTCGTACTGCTCTTTTTTGTGACCACATCCCAAGCCGCCAGTTGCTCAACGGCGATGCCTGTTTGCAAATGCATCGTCTGTAAAGCGTCCGCCGCCTCAATGGCTCCCCTGGCCATGGCATAAGCCCCTGCAGCGGTCGCGACCAATAACCCGCCGACCCCCAGCCCGATACCAGGTAATCTGGACAACCCCGCACTTAGTTTGTTGGAAGAGGCTTCGACGGCATTAATCGGATCATTAACCGCCCGAGCCGCCGCGGCGGTCTTATCGAAAGACGCAGTTAACTGATTCAACTTGGCACTCGCTTCAGTCGTCCCGGTATTCAGCCCGGACGCGTCCGCCGTGATGTCGATCTTGATATTGTGATTTGAGCCGTCCATGGTGAAAGTCCGGATGCTGTACAGATGCCGCAGAATAGCGGGTCGGTCAAGCCGAAAACAGGGACGAAAATGGCGAATAAAAATACTTTAATCGGAGGGGCGCATCAACTCTAATTCCACCGCCTGCAGCAGTTCCAACCCCAGATCAAGCGGACAGCCCAGCGACTGCATCAGCGCGATGGCTGGGTTGTAGTCCAGCCCGATCACGCCTTTATTGCCGGTGCGCCATTGCGTGCGCAGGCGCTCATATAGCCACCACACCGCACCTTCCCAGTGCAGCTCGGGCGGGTAGTCGGCCGGATCAACTACGCGTCCGGCGTCCTGTATTACTTTGATGTATTCCCACCCGATCTCGCGTTCCCACCGCGCCCGGGCGGTCAGGCGTTTTTTGCAGCGGCTTCCTCATCCACGCGAAACTGGTCCAGCCCTGAGGCCTGATCGATCACCCAGGGCATGATGTTGATCGCCTGGTTCTTGCCGAAGGTGCGACGATTGGCTTCATCGCAATCTACCGGCCCGTTGGCGTCGCCGATTTCATCGCCCCAGTCCTCAATCGCCTCGACGGCAAAATTCGCGCCCCACTTGCCGATATCCAGCGTCCGGTCCTTTCTCAGAGACTTGTTGCGGATCTCGTTGTATTTCTCCGGCGATACCGCGCGGATCAGGAAGGTGATTCCGGTGTCGGGATGCACGCAAGGTTTAGCCTCTGCAGCCGGATTTAATAAAAGTTTTACGCTCATGATGATTCCCTTCTATGATCTTAGTATGCCGCTACGTCGTTGCTCAGTGTCACGACCGGCAGTGTCGCGCCGGCGTGCGCCTTCCAGGCTACATCCGCGAACAGACCGCTACGCCCTTGTTTCGGTAAGGCCTTCTCGATCAGTTCAACGTAAGGCATATCCACGGTTAACGTAAAGGTATTCGCACCGATGGTCGCTGCGGACACCAGTTTCAGCCGGGTGCTGGTGCCGGCGCGCGCCAGATCCCACGCGGCTGCGCCATCAAATACGCATTTCAGCGTGCCGCTGAACATCAGTTCGCCCAACGGAAACAGGCCGTAGCCGGGAAATCCGTCCTGCAGCTCCTGCGGCTGAATGTTGTTGTTGATCTCGATATTGCCGCTGACTACCTGACCGAGCGTGGCGCCCGCGCCGTCCGAAATCACGCCGGACGCCGAGCAGGCACGGAATGAATCCACGCTGGTCGGCGCAGCATCGAACGCGGTGACGGGCAGCGGGTTGATTTCTTCACCGGCCATGATGTCAGCGGTGATGTTCTGGTCGTTGTTGGCAATGTCCCATGCCAATTTATTCACATGCGCGTCCAGCGTACGGAAATAATTGTTGATGTCGTAATGACCAAGCTCCAGCAGCGCAGCAGGGCGGTCGGCCAGGTTGACCGGGAAGGTGTGCGTCTTCAGCGTCGTGCCAGTGGTAGTGGGTTGGCCGAGCGCTAGTTTGAGCAGATAACCGACGGTGCGCAGGTCGAGCACGGATTGAATATTCCCGGCCACAATTGGGTTTCCCGCATCCGACTTGTTGCTCAGCGGGGAATTATTCTGTGTCTGATTCTGCTGCCGTTTCGGGTCGCGCCCGACTGTGTAGCTGGTGAACGGTATCACCTTTGCGGCCGGTGTGGCCGGCGCGGTGCGAGAGGCAGTCTGATATTGCAACAACAGCTTGGTGAGTTCACCGCGTGCCTGAGTCATGATTTATTGCTCCTGTTTAAAGTCGAATTCGTTGAAATCCCCGCGCGCCTGCATCGCGCCCCATTCATCTGCTGTTACCGATTGCGCAACGTCGCGCTGCCACCGGCGACCGCAGAAGCCGATCGCGTTTGGCCCGTCGTGATAGGCCACCAGGAGCGAGGATTGAGGGTTGATGATTGAGTCCGCAAGGGGCGCGGTATCCGGTGTTTTTTTGTTTGCCATGCTCATCTCCTATCGAATAAATTCCAGATCAATCGAAACCCAGCCGAACGGTGCTTCGATCTGCTGACTCTGCCTGAATCCACTCATCTGCAAGCGGCACAGTGCGGGGGGGAGGGAGCGCAGAAACACCTTGATCTCGTCCACCATCGCCAGCTCGGCATCTTCTACGGCGGAAGGCGGCGCCTGTTCGTCGAGCTGGATTTGCCCCACCAGTAACATTTTGTGGTTGCCGTCCATCGCCGATCTGCTCAGCAGATTCTGATAGCCGCTCTCGCCACGGCTCACCAGTGTAAAAATTCCCGCCTGCAATTCGAAATCCTTGCGCGCGGCGAAGTCCATCAGGTCTCGTGTCACAAAGCGCGACGGCAACGCGGCAGCAAGCGTCGTTTTGATCAGTTCCAGGCGGTCGCCGATTTCACTCATCCGAACACCTCTTTGATTCCTTGATCTACCCCTTGCTGCACCAGCTCGAACAACCGGCTGCGCTTGGCGTCCGCTGCAGGCTGCATATAGGGCTGCGCGCGCGTGCCCCGACGACTGATCGCCCGGGCGATCATCCAGGCCTTATCGTCAGCTTCCTTGCCGCGTACGCCCAGCACGCGTTCCACCCATGGGCGCAGCGCATCGGGATTGGGGAAGTGAGGTTGTGTGCCTTCCTCGACCGCACGGCCATAATTCATTCCCTCGCTTACCTGGTAGTGCATGGGGCCGAGTCGCTCGTCACTGATGCTATTTATCAGATTGCTTAATGCTTTTGGCGCGCCGAGACGGGCGGCTATCGCCACTTCTTTCGCTCCGGCAGCCAGCCAGACATCGACGGCGTTTTCCACTGCCGGACGCGCATGCTCAAGTGCCGCCTTGACGCGACTGATATCGATGGAGATGGAAATAGCATTCGTCATTTGATAACCCATCCGCCTGCTGCAGCGCAGATCACTAAAATCACCCAGAGCACCTTTTCGATCAGTCCATTGCGGATCTGCCGCTTTGATTCCGCGTCAGCCTTTTTATCGTCATATTCATCCTTGCGCTTCTGCCGGATCCAGTCGTGATCTGAATCGTGCTCTTTCGCATGACCATTCAGCACCGCATCCCGCAGCTTCTTCTCATCAGTCAACACCGCATCGATCTTTCCGCCAATCTCTTCGAGTACTTGGAGCAACAGCAATAAAATAGTTTTCATTGACTGATCTCCAGTGCGTTCAATCGCCATGAGTATCTGAGGCTTTATGCCTTTTTCATTGGACATCATTCCCTCCTGTCGCTGACTAGCACTTTCTGGCAGGATTCAAGCTGGCGCGCTACTTCGTCGGCTTCGCCGGTGAGATTGAGAAGAAATTCAGCAGCCGCGTCTGAAAGTCGGCCTTGTGTTCCACCATCACATCCGCCGGCGGTGGCGGCAGTCTGGCTGCCGGTACTTCCATCGGCTTGCTGGGTGCCGGGGTCGCGCAGGCGCAGAGTGCCAGCACGGTAATCAGCAATAAGTGCATCCGTTTTGCGTTTCGCATTTTCTCGTTCCTTTTGCAGCAGTGTTGAAATATCCGCCTGTTGTTGCACGTAGCGTTGTTCCTTCAAGCGTGCAGCCTCGTTGAGTTCCCTGATCTTTGCGTTCGCATCGGTCAATTCCTTGTTGTCCTTCTTCAGCCAATCGGCGCGCACTTGAGTCTGTCCGGCTTCGTTCTGCCAACAACCGACCCCGGCCAGACTCGCCAGCCACAGCACGATCACAATCAGAATGGCCCAGGGACTCATAGCATCGCCCACCTGGTGCGGTATTTTTCCGGGCGAATCAGCATCACGTTGTGTACGTGCTCGCGGTTGATGTCGCAGGCATTGCGTCCGCCGTACAGTGACTGGCGCGACTTCAGGCAGTGATATTCGACGTGCCCGAACCATCGTCCGGCATCGCATCCGTTACTCATCGCACAGGCGCGGCGTTCTTTCTGCACGCCACCGACGCCGCCGTTGTATCCGGCATCGCTGAACGCCAGCATCGCGGGCGCTGCCCTGAACGGCTTCGCTGCATCACGGCTCATCAGCACGACGGCGCGCAGCTGGAGTTCCGGCTTGGCATAGACGTTATTCCACGACCAGCCGGCCAGTTCTGCTGCGTACTGATTGCGCAGTCCAGACAGCGAATCGAAGCGCAGCGACCCATCTGCACGATAGGCGCGGGTGATCTGCCCCATGCCCGCACCTTCTTCACGGCTGGTTTTCAGTTGTGCCGCCGGATTCCAGCAGCCTTTCGATTTCAGGCTGATACAGGATTCCTGCTCGATCAGCCCGGCCAGCAGCACCGCATCGGGATGATCCGTCCAGTAGCGCTGCTGTTCGGCCTTCAGTGTGGCACCGTATTTTGTAAATCCGGCAGGTAACCATGGATCAGCCGCTGCCTGCGCGCGCGGCGCAAACACCATCAGCAAGCCGACGAATACAATCGCCAGCGCGATCAACGCCAGACCGGCACCGAGCGAACCTTCTCCTGCCTTTTTGATCAGCGTGCGCTTGTCCGCCTCCGGATAATCGAACAGTGCCTTATGTGCCCAGAACGCGGCGGCGACTGCCCAGATTCCCTGCACCAGAGAGAGACCGCCGAGCGCGGTGGACAGGCCATGATCCGGGTCAGACCACAGTGACACAGCCAATGCGATCAACGCCCCTCCGACCAAAAACCACGAACGATGTCTTATTTTCATGTCACGAAGCCTCCTCAAAAATTTTCATCAGCTGCTCGAACAGGTACTGCGGCGTACCGTTCCGCGGCCCTTGCGACAAGCCGTCTCGCATCACTACCGGTTTGCCGATGTTGCGCATCGACATTTCCTTCATCGCCTCGGCCTGGGCGCGCAGCAATAACAGGCCGCGATCGCCAGGTTGCAGAGTGGTTTCCGCAGCTGTTGCGCCGATGGAATGCATTGCGTAGTAATAAAACTTGAATTCGCTTCCCAGTACGGTGATCTGCTGTGCGGAAGGGGGAGGGAGCAAGTGGATTTCGCGCACCATGCCGTTCAGTGCACTGCTCACGTCCGGCAATCGTCCCGGATAACGCTTGTCCCAGGGGTTGATGCGCTGCGTCGAAATCCCCCACAGCGACGATTTATAGACAAAAAAATCAGCCGGCGCCGGATAGTCGAAAATGTCCGCATGCAGCGTCAGCTTGCCCAGCATGGTGCGGGGACGTTTACGGCTCATATCCTGCGCTGCTACGTCGAGATGGCGGTTGAAATCACCATCGCTTTCGGTCGCGAAGATTTTTGCCGCGTCATGCAGCGAGGCCTTCAGATCGGCGACCAGATCGTCGCGTGACAGGGTGCCGGACATGACGAATTACACCGGCACGCGCTTGACGTATTCGGCTTCCAGCGCAGCCACATAATCGGTATTAGCATTAATGTCTGTACTAACGGCCAGCAGCGCGGCAGCCAGATCAGCATCACTCAACGCCGGAATTTGGCTCAATAATTCGGTAATCGACGCGCGCTGCAATAGTTTGTCCGCGATCGCGCCCAACACACCCTTGCGCGCCTGACACTGCTGCTCCAGATCACCCAGTCGCTCGATGTCCGCGAACAACATCCCGTCCAGCGCTACGACCACCGAGGGCACATTGCCTTTCAGCAACTCTACCAATTGGTCAACAGGCGGCTCAACCGGCTTTTCTGCCGATACGCCCGGGCGCAGATAATGCGGCACATCCTGCTCTTCATAATGCCGTGTCTCGCCCGGAGGGATCAGCGTCGAGCCGACCGCCATATGCGTCTTTCCATTGTTTGTGATAGGTACTTTCATGATGTTATATCCTTATTGGTTGGACTCATCCCGCCGCATCATCTGCATCATCGCGGCGGGGGTCGTCACTAGCTTCGTGGGTTATTCCTAGCGAGCCACACGAGCCGTAGCGCTATACAGCGACAGGGTGGTGTAGGCGGCCTTCAGTGGGGTAGGTGTGTGCAGCGCGATGAACTGGTCGCCGTAGGCTTCCTTCTTACCGGTGAAGCGGCCATTGGCATCACGCTGATCCTGTAATTGCCCCATCGTCCAGGCCTTCAGCATGCGGTAGCGTGTCACACCGCGTTCGCCGATCACGACGCGCTGGTCGCCCATCGCCAGGCCCGGTGCAGTAGTACGGAAATTTGGCACCGATTTCACTGTACCTAGGTTGCCGTCTGCATCCAGCGTCGTACCGTTACGCGCGAAGCTCTCCACGAAGGTGCGCGCCTGCTCGACTGTCGTCTTGACCGTGCTGCTCATCAAGCCGAAATTCGCCATGTGATAACGATCCGACTCGATCACTGCCTTACGCAGGCCGTAGCGATACATAAAACCATCCCAGAACACATCCGTCGCCACTGCCCCCATGTCCAGATCGAACTTGAAGGTGTTGCTGGTGTAGCTGTAGTCCGCCGTGATCGCGTGTGTATTAACCGGAGCAGTCGGTGTCCCAATCTCGTTGACGAAGTGGATCTCGCCCAGGTTGTAGTCCATGGTGTAATACAGCCCGCCAGCTTGCGTGTTCGTGCCGTTGTACTCAGCAACCACCACCGCTACATCGCGCACCACGATTGGATGTAAGGTATTGCCGACCTGCACACCCTTTAGCGTGTACACCTTGCGCGGACGCACCACAGGGAACTGCGCCAGTGGGAAGATGGTCTTGGTGCCGTTCGCCGTGGCCACCGCTTCACTGGTGATGGCAGCGGTGCTGTATTCATCCGAGGAATTGAGGATCTCATTGAAGATCAGCTGCTCGCCATCCTCGCCGATGATGCGCGACGCATTGCGGGCATTTTCAGACAACGCGTCCCAGTTCAACTGTCCGTTGCCAGTCAGATAACGCAATTCATCCGACACCTCGAAGGCGAGTTTTTGCGGGATCGGATACACCAGGTCGCTGGTTTGGATCACACCGGCGCGCGGGATACTACCACCTTCATAAACACGCACATTGCTGCGATTGGCAGCGCTGGTGTCACGGTAACTGTAAGGGATTTCCACCGTCTGCGCGAAGTCTGCCGTGCCGGTATCGACGAACTGCAGGCCGATCATGTTGTACAGCGCTTCACGGATCACCGTGCGCTCGAAACTGGCAGGAACTGCCACATCCGACACACTGCCGTCACCGCCTGCCAGCATCTTGTGCTCGCGGTGCAGCTGCGCGCCACGCTCGGCATCGAAGGCCGCCAAAATCTTCTCGGCCAGCTTTTTGTTCTTTTCCTGCAACTTGCCGCCGGTATTTGAGAAGCGTTCAGCATCAGGGCGGTCGAGGATTCCCAGGCGTCTATCCATCTGCTCCTGCAGCGCCTTGACGTTGTTGCTCTCGTCCAGCGAGATATGCACGCTGCCTTGCCGCTGAAAGCCCATCGAAGATAACTGACGTGCTACGGCTAACTCATTGCCATGAGCAATCTGGTTATCGGCCAGTAACTTCACTTGTTCAGGGGTTAACGAGGCTGTGATCAGATCAGCTACGCCATCAGTAAGCTGTTTCTTCTGAGCATCATCCAGACCTTTAGCTGCATTGATGGTGTCAGACAACAGCTTGAGATTTGCCGCTTTCCCGTCTGCCAATTGCTTAACTGAGGCAGCTTGAGCAGATGCTTCATCTGCCATCAGCTTCTTCACGTCGGTAGCAGTCAACCCGGCCTTTAATTCAGGGACGGCGATGGACAGCGTCACCACCTTGTCGCCGATCGCTTCGGCAAGCTGCTTGCCGGAATCCTCGAATGCGCCCATCAGCGATTTGGCGGAAGCTTCGTCCGTGACGTTTTGCAGCGATTTTTCAGCCGCAGCCATCAGCGATGCAACCACGGACTGAGCCAGCTTCATCGAGCCGAGTTTCTCGGACAGTTGTTTCAATAGTTCTTTCCACATGACATGTATCTCCTGTAAGAGGGTTGATTGCAATTCGGGGTGTAAAAAGGTGGCGGGTGAACCGTCAGGCTCTGAAAGCGTGACGGGATCCAACCCTTTGATGACGGGACGTATCGTCAATCCTGCGCCGAACAGCAATGGGCCATGCTGTGCGCGTTGCTCGTTGTCCTGGAAGTTTTCGCTGTAGTCTGCGGACAAATAGACGAAGCCGCGATTCTTGACGGCATCCACACCGTAGGGTGTCCATGCCAGCAGCGCGCGCAGTTTGTTGCCCTCAATCGCCAGTTTGATGAACTTTGCTGCCGCGCCTTTCGACGGTTCATGCGCGACATCGAGAAAGATTTCCTGTCCGTAAGTGCCTTTGTTGAAGTTCTCCAACATCTGCAAAAGCATCGGGCGGGTAATATCGAATTCGCCATAACGGGGATCATAGGGTAATCCCCCCTGAAATTAGTTGCGATTAGAAGTAGAATTTCTCACTTGGAAATAGAGGAATTTTTACATGAAGTTATCACGCTTTTCAGATAGCCAGATCATCGCAATTCTTAAGCAGGCCGAGG
>Ga0209231_1001048_pt1 | contig 11723 bp, 11 predicted proteins | sample Deesub45470m_DNA_FD_188086 | JGI IMG/M metagenome (GOLD analysis project Ga0209231, IMG submission 188086) | Deep subsurface microbial communities from North Pacific Ocean - 450_OLKR46/470m Metagenome (SPAdes) (version 2) | ecosystem: Environmental > Terrestrial > Deep subsurface > Unclassified ... | reverse complement strand
CCAACAGTGAGATTGTCAGATTCTGGCAATATGTCATCTATCTGATACTTGCTGAGCATGCGCTTTACAATGGAAAAATGCTTATAGGCTTCGTCCATTTCCCCTTTGTTGTATGCGATGCTACCTAATGAAAAATATGCTAGCGCAAAGTTGGGACGTAGAAAGATTGCTTGTTTCAAAGAGGAGCATGCATGCTTGATTTCACCACTCTCCGTCAGTATAAGGGCGCGTATATAATAAGCAGTAGCATCCAATTTGTCAGTACTAATCCAGCTATTGCAGCATACCAGTGCATCTTTTAATCTACCTAAATTAGCCAATGCAAGTGCTAACAGAGAGAGTGTTTCCAAATTATGAGATTGTTTGGATGCATTGTCATTCATGATTCCAATGAACATATCAGCTAGCTCTGAATAACTGCCTTGTGTGTAAAGTGATTGTGCAAGTGCTAGTCGTTCGGATGAATCTTTTGTCTTGGCTAATATTCGTGTTGAGGTCCCTAAAACAGGAGGCTTGAGCGATTTTAATGGAAAATATCCTTTGGTTATGGGCGCCACCAGTGTCGCTGCCGGCACAGCATTTACCGAATTTGAATGATTCAATATGGATCTAGTGCCTTTTTGGAACAGAATTGCGCCAGGGTAATTCACATTAACAAACTGCGGAAATAATGCTTTAGATGCCTCACTTGGGCTGACCAGTAACCACCCATTGTCGATCAGTGATTTGCTGAGATTGCTAATGACTTTCTGTGCTTGCGCTGGCGAAAAATACATCAACACATTACGACAGAAAATCAGGTCTATTAAATTAGTATTGTTCCCAGTCGATGGATAAACATCTTCTACTAAATTGAGATGACCAAAACTTACCATTTTCTTTATTTCTGGCACGATGGAAAAATTCCCATCTGCGCGTTGCTTGAAATAGCGATTTTTGAGCCAATTAGGTGAGTCACGAAATGACCATTCACTATAGACACCTTTAGCGGCTTTATCTAAAAAGAGCAAATTAATATCGGTGGCAGTAATGGTCACTTGCCAATTCTGTAGATCAGGGAGCAGTTGATGCAACAGAATAGCAAGCGTATATGCTTCCTCTCCGCTGCAACAGCCTGCGCACCAGAAGCGTAGGCATTTTTCATGCTTACGTTGACTACTAATTAATGCTGGCAGTATATGCTCAGTTAACGCCTTGAGTAAGTGCTTATCTCGGAAGAAATACGTTTCACCTATTGTTAAATGGTTGGCCAAAATTTGCAGATGTGATTTTTTTGGAGCAGATGAAAGTAACCAGTGCGCGCATTCCTCAGGATGCTTAAATCCAAACTCGTGCGAGGCTGCAATAAGTCCACGCTTAAGTTCAGCCCAACGTTCATGCGGAAAATATAAACCAATTTTGTCAGCAATTAACTCACTAAGCTGAGGTAAGTACGAGTCATTTATGATTAGAGGCATCACTTTATTTGCCTCAGGGCTGCATCTAGACACAGCTCATCGTTGGGCGAGAGAAATTTTTCAAGATTGTAAATCAACACAAGTCCATCATCGAGTTTGATTCCACCATGAATTTCCTCCGTATCAGATGGAAATTGATCTGAATCCACGAATAACGACAGATCTATTTCAATTAAGCCTTGTGGCGCATCAATAAATAATGCCACTTTACGCTTAGCTGTAAGCGCAAGCAGAAAATGATGTTTAGCGTTAATTTCTTTCTCTGGTAAATTCAAGCGCTTCCGAAGATTTAGCACTGGAATAACTTCACCTTGAAAATTAATGATACCTAGTACGCAAATGGGAGGATTTGGAAGCTTTGTAATCTCTGTAGCGCTAATGACGCGCAATACATTAGCCAGCGGCAAAGCATAGCGTTGATCTTCGATAAGAAATACAACTAGATTGACAACTTCGGTCATAGTCATATGCGGGAAAATTCAAGTACAAAAATGAAATGTGATGTTTTTTGGGGCCCGCCATACCCCTTAAGCTGGAGCTTTGACTTGTCGTTACTAAACGAATCAATCTCATTAATTGAAGTCACTTAAAGACCTCCTCTTACTATTATTAGTTTTAATAAGGATTTTGATTAAGTTAATAATACACCCCTTCATTCAAAATACAAAAGTAAAGTGCTCTCTATAAAAATCTCGACCTAGGTAGTCATATTGATCACTACCACGCATTTTGGATGAGCGGGCTTTCTTAGAGATAGGGGATCATTGACCAAAATACTCTATGAGAATATCTATCAGTGCATGTACTTTACGATTTGGGTGGCTCCCAGCCGGGCGCACAACAAACATTCCTAACTCGGGGATCTGATAGTTGATTAACAATGGTACGAGCTCGCCTTTTTCAATGTATTGATTGATCAGAAAATCAGGTAGCCCCGCCACACCCAAACCCGCCAGAGCAGCTGCCAAAACCGCTTCACCATTATCCGAAGTAAAGCGTCCTCGCGGTCGCACATTGATCACTTTCCCCTCATCAATAATTCTCCAGACCTCACCCTTTTTGACTATAGCCTGATGCTGTCCCAAGTCTTCCAAAGTCCTCGGTGCTCCGTGATTCGCAAGATAAGTGGGGCTGGCAACTAGACAGGCCTTAAAGGAATAAATACGTCGGGCGATAAGACTTGAATCAGGCAGAATACCAAGACGAACCGCACAATCAAATCCTTCGCCTACAAGATCCACAAAACGGTCGCTGTAGGATGTGTCCAACTGCAATAGAGGATGGCGTTGTGCCAGCTCGGCAAATACGGGGGCCAATTGGCTTATACCGAATGATAAAGGGGCTGCTATGCGTAACCGCCCCATCAGGACACCGTTAGGTGAAATGGTTTCTTGGGCTGTATCAAGCTCCGCGATAACCCGTAGAGCATGCTCACGAAAGACTGAACCTGCTTCGGTCAGCACTGAGCCTTTCGTTGTACGTGAAAATAATTGCGCACCGAGTGCGTCTTCCAACCTAGACAGTCTTCGGCTGACTATAGATTTCGACAGCCCAAGTCGACGGGCGCTAGGAGAAACCCCACCAGCATCGGCCACTTCGATAAATATCCTCAAATCCTCAATATTCATAATGTCGTTCCACTTTTAGCAACTCAAAGTAACCGAAAATAAGTCTATCCATATAGTTTTTGGAACGATATATTTGAACAAGAAATTTGTCAACCAACCTATTGAGGAATTAATACTATGCGTGATGCTTATATTGCGGCTATTGGCCGTTTTTTTCTGGCTTTGCTGTTTCTTGGGAGTGGTTTGTCCAAACTGGGGGCCGCCGATGCGACGATTGGTTATATTGCTTCGGTAGGGCTTCCTTTTGCTGGGCTGGTTTACGCCCTAACGCTTATTGTTGAAGTCGGAGGCGGATTACTGCTACTTATCGGGTTCCAGACACGTGCGATTGCAGCCATTCTTGGCTTGTTTACCTTAGCAGCAGCCGTAACTTTCCACAGCAACTTTGCTGATCAGAACCAGATGATCCATTTCATGAAAAATCTCGCTATCATTGGCGGTTTGCTTCAGATTGCCGCCATGGGTGCAGGACAACTCAGTTTGGATGCTCGTCGTGAGCGAAAAGCATTGTTGCAGACAGCTTAAGGGGACATACAAATGAAATTACTCCACATCGATTCCAGCATTCTTGGTGATTACTCGGCCAGCCGTCAATTGACCGCAGCTATTGTTATTGCTCAGAAAAATGTCAACCCAGCACTGGAAATTACCTACTACGATCTGGCTGCTGATCCTATTGAGCACCTTTCTGGTGCAGAGTTTATGGTTTTTCGTGGTGCCGAACCCCAGGATGAGACTGCCAGGCAAGCGGCAGCGCGTAATACACAAGTGCTGGATGACTTCCTTGCCGCTGACATTATCGTTGTCGGCACCCCAATGTATAATTTCTCGCTACCTTCCCAGCTCAAGGCTTGGCTGGATCGACTTGCGGTAGCAGGCAAGACCTTCCAATACACCGCTAATGGTGTTGAGGGACTAGTGAAAGGCAAGCAAGTGATTGTAGCCTCAACCCGTGGCGGTTTTCACAGTGAGGGTTCGCCAACAGCATTTCTCGATCATCAAGAAAGCTACATCACTGCCATATTCAATTTTATTGGTCTTTCTGATGTGCGATTCATTCGTGCTGAAGGACTTGGTAGCCCAGAAAAACGTGAAGATACGTTGAAAGCCGCTATCGATGAAATTGATACGTTGGGTGTGTAATCGCGATACAGATTGCTGGAGGAAAAATCAAATGCAACCCGAACGAAACAAAAAATCTATTAGTTATGCAGAACGGCGAATTAAATATAAAACATATGGCCACGGAGATGGGTTTATTACTCGCTTAATGAGTCCTTCCGACCTGGGAGAGCATCTTAAACCCTTCGTGTTTCTCGATATATTCAGTGCAAATACTAATATAGTTCGAGCAATGAAAGCCGGAGGGGGAATGCCGATCCATCCACACTCCGGAATCGCAACGGTAACGGTCATTACTGAAGGCTTTTTGAGATTCTACGACCCTGAGGCTGGAGCAGGTGAAGTTGCTTATGGCGGCGTGGAGTGGATGCGCGCAGGCAGCGGTGTATGGCATGGTAAAGAAATGACGCCAGGAAGTGAGAGCGGTTTTCAGGGGTTTCAACTATGGTTAGCCCTGCCGCCGGAGCTAGAGAATGGGCAACCGGAAAGCCGCTATATTGAGGCTAAGGATATGTGTCGATTTGGGCCTGCATTTGTCATCATCGGTAATTATGAAAATATACAAAGTCCCGTACCTGCGCCCTTGGGTATTAATTATTTGTTGGTAACGCTAAAGCCTGGTGAGCACTGGAGCTATATTCCTCCGAAAGGGCATAGTATTGGCTGGTTAGCGCTTGCCAAGGGATCTCTTGAAACAGGGGAAACTATTTCCTCAGGCGAAATGGTACGGTTTGAAAATGGGGAGACACCAATTTCATTGCAATCGACGGGTGAGGAAAATGCGGTATTTGTTCTCGGTTCAGCTATACCTCATCCGTATAACTTACATCTAGGTAACTATTCTGTGCATACGTCAGCAGATGCATTGATCACAGGAGAGCGGCGTATTGCAGAGTTGGGGCAAAAATTAAAGGCATCAGGGGATCGACACACAGAAAGTGGCACGGTTCCCGTATTCTGATAACTAAGTTTGAAAAAGCTTGTTTTGAGTGTTTTATTCTTATTAATATTGTATCTAGGCGATGAATGTCGTAATGACGTATGATGACATTCGACATTAACTGCCGAAACGCAAAATTAAACTGGTATTACTAATAAAGTATTATGATGTCAGAAAATGGCTATCAGTTAGAAGTTCATATATTTCTTCTGCAGATATAGGCCCATCAAGCAGTACACTGATCCAGTGTTCTTTATTCATGTGATAAGCAGGATAAACCCCCTCCATCTGACGCAAAGAACCAACGTGTTCTGGTTTTACTTTTACATTTAGAATATCTACATTTTTATTCCTTGTCAGCCCGAGTTTTTCTCCAGGAACATTCATAACAAGGCCGAACCAATTTTCTTTGTTATGGTGACGAAGCACAGCATAATCTGGGAATTTACTCCAGAGATACTTTGGCTCAGATTTGAAATGTTCGTGAGCATATTTAAATAGCATTTCTCTTTTCATAGTGCTCTCAAGTTCTTATGAACGTAGTGAATCTTATTCTGATTCACTCATTGTTTTGGTTATACAACATTGTTGAGATCTGGAAATTTTTTATCCATAGGACGAATGAATGACCATGTGGAATGGATAACATGCCATCCGTCAGGTTCTTCCTGAAAAACTTCAATAACATTGTATTCCATGTCTATCAGGTTTGTTTTTGCAAACAGTTGATAGGTTAAAACTGCTATATCTTTTCCAAATTGGATACGAGGATTACGGAATTCGTAACTGTCTGCAAACAGTTTTCCGTCAATGGATTTTAAAAATTTTGTTATCGTTTCAAAGTCGTCTATTCGTTCCGTAACTACGGCATCAAAGTACGTAAAACTACGTCCAGACCAGAGCGTTTGGTAACCAGACACATCGCCTTTAAACCATTTATCTAGAGCTTTTTTTTCAAGCCCAATAAGGTGATCTGCGAGTTCTCGCTCTTCAGTGGTGTAGTTTCGTTCGTATGCTGATAAAATTTTGGCCATAAATGTATCCTAATGAATTATAGGTAATATAAAAAGTATTGATTATTAGACTTACTATTCAATGTTAATCAATTTCAAAAATTGATGGTGATCTAATTATTCAATGTGTATTGAAAGGTAAATATTCTTATACTATTGGACTTTGTGATGAAGAGGATCAAGAGATGTTGGAATTTGAAACTCTATTTTCAATTTAAAGTGAAGTTAAATAACTACTAAATTTAAATAACTCTTATAGCAGTAAAGAGTTTTTTGAGAATACTTCTAAATCTAATCAATTGAGCCCGATGATGTTTAAAAAGTTACAAAACGGAAACTAATTAACGTCTATGAAATTCTAGGAAGTCCAGTTCGTGGCGAAATGTATTCGCTTCTGCCGCCAATGATAATGTATCAGATAAAGTAAGTGTGAAACTGAAAGAAAATACTGTTGATTACTACAAAATATGCATTAATTATTTACAACTAAATTTTAAAGCAACGAAGTCAGATTTTTGGAGGGCTTATCCAAAATCATGTAGATGGCTTATGAGAAATGACAAAGAATGGGCGGAGCAAATTTTTATTACCCCATCAAGACATAATACATACCAGCTAGAAATGTTTCACAAATTCTAAATAACAAACAAGGCCTTGATCAATACCATAAACTTCATCTGGTGACAGTGTTAAAATTTCCTTTAACTTTGAATAGTGATTTTCAATCTCTGATACAGGAAATAGTTAATATATATAGTTATATCATTAATTTTTTCTAAATAGTTGAATAAAATTTAACATATGTCTATTTATCAACTTTAATTACTTTGTAACGACTTTAATTGCTATTTAACGACTTTAATTAGTTGGAACATTAAACATTATTTGCAACTTTCCTCAAAACTAGCACTCTCATGCTATGAGTGCTAAAATAACGCACGTATTAACTTGTTTAATAAGGAGTAGGATCATCAACGCTTTAACACTACCTTCGATTTCATCGCTTGATAGTTACGATCAATACATGCGTACTATCAAAACTTTTCCAATGCTGACGGCAGAGGAAGAGCATGAATATGCGACACGTTTAAAGAAATTTAATGATTTAGAAGCAGCGCAACAATTGATTGTTTCGCACTTACGACTCGTTGCAAAAATTGCACGTGGTTACATGGGTTATGGTTTGCCGCAAAATGATTTGATTCAAGAAGGCAATATTGGTCTGATGAAAGCGGTTAAACGTTTTGATCCAGATCACGGTGTGCGTTTAGTTTCGTTTGCTATCCATTGGATTAAAGCAGAAATTCATGAGTATGTGATTCGTAATTGGCGCCTAGTTAAAACAGCGACAACGAAAGCACAACGTAAATTATTCTTTAATTTGCGTAGCATGAAAGATGGCATCAACACGTTAAATCCTGAGGAAATCAACAAGATTGCAGCAAAGCTCAATGTTAAGCCTGAAGAGGTGATGGAAATGGAATACCGCTTAAACGGTCAGGAAATTTCTTTAGATACGCCAATGGATGCCGATGAAGATGAGTCTTATAATCCGCTTGCTTACTTAGAGGCAGATACGCCAGAACCATCCGACTTTTTAGAGCAAGAGCAAAATGAACGCTTACAGTCGACTGCATTAACTCATGCATTAGAAAGTCTTGATGATAGAAGCAGACGGATATTGGAAGCACGTTGGTTAAACGAAAAGAATAACAGTACTTTGCATGACTTGGCTGGCGAGTTTGGTGTTTCTGCTGAACGTATTCGTCAAATTGAGCAAAAAGCAATGCAGAATGTTAAAAAAGCCATGCTTGCCGTTTAATTTATTCAAACTTAATTGATTAAAACAATAAAATAGCCGCTTTAAGCGGCTATTTTTATCACTAACGAATGATTTAGGCGATTGATTAGGCAGCCTCTGCTATTAACGCTGCATCATCAAATGTTAATGCATTACCGATATGCTGTTTTAATATTTGTAAATCATCAATTTGCGAGCGAATACTTTTCTCAATATTATCAAGCTCTAAAATACGGTCTTCTAACGTATCCGTTGCTTTATAAATACGTTTAATACTATCTAAGCGACGGCGCAATTGTAATTGATGCTCACGCACCTGCGATTCCATCGGCGATATCACCGCTTTAAGCCAAGTTTCAACATCACGATTAGCTACTTCATAAACGTGGACTACACGATTAGCTAACGTACCGAAAAACATAGTCGTTAAATTGAGTTTCTCATGTCGAATCATATTAAAAGTGGTATTAAACTGTTCTTTGTAAGCTAGCTCAAGCTTCTCTAATTCTTTTTGATAGCGCAGGGTTGAAAGTGCGGGCGGCTCTGATTTACGTAATCCATGCTCTTTAGAAAACTTTTCGTACATCACATCCATCATGGTTTTAATTTCACCAATCTGCTCATCAGAGGAAACCATGCGTGTTTTTAAGTCATCGAAAAAACTGTCGGTGGCATCGCGCATCGTTTTAGTAAATTTAGCAGAAACCATCGCTTCGCGCGTATCTTGCACTTTAACCTTCAGCGCATCCATGCCAAGCAGCGTGTATAATTTATTGGTTTGCTGTGAAAATACACTGCGTAATGCTTGAAAGCGCTGCAAACCTTTTTCAAAGTTTTCCTTATCTTGCTTTACTTTATTCATCATGTGCTCGACGACATCTTCATTTTTGCCGCGCAAGCCTCGTAGCTCTTCAAGCTGCTCAACAATACCAGATAAACGTGCGTCTAAAATCATCTTAGCATTGGTTACAATATCTTCAATTTCACGTTGCACATTGTCTTGCACAATGGCCTTTTTAGAAGGGATGAGCTCTTCCGACAATGCTTTTTCAAGCGTCATTAGTCGACTGCGCGCTAATAACGCTTCATCATGATTAATCTTACCTTGCAGGCCTTTTTGCGCAGAGGTGGGGAAAATATATTGCTCATCTAAGCCTAATAATTCAGATGTTGTTTTAACTTGTTTAATCAGCTCTTTTTCAACTTCATCTTCAGTTTTAAGCGCATCCCATAATCCATCAATTTTATTCAACACCGCCATACGGCCTTTTTGCTTCCAACGACTATCACTGACAAATTGTCGCCATACATCAATTTCCGACTTTGTCACACCAGTATCTGCTGCCAATATAAATAAAACCGCATGCGCACTCGGCAGCATATTCAGCGTCAATTCTGGCTCTGTACCAATCGCATTTAAGCCAGGCGTATCAAAAATAACCAAGCCTTTTTCTAATAATGGATGCGGCAAATTAATGACCGCATACCGCCAACAAGGAATATCAATTAAGCCATCTTTATCAATATTTAAGGCATCGTCACGGCTATTGGGATTAAACAGATTCAGCTTTTCAGCTTCATCAAGGGTCACGCGTTTTGTTTGGCTTACATGCTCAAATGCGGCGGCCATACTTTCGTTTGAATTAATGTCAAATTCAATCGTCATCCATTCTTCAGGATAGCGCTTATATTCTGTCGTACTGCCATCAAATGCACGTGTGTCGATAGGAAGTAACTGAAGTGCGTGTGGCTTAGATGAATCGTATAACAGCTCGGTTGGGCACATCGTGGTGCGGCCAGCACTGGAAGGCAATAGGCGTTGTCCATATTCGGCAAAGAAAATAGCATTAATCAGCTCAGATTTACCACGTGAGAATTCAGCGACAAAAGCCACATTGAGCTTATCTTCACTCAGGCGTTCTAATAGCCCATTAATTCTCTGATCAATTTGCGCATCGTTAAGCTCTTGTTCATTCAGCCAATTACGATAGTCACAGATACTATCAATCAGGCCCTCTCTCCATGCAGAATAGGAGGTAAGATGACTGCCTAAATTGGTACTTGCCATATTTAATATCCTCAACTGGCCTACTTTATTATTTTTACACTCTATCATGACCACTAATAAATTCAATCAATAGCCAGTCTTTTGCGCACTATCCAAACTAGATTCTGACAAGCGGTGGTTTTTGCACGACAAATGGCGCTAAAGCGTGATGATTACGCATAAACATGATCAATGCAATCGTGCATTACAATGTTCTGCTATCATTCTAGTTTAGATCATCCTTTACGGTAAAATACACATGAGCGGACTCGATGCAAACACGCCCAATCCAATAGATATTAAATTGCACCAAGCTTCTAGACTGTTAGAAATCAAGTTTGACAATCATACTGAGTGCCAATTATCTTGTGAATTTTTACGTGTTTACTCTCCTTCTGCAGAAGTGCGTGGGCATGGCGCGGGGCAGGAGGTATTACAGATCGGCAAAGAGGATGTCAATATCAGTGGCATTGAACCTGTAGGTAATTATGCGATTAAACTCATTTTCACTGATGGGCATGATACGGGCTTGTATTCTTGGGATTATTTATATTATTTGGCTGAGCATTACGAAGCGCTTTGGTTAGAATATATTGGACGATTAGATGCCGCTGGGCATCAAAGAAAGCCTAGGGCTTAAAAAGTCTGCGATTTAAAAGGAATTGAGATGAGTAATAAAGAAACACACTTTGGTTTCAAATCGGTCAAAGAAGAAGAAAAGCAGAAGAAAGTAGGCGAAGTCTTCCATTCTGTTGCGCAAAAATACGACATCATGAATGACGTGATGTCTGCGGGTATGCACCGTTTATGGAAGCGTTTTACTGTCAATACGAGCGGCGTAAAAGCTGGCGACAGCGTGCTGGATATTGCAGGCGGTAGTGGCGACTTATCCAAGCTATTTAGCCAAAAAGTGGGACCAACTGGCCAAGTTGTTCTAACGGATATTAATGCCTCCATGCTGGCAGTTGGTCGCGACAACATGATAGACGCTGGCCTTCAAGTGCCTGCTGCTCAATGCAATGCAGAGTTTCTACCTTTTGCGGATAACTCGTTTGATTGTGTGATTGTGGCTTTTGGTTTGCGCAATATGACGCATAAAGACCATGCGCTAAAAGAAATGCACCGCGTACTTAAAGTCGGCGGCCGCTTATTAGTGCTTGAATTCTCTAAAGTATGGGATCCGTTAAGTAAAATCTACGATGCCTATTCGTTTAAATTTTTACCGTTTATGGGCAAACTGATAGCGAATGATGCTGAAAGTTATGAATACTTAGCCGAGTCTATCCGCATGCATCCTGATCAAGAAACGCTCAAACAGATGATGGCAGATGCTGGGTTAAGTAAAGTCGATTATTACAACTTAAGCGCCGGCATTGTGGCTTTGCATAAGGGATATAAAGTTTAAATCATTCGCTTATGTTCAAACCGTTAGCCGCTGAATTTTTACAACACATCACCAACCAAAACAATTGGTCACGTCAGCATTTAATCGTGTTTGCTGGCAAGGTTGTGCAATTTAATATTGCGTTTATTAAAACTAATCTGCTCATTTTAGAAGATGGCAGCCTAGGCGTAGCTACTAATCATGCAACCGCAGATGCAACTATTCATATTCCACCAAGTTTGGCTTTGCGTCTCATCGCGAAAGATGAATCTGCGAAAATGCTGATAAAAATTGAAGGCGATACGCATTTAGCCTCTGAACTAGGCAAAAT
>Ga0209231_1001046_pt1 | contig 11724 bp, 9 predicted proteins | sample Deesub45470m_DNA_FD_188086 | JGI IMG/M metagenome (GOLD analysis project Ga0209231, IMG submission 188086) | Deep subsurface microbial communities from North Pacific Ocean - 450_OLKR46/470m Metagenome (SPAdes) (version 2) | ecosystem: Environmental > Terrestrial > Deep subsurface > Unclassified ... | reverse complement strand
TGGAAGGTGATTGACGGCCAGATCGAAGGGCTGGATCTGGCCGGCTTGATCGCCGACCACCGCCAGGCCGCTAGCCATCTGGCTGGCGGCTGAGGACGACAGTCGGGTTACGCCTTCAGCTAACCCGACCTACATCTTTCGATCTGCAGGCTGCGTGAACAGAGCGTAGGGTGGAAGACTGCGAAGCATCTTCCACGCGTCGACCAACCATCTGAACCAGGCCTCAGCCCTGCAACGCCTGGGCATGATGCCGCAGGTGGTCGTCGATGAAGCTGGCGATGAAGTAGTAGCTGTGGTCGTAACCCGGCTGGATACGCAGCGTCAGCGGGTGATTGGCCGCCTTGGCCGCAGCCTCCAGCGCCTCGGGTTTGAGCTGGTTTTCCATGAAGTCATCGCGATCACCCTGGTCGACCAGGATCGGCAACTTCTCTCCCGCTTCGGCCAACAGCGCACAAGCATCCCATTCCCGCCAGCGTGAGCGGTCTTCACCCAGATAACGGGAAAAAGCCTTCTCGCCCCAGGGACAGCTGGCGGGGTTGGTGATGGGTGAAAAAGCTGAAACCGAGCGATAGCGCCCCGGATTTTTCAGTGCGCACACCAGCGCACCATGTCCGCCCATGGAGTGGCCGCTGATACCGCGCTTGTCGGAGACCGGGAAATTCGCCTCGATCAGCGCCGGCAGCTCATCAACCACATAGTCGTACATGCGGTAGTGCTGCGCCCAGGGTTGCTCGGTGGCGTTGAGGTAGAAGCCTGCGCCCAGGCCGAAATCCCAGGCGCCGTCCGGGTCGTCTGGTACATCCGCACCCCGCGGGCTGGTGTCCGGCGCGACGATGATCAGGCCCAGCTCCGCTGCCAGTTGCTGCGCAGCGGCCTTCTGCATGAAGTTTTCATCGGTACAGGTCAGCCCCGAGAGCCAATAGAGCACCGGCAGTTTCTCGCCCTGCTCTGCCTGAGGCGGCAGGTACACGGCAAACACCATGTCGCAGTTCAGGCTGCTGGAGCGATGGCGGTAGCGTTTGTGCCAGCCGCCGAAGCTCTTGTTGCAGGAAATATTCTCAAGAGTCATGAATATGCCTCACGTAGGGTGGAAAACCGCGAAGCGTTTTCCACCGACCGAGGTGGATAAGCCGTCTGGCGACGGCGTTATCCACCCTGCGGATCAGAAATGAATGACAGTACGAATGCTCTTGCCTTCGTGCATCAGATCGAAGGCTTTGTTGATTTCCTCCAGCCCCATGTTGTGGGTGATGAAGGTATCCAGCGGGATCTCGCCGCTCTGTGATTTCTCGACATAGCTTGGCAGCTCGGTGCGGCCCTTCACGCCACCAAAGGCGCTGCCGCGCCAGACCCGGCCGGTCACCAGCTGGAACGGACGGGTGCTGATTTCTTGACCGGCGCCGGCGACACCAATGATGATCGACTCGCCCCAACCTTTGTGCGCACATTCCAGCGCGGCGCGCATCAGCTGCACGTTGCCGATGCACTCGAAGGAGTAATCCACGCCACCGTCGGTCATCTCGACGATGACTTCCTGGATCGGCTTGTCGTGATCCTTCGGGTTGACGAAATCGGTAGCGCCCAGCTCTTCGGCGATGGCGAACTTGGAGGGGTTGATGTCGATGGCGATGATGCGGCTTGCCTTGGCCATCTTCGCGCCGATGATCGCCGCCAAACCGATGCCACCGAGGCCGAAGATGGCCACAGTAGCGCCCTCTTCCACCTTGGCGGTGTTGAGCACCGCACCGATGCCGGTGGTCACGCCGCAGCCCAGCAGGCAAACCTTGTCCAGAGGCGCTTCCTTGGGAATCTTCGCCACCGAGACTTCCGGCAACACGGTGTACTCGGAAAAGGTCGAAGTGCCCATGTAGTGGTAGATCGGCTGGCCCTGGTAGCTGAAGCGGGTGGTGCCGTCCGGCATCAGGCCCTTGCCCTGGGTGGCGCGCACCGAGCTGCACAGGTTGGTCTTGCCGGATGTGCAGAATTTGCACTGGCGGCATTCGGCGGTATACAGCGGAATCACGTGATCACCCACGGCCACCGACGTCACACCCTCGCCGACAGCTTCGACGATACCGCCGCCCTCATGACCAAGGATGCAGGGAAACACGCCTTCGGAATCTTCACCGGACAAGGTATACGCATCGGTATGGCAGACACCGGTAGCGACGATGCGCACCAGCACCTCGCCGGCCTTGGGCGGCTCGACATCCACTTCGACGATCTGTAGCGGCTGATTGGGGCCGAAAGCGACGGCGGCGCGTGATTTGATGGTCATGCAGGGCTCCTCCTGGGTGAATGGAGCAGAGTATAGTTTCATCGGCACTCTGGGTTAATGATTCAAACGTGGAAACATTGTTGCCATACAGGGACAATCGAGTCTTTCACTCTCTGGAGCCGGCATGAACCGCTGGGAAGGTCTCGACGAATTCGTCGCCGTCGCTGAATGCGGCAGCTTCATGCGCGCCGCCGAACACCTGCGCGTGTCTTCCTCTCATGTCAGCCGCCAGGTGGCGCGGCTCGAAGAGCGGCTACAGGCCCGGCTGTTCTATCGCACCACGCGCCGCGTCTCGCTGACTGAAGCTGGCCACACATTCCTCGCTCGCTGCCAGCGCCTGATCGAAGAGCGCGACGACGCCTTTCACGTCATCAGCGATTTGCACGCAGCACCTGCCGGGCTGCTGCGCATGACCGCCGCCGTGGCTTATGGCGAGCGCTTCATCGTGCCGCTGGTCAACGAGTTCATGGCGCAGCATCCGCAGCTACGGGTGGAGATCGAGTTGTCCAACCGTACCCTGGATCTGGTGCAGGAAGGCTACGACCTGGCCATCCGCCTGGGCCGGCTCAACGAATCACGACTGGTGGCAACACGCATCGCGCCACGGGCCATGTATCTGTGCGCTGCACCGGCCTATCTTGAACGCTACGGGCGCCCGCACACCCTTTCGGAACTGGCACGGCACAACTGCCTGGTAGGCACGAGCGATACCTGGTTACTGCAGGTCGATGGTCGCGAGCAGCCGTTCAAGCCTAGTGGCAACTGGCGCTGCAACAGCGGCCAGGCGGTACTGGATGCCGCCCTGCGCGGCTTCGGCCTCTGTCAGCTGCCGGATTACTACGTTCAGGAGCCTCTGCGCCGTGGGGAGCTGGTGTCGCTGCTCGAGGCCAATCGACCGCCCAATACCGCTGTCTGGGCCGTCTACCCGCAACGCCGCTATCCGCTGCCAAAGGTGCGCCTGCTGATCCAGGCGCTGAAAGAGGGACTGGCCAGACGCCCGGAATACCGCCGGTCCTGAGCAACTCCATGGCGCGCTGAAACAATGTCTTACCGCCCGCGCGTCCGACTGCCGGTCAGAGCAGGAACCCGCGTACTGCGACCACGTCGTATTCAGTAACCGCCTTTGACCATTGATCGCAGTCGCTGCCAAGCACCGATCATCGGTATATCCCGCGAGGACCCTACCACCCGAACGAACGAGGCCGTGCATGAACAAACTGCTCGATAGTAAAACCCTCAATCAGCTGCTGGCCCAACGCGAGGCCCCCTGCCTGTCCCTTTACCAGCCTACTCACCGCAGCTTCCCCGAGCGCCAACAGGACCCCATCCGATTCAGACATCTGGTTCGCCAACTGGAAGACTCGCTCAGGCAGCAGGGCTGGGGAAACCAGACCGAAGCCCTGCTACAGCCGTTTTACGCCTTGATGGACAATGCTGACTTCTGGAATCACAACCTCGACGGGCTGGCCGTATTTGGCTGCCAGGGCTACTTCGAGTACTTCCGGCTGCAGCGCAAGGTGCCGGAATTTGCAGTGGCCAACGACCGCATGCATGTCAAACCCCTGGTGCGTATCGCGCAGTCCGCAGATCGCTATCAGATCCTCTGTCTGTCACGGGACTCGGTGCGGCTGCTGGGCGGCAATCGCGATGCGCTGGATGAAATTCACCTGCACGAGAACGTACCGCGCACCCTTGCCGAAGCACTGGGTACCGAGCTGACCGAGAAGAGCCAGAGCGGTTTTTCGCAAGGCTACAGCCGGGCCAGCGAACGAGGAGATCCAATGCAGAACGAGGCGGGCGGCAGCGGCAAACAGGCGGAAATCGACCGCGACCGTGACCGGTATTTCCGCGAGGTGGACCGCACCATCATCGAACATCACTCTCGCCCCAGTGGCTTGCCGCTGATCCTGGCCGCACTGCCGGAACAGCAATCCCACTTCCGTCGAATCAGCCAGAACGAGCATCTGTTGCCCGAAGGCATCGAGATCGGACAGGGTGCGTTGACGCTCAACGAGATCAGGGAAGAAAGCTGGCTGGTCATGCAGCCACGCTACCTGAAGCGCCTCGAAGGTCTGATCAACCAGTTCGGCACCTCTCACGGCAAAGGGCTGGCTTCGGATCAGTTGGAGGAAATCGGTCAGGCAGCCGTACAGGGCCGCGTGGCGACCCTGCTGGTAGAGGCGGAACGACAGATACCCGGTCGAGTCGACAAGGCTGAAGGCAAGGCAACACCCGCAGAAGATGAGGCCGCAACCACACCCGATCTACTGGACGAGTTGACCATCTGGACCTTGGAGCAAGGTGGCGAGGTTATCGTGGTTCCGCTAGAGCGAATGCCCACGCAGAGCGGTGCGGCAGCGATTTATCGTTTCTGATGCATCCAGCGGAAGCGGTGTCGGTCAGGATTTCCAGCGCTGCTGCAGCCACTGAAGGTCTTCCGGGCGGGTAATTTTCAGGTTATCCGCCCGGCCTTCGATCAAGCGGGGTGACTGCCCGGCCCACTCCAGTGCCGAGGCTTCGTCAGTAATCGCCACGTTTTCAGCAAGCGCGCCGACAAGCGCCTCCTGTAACGCGCTGAAGCGAAACATCTGCGGTGTATAAGCCTGCCAGATCACGCTGCGATCCACTGTCTCCAACACACGACCATCAGGCCCCACACGCTTGAGCGTATCGCGCACCGGCACGGCGAGCAGGCCACCGACCGGATCGCCCGCCAACTCGCTCAACAATCTGTCGAGATCCTCACGCGCGAGATTGGGCCGCGCCGCATCGTGAACCAGCACCCAGTCGTCCGCGCCAGCTCCCAGCTCACTGAGCAGGCGCAAACCGCCAAGTACCGATTCGGCACGCTCGACGCCGCCTTCGGCCCGTCGAATGCGCGGATCGCTGGCGTAACCGAGGGAGGGCCACCAGGGATCGTCGGCAGCCAGGCTCACGACCATGCCCTTCAGGCCTGGATGCCCGAGAAAACAATCGAGGGTATGTTCAAGAATCGTTCGGTCGGCCAGTTGCAGGTACTGCTTTGGACGATCCGCGCGCATCCGGCTGCCCACCCCGGCAGCCGGAATCACTACCCAGAAAGACGGATGCTTGCTCATTCGCTGAGCTGATAGAGGGTTTCACCCTCTTTGACCATGCCCAGTTCCTGGCGAGCGCGCTCTTCCACGGTTTCCATGCCCTGCTTGAGCTCCATCACTTCCGCTTCGAGAATGCGATTGCGCTCCAGCAGACGCTGGTTCTCACCCTGCTGCTCGGCGATCTGTCTGTTCAGCCCACTGATCTGGGCAATGCTGCCTTCGCCCACCCAGAGGCGGTACTGCAGGCCACCCAGCAGCAGGATCAGAACGACGAACAACCAGTAGGGAGTACGCATGGAGGGCATCAAATGAATTCGGTTGGTTTCCAGAGACGGTGTAAGTGCAAGCGGCGACATAGTCCGACCTCATCTGCCTCCAATTGATCCACGATGCGCGGGCACACGGCATCAGGACGGACCTTGGCTCACAAAAAAGGCGGCTTTCGCCGCCCTTTCTATCACGTCAGGCTTTAGCCGCGAAACTCGGCACGACCCTTATACGGCGCCTTGCCGGCCAGCTGCTCTTCGATGCGCAGCAGCTGGTTGTACTTGGAAACGCGATCCGAACGGCACAGTGAACCGGTCTTGATCTGACCAGCGGCAGTGCCAACAGCCAGGTCGGCGATGGTGTGGTCTTCGGTTTCGCCGCTGCGGTGGGAGATCACCGCGGTATAGCCGGCTGCCTTGGCCATCTGGATGGCTTCCAACGTCTCGGTCAGCGAGCCGATCTGGTTGAACTTGATCAGGATCGAGTTACCGATACCCTTCTCAATACCTTCCTTGAGAATCCGGGTATTGGTCACGAACAGGTCGTCGCCGACCAGTTGCACCTTCTCACCGATCTTGTCGGTCAGCACCTTCCAGCCGTCCCAGTCGGACTCATCCATGCCATCTTCAATGGAGATGATCGGATAACGCTGGGCCAGACCCGCCAGATAATCGGCAAAGCCTGCCGCATCAAAAACCTTGCCTTCACCGGCCAGGTCGTACTTGCCGTCCTTGTAAAACTCGCTGGAAGCGCAATCCAGCGCCAGGGTCACGTCGGTACCCAGTTTGTAGCCAGCCTTCTCGACCGCTTCGGCGATGGCTGCCAGGGCATCTTCGTTGGACGCCAGGTTCGGTGCGAAACCGCCTTCGTCGCCAACCGAGGTGCTCAGGCCACGTGCCTGGAGCACCGCCTTGAGGTTGTGGAAGATCTCGGTACCCATGCGAAGGGCATCGGAAAAGGTCTTGGCGCCAACCGGCTGGACCATGAATTCCTGAATGTCGACGTTGTTGTCGGCATGCTCGCCGCCGTTGATGATGTTCATCATCGGCACCGGCATGGAGTACTGGCCCGGCGTGCCGTTGAGGTTGGCAATGTGCGCGTAGAGCGGCAGGTCCTGATCCTGCGCAGCAGCCTTGGCAGCAGCCAGGGACACGGCGAGGATGGCATTCGCGCCCAGCTTGGCCTTGTTGTCGGTACCGTCGAGTTCGATCATCGCGCGATCCAGTGCCTTCTGATCGACCGGGTCCTTGCCCAGCAGCAGATCACGGATCGGGCCATTGATGTTGCCGACAGCCTTCAGTACACCCTTGCCCATATAACGGCTCTTGTCGCCATCGCGCAGCTCCAGTGCCTCGCGCGAACCGGTGGACGCACCTGAGGGTGCACAGGCGCTGCCGACGATACCGTTATCGAGAATCACGTCGGCTTCCACAGTAGGGTTGCCACGGGAATCGAGAACTTCACGCCCCTTGATGTCGACGATCTTTGCCATTTTTATTAACACTCCGTAGATAGCTGCAAGGCTTCAAGCAGTTTCGATTGGCGAAAAATTCTTGATCAGGTCGTCCAGCTGCTTGAGCTGGGCAAGGAAAGGCTCGAGCTTGTCCAGACGCAATGCGCAGGGTCCGTCGCACTTGGCGTTGTCCGGGTCCGGATGGGCCTCGAGGAATAGGCCGGCAAGCCCCTGGCTGAGACCAGCACGGGCCAGCTCGGTGACCTGCGCCCGGCGACCACCAGCCGAATCGGCACGACCACCCGGCATCTGCAGCGCGTGGGTCACGTCGAAGAACACCGGGTAGTTCATCTGCTTCATGATGCCGAAGCCAAGCATGTCGACCACCAGGTTGTTGTAGCCGAACGAGGAGCCGCGCTCGCACAGGATCAGTTGATCGTTGCCCGCTTCCTCGCACTTGGTAAGGATGTGCTTCATTTCCTGCGGTGCCAGGAACTGGGCCTTCTTGATGTTGATCACCGCGCCGGTTCTGGCCATCGCCACCACCAGATCAGTCTGGCGGGAGAGGAAGGCCGGCAGCTGGATGATGTCGCAGACATCGGCCACGGGTTGCGCCTGATGCGGTTCGTGAACGTCGGTGATGACCGGCACGCCGAAGGCCTTTTTCACGTCCTCGAAGATCCGCATGCCCTCTTCCAGCCCCGGGCCACGGAAGGAGTTGATCGAGGATCGGTTGGCCTTGTCGAAACTGGCCTTGAACACGTAGGGAATGCACAGTTTCTCGGTCACGCGCACATATTCTTCACAGGCCCGCATGGCCAGGTCACGCGATTCGAGCACGTTGATACCGCCAAACAGCACGAACGGCTTGTCATTGGCGATTTCTATGTTGCCGACGCGGATGATCTTCTGGCTCATGCCTTGCTCGCCTTGTAATCCAGCGCCGCCTGGACAAAACCGCTGAACAGCGGATGACCGTCACGCGGCGTGGAGGTGAATTCGGGGTGGAACTGACAAGCCACGAACCAGGGATGATCGGGCGCTTCCACGACCTCGACCAGCGCACCGTCACCGGACCGTCCGGTGATTTTCAACCCCGCTTCCTGCAATTTTGGCAACAGGTTGTTGTTCACTTCGTAGCGATGTCGATGACGCTCAACGATGCGCTCCTGTCCATAGCAGTCGAACACCTTGGAGCCGGCCTCCAGACCGCACTCCTGGGCACCCAGACGCATGGTGCCACCCAGATCGGAGGCGTCGCTGCGAGTCTCCACCGCACCGGTGGCATCGGCCCACTCGGTGATCAGGCCCACCACGGGGTGCGTACTGTCCTTGTCGAATTCGGTGGAGTTGGCGTCGCTCCAGCCCAGCACGTTGCGGGCGAACTCGATCACCGCCACCTGCATGCCAAGGCAGATGCCGAGGTAGGGAATCTTGTTTTCGCGAGCGTACTGCACCGTGGCGATCTTGCCTTCCACACCACGCAGACCGAAACCACCCGGAACCAGGATCGCGTCCATGCCTTCCAGCAGGCCGGTGCCCTGGTTCTCGATGTCTTCGGAGTCGATATAACGGAGGCTCACTTTGGTACGGCTCTGAATGCCAGCGTGACTCATCGCCTCGATCAGAGATTTGTAAGCATCCAGAAGTTCCATGTACTTGCCGACCATGGCGATGGTGACTTCTTTTTCGGGATTCAGCTTGGCGTCCACCACGCGATCCCATTCCGAAAGATCGGCACCACGGCACTCTAGGCCAAAACGTTCGAGCACGTAGTCATCCAGACCCTGGGCATGCAGCATGCCGGGAATCTTGTAGATGGTGTCGGCGTCCGGCAGGCTGATCACCGCACGCTCTTCGACGTTGGTGAACAGGGCGATCTTGCGCCGCGAGGACAGGTCGATCGGCACTTCCGAGCGACACACCAGCACATCCGGCTGCAGACCGATGGAACGCAATTCCTTCACCGAATGCTGGGTCGGCTTGGTCTTGGTCTCGCCCGCGGTGGCGATGTAAGGCACCAGCGTCAGATGCATCAGCATGGCGCGCTTGGCGCCAACCTCAACACGCAGCTGGCGAATCGCTTCCAGGAACGGCTGCGACTCGATATCGCCGACGGTGCCGCCGACTTCAACCAGCGCCACTTCGGCATCGCCGGCACCCTTGATGATGCGCCGCTTGATCTCGTCGGTGATGTGCGGAATCACCTGAATGGTCGCACCCAGATAGTCGCCACGGCGCTCACGGCGCAGCACGTCTTCGTAGACACGACCGGTGGTGAAGTTGTTGTTCTGGGTCATGCGCGTGCGAATGAAACGCTCGTAATGGCCCAGGTCGAGATCGGTCTCGGCGCCGTCGTGGGTGACGAACACCTCGCCGTGCTGAAACGGGCTCATGGTGCCCGGATCGACGTTGATATAAGGGTCCAGCTTGAGCATCGTGACCTTCAGGCCCCGCGCCTCCAGGATGGCCGCCAATGAAGCCGAGGCGATGCCTTTCCCCAATGAAGAAACAACACCACCCGTGACGAAGATGTAGCGCGTCATGAAAAACCCTAGAAGTCTGCGTTAAGCGGCTAGCGCCGCCGGGGGAAAGCGAAGATGCCATTGCGCACCAAGCGGCAATAGCGCAACGCCCACGGATTCGAAGAAACCGCAGAAGCTGTATTGAGACGGGAGCGTAGTCTACTGGAAAGACCCCATCAGCTCAAACACGCATCACGCCGGTGGCGTCCAGACGAGCGACGCCCGCGCCACATCAAGTTGCGGCATATTGGCGACGGCTATCAGCTCACCATTAAGGTAGAGCAGCGGCAAGCGCGAACGGGCGAATCCGGGAACCGCCACCTCATTCAGCAGGCGTTTCAGATCACGTCGACCACGGCCAGGCAAGCACATCGCCTCGCCACCCTGTCGATAACGAACCTCGAATATTCCCTGCCTTGCCCCCTCAAGCCTGACCAGGCCATTGCCGGGCAGCATCAAGGCGGAAGACGTGTCCTGCCAGGCAAATACACCTGCAACCGGCTCAAGCCAAGCCCCGGACAGCCACCAAACACGCCCTCCTGCCCGATGCAGCTCCCCGCCAGCCAGACGCCAGCATGGTGAAGCATCCGGGACAGCATCGCGCAGGGACTGCCAGCCCGCCCAATGGTCAGTGTCCGGCAAAGCGGTAAAAGGGACCAGCCAGTGACGCAGCGCATTGCGCTGACGGGCCGGACTCAACGAACGCAGGATCTGCAAATCCAGGCTCGGCAGTGGCAACCAGGGCCAGTCACTCGACGCCCGAGCCGCCAGCAGATCCATCACGGCCAGCTCGTCGAGCAGTGACTGCGCCTCGCCCAGGTGCGCAGCGGCGCGCGCGATATTGCCCGACGCCTGCGGCCAGCGTTGCTGCAGCACCGGCACGACCTGATGGCGAAGATAATTGCGCGAATGGTCGAGACACTGATTGGAAGGGTCATTGATCCATTGCAGCTGATGCGCCGCAGCCCAACCCTCCAGCTCCGCCCTCCCTACCGCCAGCAACGGACGCAAGAGCAAGCCTGACCCCAGCACACGGCTTTCCGGCATGCCGGAAAGCCCGCGCACACCGGAGCCGCGCAACAGACGAAACAGCAGGGTTTCCGCCTGATCATCACGATGCTGCGCGGTCAGCAACAGCTCACCCTCCTCCAGAGCGGAGGCAAAGGCGGCATAACGCGCCTCACGTGCAGCACGTTCCTGGCTCGCACCAGGCGCAACCTGGACATGGACCACCTGCAATGGCACACCCAGCTGTCGGCAGAAGCGCTGACAGTGCTCCGGCCATGCGTCCGCCACAGACTGCAAACCATGATGGATATGGATCGCGGAAATCGGTGGAAACCGGTGCCGCCCGGCCAGCTGCACCAGGGCATGCAACAGCACGGTGGAATCCAGTCCGCCTGAAAACGCAACGCGCCAGGCCGGCGCATCGAGCCAGGGTTTCAGAGAGGAAAGGAGGTGAGATTCAAGTGTCATGCTCGCACCCTCGGGAAACGGCGGGACACCAAAATGGAACCGCCCGCACGCCCAAACCGAGCCTGGAAAGAAAAACGGCGGACCGAGGCCCGCCGCTTCTCGTCATACCGCTAAGCTCAAGCGATACCGTAGCTCATCAGGCGCGCGTAACGACGCGCCAGCAGCGCATCCGCATCGAACCCTTTGAGCATCTCGAGCTGCGAAGTCAGTGCTTCGCGAACAGACGCAGCAGTCGCCACCGGATTGCGATGAGCACCACCTAGCGGCTCGGGAATGACCTGATCGACGATACCCAGATTTTGCAGACGCTCAGCCGTCACACCCATGGCATCTGCCGCTTCCGGCGCCTTGTCCGCCGTGCGCCAGAGAATCGAGGCACAGCCTTCCGGCGAAATCACCGCATAGGTGGAGTACTGCAGCATGTTCAGCTGGTCACAGACACCGATGGCCAGTGCACCACCGGAACCGCCTTCACCGATGACAGTGGCGATGATCGGCGTTTTCAGCCGCGCCATCACGCGCAGGTTCCAGGCGATGGCTTCGCTCTGGTTGCGCTCTTCGGCGTCGATACCCGGATAAGCGCCGGGCGTGTCGATGAAGGTCAGGATCGGCATCTTGAAGCGCTCGGCCATCAGAAGGGTCGCGAAG
>Ga0209231_1001045_pt1 | contig 11726 bp, 9 predicted proteins | sample Deesub45470m_DNA_FD_188086 | JGI IMG/M metagenome (GOLD analysis project Ga0209231, IMG submission 188086) | Deep subsurface microbial communities from North Pacific Ocean - 450_OLKR46/470m Metagenome (SPAdes) (version 2) | ecosystem: Environmental > Terrestrial > Deep subsurface > Unclassified ... | reverse complement strand
GGCCCAAGGCGTCTTTTATAATTTGTTTTTTATTCTCTATATTTTTTCTAACAAAACAGCACATCGTTTAGTTGGCTACTTTGAAGAAGAAGCAGTTTATAGCTATACCGAATATCTTGCTGGCATTGAAAATGGCACTTATCCTAATGTTGATGCGCCTGCAATTGCGATTGAGTACTGGAACTTACCGGCAGATGCTAAGTTAAAAGAGGTGATTATTGCCGTGCGTAATGATGAAATGAACCATCGTGATGTGAATCATGATTTTGCTAATCAACTTCAATAACTTGTTCAGCTTTGCCATGTGCGGGTTAATAAATGACTTAAGTGCTAAAATTAAGTAAGTCTGTAAAAAGATGTAGAAATCAATATGCGAGCAAGCTCAACTATACCCACATCAACTAATAAAAGTTTTCATTTATATGCTGGTCAATTTCAGCTCGCTAGACAAATAAAACGTAAGCATCACTTTTACCTTGGCCCGACTAACTCAGGCAAAACTTACCACGCGTTGAATGCGTTAATCGCCGCTAATAGTGGCGTTTATTTAGCGCCCCTACGTCTATTGGCGATGGAGGTGCGCGATAGATTGGTGCAAGCTGGCGTGCCGTGCAATTTAATTACGGGTGAAGAGCGCATTGTTATGGATGGTGCACAACATACTGCATCAACTATCGAAATGATGCACAGCACGAAAGCGGTTGATGTTGCCGTGATTGATGAAATCCAAATGTTGCAAGATCCCGATCGAGGCCAAGCTTGGACAGCGGCCTTAGTTGGCGCGCCTGCGAAACAAGTGTTTATTTGTGGGTCTAACGCTGTCACTCAGCTTTGTACTAATGCATTGGATGTCTTAGCAGAGCCTTACGACGTCACTTATCTAGAACGCAAAACACCACTCATTTTTGAAGAAAACAGCTTATGTGGCAAACGCTACAACAAAGCCAAACTCAAACACCAATTGCAAAAAGGTGATGCGATTGTGGCGTTTAGCCGCAAAGATGTATTAACGCTTTCAGCACGATTTAGAAACTGGGGTTTTAAAGTTGCCAGTATTTATGGCGCATTGTCGCCAGAAGTCAGACGGCATGAATCAGAACGGTTTTTATCAGGTGAAGCAGACATTATAGTAGCGACCGATGCGATTGGTATGGGATTAAATTTACCGATTAGACGGGTTATATTCGCTAATATTCATAAGTTTGATGGCATAGCATCGCGTTATTTAAATGCGACTGAAGTACGCCAAATTGCAGGTCGTGCAGGTCGTTACGGCGTGTATGAAACTGGTTATGTGAATGTATTAGAAGATGATGAACAAATTCATATCGAACACCTGCTAAACGTAGATGACACGGCCACTATTACGCATCTGCCAATTGCCATGCAAATGGGTGATTGTGAAAACATCGCCAATCAATTGCATACTAATCGGCTAGCTGAATGTATTGCCTATTTAACTGAGCGCCATCATCATCAAGATGACTTATGCGAACATAGCCGCGCCGCCGCACAATATACGCAGGCACTTATCGTTGATCAAGTTGCGCCGAATATGGCGCTCAAAGATAAATTCGCGCTAACCTGCGCACCGCTGTCAATCCAAGTACCCATTGAAAAAGATTATTTTATCCAATGCATTCAAAGTATTTATTTAAATAAACCACACCCAATTCCGTTTGCGCCAAATTGGCTCAATGGTGGCAGTGAAAAACACCTACAACAAGCTGAAATTCTAAGCCAACATATCAGTCTCTACGCATGGCTAAGCTATAAGTTTCCAACTATTTTTACTGAGCAAGCAGCAATTCCTGAGCTTAGAAGTAAAGTGGCTAACTATACAAAACAGGCTTTGCTAACGCAAAAGGGATATGGTGATACGAGTAGAGAGGTAGAGTTAAAATAATAATGCTATATAAAGATAGCTATTGGCAGGTCGTCTATGTATACGGATGAATTTAGAAAACTTAGTGATTTTTTTCTTGGTTTTTTTGTACACTGGCATCAAAAACACATACTCTATTTTTGCCTAATCTTTTTGCTTCATACATTGCAGTGTCAGCTTCTTTCAATAAATCTTCTGTCGATTTTAAATGATCATTGAACATTGAGATCCCAATACTGACAGATATATTAAATTCAAATTCATTAATGCTGAATGGATTACTCAATTGCTCTCTAACCTTCTCGGTCAAGAGCAAAACCTCTGCTTTCGCTATTTCAGCATTTTCATTTAAACTTTCCATTACTGTAATAAATTCATCACCCCCGAAACGACCAACTAAATCGGTATTGCGAAGGTTGGATTTTAGTCTGTGGGCGACTTCAATTAACAGCATGTCCCCGTAATCATGTCCATGTGTATCGTTAACTGATTTAAAATTATCTAAGTCTAAAAATAAACATGCGCTATATTGCTTACTTCTTGCAGCTCTTGAAATTGCAAGATTTAATTGATCTAAACAATAAGTCCTATTGGGAAGCCCAGTTAATAAATCATAAAAAGCAAGCCTTTCAATCTGTTCCTCCATAGACTTACGCTTAGTCACGTCGCGCCCAACGCTTTGAATTTCAATCAATTGACCGTCAGAATCATAAAAGCCTCGGTTGCAAAACTGCATCCAATGTATATTGCCATCAGCAGAAAATACACGATTTTCAATCATTACAATCGGGTTTGAGGCGCTCATCGTTGCAAGTTCACTGATCACACGATCAATATCATCAGGATGCACTACTGGTTGCCATTTTTTCCCAACAACTTCATTAGGGCTCTTTCCAAAAAATTTACTGTAGGCTTCATTAATAAAGATATATCTTCCATCTGCGTAAAGTCTGGAAATAACTTCAGTTTGTCCCTCTACAATTGCTCTATACCTATCTTCACTTAATTTCAGTTGAAACTCTGCATCTTTTAACGAGGTAATGTCTGTCACTAACGCAATAAAACCTTGCACTTGCCCATCTCGAATATCTGGGATGTAATTTGCGAGAGAGTGTCTGTAGCCGTGACCGCTTTGATTAGGAATAGATCGTTCAAATTCTTGGAAATATCCTTGCAGAACAGCTTCAATATAGGGGAGATTAAGGTTATAGAGATTGTCTCCAATCACTTCACGTATGTGTTTACCAGCTACTTTATTAGCGTCAACGCTAAACCAGTCTTCATAAGCTTTATTAACAAATCTATTTCTTAAGTCTTTATCCCAATAGCCAATCATCGAAGGCACATGATCAATGACAGTTTTAATCGCCTCGTTAGGCAGGAAGGATTTTATGTGAGACATAATTAATCATTGTTCAGCATGTAAGTTTACGCTAGCACCTGAGAAAAAATAAAAAGTGAACTATAAATTGTTAATTTTTTTATTGTTCAATTACACAAAAAACAACTATATCATTATGGTTATATTTGTGAAAGAAATATGAATTTCACTTATCGTTAAATTTAAATGAGTAGATTGGGTAAAAAAAGGAAACTATTTACAGGGGGATTACAGTCTGTGCTTATTAAATCACTACATTAGCTAACATTAAGCTGATGGTTAGATTCAACATCTAAACGATAATGATTGACTTATTTAGCATAAAACTTAAACCTGTTTCTACCTTCACCCTTGGCCATGTATAAAGCCTCATCTGCATTTCTCATCAAAGCCTTGAAATCAGCATTTTCATTGGGCGAATTAATAGCCACACCAATGCTTACTGTTATTTGTATATTTTTATCTAAAACAACTTGCTCTGCTTGGAAGCTTTCAATGATTTTAGTGGTAATTAATATGATATCTTTTTCAGCCTTTAGGTTTTCTATCAACATAACAAACTCATCACCACCCATCCTACTTAAGGTGTCCGAGTTTCTGATTTTAAGTTGTAGTAGTTTTGCAACTCTTTTAATGACTTCATCACCAAAGTGATGTCCATAGGTATCATTAAAATGCTTAAAGTAATCTACATCAATGAGCATAACCGCTAGCATTTGTTGGTTATTACTTGCATCAGAAGATGCCTCTAATAATTTGTTGTCTAAATAACGTCTATTGGGTAAATTAGTTAAACTATCTGTGAGCGAATGACTCGTCAATCTAAACCGCTCTTTTACATAATAGTAAAGCGCTAGGCCTGTAAGCAGCGAGAGTATGGGAATTAATACATCTAGCACTAGAAAGTATAGTGGCAATTTTAAATCATTATTTTCTATCGCTAGCTCCCATTTGTTATTTGGTAAGTGGCTTTGAATTAACGCGATTCCCTTATGTTTAAATAATGCTGGATCCCCATAAAATACTTCTTTGTTCTCCGCGCGAATTGCAAAGGTGTATCGCTTGTCCTTTACGCGCTTAAAAGCAGAGTTCATAAATGAATCTGTATCAATGACGGTTGAAAGAATTCCCCAGTATTTATCATCAATAAAAACTGGATACCGATATATAATTCCTTTTCCTCCTTGTATTAGATTCAATGGACCATCCAATACACCTTCGCGACTATCAATCGCTAATTTGACTTTTTTCCATTGCAGAGGGATTTCACGAAAATCCTTCTCAATCACCTTTTCATTGCCAATCAAGGGATACACATAAGTTAATTTATATCCTACCGCAATCCCTAAATTTTTAACATGCTCTGCTTTAGTCCACAAATCCTTGAGGATTTCATTGATTTTTTCCGGGTCTAGTTCGTCTTTATAAACAGTCAAATAGCTTGAGAGTCCATTTGAAATAAACAATAAGGAGTTCAGTTCACGATCAACTTCAAAGCGCAATAGCTCGCCATAGTCATTAGCAGCTTTATGTTCATCAGAAAAATATTTGCTTTTTTGAAAACCGCTTAAGGTATATAACAAAAAAAATATTAATAGGCTTGCCGAACAAGCAATTACCAAACTAATTATTTTTACTTTAGGGGTCTCTTCATGCATTGTTGCCGCCTTTAATTTTCATCTCAGCACTCATATTTATAATTGCAATGACACATTAATCGCTAAGTTTTCTCATTATCAACCAAAAAGCCGATAAAAAACTTTACAAATCCATAAATTACCCAAGAAAAAAACCGCTTAAATAAGCCGCTTTTCTCCCATGTCTCTAGTGTGATTGAATCAGAACTATGAATCGTGTGTTCAATATCCGCTTTTAATTCATTAGCAAACTGCGCCTCTTGAATAACCACATTCGCTTCATTAGCTAACATTAAGCTCAAGGGATCAATATTGGATGAGCCTACTGTTGCCCAATTGTTATCGATAACCGCTACTTTGCTGTGCAAAAAGCTTTTTTTATATTCGAATATCTCAATGCCTGCATGTAATAACTGATCATATAGTGCATGGGTTGCGAACATTAATAGATACTCTTTGCGGCCTTGTAATAGTAGCTTGATCCGCACACCACGTGCAGTTGCGGCTAATAAGGCTTTTCGAAATCGCTTACTCGGTAAAAAGTAAGCATTGGCAATAATAATCTCTGATTTTGCGCCGCTAATTGCTTGCAAATAAGCAATTTCAATATCGTGGCGATGTAAGACGCTATTGCGTATGACAAAGGCTGCTTTTGTATCACCACTAGAATCAATTTTAGGCGGCTTAAATGTGGCTTCTGACGATTTTCTTAATACCCTTTTTGACATGTTGCTTGATATTTTTTTAAGTCTCGCCATCCAAGACATATGGCGCCACAACGTCTGCACGCTGTCTATCATATCAATCAATATTGAGCCTTGAAGCTGCACCGCATAATCAATACGTGGCGGCGTTTCATCAGCATCATCGCTATCATTCAGTATATTAATGCCGCCAACAAAACCAATGGCGCTATCAATCACACTCACTTTTCGATGCATACGAATTAACCGTCTTTTTTGAAGAGTCCAAGGTGATATTTTTGGTCGATAAAACATCACGTGCACACCACTTTGCCGCAAGTCATTAACAAAGTCATCTGGCAATTCTTTGCTGCCAAATCCATCTAATAAAAGATTAACCGCCACTCCTCGCGCAGCAGCATTTTTTAAAGCATTGCCAATACGGATGCCTGTTTCATCATCTTGATAAATATAGGTTTGTATATAAATATCAACTTTAGCTTGCTCAATCGCTTGTTCCAATGCAGGGAAATATTCCGCACCGCAGCGCAATAGTTTTACCGTATTGTCGTTAGTAAAATTCATCACGTTTTGGCCAAGGATGCAGTCAATATTGCATGATCAGAAAGGGTTAAAAAACGCGCGCCAGCATGTACTTTTACCTGTTTCACATCAAACCCGCGCACATAAATACGATCTACTTTTAAAATAGGCAACATCGCTGGAAAGCTACGGGCATGTGAACCTTGGTGATGCTCAAAAACCTCTTTGATATTTAAACGCTTTGCAAATTCACGTCCTGCGCGTTGGCTCCAATCATTAAAATCACCTGCAATAATCAATGGTGCATCAGCAGGCACTTGTTGCTCAATAAAGTTAGCGACATCTATTAACTGTTTACGCCGCCAACTAGCGAATAAGCCTAAATGCAGACAAATGGCATGTAAAGGTTGCCCCCATTGCGGCACTTGTATTTCACAGTGTAACATGCCGCGTTGCTCGGCTGTGTGAGCGGAAATATCTTGATTATAAATGTTGATTATCGGGAATTTTGATAAGACAGCATTACCATGATGACCTGATGGATAAGCAGCATTCTTACCATAGGCATGATCAGACCAAATAGAATCGGCCAAATACTCTAATTGGCCTGAAGTTGATGATGCATTAAGACGTTTGCTGTGCTTGATATGCACGTCTTGTACCTCTTGTAAAAAAATAATATCTGCATTGAGCTTTCTGAGCATTTCACGTTGCCCTTGCAATGCAAAGCGCGCGTTAAAATGGGTAAAGCCTTTATGGATATTAAAGGTCGCAATATTAATCATATAAAATAAAGTCGATAGTTATTAACTCATCATCAAAGAAGCGTAATTGCGCCATTTTGCGCTGCACATTAAAGAGATTAAAAAATTTGTCACTAAGTTTCAGCAACTGATTGAATATTTTGCGCACCTATCTTTTCAAACGCACTGACAGAAACAGGTTTCGAGAATAAATAACCTTGTCCAAAATCACAACCTGCAGCGACCAATAGATCTAACTGCGCTTGCGTTTCAATCCCTTCTGCGACGACTTTTTTGCCTAATTTATGAGCCATCACAATAATTGCTTCACATAGCGCCATATCACTAGAACCATCGCTGATATTGGCAGTAAATGACTTATCAATTTTGACAAAATCAATATTAAATTTTCTTAAATAAGCGAGCGATGAATAACCTGTACCAAAATCATCAATGGATAGTTGTATGCCCGCATCTCTATAGTTATTGAGTTGATTAACGACGGCTTCACGTGCATCCAATAGCAGTCCTTCTGTAATTTCAATACAGAAGCTATCCCCAGGCAAGTTGTGCGCCTGCAACTGTTCAACCCAATTAAGTTGCTGCTTTACGCTTGCTCTAAATTGAACTGGAGATCGGTTAATACTGATTTGAAAATCTGGCGTAGTCGATCGCCATTTAATTAATTGCGCAATTGCTTCTGAAAACACCCAATCACCAATTTCAACAATCAAGCCAGTATGCTCTGCGATTGGAATAAACTCCATTGGGCTGACTAAGCCATGCACTGGATGTTGCCAGCGAATCAGCGCTTCTGCTTTTTCGATAGCGCCAGTTTTGAGATTAACAATCGGTTGATAATCTAAAAATAATTGCTTGCCAGCTAAACCAGCGCGTAAATCATTAGAAAGTTGCATGCGCTGTAATGCATCAGCCTGCATCGACGCGGTAAAGTAATGGTAACAATTTCTACCCTTATCTTTAGCCGCATACATAGCTTGGTCTGCATTTTTTAGTAAAACATCAACTTCTTTACCGTCATTTGGATAAATACTAATCCCAATACTGGCCGTGATATAAGTCAGATGACCCCTTAACAAGTAAGGCTGAGTGAGCATGTTTAATATCTTTTGAGCAACACTGTCAGCATTCATGTTGCTATCAATATTGTTTAAGATCACAGTAAATTCATCACCACCCATGCGAGCAACAGTATCATGCGCTCTCACACACTCCTGCAATCGTTTTGCTGCTTCTTGCAATAATAAATCGCCCATTTCATGTCCGAGTGTGTCATTCACTTCTTTAAAATGGTCTAAGTCCAAGAATAACAAGGTAATCTGTTGAGCATCACGTTCACTCGCTTTTATCATTTGTTGAAACCTATCGGCAAACAACACTCGATTAGGCAAGTTTGTGACTGAATCAAAATGGGCAAGGCGAAACATTTTGTCCTCATCATTTTTTCTTGCACTAATGTCACCATGTGTGCCAATCATCCGTGTGGGCTTTCCATGCTTATCTTTGCTAATAATCATGCCCCTACTCAGCGCCCATTTCCAAGAACCATCTTTACATAGGATGCGGTATTCAGATTCATACACACTTGTTTTGCCTTGCAAATAGGCTTGCATATCTTCCAATTGTCGCGCCAAATCATCTGGATGAACTAGCTCACGTCCTGCGGTAGCCGTCGGCGTTATTTCATTTTGTTCATAGCCAAATATTTCACACCATCTAGCGGAGCGGACAACTCTATCTGTCGTAATATCCCAATCCCAAACCCCTTCTCTTGCACCCTCTAATGCAAACTGCCACCGCTCTTCATTCGATTTAATTTCATCTAAATTAGCAATCTTTCTTTTAACTAACTTTCGTGTAAATAAAATGCCTAACGACATCAACATGATAGTGACAATAAGCATGATGATAGCTATTAACAATTGTGCTTTGCGCGAAGCTTCGCTCATTGAATTAGAAAAAGCATCTTGTATCGGTGTTAATTCAATACTGACTTTATTAATCTGTTTAATAATTGGGTATACGCTACTTGGCGTTGCTTGCCCAGAAGATATATGCTGATTTAATGCGCTAGCCAAATCTAAGATTTCCCCCATCAATCTATCAGCATGCGTCAAATGCTTAATAGAAGGCTCAAGTAAGCTTGTATGTTGGAACAACCTGAATAAACTAATCATACCTTGAACATCATCAGGGTCATTTTTCCCTCTAATAAAACCTTGTATTGCAATTTCGTAATCAGGAGTAATTGATTGTAATTGGGTACCCGCAACCTTGTCACCAAGCGTAACGTCAGCCGCTTTTAAGAATTTTTGATAATCTGATTCATCATGTGTGCGCGCATAAATATTGAGATGAATAACGGCTTCCTTCTGCGCTTTTGACCAGAAGCTCTCACCACTAACATAAGCTCTAACTGAAGAGAGCACTGTCATGCTAGCGATGCCTAATAAAAGCAGTAGCACCACAATAATACAAAATGGCCAGATTATTGAGACTAGTTGTTTGTTAATAGAACGAATTTTTATGCCTCAACATGAATATAAAAATAGAAGAAAATAGATTATATAAAAGCAAATGCTACCGCTAAAATGAAACGAGTAAATACATAAATAAGCGCGTTTTAAACGGCTTATTTCACACTTCAGATTAAGTCTAAGCCATGATCTTTATCAGAGGTATCTAATGAGATTTGAAAAGTTACAAAATTGAATCAAACATACTGAATCAAACATTAAGATGCAGATCATTAAGAAAAATAGTTCAAGCTATTGAAATATATGAATAAATTAATAATATTGAATGCACTTTAATCAAGCAATTTCATATGCGCCATAATCTGGCCATGATCTGAGGCTAATTTGTTGTAAGGCGCTTCTGTATGTGCGCCATCGGTAATATGGTCGTTAAACACACTAAAATAATCCATCACACCAATGTTATTGGCTGAACCTTCGATAAAGTGCTGTGACATTAGAATTTGGTCGATACTTTCATACACGCCGCCAAAAACAGAGGTATACACCATATCGCGCTGACTCTTTTTAATAAATTGCATCTCTGCGCTTTGCAATTGGTATTGCTCAATTTGGGCACGGATAATCAAATCCTCTTGCTCAGTATAGCGATCACTTTTGTGTTCAGCATCGTGGCGACGCATCCATGCGTAATTTTTAAAAAGTCGTTCGCCTTTAATCATTGAAGATGACACTGAATATTCACTGTCGTTAAAATCGCCTAACACCATCACGGGGTTATCTCTAACTAACTCATCTGTGATTAGTTTGCGTAACACATAAGCTTCGGCGCTACGACGCAATAAAGCGCGCAACTCACCCAACGCCCTTTGTGCAGGTAAATAATGCACCAAATCGGCTTCTGGCGCGAAAGCGGCGCCTGCTGGTTTGATATATTCGCCTAGCTTAGATTTTAGATGACAATTAAAAACAGTCACGATTTGATGACCAATTTTAATCTTGGCTTTGATAATTGGACGCGATAATCGTTCTAACGTATAGCTGCCTGATTGTTCGTTGCTATCATAACCAGCACCCGGAAAATCTATCACGACTGGCTGCGCTAATGTTTGAATAATTTCAGGCACACCCTCAAAACCAAAACGAGACAGCATGGCAATACCAGGGCGCCGATGCCCTGCTCCACCATCATTTACATTGGGCGCAAAAAATAGTTGTTCTCTAGTGTAAGCATCAAAATTCAGCTTTTCAAAAATTGCTTTGCGATGATAGCGTTTGGCAATGTCTGGAATCACCTCTGCATTGAGTGTATTGCCCACCTCATTAGCTTCATCAACCACCGCTTGCAAAGCCGTTTGATCGAATATTTCTTGAAAGCAGACAATGTCCGCGTTCATAGTCAATAATTGATTAGCTAACCAGTTTTGCTTCCAAGCGTGTTCTTCTTGGGTATACGATTCAAACCGATAATACTCTTGATCCGCACCGATGAGATTTTTAACGTTAAAGCTGGCAATGGTAAATTCAGTCATCGCGGCTCTTTAGTTAGTCCTTGTCTTAGGATGCACAGTCTCTAAACCTTGTTTATCCCAAGCCAAAATACCGCCATCAAGGTTATAGACTTTGGTGAATCCCGCATTAATTAGTTTGGCGCCCGCCACCTTAGAACGCTTCCCACTACGGCATTGCACGATAATTGGACTGTATTTATATTGCGCTAAATCACTCATGCGGTTTTCCACTTGATTTAGCGGAATGAAAATAGCGCCATCAATATGTTGTTCATCCCATTCTGCCTGCTCACGCACATCCACAATCACCGCTTGCTTGTCAGAAAAGAGCTTAGCCGCTTGATTAGGCGTAACGGTTGGCACATCGGTCGAGCACGCCGAGATGACGAGTACCAGTAATATCGTGAATACAGATTTAATGAAATTAGTCTGAGTCATAATCATCTCTCCATTGTGTTTGTTTTCGACTTAAATTCTAAAATAAACAACAAAAGTAACTGATATTTTGGGTTTACTTTTTAAGCGTTTCCATCATTTTAAGTACCATTATCATGGCTGATAATGCAACGGTAATGGCATTGGCAATAATAATCGGCCAATCTTGCTTAAATAAGCCATACACCAACCAAAGTGCAACGCCTAAGGTAAAGATAGTATACATGGGCAACGAGATGCCTGATAAATCTCGCGTGCGATACGATTTTACCGCCTGCGGGATAAAGGCAATGGTAGTGCAGGTAGCGGCAAAGCTGCCAACGTAGTCTACAATATTCATAATTTACTTTAGGTTTTATCTTTAAATTATTGATTTATTTGTTTTAATATAGCTAACTAACTTCTAATAG
>Ga0209231_1001044_pt1 | contig 11732 bp, 9 predicted proteins | sample Deesub45470m_DNA_FD_188086 | JGI IMG/M metagenome (GOLD analysis project Ga0209231, IMG submission 188086) | Deep subsurface microbial communities from North Pacific Ocean - 450_OLKR46/470m Metagenome (SPAdes) (version 2) | ecosystem: Environmental > Terrestrial > Deep subsurface > Unclassified ... | reverse complement strand
CATGAACGCGAACCGCGAAACGTTCAACGCTCTCCTGCGTCAGCAGGTAAAACCTCGTACGATCAGCCGCATCAAAGAAAATGTCCTGGCCGCTATTGCCACGAAGAATAACGTGATAAACGGCGCCAGGATAATGAAGTCGTGGTTTACGAGGCATTAGGGAAGGATAAGTGAGAATCTCCGTTTGTCAAACCTGACCCCTTTTCCCAAGGCAATCGGCAGCATCACCATCTGGCTGTAGTCGTAATCAATAAAGCGGGGCATTTTCCCTCCCTGGCAAGTACCAAAAACTGCCCGCATTGTATCAAATTTCAGGGTTTTTCTACAGCCTCAACGGTTCGAGATAAGCGGTGGCGCCGCGAAGTTACGGCCTACTACCGCAATTTTGTTTTGCTTTTTGTGAAAGCACACAGTTATTTCCATCCGCTTGATTTGCTTGTTAGCAAGGACTTTTATTTTTGAACTTCTTTTAAACCATAAAAATAACTTGTCCTTTGGTTTTTCTTTGAAACGTAGTCGATTTTTGGTTCATTTGAATAATCGAAATGAACTGGAATGCTGTAAAATTCCAACCCTTCAGGCATGCGATAGACCAACTTCATTTCAATGTTCTTTGGTAGTTGGATTGCTATGCCATTTTGTTCAACTCGGGCACCTTCTTCAAGTATTACGGTTTCATTCAGATAAGGAAATGAAGTTATATCTACGTCTTTTATTGCCAAAAGCTTGAGCACGACAAAGGCGCCTAGTAAAAACCCGCAGGTGAATATTGCTATGGATTTTATTGTTTTCATAATTCGACTTGCTAACGGCCTGAGCTAAGCGGACTGGGCTCTGGCACTTCCAATTGAGTACAAATCTTTACGCGAACCACCGCTATATCACCCAGTCCGCTTCAGCTCTTGGTTATGTTGCGCTTTCTTATTGCCACCCAAAATACTGCGATACTTGTAATGAAAATTGATGAAATGAAAAGTAAGTATAACTTTTGTAGATTCATAGAATCATTGAATTGTTGTAAGTCACTCCCGCTTAGCAGACTCGTATCAATATCCTGTGAAAAATACAATGACGTTGCTGGCGGGGCTATGGATAAGAACGTGAACAACACTCCAATAATAATATATGAGTACCCAAATTTGATTCGGGAAACGACAGAGTAGAAACCAATGAAAAGACAAGAAATGGACGCCGTTGCCCGAAGATAAACACTGGCGAGATAGACCCAGTGCGGGACGTGGAGGGATTCGAGATCCTTCGCAAAATTAATCAGCACCTCTGACGCCAAGAGTGAGGCCAAGGTTACTGAGCAAAATACTTTGAAATATTTTCCAACCATATTGGCAACATAACGGCCTGAGCTAAGCGGACTGGGCTCGGGCACTTCCAATTGTGTAAAAACCTTTACGCGGACCGCCGCTGTATCACCCAGTCCGCTTGAGCATGTGGTTATATGTTTTTATAAGTTTCTAAAGAGCGAAAAAGATGCCACCAAATTTATGATGATATTTAGAGTGATTGAACAGTAATACGCACGCAAATTTCCTATTGTTGAATCTCTTTTAATCGTTATCACTGAAACAAAAAATATCACTGCAAAAACCACTGCCGCTGGCGCACATGTAAACATTACAATCGCTGGTATACCGGCATGCCCAACATTGAACGTCCCTGCATAAAGAAAAATGCAGAATATCAATGAGACGGTAGCGAGTAGAAAAAACAGCAGAGTTGCTATTCGCATAATGTTTATTTGGCCTACATATAACGGTTCGCGATAACCGGCGGGCGACGAACTGCTCGAACACCACCGAAATTTGGTTGTGTTTGTCAAATTTGCACAGACGTATTTCCCGTCCGCGTTGATTTAGTGGTTAGGGCCGCCCTTATTTCACAAAAATGTATTTGGGCCCTTCCTTCTTGATTTCTTTCATCTCACCGTTGATTGAAACCCACGACTTCTTGTCTTTGCGTATGAGCTTTTGCCACTGACCAAGTAGTCGCACAGAAACGTCTGCGGGAGTGTTTTGTTCGCCTGAAAAAATGATCTTGAGATCGGTTTCTCCGTCACGATCCCAGTCAAATACGGTGCCGCTCTTGCCACTTTGTGGGTCTAAAATTTCATAACTAAGTTGCTCAAAAATACCGTCTTCATTGCCGTCACTAAGCAATACGCCACCGTGAGAATTGTCTTTAAGCATGATTGAAATACTATTCTCGTCAATGGCGATCAGTTCGAAATTTGATGGTGAGGTAACCCATAATTTGGGGTTGTTATTTTCTTTTGGTCTGAAGATTTTATATGGCCCCATTTGTATAGCCTGTGCTTCTTTCAACCAGGGCTCAAGTTGAAGCATTAATTCACGACTTTTGGGCTCAAATTCCTGAATGACATTGCCCTCAAATATTTCTTGAGCTGAAGTCAGGCTAGCCGACAACATGAAGATCAAAATGCAGGCAAGTAGAATTTTGTTTTTCATTTATGCCCTTAAGCCCTAACGGACTGAAATAAGCGGCGACGACGTTCCGGTGCGGCCTAGTAGAGACCTTTTCGAGAACAACCGCGCTACTTTTCGTCCGCCTTTATTGATTGGTTATGGCTTTGCCCCTTTAGTAGGGTAAGAACATTCTATATGTAGGTAATTAAGCTCTAGACCAACTTCTCTAAATGACGGTGAAACAATTTTTTTGATATTTTCATGCACTTCATAGTTTAGCTTTACATTTTCAAACTTATCTAAGTCTGCCTTATTACCAACTAAGTCTCTGAGTTTATGAGTGGTGATTAGTTTTCTTTGAGTTGACTCTATTTTTTCCCACATAAGATTTCTTGAAATATCATAGCTATTTATTCTTTGCATATAGATTGTTGGGTCGATTATTTTCCACTGTAATGTAGTTTTTATTTTGATGAATTTTAAATCTTTTGTAGGAATGTATGAAATTCCAATGTCCTGAAAACTGATTTTTTTAAAGTAGTTTGCCTTTTGTATAAAAGGAATCTTAAAGTATTCACCAGGAACAGTCTTCGCCTCTCCCACTATTTTCCCAAATTGAGTGATAACGACTTGATCATATTCACCCAATTCATATTTCGCCGATTGATAAAGTCCAGTAGAAATTATCATAAAAAGAATGATAGTTGAGATCGTAGTTTTATTCATATTTATAGCCATAACAGGGAATAGACGGTAACCGTGCTATCGGATATGACGGTTACCGTGCTATCGGTTGAAAATCTCAAAAAATTCGGTATGTTATTTTTTAGCAGTTTCTAAGGGTTGTTTCAACCATTTTGGAGGGGGGCCTCATGTTAAGTAATTCATCCGTTAATTTTGATGCTGCATTCTGGCAAAAGTATATCGATTTTCTCGTCAGCATAAACGTCGACACCAAATATCACCACTGGTACAAGTCCTGGTGCCAGAAGTTTATTCACTTTATGCACCCAGTCTCGATTACTGAATGCCAACCCCTCCATGTCACGGCTTTTCTCAATAATTTACGCGATGACCCTACCTTCAAGGATTGGCAGTATAGCCAGGCCCGCACTGCACTTTGGCACCTCTTTCATGATGTCATAAAAATTTCTTGGGCCATCAACAGACAGCAATCCCGATCAGCATCATTTTCAAGGCCAGTCAGCAAGCCGCCTAAAAAGTTGTCGGAGTCGCATCAAGTTACGTTAAAGCACCTGCGCAGCACCTTGATTGGTCGCCAGTACGCAAAGCGGACAATTGTTACCTACATCGATTGGGCCACACGCTTTCTTGCCTTTTTCCCGAATCAGACTATTGAGGAACTCGACGCCCTTTCGGTAAAAACCTATTTGACTGATCTTGCCGAGGCCCACAACGTTGCGGTCAACACTCAGAAGCAGGCATTGAATGCATTGGTCTTCCTTTTTCAAGAAGCCTTTGAACGCAATTTGGGTGATTTCTCAGATTTTTCCAGGGCTAAAAAGCCGGTTAAAGTTCCGGTAGTTTTAAGTCGTGAAGAAGTCACTGCTTTGCTTGCTGAAATGCACCCACCATTTTTGCTGATGGCACACCTGCTTTATGGATCCGGGCTGCGCTTAATGGAGGTCGCTCGGCTGCGGATCAAGGACATCGATTTTTCTCTGGGACAGATTCTGATCCGCGACGGCAAGGGGCGCAAGGATCGGGTTGCCTTGTTACCCGAAGTTTGCCGCGATCCGCTTCAGCATCAGATCGACGAAGCAAGGCGTATCCACAGTGAAGATCTTGATCGTGGGTACGGTAAGGTCTGGTTGCCGAATGCTCTTGCCAAAAAATATCCAAATGCTGCTGCGGACTGGCGCTGGCAGTATGTGTTTCCAGCATCTCGCGTGAGTGTTGACCCTGAATCAAGTGTTATACGCCGGCATCATATTGACGAATCGGCTATTCAACGCGCGGTTAGAGAAGCAGCGCGGGGCGCGAAACTGAGCAAAATCGTTTCTCCGCACACCCTGCGACACAGCTTTGCCACCCATCTACTGGCCAGCGGATCGGATATCCGCACTGTGCAGGAGCTGCTCGGCCACAGCGATGTCGCCACGACCATGATCTACACCCATGTACTGAACAAGCCGGGATTGGCGGTTGCCAGCCCGGTGGATGGTTTAGTCAGAACGATAAAATGAGAGATCACGACAAAGTTTCGCTTTTACTCGACTCACCGTGACTCGTGGGGTGATCAAAAGCCCCCAGATGAAAGGCACCCGCAGGCCAAGGAGTGAAGCGTAGCGGAAGCTACGTTGCAGCGACGCGGACCAGGGGAACGCCGCAGATGGGGACTTTTCATCACCCCATTAGTGCTGAAAAATAGCTTTCCATTGAGTTCAAGACACTCTCCGCCGACGGCGGCGCCATCTCGCCCATACAGTGCAGATTGACCAGGGCGTTGATGTTGGCATCTTTGCGCGCTGCCGCCCGCAGGCGTTCGGCAAAGGCGCTGTTGACTTCGCCGACATCGGCATAAAGCTTGTGCAGACCATCAAGGGAGAGATCGACCGTTTCGCCACGGCGTTTTTTGTAGAGGAGGCTGAGCAGGTAGGTGGAGATACCGCGATAGACGGTCTCTTCAAGAGAGGCAAAAGGGAGGTGGAAGCGGACCATCGGTTTGAGCGTCTCCATCGACGGACAACCGCTGCTGACCATGACAATCCCCAGCATCGGGCTCAAACCAAACTGCAGTGAGGTCTGTTTGACATAGCTGCGCTCTTCGGTCGTCACCGTCACGGTGACATCGTCAAACGACAGGTACTCCTTAAACTCGTCAACAATCTGCGCCATGTTCAGGGCAACGGGACAATACGGATACTCCGCCCGATCAAGACGGCAAACCGGGCACTGGTGAAACGCCATCACCGCCCACTCTGGCGGCGCATCAACTTTGGCCGGAGCCATGCGCAAGGTATCGCGGTCGAGACAAAACGAAAACGACCGGCTTTCACCCGTAGCAAAATCAAACCGGTAGTCGATCTGAAATCCTGCGTCCATGGCAGCACTCCTTTTTCCCGCAAACAGTCCCGCAACAGCATAGCCGATTTTTTGACGCTGGTTAAGCCGCTTCTGGAATCGCAATCAAAAAGCCATTGACCATCCAGGCAAAAACAACGCACACGCCCGCTCTGTCATTTAAATCAAATCCCCCTAAATCCCCCTTTTACAAAGGGGGACTGGGTCGGTCACGTCAGTTGTCGAGTGAGGGACAGAACCAGATAAAGTACATACCTTTGCCTCACTTCATTCCCCCCTTTGACAAAGGGGGGTCAGGGGGGATTTCATATCGCATCCAAGGCAAATACCCCTAAATCCCCCTTTTTCAAAGGGGGACTGGGTCGGTCACGTCAGTTGTCGAATGAGGTATAAAGAATTAACGAATCGCGCCGCCTGACTTTCAAGGCTGATCAAAAATAGTCAGATGCAAGGCGCCCGCCGACTTAAGGAGTGAGGCGTAGCATAGCTACGTCGCAACGACGCAAGCCAAGGCAACGCAGCAGATGGCCGTTTTCCTTAGCAGACCAACCACACCGCAACACTTCCAAGGCGGATCAAAAGCCGCCAGATGCAAGGCGCCCGCAGATTGAGGAGTGAAGCGTAGCGCTAGCTACGTTGCAGCGACGAAAGCTAGGGGAACGCCGCAGATGGTGGTTTTTCATCCGCCTATAAGCCAAAGAGAGAGTGCGGGCCAGTACGTTATGACCACCACACAAAACAACAAAACCAGAAAAAACGGCACCGTCGAGCGATAAATCGTCGCAATCGGCTTATCAAAGCGATAGCCAGAAATAAACAGATTGAGCCCCACCGGCGGCGTCAGATAACCGAGCTGCATGTTGGCTAGAAAAATAATGCCGAGATGAATCGGATCGATACCAAAACCGAGCGCCATCGGCAGAATCAGCGGCACCACCAGTATCAGGGCCGAAAAGATATCGAGGATGGCGCCGAGGACCAGCAGGAAGAGATTGAGCAGCAGCAGAAAGGTCAACGGACTGCTGACATACTCGCGCACGAAACCGAACAGACGGGTCGGCACTCCGGCGTCGATCATGTAGGTGGTGGAGGCGAGTGACAGGCCGAGAATCAGCATGATGCCGCCGACCAGCCCCATCGACTTGTGGACGATCCCCGGCAGATCGCGCAGCGGAATTTCACGCAGGATAAACACTACGACGACCAGGACATAGACCGCAGTCACCGTCGCCGCTTCGGAGACGGCGAAATAACCGCTGTAGATGCCACCGAGAACAATCAACGGCAACGGGATGTCCCAGATCGAGACGCGCAGGGCGGCGAGCAGTTCGCGACCAGAAAAATTGGCCAGCGGCACCCGGTTGTGGCGATTGGTCCAGACCGACCAGCCGCCGAGCAACAGCAGCATGAGCAGACCAGGCAGGGCGCCGGCAATGAACAGGCGGTCGATGGAGACATCGGCGCCGGCCTGCTGGGCAACGATGCCGTACAAAATCAGCGGCAGTGACGGCGCAAACAGCAGGCCGAGACTGCCGGAGGTGGTGACCAGACCGAGGCTGAACGACTCGCTGTAGCCGTCTTCAAGCAGGGCCGGATAAAGCAGCGCACCGAGAGCGATGATGGTCACCCCGGAGGCACCGGTAAAGGCGGTGAAAAAGGCGCAGGCGGCGAGAGCAACAATGGCCAGGCCGCCGGGCATCCAGCCGATCAAGGCGCGGGTGACCCGCACCAGACGCTGCGGTGCACCGCTTTCGCTGAGCAGATAACCGGCAAAGGTGAACAGCGGGATGGCAAGCAGAATCGGCATTTCAGCGATGCGGTAGAGTTCGATGGCGACCACCGACAGATCGACATCAGAGGTCGAAAACCCCCACATGGTACTGGCGCCGATCACGGCAAACAGGGGCGCGCCGGCGACGGCGAGCAGAATCAGCAGCAGACCGATAAATATCATAACGATCCCCCCGGCTGACGCAGCTGCTGCAGATGCTTGTAGAAAAACAGGGTGTAGCGGTAGGCAATGATGACAAAGGCGACCGGCATCACCGCCTGAAACGGCCAGGCCGGCAGACTGCCGAGAAGCTGCGAACCGTACTCGTGCTCCATCCAGACAAAACGGCCGGCATGCCAGGCCAGCAGCAGGCAGACGCCGACCGTAAACAGATCGACGACCAGCCGCACGACCTGCGCCGTCCGCGGCGGCAGAAAGCGGCCGAGCAGGTCGATGACGATGTGCCGGTCATCGCGACTGGCGGCGACCGCGCCGACCATGGCCAGCCACAAAACCAGAATGCGTAAAAACTCATCGGTCCAGACAAAGGAGCCGCCCGACAGGTTGCGCTGGACAATCTGCAACGTCCCCAGGCCGAGCATCAGCGCCAGCAACAGACAAAGCAGGGTATCCTCACAGCGACAGCCGAAACGGCGCAGCCGGACAAAAAAGGTTTGCAGAGACTGGTTCATCGGCCGGCAGCAGCCTTGCCGTCAGCGCGCTTTTCGGCGAGCAGGGCTTGCAGACGATCAAACGCCACCGGTGAAAAAGCCCCTTCACTGCGCAGGTCATCGACCAGCTTGCCGGCCATACGCCGCCAGATGGCGACCTCTTCCGCTGGTGGATCGACGAATTTGATCCCCTGTTTGGCCATCGCCGCAGAGGCCGACTGGTTGTCCTGCCGACTGTCGTGATCAAGTTTGACATAAATCCGCTCCATCACCTCACGGACCAGTTGCTGATCGGCTGCGTCGATCTTGTCGAAAATGCGCCGGTCGATGATCAGGGTCGCGTAGAGGTAGGAGAGCGGTGTGGTGGTGACGTAACGCACTTTGGTATGCCACTGGAACACCAGAGCCCCGATGGGCGAGGCGGCGATGACTTCGATCAGCCCCGCCTGCAGGCCGGTCATGACATCGGTGATCGGCAACGTTACCGGCGACAGTCCGAGGGACTCCATGGCCCGATAGGAGACCGTATCCCCTTCCGGAATCCAGATCTTGCGGCCGCGCACTTCGGCCACGGTCACCGCCGGTTGCTCCGACATCAGCAGGGCAAAGCCGCCTTCGGCAAAACCGAAACAGGCAAAACCATTTTTTTCCAGAGATGCTTTGAGATCAGCATCCATACGCGAACGGACGAAATCGACCTCGTCGTAATTGCGAAAGATCATCGGCAACGAGAAGATTTTGGCATCCGAGGTGATCTCGTCGAGGCTGCCGGCGGTAAAGGCGCCGCCATGCAACTGCCCGACCCGGATCTTGCGCAACACGCTCTTGTCGTTGCCCATGACGCCACCGGCAAAAAACTTGAGCTGCACCCGTCCGGCGCTGCGCTGCTTGATTTCGTCAGCCCCGGCGCGCATCGCCGTCATCCAGCTCGAACCCTCCGGCGCGGCCGTGGCAATTTTCAAAGTGGTCGCCGCCAGAGCCGGCAGAGCGAAAAACAGCAACAACAGGGCAGCGGGCAAGATCCTCAACAAGCGGTTCATCAATTATCCCCTTTAAAAAACCAAACCGGTTATTCACTTCACTCCAGAAAAAAATTTTGCATCACTTCATTCCCCCCTTTGACAAAGGGGGGCGAGGGGGGATTTCATATCGCATCCAAAACAAATCCCCCTGAATCCCCCTTTGACAAAGGGGGATTTGGTCGGTCGCGCCAGTCGTCAAGTGAGGTATATAAGTAAATAAAAACTAAAAATAATCTTCGGCACCCTCGAGCAGGCGTTTGGCTCGCTCCTGCGCCAGAGTGTTGAGCAGGGTCAAACCGGGTGCTTCAACCGGAGTCTCGAGTACTTCATGCAGCAGCCGATCATGCAGTTCACGGTCGTAGAGCAGTCGGGCATAGGACGCAGCGTAATCGACCTTGGCGCCGAGATTGCGCCCGGCCGAAAGGGCAATCGCCCGCTCGAAATGGGCCTTTGCCTCATCAGGCTTGCCGCCGAGCGATGGAGGTCGCAAGGTTTTCAGGATGCCGAGGTAGACGTGCGCCGCCCCCTGCCGGTACTCCTCCTGCAGAGTGACCACCCGGGTCAACACCGCCTCGATCTTCGGCAGATCGGCCAGCACCGACCAGTCGTCCCGATGCGCATTGGCCCAGGCCAGCCAGCCGGTGGCGTAGCTGAACAGAACCGGAACATCGTCGCGGTCATCAAGCTCATTGAGCAGGGCCATAAAAGCCGGGTAATCAAGATTGGTCAACCCGTCGGGGCAGTCGGCAGCGGAGCAAAACGCCCGCTCGCCATAACTGCGGGCGCGCTCCGACAGCAACCGTCCACGCTCTGGAGTCTGCTCATAAAGGACGGCGAAGGCACTGTAAAGGTCGGCAGCGGCGGCGAGACGGTCCTCATTATCGGGATCGGCTTCGACCAGAGCATCACTGAGCACCAGAAAGGTCGGTAGCGCCTCGCGGATGGTCTGCGGATCGGTCTGGTTCATCACCGCCTGCGACAGCCCATCCTGCAAGCCGGAGAGGCCGCAGCCGGACAGCGCCAGCAGCAGCAGGGCCAGGGGCAGCAGAGTGCCATGACGGCGCAGGGTTGCGGGGGGGAAACCGACCATAATCGTCCCTTTGCAGGTTAGAAACAGCAAACAGCAAAACCGACGCTGCTCTTTTAACACATCTGCCATGGTTCGAAAAGGGGATAAATGGCCAGTTTTTCAGGTCTATCGCCCTGGCGGATCAGGATTGATCTTCCACCTGTGGGGGCGTAGGTTGACCGCCGGGCATAGCGGTGAACGTCTTGATCGAACCCAGATTAAAAACCGGTTGATCTCGACCTCATCCGCCTTGATCCGCTCTTATCTGCGTTCGATAACGATTGGATCGGTCCTCCATCCAGCCATGGTGTCAGGCGCGACGGATAGAAAAGCAGGTATGGATATGCGGATTGCCGGCGAAATCTTCGTCCAGAGTCTGCGGCGTAATGTTGTCGATCACCAGCCCGGGCAGCGCCGCAGCATCGAGGCGAAACTTGCGCCGGTTGGTCGAGAAGAGCATCTCGCCGTCGCGGGCCAGGCGCTTGCTCGCCGCCAGCAGCAAGGGGATGTAATCGCGCTGGATATCGAAGGTGGCCGCCATCCGCTTCGAATTGGAGAAGGTCGGCGGATCGAGGAAGATCAGGTCGAACTCGGCGCTGGTTTTTTCCAGCCAGACCAGACAGTCGGCCTGCACCAGTTCGTGCTGGCTTGCGGCCAGACCGTTGAGTTCAAAGTTGCGCCGGGCCCAGTCGATGTAAGTTTTCGACATATCGACACTGACGCTGCGCACCGCGCCACCGAGGGCGGCCTGCACCGTGGCACTGCCGGTATAGCAGAACAGGTTGAGCAGACGCTTGCCGGCCGCCTGTTCGAACAGCCGCCGGCGCACCGGACGATGGTCGAGGAACAGGCCGGTATCAAGGTAATCCTGCAGGTTGACCAGAAACCGCGCCGGCCCTTCCTGCACCACCACTTCGGCACCACTGGTATGAAGCCGCTTGTACTGTTCCGCCCCTTTTTGCTTCTGGCGCACCTTCAGGAAGATCTCTTCAGCCGGGATGTCAAGGACGTGCGGCAACACCTCCATAACTTCGCGCAGTCGCTCGGCGGCGACAAAGGGGTCGATGGTCTCCGGCGGCGCATACTCCTGCACATGCACCTGCTGCTCATAAACATCGACCGCCACCGCATATTCGGGCATATCGGCATCGTAAAGCCGGTAACAGCTGATCTGCTGCCGCTTGGCCCAGCGGCCGAGACGGCGCAGGTTTTTGCGCAGGCGATTGGCAAACATCTGCGCCCCGGCCGACAACACCGGCGTCACCACCGCCGGCACCGGCATCACCAGCAACTGGCAGGCCAGCGCGCCGTTGAACAAAGGATACGTCGCCGCCGGGCGCAGTCCGACGGCAATGCCGAGTTCATCGGCACTGGTCAGCACCGCCGCCTGCCAGCCGGGCGCCTCCTGCTTTAAGCGCTTGCCGAGTTGCCGGTAAAGCGGCAGCAGGGCCGAACGCTGACCGAGGCGTTCGCCATAAGGGGGGTTGACGGCGACCAGACCGGGGACGGCGCTGGCCGGAAACAACTTCTCAGCGGCATCCAGCGGCCGTTTTTCAAAATGGACGTGTTTGTCGAGGCCGCAGTGCGCGGCGTTGTGCAGGGCATTGCGAATCGCCCCGGCATCGGCGTCGAAGCCGCAGATGCGCGGCAGTCGCAACAGGCCGGCGGCGCGGCGGGTTTGCGCTTCATCGACCAGCTGCTGCCAGAGCTGTGGAT
>Ga0209231_1001043_pt1 | contig 11733 bp, 7 predicted proteins | sample Deesub45470m_DNA_FD_188086 | JGI IMG/M metagenome (GOLD analysis project Ga0209231, IMG submission 188086) | Deep subsurface microbial communities from North Pacific Ocean - 450_OLKR46/470m Metagenome (SPAdes) (version 2) | ecosystem: Environmental > Terrestrial > Deep subsurface > Unclassified ... | reverse complement strand
TTATTTTTGCCGGCAAGGCCCATCCGGCGGATGTGCCCGGGCAAGACCTGATACGCCATATCACTCATATTTCCAAGATGCCGGAATTCACCGGGAAAATATTGATCGTGGAAGGCTATGACCTCGCTTTGTCGCGCAAGCTGGTTTCCGGGGTCGATGTATGGCTGAATACGCCGCTCTATCCGCTGGAAGCCAGCGGGACTTCGGGCATGAAGGCGGGCATGAACGGCAGCATCAATCTGTCCGTGCTGGATGGCTGGTGGGGCGAAAGTTATGACGGCAAGAATGGCTGGGCGATCAAGCCGGTATCGGAATCCTTGAGCGAGGAACTGCGCACACGCGAAGAAACCAGCACGCTCTACGAATTGCTGCAAGATCAGGTTGTGCCGATGTATTACGAATATGACAGAATGGGCTTTTCTCCCAAATGGGTTGAAATGGCAAAGCGTTCGATGGCGACGATTATTCCGCGCTTCAATTCCAAGCGTATGGTTGGCGAGTATCTGGCCAAGTGCTACCTGCCTGCCAGCAGACAACACGCACTGTATACAAAAAATGAATATGCCAATGCACATCTTCTGGCCGTGTGGAAAGCACGCGTTCAGGGCGCATGGCCCGGCGTTGCATTGCGTCGCACCGATCAGCTGGTTGGTGAAATCAACTACGGCGACCGCTTGCACTTCGAGGTGGAAATCAATTTGAACGGGCTCTCGGCTGACGATGTCGTGGTGGAAGTGTTGATGGGTTTCAATACAAAAAAAGAGCCCCTCACTGCTGCACGGCATTATCGTTTTGAATCCACCGGCACAACGAACGATAGAGGCGAAAATCGCTTTGTTACCGAATTGCAGCCGGAACAATGCGGCAATCTGGAATATCGCATCCGGGTTTACCCCTACCATGAATTACTAACGCATCCATTTGAGCTGGGCATGATGCGCTGGCTATAACAAGCTAAATTGGACTGAGGACTGAGGACTGAGGGCAGCGCCGGTTTTCCATAAAAAATAACGCAGGGGAAAGAAATGCCTGAAATTAAAGTATTGTTTGCCACATCCGAAATTGCCCCGTTAATCAAGACTGGCGGCTTGGCCGATGTCAGCGGGGCGCTGCCGGCGGCTTTGCGTACCATGAACATAGACGTGCGCGTGCTGCTGCCGGGTTATCCCAGGGTAATGGCGCAACTGGGACCGAATGAAGTGGTTGCGAACTTTTCCGATCTGCCCGGCTTTCCGCCATCAAGATTGATATTCAGCATTATGGCAAGCGGCGTACCGTTGCTGGTGCTGGATTGTCCCGACTTGTATCAGCGCGAAGGCGGCCCTTATGCGGATGCCAACGGGCATGACTGGGCAGACAACGCGCTGCGTTTTGGCTTGCTCTCAAGGATCGCTGCGCTGCTGGGCAGCAGCGAATCGCCGCTTTCCTGGCGGCCCGATCTGGTACACGGCAACGACTGGCAAACCGGCTTGACGGGCGCCTATCTGAGCGTCGCAGAAGGTGCAGTGCCTAACGTTATCACCATACACAACCTCGCTTTTCAGGGTAATTTCCGTCCGGCTAAGGTTGAGTTGTTACACCTGCCACCTGCCAGTTTCAATGTCAATGGCATCGAACTGTATGGCAAGATGTCTTTTCTCAAGGCGGGACTGTATTACGCCTATCACATCACCACGGTCAGCCCGAACTACGCGCGCGAAATTCAGGGGGACGAGCTGGGATTCGGTCTGCAAGGCCTGCTGCGCGTGCGCAGCGAGGATATTACCGGCATACTCAACGGCATCGACACGGATGAATGGAATCCCGAAACCGACAAACATCTGCCCAGCCATTTCAGTCCAACGCGTATGACGGGCAAAGCCGTCTGCAAGCAGGCGCTGCAAAATCGCATGGGGCTGGAGGTTAATCCCGACGTGCCCTTGCTGGGCGTGGTCAGCCGCCTGACGCATCAGAAGGGGCTGGACCTGCTGCTGGAAATCGCGCCGCGTTTAATGGAATTGCCCGTCCAATTAGTCATACTGGGCAGCGGCGAACCTGAGATGCAACAGTCTGCACTCGATCTGGCGCAACGCTATCCCGGCAAGATTGCGGCGATGATCGGTTTTGACGAAGGACTGTCGCATCAAATCGAAGCTGGTATCGACATATTCGTCATGCCCTCGCGCTTCGAGCCTTGCGGCCTGAACCAGTTTTACAGCCAGCGTTATGGCACACCGCCTATCGTGCACAACACCGGCGGCCTGGCAGACTCGGTGGTGGACTGCACCCCGGAAACCTTGAAAGAGGGCACGGCCAGCGGTTTCGTATTCAGCGGCATGACGACCGAAAACCTGTTCGTCACGATACAACGCGCCGTCGCACTGTACCGCGATCAGCGTAAATGGAAAATGCTGCGCAAGAACTGCATGACCAAGGATTTTAGCTGGGAATCCAGCGCAAAGTCCTATCGCGAGGTGTATCTGAAAGTGCTGGGGCGGGTAGAGTAGGGCATTTGCCATTCCCGCTTTGGCCGGAATACAAAAAGTGGTTCACACACTCACCGCACGCATCCTGTCAATTTTCTCGATAACAGATTGATAGAGATCATGGTCGGAATCGGGGTTGTTGCGGTCTGGATGGTGGGCACTACGAATCTTTTTCAGTTTAGTCATACAGTCTGGCAGGTCATGTACCTTGGTCACCCGGTCACCGTTTTTGTCCATCGCACGTTGAAGCTCAGCCTCTGCGCCTTCGCGTGTGTCATATAACTTCTTGCTGCCAAGACGCCAACCATCCTGGTTTTTGCGTGGTGATAGCTTGTCCGTACCATCAAACCATATCCATTTGCCGGTATCGAATTCCTGTTCAAAATAAATGGTGGTGATGGCGTAGGTGTAAACGGGCGGCTCTATTTCTCTGGCGAATAGCGTGATGATCTTGCCAGCAGTCCCTACCGTCGCAAGGTAATACGCGCCTGCATCATGCGGACAGAACGCGCTGCTGTGCGTTGATTCAGGCTTGCGTTCATTACTTGATGAATTCATTTCAGCCATGCGGCTGAGTGCTTTGCGTTGTGCATTGGTCACTGGTATTGCTCCTTGATATTAGTTGAAACCCACTGGGATCACTGCCGGACTTCTGGACTGTCAAAGCAGCTTAGCAGCGATCATGTCTTGCGCCCGAGTCGTTCTTGAACTCATCGGTCAAGGACTGATCCGCTCGAAAAAAAGGCCACCTAAAAGGATGGCCTGATTGCTTGCTATGTCTGGCTCCCCGAGCAGGCTTCGAATCTACGACCTGCGAATTAACGATCGTATTCCTAAGCCCCAACTGGAGCGTCAATCAATTAAATAAATCAGCGCAATTATACTGCACCTGATGTAAATATGCTTCGTATAAAGTGGCCCCTATCCCCACTCTAGCCCTGATAAAACTACTAGCCATTCGACTAAGCTGACAAAAAACGCCAGCTAAGTCGCTGGTTATCCCACTGCATGGGGGAGGGGATATTCCGGCAAATGGATTATTTGGATTCAATTGACTGCTGAAGAATTCGCTGATTCGAAAGGCTAAGTTTGCACCACGACAAGTAGATAAATTTAGTTATTAATCATAATTATAGCTATGTATATTAATCTCATTTATATAAAACCTTCCTGTTCTCCTTTTTCCCCATGAGTCAGCATCCATGCCGCCAGTTCAGCCAGCGGGGCGGGCAGAGCATGCTCTTTTTGAATCGCGGCAAGCTGGAGTCTGTCAACTTCAGTCAGCGTTTTGCGTACACGCAAGTCGGCCAGATCCGTCGCTGACATTTTCCACGGCTGCCAGTCGAGACTTTGTTCCTGCCAGAGTTCGGCGGCCTTGAGTGCGATGGCGATTCCGGCGGGGTCGGGGTCACAGGCGATCTGTGCGGGCGCGGGGGCGAGGGTCAGTAATTTCCTGACGGCGTTGCACCACCAGCCGGGCGGATAGCCCGGCAGCCAGATCACGCCGACGTCCGGGGCGCGACTGCGGGCGACACGCTCAAAACTGGTGCGGTTCTCGATCAACCGCCAGTGAGTGACTGTTCCCGATACGCTCGTGATGCCTTGTACCGTGACAGGTGTCAGAGCGGCAAAATCGGCACAAGCGCCCAGATTGAGTTTTCCCTGCGGCAGATTCAGGGTCAAGTCTGTTGCAATCAGCAGTAAGGGCGTGTGACGCTCGATGCGGAATTCCGCCAGATCCAGCGTCTGCTCCAGCCAGTTCCATTCCGATTCGCCGATGCCTTTGGTGTCGTCGCGCGCCGCCAGCGCAAAATCGCGACGGGTGCCGCTGCGCTGTGCCTCCTGCCAGCGTTGCAGGGCGGCGATGAGATCGAAGCGGGCGAGGGCGCGATGCACGGGCAAATCGTCAATGGCTAACAGGGCCGGGGCGAGCGAGTCGCCACTTTGAGCATGCAGCTGCGCGCGCAAGGTTTGCCAGCGCAGCACCTCCTGCTCCCGGTCGCTAATGCCCAAAGCGCCGCGCAGCTGCGGCAGATTGCGCAGTTCGACGGATTGCGGCCACCATTCGCCCAGTTTGCGCTCTTCGATGACGATGGCCCAGCCCTGACGCAGCAACCATTCCAGCAGGGCGGAGGCCATGACCAGATTGGTTTTTCCGGCATCCTTGAGCAGGGTTTCGTAGCGACTGTTGCCGCCGCGTTTCACCCAGCGTATCAGCAGTTCGCGCCATTCGGACGGGATCAATTCAAGTTGCGTGGCCGTTTCGGCGCGGTGGCGACGGCGGCGTTTGCACAGCGCACGCCCGTCCAGCGGCTCGATCAGAATGGCATCAGTCGCGTTCACGCACCATCACCACGATACGCGGTGCCCAGATTGCACCGGCACGTTTCTTGGAGGTCACCAGCGTCAGCATGGAAGGGTCATAAATATTGACATTGTGCGTGACCGGCGTGGTGAGCAGGTATTGCGCGCGGGTGGATTTAAGGAAGCTTGCCACGCGTTCGATGTTGACGATGTCCAGATGCGCGAACGGTTCGTCGATGAACACGAAGCCGCCGGGACGTGATTCCTCCATCATCAGGCCGACCAGCAATACCAGCGATTTCATCACCTGCTGACCGCCGGAGGCATCGCCGTCGTTCATGCCCATGAAGCCCTTCTCGTCGAAATCGAAACGCACCGCCAGTCCTGCCTGCGCCAGCGCAATATCGTCGCCAGCCAGCATCACCGGCTCGTGCTCGACCCGGATACCGGCCATCTCGCCCAGCGACTTGAGATTCTTCACATAACGGTTGACGGTGTAACGCAGCACGGCAATGTATTGTTCGCGCGCCGCATCGGTCTGGCTGCGCGCCATTTCGTTGTCACGGCGGCGGTGGGACAGATCGCTTTCCTGACGCTGATAATCGTCGCGTATCTTGTCGCGCAACGCCACCACGCTGACATCGGTCTCCCAGGATTCATCGGAAAAGCGCGTCTCGATTTCGTGCTGGCGCCTCTCGATGTTAGTGCTGTCGCGCCATAGTTCGGCGATTTGCTGATTCGCAGCCGCATCGCGCCAGGCCGCAGGCATCATTTGCCTGTCGTGGCGCAGACGCTGCAGGCGACGAATCTGCTCTTCGCGTGCGGCGCGATTTTCCTTGTCCGCAATGTCCTTGTCCAGGCGTTGCATCATCAGGCGGATTTTCTCCAGCGCGCCCTGTGCCGCAACGACAGCCTCATCGGCCTGTTCGCGGTCCTGTTGTGCCTGATACACGCCGTTATCGCGGCGTTTGATGACCAGCACATCGTAATTTTGTCGCGCCTCGGCAAATTCCGCCGCGCGTGATGCCAGTTGCGCGCCCGCGCTTACTCCTGCCAGTTGCGCTTGCAGACTGCGGATGCGCGCGGTCAATTCGTCGCGTTGCAAACGTTGCGGAGCCAGCGATTTTTCCAGATCAGCGCGTTGCTGGCGCAAGGATTCCAGTCTGCCCTTGCCAAAACGTGCCTGTTCCGGCGCGGCAAAACGCCCGCCGCGACGCTCACGCAGATAGCCCTGACGGGTGATCCAGTCCTCTCCGCGTGGCAGTCTGGCCCCGGCATTCACATCTTCTACCCGGCGTATGCGTTCCAGCAGGCGCAACAACCATTCCGGCACGGGTTTTGCGAACTGCACCACTTCCATCAATGAACCTTGCGGTGCCAGGCCGGGCTGGGTGCGCTCCGGCACGATGAAATGCCGGTAGCGCAGCTTCTCGCCCAGCGCCATGGCGGCCTCTGCATCCTTGTCTTTTCCCAGCAACACGATATGTGCAAACGGTGCGAGTACCGCTTCCACCGCCGCCTGCCAGGTAGGGTCGATGATTTCCACCAGATCGGTGAGCATGTCGTGGCCGATTCCGGCGCTGTTCAGGGCATGGCGGAACGCGGCGACATCGGCGGGATCGGAACGTCGGCCTGCGGCGAGGTTTTCCAGCGTCTCGTCGAGCGTGCGCTGCTGCTGCTCCAGTTCGGCGATACGTAAACGCCGCTGGTCGCGCTCGTTTTCCAGCTGCACCAGCTCGCGGGCATCAGCCACCTTGCCGTCCGCGCTGTCGGCTGCCTGTTGCAACAACTGATCATGCTGTTTGACGACCGTTTCCCAGTTGCCCAGTTCGCGGTTCAGGGTATTCAACGCGCGTTGTTGCGCCTGTTCATTTTCATGCGCGGCCTGTTTGCGCAGTTGCGCGGCTTGCAGGGTTTGCTGCCCAACCTGTATATCCAGTGCCCATGCGTGCCTTTCGGCGCGTTTTGCGCGCCAGTCGCGACGCAGGCTGTGCAGCGTGTGCGCCGCACTCGCAGCCTCTTTTTGCAGCAAATAATGCTCCAGACGCGGGCGTGTTTCAGAGGCCAGCAAGGTATTTTCCTCGTTCAACTTATGCCATTCGAGGTAGCGATTCACTTTTTGCTCGTGCCGCTCCAGACTGTTGGCCAGCGCTTCGAGCTGGTTTTGCACCGCATCCAGTTCGCGCGCGGTGTGTTCCTGATGATGGCGCGCTTCCTGATAACGTTCCAGCACATCCTTGTCGCCAAATACCTGAAAAACCAGGTCGAGCAATTCGCGTGAGGACAGTTCGCACAGCTTGTCGGTCTGCCCCTGTTCCAGCGACAGCACACGGGCGATGGCGGGGGACAGGCCGGCGCTGTGCAGCAAACGCTGGTAGTCGCGCACACCGAACTCCTGCCCCTGTTGCTCGATGTCTTCCAGCGCGACTTCGCCTTCGGCGACCCAATACTTACGCACCCAGTCGCCGCCTTTTTTGTCGATGCGGCAGGCCAGGGTGATCTTGTCGTTCTGGTAGGGAATGCTGAACGGGCGGCGGCTCGAACCCACGGTGCGCTGGTTGTCCACCACGCCGCGCAGCCAGCAGAAGTCCTCACCGTTGCGCCGAACATAGCGCTTGTAGTCACGCTTCTTGGAACATTCCAGCGCCAGCAGGGTGCGCAGCGCATCAAGCAGGGTGGTTTTACCGGAGCCGTTGGGGCCGACGATGGTGATAATGGAGGCATCCAGCGGCAGTTTGAAACGCTGCCAATAGTCCCAGTGTACGGTTTCCAGTTCAAGCAGGCGGAACATCAGTCGGTCTCCTCATTCGTCTCTACGTCGGCAAGCACGCCGCGCTGTTTGAGCAAATCGGCCAGCGCGCCTTGCAGGATGCGCGGTGCCATTTCCGCGTAGTCGAAAGCCAGATCAAGCAGCGGGCCTTCATGGATGACCTTGTTGCGCAGATCGATGAAACCCAGCCGGGATAATTGCGGCAGGGCAAATTGCTGGATGCGCACGCGACCGCCCAGCAATTTTCCGTAATCTTCCAGCAGTACATTCACCGCAATACCACGAGAAGCTTCATGCGCCAGCGGCGTGAGCCTGACGTTCTCGAACATTTCGCTCTGCGCATCCTGCTGTTCGGCTTCGCTGGATAATTGCCGCTCGCGTTTGGGCAGGATAATCAGCGCCCATAAAATAACCAGCAACGCCACGGCATCCCTGGGCAGGCCGATGTTGCTGGCTTGCCAGGTGTCATTCTGCTCAAACACCGCACCCTCGGACTCGCGCAACAGGGCGACACTGACGTGAGCGGCGAAGGGCTGGGCCAGCAGGCGCAGTCCGCAGGCGGCCAGACGTTGTTCCACTTCATCGTGAAAACTGCTGTCCACCAGCAAGCGGCGTATTTCTGTGTCTTCGCGCGGCAGGTAGCGCTGTGCCAGCAAACGCGCGATCACACGCGCGGCGGAGTCGTGATTCATTCTGATTTTTCCTTCAAGGGGATAAGTTCGCCTGAACTGATGGAGGCCACTTCGTTGCGATGCACCGCATTCAATTCATCGTCCCAGCGCAGCGTCAGCGGCAAGGCCGCAAGTTGCGCCAGCTCAGGATCAACATTCTGCTCGCCGATGAAGGTCAGCAATGAAAGGCGGTAAGAAGCGGCACTGAAATTGTCGCCGACAACTGCATCGGTAGCCAACAGAGTTTGCTGCAAATTTTCCAGCAGGCGGGTGAGGGCGGCCAGTTGCGGGGGCGGCTCAACCGCAATGTCGCTGATGTATTCGATTTCGGCGGGAGCCGGAAGCAGGGAAACACGCTTTCCGGGTTGTTCGCGCTCGAAAAATTCTTCGGTGTTATCGAGCATCACGTCGAACAGGATGAAGCCAGGCTCCGGAGTGACGGCGAGCTGGCCATCCGCCAGGGAGACGAGTTCCTCCAGTGAGCGTTCCTTGAGCCAGCCGGCCAGTTCGGAGGAGGAGAGTTCGCCTTGCGATAAATGCACTTGCTGACGGGCGATTGCCGCGAGTTCACGCTGAAAAATGGATGACATACGATCCAGGCGAGACTGGCGATTGCCGATTTCCTGCGCCAGCCGCCAACTGGCATCATCCGGAAATCCGGATACGCCGAGATTTTTCATCACCTCATTGGCTTTGCTCATCCATTGCTGCACGGATTCGAGCTTGTTCTGTGCCGAGCGCAGACGGAATTCCGAGCCTGAGGTGATCGCCTGTTCGAACTCGCTCTCCAATTCAGCAAGCCGCGCCAGCAAGTGCGCAAGGGCTTCGGGGGAGAGTTTGCCTACCGCCGAGCCAGCTGCGATTTGCGCCGCATAAAATCCCAGCTCGCTATCCTGTTCGGTGCTGAATGACAACAGATTGGATAGTGCCGCCAACACCATGCGTCCGGCACTGGACAAACGGTACACGCGCTGCTCAGCATTCCAGAGCAATAGTTCATGTTCGCGCAGACGACTGAGTACGGTATTGAGTTTGGCCGTGGCGAAAAATGCGAAGTGCGACTCCAGTTCGCGCGGCGACCAGTCCGGCGCATCCGCCCGCAAACCGATTTCGCGCAACACCACCAGACGCACCAGCACTTCTTCGTCGCCACCGCGAAACAGCGCGATCATCGCGCCTATCAGCGGTTTGGCTGTGAACAGCGGGAAAAACTGCGGTACATCCTGCGGGTCTATGCCCGGTGCCAGAAATTCGGCCAGCGAGTTTTGTTCAGACATGGTTTTCCGAGAGACTCGCGTAGCGAGACGGTATTATTCTCTCCCGCTGGCGGGAGAGAGGCAGGAGAGAGGGAGTGGGCATGGCAGGTTTCATACAATAGCTATGACCGTTATACGCCTTGTTTCAGGCTGGCCGAGATAAAGTCATCCAGATCGCCGTCCAGCACACCCTGAGTATTACCGACCTCAAAGTTGGTGCGCAAGTCCTTGATACGCGATTGATCCAGCACGTAAGAGCGAATCTGATGCCCCCAGCCGATGTCGGTCTTGCCGTCTTCCATCGCCTGTTTCTCGGCATTACGCTTGCGCAATTCCTCTTCATACATGCGCGACTTGAGCATCGCCATCGCTTCGGCGCGGTTGCGATGTTGCGAACGGTCGCTCTGGCATTGCACCACGATATTGGTCGGTATGTGAGTGATACGCACCGCCGAATCGGTCTTGTTGATGTGCTGTCCACCGGCACCGGAAGCGCGGTAGGTATCCACGCGCAGATCGGCCGGATTGATGTCGATTTCAATCGAGTCATCCACTTCCGGGTAAACGAATACGCTGGAAAATGAGGTGTGGCGACGGTTGCCGGAATCGAAGGGGGATTTACGCACCAGCCTGTGTACGCCGGTTTCGGTGCGCAAATGACCGAAGGCATATTCGCCGATGATCTTGATCGATGCGCCCTTGATGCCCGCAACTTCACCGTCGGATTGTTCCAGAATTTCTATCTTGAAGCCTTTGCGCTCGGCATAGCGCAGATACATGCGTAGCAGCATGGAGGCCCAGTCCTGCGCTTCGGTTCCGCCTGAACCCGCCTGAATGTCGATAAAACAGCTGTTGGGGTCCATCGGATGATTGAACATGCGGCGGAATTCCATCTCCGCGACGCGTTTCTCGATATCCTGAATGTCGGCAGCGGTGCTGTCCAGCGACTCGTCGTCATTTTCCGCCTGAGACATTTCAAACAATTCGGCGGCGTCCGCAAGATCTTGCTGAATTTTACCCAGGCCGAGCACCACGCCTTCCAACATCTTGCGTTCGCGGCCCAATTCCTGCGCCCGCTTGGCATCCTGCCAGATAGCGGGGTCTTCAGCGAGTTCGCAAACTTCGGTCAGCCGTTCCTGCTTGGTATCGTAGTCAAAGATACCTCCGTAATTCGGCGCTGCGCAGGGCTAAATCTTGAAGTTGGTTATTAAGGGCATTGATTTGTTCTGCTTCCATGATTTTTCCTGAACTGGGTGTGGCTAAAAGGGCGTGATTATAGCGCAAACAGGCCTATCAGCACCCCGCAAGCGATGGCGCCAAAGCCGACCGCAACTTGCCTGGCGAGACCTTTTCCGCCTATGAAAGCCACCATGCCGAATTTGAAGGCGAGATTGGACAGGAAAGCGATGGTGATCGCCGTGACGGTTTGATGCTCGCTCAGTTGGCCGAGATTAAACAGGCGCAGACTGGATAGGGTGATGGCATCGACATCTGTCAGCCCGGAAACCAGTGCGACTATGTACAACCCCTGAGAACCCGCAACATCCTTCATCCAGGCGGAGCCCAGCAATACTGCAACATATAGTAGACCGAAGCCTATGGCGGTATGCAATTCAGCCGGATTGCGTGTATCGGGAACATAGAGTTCGGTCTCGCGACTCATCTTGCGCCAGTTATACAGAGCGACGCTCAAACCGAACAGCAAACCGCTGGCCAGCACCGGTAACAGTCCGGGCAAGGCGCCATAGGCCACCACGGCGCTGACCACCATCAGACGCAGGATAACCACCAGACTGGCAATCACGATTACGGCGGCGGCGAGGTTCAGCATGGCCTGATTGGTTTTGCTGTTTTTTGCGTAAATCATCGTAGTGGCCGTACTGGAAGCCAGCCCGCCGAAAACACCCAGAAACAGCGCGCCGTAGCGGGTTCCTGCCACTTGCAGTGCGATATAGCCCGCTAGGCTGATGCCGGATATCAGCACTACCATCATCCAGGCTTGATAGGGATTAAAGGCCAGATAAGGGCCGTAATCCTGATTGGGCAGTATCGGTAATACGATAAAGGTCAGCACGCAAAATTGCAGCACGGCAACCAGATCGCGGCGGGTCATTTTTTGCGAGAAGCCGCGCAACTCGGGTTTGAAATAGAGCAGGGCAGTGACTCCTATCGCCAGCATCACGGCGAGTTTGGCCATGCCATACCAGATCATTGCACCCAGCCCGTAACACAGCAACAAGGCGATGACGGTGGTCGTGCCGGGATCG
>Ga0209231_1001042_pt1 | contig 11740 bp, 13 predicted proteins | sample Deesub45470m_DNA_FD_188086 | JGI IMG/M metagenome (GOLD analysis project Ga0209231, IMG submission 188086) | Deep subsurface microbial communities from North Pacific Ocean - 450_OLKR46/470m Metagenome (SPAdes) (version 2) | ecosystem: Environmental > Terrestrial > Deep subsurface > Unclassified ... | reverse complement strand
GTCATATCGTCAACATCCAACGTGCAGTACGAGGCTCCAATGGTCTGGGATGCCTTCGCACCCTCCGCCATCCTGATCATACGCAACTGTTCGGGCCCGATCCCGAAATGACCTTGGTTTCCATTGGTAACCGAACAGACCACCACCGAATCGCCCCGTTCGACACATCTGGCCAAGGTTCCGAAGCAACATATCTCCACATCGTCGGGATGTGCTCCGATAGCAAGAATCTTCATAGTATCTCCTCCACCGTTTGTCGGAACAGGTTATTTCGTCATAATTATCATACCATGGATGCAAGGTCTCTGCTATGATGATCCTATGACAACAATCATGCTCGCCCTCTTCCTTATTGCCCTCACCGGTGCATTCCTGCAAACGAATATCGGTTTCGGCTTTCCGGTGCTCGCCATGATATTCCTCCCAGCGCTTTTTCCATTCTCGACTGCCGTCGCACTCTGCCAGGTAATCGCGATGGCCAGCACTATCTACCTTACCATCATCTACTTCAAGCATATCGATTGGAAGACATTGCTGCCGCTTCTGATAGTGTCCCTAGCTTTCGGAATCCTTGTCACATTGGTCTCGATCGAAATGGACCAGAGCAGCCTGCAGATAATCCTTGGCGCGGCATTGATTGCCATAAGTATCTTCACCGTCCGGTACAGCGAGCGAATCACTGTCCACCCGACAGTGACAACCGGGGCAATCATGGGTGTGGTTGCCGGCACCGGAAACGGACTGTTCGGAATCGGCGGCCCTCCGGTAGCGATATACCTTCTGAGTGCACAAAAATCCAAGGAACGCTATCTTGCGACTATCCAGTGCTACTTCCTGCTCTCGAATATCAGCACGATCATCATCCGCACCGGACGTGGAGCGCTCGCATGGTCCGACTTGCCTGTGATCCTGGCCGGCTGGAGTGGGATCGCAGTCGGAACCTTCCTTGGGTTGAAATTGTTCAAGAGGATTCCGCACCAGATATTGCGTAAGCTCGTGTACGGTTTCGTCGGAATATCCGGAGCTGTCATCATTATCCAACAGCTATGGTAAGTCGCCTATCGGCCTTTCCCGTTCGCATCCCATCGGCTACGTAGGATATCCAAATCCTCGGCAAAACGCGACACGGCATTCGCCAACCGTTGTGCTTCGCGTGTACCAGCTTGCCGATCCAATTGGCTACCGTGTGAGCGCATCCGATCCGCGACCGATTGCAGACTGGCAAGGGTTCGATCCAATTGGGCATATGCCGTCTGGAGCTCCTTCAGCCCGGCAGTCTCCAGCTTCGATTGCTTGGCAACAGGCAAGGAACCACCCAACAGGTCGAAGGTTTGGTTCAACTCCGGTGCCCATGCCGACACATTGATGGTGGTTGCGATAAGACCGGCAAAATATTGTGCGACTTGTTCGTCCCCATGCACCACGAACACATGCTTGGGCTTTTTCTCGAATTCGGAGATCCATCGGATCAACCCGTCCTGATCGGCATGGCCGCTGATTCCCTCGAGCCTTCGTATGGAGGCCCTGACATCTATGTGTTCTCCGAAAATGGTTACCTTCTCCGCACCATCCAGAATCGAGCGGCCCAACGTACCGTTCGCCTGGTACCCGCAGAACACTATCGTACTCTCCGCCCTCCACAGGTTGTGTTTCAGATGATGCTTTATTCGCCCCGCCTCACACATACCACTGGAACTGATGATAACCGCACTCCCCTCCCTCCTGTTCAATTCGCGGGATTCGTCTGCGGTGACCGTAGTGGTCAAGGAATCGAACATAAGCGGATTCAGCCCTTTCGCCACCAACTCCATGGCTTCATCGTCGAAATACCCTTCGATATTCCGGGAGAATACCTTGGTCGCCTCGATTGCAAGGGGACTGTCGAGAAATACTGGAATTTGGGGGATTTCCGGAAGCATGCCATGCGTTATGATATGGCGCAGCAGGTAAAGCAGTTCTTGCGTCCTTCCAACGGCGAACGATGGGATGATCACATTCCCTCCCTGGGCAAATGTTTCCCGAATGATATCGGCCAGTTCCTTGGATCGCTCTTCTGTGGAAACCTTTTGGCTCGCATGTTCCGGCTTCTCATGCAACCGGTCGCCATAGGTCGACTCCATCACGACAAAATCGGCTTCCACCAAATACACCGGATCGTTGATGATCGGTTGATCAAGGTTTCCGATATCACCACTGAAGACAATGCTTTTGGTCTCCCCACCCTCGGTCAACCACACCTGGATGGAGGAAGATCCCAACAGGTGTCCGGCATCGGAAAATTCAACTTCAATTCCCATATCCACCGTGAATCGTTTCGCATACGGATGTCCGGTGAACAGATCCATTGCCTTGTGGGCATCCTCGACTGTATAGAGCGGTTCGATTTCACGTTTGCCGGACCTTCGGCGTTTCCGGTTTTGCCATTCTGTTTCCATTTCCTGGATATGGCCGGAATCGGCGAGCATGATCGAGCAGAGATCCGCGGTGGCTTCGGTACTGTGTATCGTACCTCTAAACCCATCCCTCACCAGAAGCGGTATCCGTCCGGAATGATCGATATGGGCATGGGTCAGAAACACATAATCTATTTCCGAGGCACGAAAAGGAAGTTCGAGGCCTATCTTCTTCTCGTCGTTTCCTTGAGGTAGACCGCAATCCACCAAAATTTGCAATCCTGCGCACTCGATCAGTGTGCAACTACCGGTGACGGTTCTTGCACCGCCGAAAAATGTCAGTTTCATACTATAACCATACCTCCCCGAGTGGTAAAAGTCCATTGAATTTGTCGCATGACGTTCTCTGTTATCGACTGAAGACCAGTTTGTTCTTGCCCTGTTCCTTGGCTTTGTACAGAAGGGCATCGGCTCTCTTCAGCAATGTATCGGGATCCGTACCATCGATTCCATAGATGGCAACTCCCATGCTTGTCTTGATTTGGACTGTCTTCGTTCCAATAGCCAGCGGGAGTGTGCCGATAGTATTGAATACGCGGTTCGCAGCCATACGGGGAGCCGCATCAGGCTCCATGTGCTTGAACAGGATGATAAATTCATCTCCCCCGAACCTGCAAACCATATCGTCGGAACGGACAGTCTGTGAAATCCTATTGACCAGGGTAAGCAACGCCCTATCACCCTCCAGATGCCCATACATATCGTTCACATGCTTGAAATCGTCAATATCGAGCAAAGCCAGCGCGAAACGGGTATGGTTTCGGGCACATAAGCGCGTCTCGGTCCGCAGGACCTTTATGAATTCCGTCTTATTCAGGACTCCCGTCATCCCATCGGAGTAGGCCTTTCGTCGGATCGATAGGAAGTACCGTGATCCCCAATACCCGACCAACGCCACCAGTATCGCGAGCAAGACACCAAAGGAAGCGATCGCGATCATGGAGTCGGTCCATTGGGGCCACCCGTGGTGCGGGAGGATTCCAATCGACCAATTCAAGTGGGAATAGGAGAACTCCTTGACTATGGCATCGTGGCTGAAAATCCAGGAATCACCGAAAACAACTGAATTGGTCGCATCGGGATGCAATGCCCTGACCGCAATCGTGTAGGTATCGACGAGCGTCGTCGCTCCGGTAAATTCCAACAACTTCCTGAAATCACATCCAAGGGAGGCATAGCCCCAAACCAAATCCCCATCATCAGTTTTTTGCGTAACCTGCGCATGGCTTCCAACGGTAAGGTTTCCTTGTGGTGAGCGGTAGGGACCGATGAATACCGGATCACCCGAATTCAGGTCATCCACCACATGGGAGAACCATGCCATTCCAGTCAGCGATGTACCTATGGCCGAAATGTTGGGGAATTTGGGATAGACATCGGAAACGATTCCCTCCTTGGACAATGCCAAGACTGAGAACGACTCCAGGTACCTGGTCAACTGGGCAGGATAGTCCGAAAGTTGTGCGATCGAAATCTCATCATACCGTTCCAGATGGTCCGAAACATTCTCGGCGAAGAGGCGAAGGAACAACTCTTGGGTAAGCAAACTGGTCCGCAGGCGTTCTTGGACGACCTGGAGCTGCAATTCGGCGAAGTGTTTCGCTTCGTTGACTTGGTTCCTACGCAATTGGTGGACCAGCAATTGCGAGAACAAGACTACAAGGATCATGGAGACAATCGCAACGGTAAAAGCTATGGTATGTTCATGTTTCAGGCGTCTCAGCTTGTGCCTCCTACCTCGTCGTGTCCGTAAACCCCGATTATTGCTATTGCTTGGCTTATTGTACATGCAATTCGTATAAACTCGAGATAAATTGTAAGAAGTTTTGCACTATGTTCAAACTTACATCAATCGAGGAAACAATTCGTTACATGCATTTTTCCATTCAACCTTGAGGTGCGGTTGATTGTGCGATATCATCGAAAGTACAGGAGGAGCGCATATGGATGCCAACAGGAACAAGGTCCGGGAAATGTCCATAGCCCGAACAATGGAACGTCTTCGGAAAAACAATATGGAAGCAGCCTTTCTTCCATCGGCTCAGGATGTGGTTCCCATGCTCCGCTCCATGCTGGAGGTGAGGAACTGGGGTATTAGTCCAGGAACAGGCGCATAACCTCATCTGCCGAATGCGACGCAGCCAGCAATCTGCGGAGTGCCGGCGACGCTGTTGCCCGAGCGATCGAGGCCAATACTTCGATATGCGCACTGGCTTCATGTTCCGGAGCCAGGACGAGGAAAAAGAATTGCGATCCTTTTCCATCCTGGGCATCGAAATCGATAGGCTCACGTGTGATTCCCATGACAACGGAGACGGTGTCGACCGCAGTCGTCTTGGCGTGGGGTATCGCGATTCCATCGGCAAGTCCGGTACTTCCCAGCGCTTCGCGCGACAGGACCGCAGAAAGCAGTTCCTCACGATTCCTCACATGGCGATTTTGCACAAGAACATCCACCAACTCCTCGATCAACGCATGCTTGGTGGTGGATTGTAGCGGTATTTTCATGAGGTCTCTATCCAAAATATCTGTCAGCGTCATTTTCGGCCTCCTACGGTTGGTCTGGCAGGGACTCGAACATGTCCCAGATGGTGTCATTGTCCCGTACAACCAGGACGGGACAGGGAGCGGTCCGCATCATCCTGTCGGTTTCACTCAACAATTCGTCACGCCTGCTATGGATCTCGGACATGCCCCCAAGCACCAGCAGATCTATATGCTTTTCCTGCAGATACTTCTTTACCTCGGTATGCACGGTCCCGGAGGTTTTCACCGGAGTCACATGGACACCCTTTTGCAACCCGAGCCGTTCCACGTGGTTCAGATACCGTTGGGCATCACCCTCGATATCCCTTCGGTATTCCTGTTCTTCGACATCCAAGAAGATCCTGGCTTTCACCAGGTCTTGCAAAGCTCTGGTATTCACGACATACATTGCCGTCAAGTTGGCATCCAACCGTCGGGCCATGGCGATCGCAGCCATGGCAGCTGTCACCGAATCCTCGGAACCATCGAGAAACACCAATATGCTTTTGAAGGGTTCTGTCATTGCTGTGCCTCCGCTGCCCGTTTCCGTTGACGCTCCAACCGTTCCTTCACTTGTTTCATCAACATAAAACTCTCCCTTTCGGCTTCTTCAATCCTTCCCCGCGTATAGGCCAAGGTTTCATGCAGTTCTGGAATCACTATCTTCTCCAAGGCATTCACTTTCCGAATTGTCTTCTTCACCTCGCGCGCAAGGCGCATGATAGACACCTTCAATTCCGCGAGCCGGCCCATCAACCGCAAGGCTTCCTGGTAGGCGGACAATGTGTCCTCGACAGACAACGTCGTCCCCTCGGGACTGAAATACGGACCATTCTCCACGAACGTTGTTTCAACACGGGGCAAACGTACACCCATGACCTTGCGATCGGACAATTCGATGGAAGAATCGATCGTTACCGCTCCAAACAGATTGGCTACCCGAAGCCTACCCATCTCCATGACTGTATGTTGCATCGAATCCGCTGCGTTTGCAAGCGCTTTGTCGACCCGACGCTGGTACTCGACCGCCTGGTCGACCAAGGTAAGCAGTTCGACAACCAGGATGGACCGTTTCTGATCCAACAATTCATGCCCCAATGTGGCGAATTTCAACTCGTCGGTCAATTTGAGTAGATTGCTTCTTGTCGGAGCCACATTTCGCGCCATGTTATCTCCCGTAATGCCCTTCGATCTCTTCGTCGGTCACCCGCTGCAGTTCCTCGGCAGGCAACTCGGCGAGTGCTTTCCAACCGAGATCCAAGGTCTGTTCTATCGAACGATTCTCTGTGAACGACTGGCTGACGAATTTCTTCTCAAAAAAGTTTCCGAACTCGAGGTATTGGTGGTCCAGTGAAGTCAATTCCTCCTCACCGATTACCGAAGCCAGATTCCGGACATCCTTCACATGGCTATAGGAGGCGAACAACTGGTTCGCAAGATGGGGATGGTCCGCCCTGGTCATGCCCTCGCCTATACCGTCCTTCATGAGACGGCTGAGGCTAGGCAACCCGTTCACGGGCGGATAGATTCCCCGGCCATGCATTTCCCTGTCAAACACGATCTGACCTTCGGTGATATATCCGGTCAAGTCGGGAATCGGATGCCCGATATCGTCGTTCGGCATGGTGAGGATCGGCAACTGGGTGATCGAACCGTCCCTACCAAGGATTTTTCCCGACCGTTCGTACAGTTCCGCCAGGTTCGAGTACAAATAGCCGGGATATCCCTTGCGGCTGGGAATCTCACCCCGCAGTGTCGAGATCTCACGCAAGGATTCGCAATAGTTGGTCATATCGGTCATGATCACCAGCACATGCTTTCCCTTGGTGAAGGCCAAGTGCTCCGCCAAAGTCAATGCGGTCCGAGGTGTTATGGTCCGTTCGATCGAGGGATCGTCGGCCAGCGACAGGAACAACGCAACGTTTTCCAATACCCCCGATTCCTCGAAACTATCGATAAAGAACCGGGCGACGTCATATTTGACCCCCATGGCGGCAAATACGATGGCAAATTCCTGGCTTTCCGCCAGGACCTTCGCTTGTCTGGCGATTTGTGCGGCCAATTGGTTGTGAGGCAAGCCGTTGCCACTGAATATCGGTAGTTTTTGCCCTTGGATAAGGGTCGTCAGGCCATCGATGACCGAAATGCCGGTCTGAATGAAATCACGGGGATATTCGCGGGCGGTCGGGTTGATCGGAAGTCCGTTGACATCCAACTCGTCCTCGCCACGTGGCAGGGAGCCTCCATCACGCGGATGTCCGAGACCATTGAGGACCCTACCGAGCATCTGTTCGGAGACTGGCAGCGTCAAGGGTTCTCCCATGAACCGCATCCGGGTTCCCGGAAGGGTCAGTCCGCTAGTCCCTTCGAACAATTGCACGACCACCGCCTCTGTACTGGTATCCAGCACTTGGCCTGTCCGTCGCCGGCCAGCGGAATCGATGCATTCCACCAACTCGCCGAATCCGATCGGGTGGGTATTGCGCATATAGATCAACGGGCCGTCAATCCTGCTGGCCCCCACATATTCCCGGCCGCTGAGCAAGGATTTGTCCAATCCGGCAAGTCGATTATCGCTCGTCATAGATTCCTCCAAGCTGGCTCATCGACCGTTCCAGTCTGAGAGCTATCCGGTCCAACTCCTCAAGATTCTCGTTCGATACGGAAAAACGCATGCGGGCAATTTCCTGCACGACTTTCATTCGCCGTAGTTTCACCATGGTAACACCTTTGGATATGGCTTCCGAGCCCAAGTGCCAATAGGAGAGGATAAGTTGCAGCATCCTGATCTGCTTACCCACCGTGGAATAGCGGTCGATATCGTCGAAGGCATTCTGCTGGAGGAACGCGGTCTTGAATAGGGAACAGACTTCCAGGATAAAGTTCTGGCTATCGGGCAACGCGTCGGGTCCGACGAGTTTGACGATTTGCTGAAGCCGCACCTCGCGTTGCAACAGTTCCATGATTTCAGCCCGGCTCTCTACCCATGAGGATTCGCCTTGGGTTTCCCACCAGGGAGCCACTTCGGACACATACTCGGAGTACGAATCGAGCCAGCTGATCGCAGGATAGTGCCGCGCGCTTGCCAATGCGCGGTCGAGTCCCCAGAAGCATCGGACAAACCGTTTGGTATGCTGGGTGACCGGTTCGGAATACCGCCCCGATGATCGAAACCGAACCCTCCTGCTGTCCCAAGGTGGTCATATATCCCGCCCGTTCATAGAATTCGGCGATCCGTGTCGGCAAGTATGCCGGGAATCCCTCTTCCGCAGGCATTTCCTCCATTCGCCCAGACAGTTCCCGCAGTGCCTCGGCCCATCGCGAGGTGGAATCGGCCATGACAGCGACATGATAGCCCTGGTCGCGATAATATTCGGCCAAGGTTATTCCCGTATAGATGCTCGCCTCGCGGGCCGAAACGGGCATATTGGAGGTATTCGCGATAAGTATCGTCCTTTCCATCAGGGAACGACCCGTACGGGGATCGATCAGGTGGGGAAATTCCCGTAGCACATCGGTCATCTCGTTTCCACGCTCACCACAGCCGATGTAGACGATGATGTCGGCATCGCACCATTGTGCGATCGCATGTTGGGTCATGGTTTTTCCGGTTCCGAATCCACCGGGAATCGCAACCGTGCCTCCCTTGGCCAAAGGAAAGAGCATGTCGATCACCCGTTGTCCGGTTATGAGCGGTATCGACAATGGCCGGCGGTCGGCCACGGGTCGAGGCACTCGGATCGGCCAACGCTGCATCATGGAGAACTGCTGGCGCTCCTTCCCACTGTCCTCGACAGTACAAATGGTTTGCTCCACCGGAAAAGAACCTTCCGAGGCTATTTCAATCACCGTATAGGGACCGGTACCAGTCAATACGGGCGGCACGAGGATCTTGTGCTCAATCCGCTCGTTCTCTTGTACCACGCCCACCGGTTGTCCCGGTACGACCATGTCGCCGATGCCGACGCTTGGAGAGAAGTTCCAGAGTTTCGAACGGTCGATGGAAGGACTGCCGATACCACGACGCATGAAATCTCCGCCCAATTCCCGCAACCGTTCAAGTGGACGTTGGATACCATCGTAAATGGTACCCATCAAACCAGGACCAAGTTCGACCGACAAAGGCAAACCGGTGCCGTATACATTGTCTCCGGGAGCTATGCCGGTCGCATCCTCATATACTTGGACAACGGCTTCCATGCCATCAAGCTTCACCAACTCACCGACGAGGAGTTGTTCACCGACATGAACCAGCTCCATCATCATGGCATCGGTGATTCCTTGTATCGTAATGACCGGTCCGTTGACCCGCTTGACTTGACCTACTATCCTTTGCGGCATGTTTTCCCTTCCATCAATTCCTTGAGATCCCGTTCGTGGCGGATCAATCGGGTCGCGACCTGGTTGTTGTACGCTACTTTTCCATCCAAGCTTGCGACCTCCACTCCCTGGGCGGTAAGCGTAGCCCCGCCGAACCGCAACTGGACAGTGCGTCCCGTGTGTTGCTGTACCAGCACCTCGGCTTCCCGCAGCATGGATTCGTCGACCTGTTCCTTGAAGGAACAGTGGACCAACGCCTCACCACGATCCAAACCGATAGCCGCCTCGGCGATCCATCCGACCAGTATGTTCCGATACGATTCGGAGGCAACCAATGCCGCCATTCGTTTGGAAACATGCTCGAGTGCGGCTTGCCGCAATCGTTCGCTATGCGAGACCGTATGCTTGCGCTCAAGGTTCCTGAGTGTGGATTCTTCCTTTCGTCGGATTTGTTCCAGTTGTTTTTCCGTGTTCCGTTGCTCCAGCACTTTGGCATCGGCAACCTTCTTCGAATAGGAGGCTCGCACCACTTCGGCATCACGCTTGGCACGTTCTGTGATCGTGATCGCCTCCTGCTGTGCTCCCTGCACAATACCTTCGAACAATTGGTCCGTATGTCCAGTACTCATAAAGACACCCCTATCGCTTCGTTCACCAATGCTTTCAGATCACGTGATACCCCACCCGATGAACGGTTGGGAATTTCCACAATCAATGGAAACGTCTCGGTGAACATGAAACGGTCCACTTCAGAGCGAATCAAATCGGCAATATCCTGTGTAATGATGATGATGCCGTACTCGTGGTTCTCCAACGCCTTATGCAACGCGGCGCTTGCCTCGGCTGTAGTGGAGGCGACCATGCCACGTGTTCCGACTAGAGAAAAACCGAGAACAGTATCTTCATCACCTATTACAAAATATCGCATGTCACCGCTTACGCTTTACCCAAAATCATCAGGGCTGTGATAAAACCGAATACCACCAGACCTTCCGCCAATGCGATGAAGATCAAGGCTTGTGATCCGATCTCGGGTTTTTCACTCATGGCTCCCATGGCGGCAGCCCCTACATGGGAAATCGCATACCCCGCTGCCAAAGCTCCAAAGCTGAAGGCGATCGAAGCCGCGATAACCACCCACATGAGGTCTCCACCCGACGATGGTTCGACCGCGGCGGCTTGGGTGGCTGCATCGGCCGCGAACAACGGTGGGGTGAACAGGAAGCCCGAGAGCATGAGCACCGCCAGAGTGATGAAAAACGATAATACGATACGCTTCTTAAACATTTGTATGGTCACGATGAACCCTCCTAACCTATGGACGAGAAATTATTTGTCGACCTGCATGCGGATGCAGGGCAATGGGATTATATGACAAGCCGCGGCCTGTGAAATACTTTGTGAAGAACTCGTAGTAGTTGAGACGCAATGCCTGGATACCGGCGGAAAGTCCTTCCAATGCGATTACCATGGCATTGCCCAACAGCAGTACGACGATACCGGCCACACCACCTCCAGCCAAATCCGCCATCTGGGCGAATGCGGTCATGAGGCTCACGTGGGCGATACCGAGTCCGGCAACCCGCATGAACGAGAGTGTATTCGCAAGGAATCCCGAAAAGATCTCGAGCACATCCACTATCCATTCAAGCACGGCATCCATGACGAGCGAGCCGATGCCTTTGGGCTCCAATTCCTTACCATGACGCCTCTCCATGTATCTGTGCAACGGTACTTTCGCGAATAGGAGTACCAAGGGAAGACCGAATGCGATCGGCAGGAACAGGCCTTGGGGAAGCTGCTTGTACCCTGTGCCGACGAAGGCGAAAGCCGCCCAGATACCACACCCGAACAACCATCCGCCGACCAGTCCGTTCTTATCCATGAGCAGGTGGAACCAATCCTTTTTCCGGATAAGGTTTATCCAGTTGAGCACCAGTCCGAGGCCGATAATGACAATTCCGAACCATATGGTGATTGTGAGGATAGAGTAGACATTCCTTCCAGTGGATTCATGCCCCACAACAGCGGCATGGTAGTCGAACCAGATGGGGGGGAACAAGGCGAACCCAAAATATGAGCCGAATATGACGCCCGATACTATGGATGCGGTTCCCAGATATATGAACAGTCGGTACATGTCCGCGCTGATCATCTTCGGTTTCAATTGTGGATTGCGTTGGGAGTGCTTCAGTCCCAGTAGCCCGAGAAGCAGTATCACCAAACCTTGGCCTGCATCGGCGAACATGAGGCCGAACATGACCAGATAGGAGATCGCGACAAATGGGGTGGGATTGATGGTCCCATATTCCGGAATACTATAATTGTCGACCAATTTTTGGAAAGGCCGCAGCAAGGGGATGTCCTCGACAGCAACAGGGACTTCTTCACGCGGCAGGTATTTCGCATCGGTCCACTCGATGACACAGGCGCCGTCAGCT